>Ga0081538_10000685_pt1 | contig 37219 bp, 33 predicted proteins | sample TabmetS5T2R1_FD_71022 | JGI IMG/M metagenome (GOLD analysis project Ga0081538, IMG submission 71022) | Tabebuia heterophylla rhizosphere microbial communities from the University of Puerto Rico - S5T2R1 | ecosystem: Host-associated > Plants > Roots > Rhizosphere ...
CGTCGCCCGCATTCCGCTCGGTATTCGGCACCAACAACGGTATCGGAAGCCAGGGCATCATCATCGACGGTACACTGGATCAGAAGCGTGCCTGGTTGCCGCGCCTGGCGACCGGTGAGCTTGTTGCGTCCTTCGCCTTGACTGAGGCGGAAGCGGGATCGGATGCGGCCTCGCTCAAGACTAGCGCGCGTCGCGACGGAAGCTTTTACCGTCTCAACGGTACTAAGCGTTTCATCACCAATGCCCCCGATGCTGATATCTTTACCTTGATGGCGCGCACCGGTGGGGAAGGTGCGAGTGGCATCAGCGCCTTCATCGTGGAGCGCAAATCGCCGGGTCTGTCGATCGGCAAGCCGGAGCGCAAGATGGGTCAGCAGGGCGCCCACATCGCCGACGTGGTGCTGGACGACTGTTTAGTTCCGGTCGCCAATCTCATAGGCGATGCCGAGGGCCGCGGGTTCAAGACGGCGATGAAGGTGCTGGATAGAGGTCGGCTCCACATCGCAGCCGTCTGCGTTGGGACCGCGGAACGGCTGATCGCCGATTCGCTGCGGTATGCCATGGAACGCAAACAGTTCGGAAAGGCGATCGCCGAGTTCCAGCTGATCCAGGCGATGCTGGCCGACAGCCGCACCGAGGCCTATGCCGCGCGCTGCATGGTATTGGACGCCGCTAGGCGCAAGGATGCGGGCGAGGGAATCGGCACCGAAGCCTCATGCTGCAAGCTGTTCGCCTCCGAGATGGTCGGGCGTGTCGCCGACCGCGCGGTCCAGGTCCACGGCGGTGCTGGCTACATCGCCGACTACGGCATCGAGCGCTTCTATCGCGACGTCAGGCTGTTCCGTATCTACGAGGGCACCAGTCAGATTCAGCAGTTGGTCATCGCCCGCAACATGATCCGCGACGCCTCATGATCCCTTCGGTCGCCTAGCGGCCGCTTCCGGAGCTCGAAAAAGGGCGAGTGAAACGAAGCGTTGCGCAATCATACGCTCGAACGGAATCGTACAGCGGTTCCTGTCACCCGTGCGGGATCGATCCACGATGCATCCCAGGGCTTAGCGCATTTTCGCAGTTTGTTTGCGGAGAACGCTATGACGAGTGGGTATGGTTTGCTCACAGTGAAAGGGCACTCTGAACCGCAGCAACCCACGTCTGCGGATAGACCTAAGCAGGGAGGAGAGAGAACAACATGACACGGCGAACGAAAGCTGGACCATTGCGCACGATGCTGAGCGTCGTCGCAGGGGGAATGGTACTACTGTGCGGCAGCTTGGATGCTTCCGCCCAGGATTCGGATCGGCCAATGGTGATCGCGCGAGATATGGACCTGAACTCGCTCGATCCAGCAAGGGCGATTTGCGATACCTGCCAAATTTACCTCAGCTCGGTATACGATCGCCTAGTCGATCTGGGCAAGGACAACAAGACGATTGTGCCATTGTTGGCGGACAAGTGGACCGTCAACGACAATCAGACCGAGCTGACCTTCCATTTGGACTCCCGCGCCAAGTTCTCTGACGGTTCGCCCGTCGAGGCAAAGGACGTGAAGTGGACGCTCGAGCGCTTGAAGAACATCAAGGGCAGCATGGCCTATCTGGTCGATGCAGTCAGCTCAATCGAGGCGCCGGATAACCAGACTGTCGTGATCAAGCTGTCGGCGTCTAACTCCGAATTTCTGGGCTCGCTGACTGCTCCATACACCGGCATCATCAACTCAGACGTCGCGGAGGCGAATGGTGCCAGCGCTGGAGCAGACGCAGACAGCAAAGATCAGGCCGAGCCTTGGTTCCTGGCGAACTCAGCCGGGGCAGGACCCTATGTCCTGAAGACCTACAGTCCCGATCATGAGCTCCGCTTGTCGCGCAACGAGAACTACTGGCGTGACAAGCCGGCTGTGGCCGAACTTGTCTTCCAACAGATCAAGGAACCCGTCAGCCAGGTCCAGTCGCTGCAGAGCGGCAATGCCGACATCGCGATGCAAGTGGATCCGGACACCGCGAAAGGCATTTCGGACCCCGACATCATGGTTGAATCGGCGCCGTCGTTCAACTTCGTGTATGTGGCCCTGAGCCCTGGAGCGAAGGGCGGATCGGCTCTTACGCCGGACGTCCGGGCAGCGATCGCGCACGCCATCGACTATAAGGGCGCGATTGATCTGGTGCTCGGCGGAAAAGGACAGAGGCAAGCATCGCCGATTGCGAATGGCTTCCCTGGTTCGGAGGGTCTTGAGCCGATCAAGACGGATGTCGAGAAGGCACTCAGCCTGATGGACAAGGCCGGCGCCAAGGATCTCACGTTCCAGGCGATCTATCCAAACGTGAACCAGTATGGAGTCAACTTCACCACGATGATGCAGAAGGTCCAGCAAGACCTGTCGGCCATCGGCATCAAGCTCGAACTGCAGCCGGTCGAGTTCTCCGTCTGGCGTGAGCACGTGAATGGCGAAGGTATCCCGGTGACATCCGTCTTCTTCGCGCCCGACTACTATGGATCGGCTCAATACGTCCAGTATTTCGGGCTGTTCGATGGAACGGTTTGGTACAAGCGTACGGGCGCGGCTAAGGATCCGTCGATGGCGCGGCCGCAGGAAGCCGAGCTGTTGGCGAAGGCGCTCGCGACGAGCGGAGATGCAAGCGCGAAGGCCTTCGGCGAATTGGCGCGGATGATGCAAGATGACCATGTCATCCTGCCAATCGCCAATCCCGATACGATCCTCGTCTATCGTAAGGAGGTATCGGGCGTGCGCTACAGTGCGTGCTGCAATCTGCCGACAGCCGAACTTTCCTGGAAGTAGTCTCGTGCGCTCCATCTCTGAGGTTGCCGGGAGTCTTTGGGCTCCCGGCGCCTTGGGGAATCATGTTGCAGTTGGATGCTGTCGAAGCAGGTTTGCTTGAAATGAGTGCGAAAGGCGATGTTGATGTCGTTGTTGTTGGCGGTGGGCTTTCAGGATTGTTTGCGGCCCTTACCCTACGGAATGCAGGGCACACCGTCGTGCTTCTTGAGGCCCGTGACCGCGTCGGTGGTCTGACATACTCGCCTGTAAGCAAGGTGCTGGGATCGAGAGTGGACCTCGGAGGCCAGTGGGCGGCACCGCGGCATAGGAGGATCTCCGGTCTGATCGCAAGGTACAAAGTTCCGCTTGTTAAGCAGTTTGTTCGTGGTGAACGGGCCTGTTTGCAGGGATCCCAAACCTTCTTTGGGCCGATGGGTACCGTTCCCGGGTTAAGCGCGACCGAGGCGGACGAATACAAAATGAGTTTGAAACGTCTCTACGAAGCCATGAATGGGATCTCGGATGATCCATGGGAAAGTCCTGACGCGCGTCATCTTGATTCCATGACGTTTGCCACCTGGGTCGATCAGGTCCCCACGAGCCCAAGGCCTCGAGCATCCATTCTCAGGATGCCCGGCGCGTACTACGGTGCGCTTGCAGAGGAGATTTCAGCGCTTGAGCTCATCTACAAGCTGAAGACCTGCGGCGGCCCCCTGTGGATGTCGGATACGGAAGAAGGCGGCCAGTCGCGTCATATGATGGGGTCCCAGCTCGTGTCTGAGGGGATGGCAGGTGAGCTCGGCGACACGGTCCATATGTCATCCCCTGCGCGGCGCATTGTCTGGTCGCATGACAGAGCAATGGTTCAGACCGATTCGGCGACCTGGCGGTGCCAGTACGTTGTTTGCGCGACCTCGCCCGCAATGACTTCCCAGATCACATTCGATCCGCCGCTGCCGGCGAACCGGCGCCTGTTGCATCAGAGGTTTGCCAATGGCCGCAACACAAAGGCTGCCATCATCTACGAGAAGCCGTTCTGGAGAGATCGAGGACTGAACGGCAACATCATTGCGACCGACGGCTCGCTCACGGCTTCTTACGACTTGGGCGGGGAGAACTCGGAGCATGGGATTCTGATCGCTCTGTTCACAGGCACGCCGGCATATCAGGTCGATGCATTGTCACCAGAGGATCGCAAGTACAGGGTCCTCGGGTTGCTGGCCCAAGCGCTGGGTGAAGAGGCAAGCAAGCCTTCGGAATACATGGACCAGGTGTGGGCCGAAGAGCCGTGGTCGGCAGGCGCGTCGAGCCCATTCATGTTCCCGGGCGCCATGACGACGATCGGAGCTGAACTTCGCGAGCCGTGTGGTCCGATCTATTGGGCCGGCACGCACATGTCGAAGGAGTTTCGGGGCTACATGGAGGGCGCCCTGTCGGCCGGCGAGGCAGCAGCGAACCGCATCAGCGCGCGCCTAGGCGCCGGTTCCGCATCGTATGAAAAAGGAGCGACCCGATGAGTGAGCAAAAGCCAGGCGAGGTTCTTGACGCAAAGTACCACGTGTTCAGGTTTTCCGATATCAAGCCGAGTTTCACGCCGCGTGGATCATCGACCCATGAGCAGGTAGGTGCACGAAACGGAACATCAATTGCAGGGGGCGTCGTCTTCTTCAAGGACGCAGAGATCCCCTTTACCTTATGGTACGATGAACTGTTGATCTGCCACGCGGTCGAGGAGAGCTTCCACATCGTCGTGGACAACCAGCCTCGCCAGCTTGCACCGGGCGACATGATTTGGCTCCCGGCAGGAACTTCGCTCATCTATCGCTCAAAGGGGACCGCGACCGCCTTCTGGGCCGTTACGCCGCCAGACTGGGCGGATCGGCGGCCAGCCAGTTGAGATGACGTTGGGATAGGGAAATGCAACGATACATACTATATCGCATCGCGGCGTTTCCCTTCCTGCTGCTTGGCGTCGCGACCATATCCTTCCTGATCACGCATCTCACTCAGGCTGATCCGCTTTCGTCCATCATCAGCGAAAGGCAGATGAACAACCCCGAGGTCGTCGCGGCTGCAAAGGCGCGCTGGGGCCTCGATCGGAGCCTGCCTGAGCAGTATGTGGCCTACGTTCGCAATCTGGTGACGGGCGACATGGGGACATCGTTTCGAACCAAGCGTCCCGTGCTGACGGACATTGCCGAGCGGCTGCCGGCGACTTTGGAGCTGGTGTTCTCGGCAATGATCTTCGGTTCGCTCTCAGGCATTCTCCTCGGCGTCATCGCGGCACGTTACCAGGGCAGACCTCTCGACTACGCCGCCAGGTTTTTTGCGGTTCTCGGCGCTGCCGTACCGGTCTTCTGGTCTGGACTGCTCCTGCTCTACCTGTTCTCTGTGAAGCTTGGCTGGATACCCGGGCCCGGTCGCTTGGATGCCCGGAGCTCGCCACCGGACTTCGTGACGGGCATGTACACGATCGACGCGTTGATTGCCGGCGACTTCAGGGCATTCGGGAGCGCATTGCATCATCTGCTGTTGCCCGCGTTTGTGCTTGGATGGTCGGTCATGGGAATAATCTCGCGGCTGGTGCGGGCGAGCATGCTCGATGCACTAGGACAGGACTACATCCGGGCGGCGCGTGCAAAGGGGGCGGGTGAGGTGCGCGTCCTGATGCGTCACGCGCTTCCCAACGCAATGATCCCGACGCTTACGATCATCGGATACTCCTTTGCCTATCTCATCACCGGCGCGGTATTGACCGAGACAATCTTCGCTTGGCCGGGGATCGGCTCGTACGCGGTCGATTCCGCGCGGACTCTCGACTATCCGGCAATCATCGGGATCACCCTGGTCGGCGCGTCCGCATTTCTGCTGGCGAGCTTGGCGACCGACGTAGCGTACGCGTTCGCCAATCCTCGGATTGAATTCAGTTGATGATGGTGCGCCGATGAGCCTAGTCACGCCAGCCTCCAGTATTCATCAGCGGCCGTTCCCGTGGTCACTGACCCTCGGGCTGGGGATCGTGCTGTTTTGGGTCGTCGTCGCTGCCACGATTGACCTTTGGGCGCCTCACGATCCTTTTGCGATGGTCGGACAGAGGTTGAGCCCGCCATCCGTATCGCATTGGCTCGGCACCGATGCTTTGGGACGAGATGTTCTGATCAGGACGCTGTATGGCGCGCAGTACTCGGTCGTCATGACTGCCTGCGTTGTCATCGCTGCGGTCGTCATCGGCTCCGCGCTCGGCGCCCTGTCTGGCTTTCTGGGTGGCCTTGCGGACTCGGCAATCATGAGAGTTGTCGATGTCGTGCTGTCGTTTCCTCCTGTTCTTCTGGCGATGGCCATTTCAGCTTCACTGGGTTCGGGTCTGCAGAACGCAGCCATCGCCATGGTGGTGGTCTGGTGGCCCGTCTATGCGAGGCTCATGCGAGGACAGGTCCTCGAGGTCAAATCGAGAGACCATGTCGAAGCCGCCATCGCCGGCGGCGCATCTCCAGGCAGGCTCCTGTTCAAACACGTCCTGCCGCTGTGCTGGACACCCACGATGGTCAACGCCACGATGGATTTCAGCCAGGTCGTTCTGCTCGCCGCTTCGCTGAGTTTCATCGGGCTTGGGGCGCAGCCACCGACGCCGGAATGGGGCTCCATGATCTCTGAAGGGGCAGCCCACTTCTATTCATGGTGGATCGCATTTGGACCCGGCATGGCGATCCTATCGATGGTGCTCGGCTTCAATTTCGTTGGCGATTCCCTGCGCGACATCCTGGATCCGAGAGCTCAGAGCCAATGACGACCGCAAGCGCCCTGTTTGAGATTCGTGACCTGCGCGTCAGCCTTTCGACCGGGCACGAACTGGTTCGCGGCGTCAATCTGTCGGTTGAGGCCGGAAAAGTGCTGGGAGTGGTGGGGGAATCCGGTTCGGGCAAGTCGATTTCCATGCTTGCCTCGATTGGACTGACGCCGAAACACGCGCGAGTTTCGGGTTCAGTGAAGCTCTCCGGTGAAGAGATCCTGGGAGCATCGCCGAGCAAGCTTCGCAGGATCCGGGGAGCGGAAATCGGCATGGTGTTCCAGGACCCGCTCACCGCGCTCAATCCGGTGATCAAGATCGGCGACCAGATTGCCGAGGCGGTTCGGCTGCATCATCCCGATCTGTCGCGGGGGGCCGCCTTTGATCGTGCGCTCGAGCTGCTCGACCTCGCCTCCGTCCCTCAGCCAACGAGACGTGCCCGGCAATATTCACACGAGCTGTCCGGCGGCATGCGGCAGCGTGCAATGATCGCGATGGCGGTGGCGAATTGTCCCAAGGTCTTGATCGCCGATGAGCCAACCACCGCACTGGATGTCACGGTCCAGGCGCAGATCATGGAGGTCTTGTCCAAGCTGAGAGAGACGCTGGGATTGGCGCTTGTGCTGATCACCCACGACATGGGGTTGATCGCGGGCGTCGCGGATCGCGTGGCGGTCATGTATTGCGGGCGAGTGGTTGAGACGGGATCCGTCGAGAACTTGTTTGAAGCCGCGCGACATCCCTATACGAGAGGGTTGCTGGGATGTCTGCCCAAGGTGGAGGGTTCCAATCAGAAACTCGTCCCGATTTCGGGCAATCCACCGTCTCCGGCATCCAGGCCGTCAGGGTGCCCGTTTCACCCGCGGTGTCCACTCGCCCAAGCCTTGTGCACGACAGAGGAGCCGGCGTTGCGAGACGTGGATGGGACGAAGACGGCCTGCCATTTTGCGGAACTCCTGAGACAGCCTGGCGCGTTGCCGCGACTGGGCGTGATGAGCCAGGCATGAAATCGACGACCACAGAGACCCTTGGCCCGCCGCTGCTGGCTGTCTCCGGCCTCGAAAAGAGCTTTCCCGTTCGTGGCGGCGTCCTCTTCAATCGGGTGACCGCGCGCGTTCGAGCGGTCGCCGGCGTGTCGTTCGAGCTTGTCAAGGGTGAAACGCTGGGGCTGGTTGGCGAGTCCGGGTGTGGAAAATCAACGCTGGGAAGGTGCGTCCTACGCTTGACGGAGCCGACCACGGGGGAGGTGCGTTACAATGGTCTCGATCTGACGAAGCTCGCCAAGCCGGAGATGCGGAACCTCCGGCGGGAGTTGCAGATCGTATTCCAGGATCCTCTGGGCTCGTTGCATCCCCGCATGCGCATTGGCGCCATCATTGCAGAACCGCTCCGGCTGATCGGCCAAACTGGATCGGAAGCCCGACGGCATGTGCAGAAGCTGGTCGATCTCGTCAAACTGTCACCGGACCACCTGGAGCGGTATCCGCACGAGCTCTCGGGCGGTCAGCGGCAACGGGTCGGAATCGCCCGCGCCCTGGCTCTTAACCCAAAGCTCATTGTTCTGGATGAACCGGTCTCGGCGCTGGACGTCTCCATTCAGGCCGGCGTGCTCAACCTGCTGGAAGACCTTCAGGAGCAGTTGGGTATTGCGTATCTTTTTATCGCTCATGATCTGGCAGTTGTTCGTTACATCTCGGATCGGGTTGCCGTGATGTATCTTGGACGGATTGTCGAGTTGGCGGCAACGCCGGAGCTTTATTCGACGCCAGCGCACCCGTACACGCAGGCACTTCTGTCGGCTGCGCCCGTCCCAGACCCAGCGATCGAGCGTAGCCGCCGGCGAATCGTCCTTGCTGGTGACGTGCCAAGTCCGTTGGACGTGCCCTCGGGATGTCCGTTCCGTACTCGATGCTGGAAAGCCCAGGAGATCTGTGCCCGGATCTTGCCACCTCTCGAGGAGAAGGCGGCAGGGCATGCCGTCGCGTGTCACTTCCCGGATGTTCGCCCTGTGGCCGCCAGCGATCCGAAAGTGGCGACTGCGACAGGCTCGTAGAGGGGACGTACGATGCGGTCTCGCACCAGGAACGGTCGGATGGGATGGCAATGAGCACTGCTCGTACACATCCATTGCTGTTCGGCGCAATTGCCGATGACCTGACTGGCGGCCTGGAGCTGGCATCCATGCTGGTGGCGCGGGGCGTTCCCACCGGATACACCATTGGGCCGGACGCGCCGATCGACGGAGAGTCCCTTGCTCATGTAGTCGCCCTCAAGACTCGGGTGGCGCCGCGCGAATATGCTGTTCAGCAGACCCTCAAGGCAGCCGATGCTCTCATTGCCAACGGAGCCCGCCAGATTTTCCTGAAATACTGTGCAACCTTTGACTCTACGCCCGCCGGCAACATCGGTCCTTGCGCGGAAGCGTTGTTGACGCGGTTGGGTGCCAACTTGACGCTGTTCTGCCCGGCGTTGTGCGAGCTGGAACGTTGCGTGTTCCAGGGACACTTCTTCGTCGGCCGCCAGCTGCTTGCGGACTCGCCAAAGAGATACGATCCGCTGACGCCGATGACAGAATCGGATATCACCAAGATATTGGCGGCTCAGAGCATCAATCAGGTCGGCCTGCTGCCGCATTCGGTCGTGGATGCTGGCGCCGATGCGATCGTTGAGAAACTGAAGGCATTCTCCGAAGCGAAGGTGCCTCTGATTGTGACCGATGCCATTTACGAACGTGACCTGGCAGCGATCGCAGAAGCGGCGGCAGATCTGCCTTTGATGACGGGCAACTCCTCGGTGGCTGCTCATTTCCCGCCCGTTTGGCGCAAGAAAGGCATTCTCACCCAGAAGGCAGTGGCGCCGCTTCCAGCGGTGGATGGGCCTGCCGCTGTACTCGCCGGAAGTGTGGCGTCGCGGACCGCAGATCAACTTGCTCACTTCGGCACGAACCATCCAGTATTGACGCTCGATCTGAGTGCTGCCTTTGCCGGTGCGGATCTGGTCGGTAAGGCGCTGCGTTTCGCGCGGGAACACTTGGCTGCTGATCGTCCTATCGCGATAGCCACGACGGCTGCGCAAGATAAGGTTGATGCTCTTCAGAAGGCCCATGGCCGGGCGGAGGTGGCTGAAGTCGCAGAGCGTATACTTGCGTCCGTGGCGGTTGCTCTTGTTCAGGAGCTGGGCGTACGAAGGCTGGTTGTGGCCGGCGGAGAAACCTGCGGCACGGTTCTGAAGGCGCTTGGCGTAGACCGACTGACCGTCGGCAGCTACCAGGGACTTGGGGAATCGCGCGCTGTCGCTCTGGCGCCAGTGCGGCTGGCGCTCATGCTCAAGTCCGGAAAGCTCGGCAGCCTGGGTGTGTTCTCGGATGTGCTTGAGGCCATGAGACGACCTGCTGCAAACGAGCCGATTCTCGATCACTGGCCGCCGCGGCAGGGTTGAAAGCTCTGTAGCCATATCTCCAAAGACGAGACAGAAAATCCCTGGTTCTCGATCTCTCGATGCCTGAAGTTCTGCCCGCATGATCGAAGCCCCGCACCTCATCGTGCGCATTGCAGTCAACATGACCCTAAAGGAGAGATTGACGTGTATCGCTAGAATCGTAGCGCGTGCCGCCATGACGCCTGTCTCATCTTTTCGCACAGTGAAAAGCAATGGGTCCGCGACAAGAGTTCGCGAGGAAGACAGGGGAGGTCATAAATGCAAACGCACCGCGCTCGCGCGCTTTTCAAAGTGCTCACTTGCTCGTTCGCACTGATCGCGATCGGCAGCGTCGGCGTTCAAGCCAAGGATCCGATAAAGGCGACTTTGGTCGGGTTCCCTGCCGGTGATCCCTTTTCGTTGACGGTCGAGAACGCCGCCAGAGCGGAAGCAGAGGCGAGTGGGGTGGACCTTGTCATTCAGCGACCGCAGTCCTACGAACTGTCCTCGCAGGTTCCGATCCTGAATGCGGTGATCGCAAGCAAGCCAGATGTCATACTCGTAGATCCCGTTGACGCGGTCGGAGTGCAGGACACGCTCAACAAGGCCAAGAGCCTCGGAATCAAGATCATTCTTTGGGACAACACGGTCCAGGATCCGTCGGTGGCAGAGACGTTTGTCTCCTCCGATCCAGTCGAGCTCGGTCAAAGCGCCGCCAAGGAATTTCACAGGCTCGCCGGCACCAAAACGGGTTCGGTTTTCTATCAGGGTAGCATGCCATCCTTTGCATTCTTCCAGCAGTTGCGGCAGGGGTGGGAGGAAGCAATGACGGAGCTTCCTGGCTACAAACACTTGCCGATCACCTACAGCGATTTCGAGGCGGCCAAGGCTTCGTCGCAGATGGAGGCGACGCTCGCTGCTAACCCCGACCTGATTGGCGGATTTGCCGGGACGATCTATGACCAGCAGGGCATCGTTCCCGCTGCCGAACGCGCTGGCAAAGTCAACGATCTCATCCTAGTCGGTGTTGATGGCGCGCCGGAGAATGTCGACTTCTTGAGAGCCGGCAAGATGGACGCGCTCGTGTCCGTAAGGGCCGCCGATTATGGAGTTGCCATCATCAAGGCAACAGTGGCCGTCATGGCGGGCGAAAAGCTGCCGGCGAACACGGTGATCGGTCAGTGCGTGCTTCGTGCAGACAACCTGGATGATCCGGAGAACAAAGCCTGCCTTTACGAACGGCCACAGTAACTGGTCTGGCACGCATGCAGGAAAGCTCGATGACACCGCCGGTGGTGCCGGTCATTTCGGTCCGAAGGCTGACCAAGTCTTACGGCACTGTTGAAGCCTTGAGCGGCGTGGATCTCGACATTTTTAAGGGAGAGGTGCACGCGATCTGCGGTGACAATGGTGCCGGTAAGTCGACCCTTCTTAAGATTCTGTCCGGCGCCATATCGTATACCAGCGGGGAACTGCTTCTGGATGGGACCACCGTGCGATTCAGCTCCCCGCACGACGCACGCGAGCGTGGGATCGAGACAGTCTACCAGGATCTTGCGCTTGCCGGCGATCGGTCCTGCGCCGCAAACATCTTCCTTGGCCGCGAGATTCTGATGCCGGGCTTGCTGGGACGCCTGGGTGTGCTTGATCGGAAGTCCATGAACAGGAAGGCGCAACAGTTCTTTGGCGAACTGTCGATCTCTATCACCGACCCAACCCGAAACGTCCGCGCATTCTCGGGAGGCCAACGTCAAGGCGTCGCCGTTGCCAGGGCTGCGATCTGGGCAACGCACGTCGTCCTCCTTGACGAACCTACCGCGGCGCTTGGCGTGCGCCAGAAGGGAGCCGTTCGCGACCTCATCGAGCGGCTCAAGGAGCGCGGCCTGGCAGTCGTCCTTGTCACACATGATATTCCGGAGGTGTTGGCCCATAGCGATCGCGTGACAGTACTTCGACAGGGAAAAGCGGTGTCGACGCGATTCACGCGCGATGTCGACATGCAGTGGATCGTCGGCGCGATGGTGGGTCAGAAGGTTGATGGGGCAGCTGCATGACAACGCAATCCTTGTCCAGTCGCAAGGAGCCATGGACGGTCACCGGCCTGCTGTCGCGGGTCAGCGGGATGAACACGGTCTGGATTACAGTCGCATTGATCGCCGAGATCGTTGTCTTTGCCGCCTGCCTGCCTCCGGGGACGTTCGTAAGCATTTATAATCTGCAGACGATCCTGAGCGATGCCGCTGTTCTCCTTATCTTGGCCACAGCCGCAACCTTGATCATTGTGGCCGGAGGCATTGACCTCTCTCTCGGCTCGACACTCACATTATCGGCGGTATGTGCTGCCAGCGTCGTGCGAATCGTGGCGCCTCAGTCCGAGGTCCTGGCAATCTGTGCCGGCGCCCTGACGGGGGTTGCTGTCGGCGCGATCGTCGGAGCATTCAACGGCTACTTGGTTGCGTATCGGCGCTTGCCGCCTTTTGTTGTGACTCTTGGAAGCCTCGGAGTCGCCCTCGGAATTGCGCGACTGACAAGTGGCGGCGTTGGCATCAGCGGTCTTCCGGAAAGCATCCGCGGGTTCGGCCAGGGCTACTGGTTGGGAATACCATTGCCCTTCCTGATCGGACTGGCAGTGATCATCGTCTTCTGGTTCGTGCTTGAGCTGACAAGGTTCGGTGAGCACACCTACTTCATAGGCTCGAACGCCGAGGCGGCGACCCGCGGCGGCATTGACGTGCCGCGCCACGCGATGGGTCTTTACACGATGGCTGGTGCTCTGGCGGGCTTCGCCGGCCTGGTAGATTTCGCCCGGTTTCAGGTGGCGAGTGTTGCGACCGGGCACATCACGGAGCTGATTGCGGCGATAGCAGCCGTCGTCATTGGCGGTGGGAGCCTCTTTGGCGGAATCGGATCGCTCAAAGGAACGTTCGTCGGAGTCTTCATCCCGATCATTCTTGCCAATGGTCTGTTGATCGGTGGCATTGAGCGGTTCTGGCAAGACGTGATCACTGGCTTCATCCTCATTCTCGCCGTCTGGTTCGATCAATGGAGGCGCACGAGCGATGTTGCTCGTTGAGTGGCGTCGGATCGACCAGCCATAACGAGTCCATATTCGGTGGGGCCAGAGGCGCAGCGTTTCTGCAGCTGATTGGGACCCAAAAATCTTGGAGAAGCGAGATCAGAGCTCATGAGTGAAGCTGTCATTCGAGCGGCCATTGTGGAGGTGAACGCCGAGTTGGAGCGCCGCGGGATGAATGTCTGCGCGTCCGGCAACATCAGCGTACGCTGGAGGGATGGTGTTCTGATCACGCCAGCGGGGTGTCGCGTTGAGACGCTGGATCCGCAGCATATTGTCTTCGCGCGCTTTGATGGGGGTTGGGAAGGGGACCTTCGACCCTCATCGGAGGTGGCGATGCACCAGGCCGTATATCGGAATGTACCCGCGGCCCACGCGGTCGTGCACACCCATGCAGACTATTGTGTTGCGTTAGCAGCCTGTCGCAGGCCGATCCCGGCTTTCCACTATATGGTGCAGGGCTTCGGCGGAATGGAAGTGCCTTGTGTCGACTATTACCCATTTGGATCGCAAGCACTCGCGGACGCGGCAGGCAGGGCGCTGGTCCAACGCAGCGCGTGCCTGCTGGCCAATCACGGCATGTTGGCACGGGGCACCACATTGGCATCTGCTTTCGAGACGGCGCTCAAGCTGGAAGCCCTGGCGCGGCAGTATGTTTTGGCGAACGCTGCTGGAAGTCCCATTCTGCTGACCGACGAAGAATGGATCCTCGTGCAAGAGCAATACAGAACCTACGGCAAACCTCAGGCGTGGGGCCGAAAGCCGCGCTGGCAGGTTCCCTAGATCGGCTGGAGCTATGTCTGCAACGACGGCCACGGCTGGCGAGGCTCGATCGTGAAGGAGCGTCCTGATCTCCCGAGACCTGCTTATGCCGATTTGGGAAAAGCGGATCGCTCGCCACCTGGTTCAGCCTGGGCCGTTTACGGCGCAGATGACACGATCGGGAGCATCGGTCTGCTCACGGCTGAGAAGGTTCGCGCGGCCGCAAAGTTGGTGACGCGGGGTGTCGCATTCTCTTTGAACTGGTCTCTTGATCTTCCGAATCCCCCCTTGTTCGGACGCAAGCAGCTCAAGCACACAATTCATTTTGACGAAGCCGGCGCAGACGATGTCTACGACAGCTTCTATCCGCAATGTTCGTCGCAATGGGATGGGCTTTCCCATATCCGGCATCCAGTGCATGGGTTCTACCAGGGTTGGAAATGCGAAGACATCGCTGCCGGCGACGTGTCTCGGCGCGGAGTGGAGAAGTGGGCGGAGCGAGGCATCACAGGTCGCTTTGTCTTGGCGGATGTCGAACGCCATCGCCAGAGTATTGGCCGGCCGATCAGGCCAGGCCAATCCGACGCAGTGACGATCCAGGATATTGAGGCGTGCCTCGCTCATCAGGGATCTCAACTGAGCGAAGCAGATATCCTCCTTGTGCGGTTCGGGTGGACAGGCTGGTATGAGCAGACCGACGAGGCAACAAGGCGGAAGCTTGCTTCCGACGAGAACTTCTCCGCCTGCGGCCTTTGCCGGTCGGAAGAGACGGCGGCGTGGATATGGGACCGCAAGTTGGCAGCGATTGCCGGCGACAATCCGGCACTCGAAGTGCAGCCGTTTGATGTCGGCTCAGTTGATGGATTTCTCCACTACCGGCTCATTCCCATGCTGGGCATAGCCATCGGAGAGATGTTTGCGCTCGACGCGCTCGCAGCAGACTGCTGCGAAGACGGCCGGTATGAGGGCATGCTTGTGTCCGCACCTCTCAACAAACCGGGCGGATGCGGGTCAACCGCAAATGCACTGGCACTAAAATAGACTTGCCTCGGCATGGGCCATTGACGCGGTCGCCAGACCATATTAGCGTTTTCTGCAAGTTTTATGTCGTGAAACGCGATGAGGGTTGGCGGCGTACGAGCAAGGTAATGATCTCTACACGTGGCGATGCCCGGTAGCGACAGATCGCTACCGGCAAGACAGGTGGTGCAGATGGTCGTGTTATCCGGACTGAAAGTACCGCTGCTCTCGACAGTGTCCATTCGGCGGTTTGAGAGATGGCTACTGGACGCCGCGTTGTTACGGCCGGACCGTGCATCAGGAAGCATCGGCGCAGGCCTGCCGTCCGACCGAGTTGCATCCGATTCGGCTGCGAAGATTGTCAGCTGCCGGTATTGGCCGAGCATTGCGCGCTTCGGGATTTGAACAGAACCAGATCCATCCGAGTAGAGTGAAGTGCGATGGCGAGTGTCGCACCTCAAAATATGAAGTCGGCTGATGCACCGCGCCAGCGAAACGTCGCTCTGGTGCTGAATTCGGACTCGTCACTTCATAGCAGTCTGCTGGCAGTGGAGCCCTTCCGGGCAGCAAACCGCCTGAGCACTCAATCGCACTATTCGGTTGATATCCTCTCTCCGGACGGCGCTCCTATTCTGACGAGCCTACAGATTCTGGTGCAGGTCACGGGAAGTTTCCAGAGCGACAAAAGATACGACTTGGTGCTTGTCGCCCTTGCCTACGAGCCGTCAACTCCCTTCAAACGCAAACTTTTCCCCTGGCTGCGGCGCCAAGCAAGATTCGGCGCTCATCTATGTGGAATTGACTATGGGCCGTTGATCCTCGCGGAGTGCGGCCTACTGAAAGGGTACACGGCAACAGCACATTGGAGCACGATAGCTGCGTTTAGAGATCAGTATCCAGACACGAAGGTCGTAGAGCAGCTCTACGTCATTGATCGCGATAGATCGACGTGCGCGGGGCAAGTGGCGGTGCTGGACTACTCATTGTCGATGGTGGAGAAGTTTAGCGGCCAGGTCCTGGCGAAGGCCGTGAACAACGAGCTTATCTACATGGAGACAAGAAACGGCGCCAGCGCGCAACGCCGCCTTATCAACGAAAATCATTGGAAAGGAAACCCCGTTCTGGCGCGAGCGAGCGAGATCATGATCGACGCGATGGAAGAGCCGTTGCCCATGCGATCAGTTGCTCGATCTTGCGGCATCTCCCTGCGAGAGCTGCAATACCTGTTCAAGCGCTACCTGGGACGCAGTCCCAGAGACTTTTATATGGAGCTTCGCCTCAATCGGGCCAAGGAACTCCTGTTGTACAGCGGTCTAAGTATCCGGGAGACCGGAGTAGCCTGCGGGTTTGTTTCGGAGTCGACTTTCTTTCGCGCCTTTCGAGCACGCTTCGATACAACGCCGATGAGATTGAGAGCTTCGTTCCACAGCGTGCCAACGACACGCGACGGTCGTCGGGTCTACTGATTACCCTTTCAGTTTCCGCGCCTTCACGAGCGTGATGGTCCGCAATTGGCGACCGGACGCGACCTGCCGCCGTCGCTCACTAAAGTCCGGTGCCGAGCGTCCAGCGGCGCGGTGCGGCCATGGTGGCGAGGTCAAGATCAGACAAGAGGCATGGATCTGCTCATGCTTCGTTGTACGCCGATGGCGGGCTCCAGCACAGATCGCGGGCGCCGTGCCGACGTTCCACGGAGCCAGGATCATGAAGCTCGTGCGCTTTGGTAGTCCGGGACAAGAGCGTCCTGGAGTCGTCGATCACCACGATACACTTTCGCTTGCTGCGGAAGTGTCCGCCGCCCGCCTTTGCTTCGTATTGGCGGGAGCGAGCCATCGCCAGACAGGTCGCGCCTTCTCATCGACGAGATATCCGGGAGACGTGCCGCGCGTGTCGGTAGCGTCCTCTGGCATTCGTGCTGAACCGCCTCTCGACGGATTGGAATTCGAAGTGGATCCGCGTTCGGCATCTGTTGAGCGGACCGTTTAGTGCCATGGAGAAAGCAAAGCCATTCGCCGCGTTGCTTCTGGCTATGTTCATCTGGGGCATAAGTCCGGTCTTCATGCGCTCGTTAGCCGTTGGATTGGGCCCAGCCGATACCCTTATCATTCGCTACACGCCGGTTGCCATCATATGGATGATCGTGCTGGCGATGACGGGCGGCTGTCGTGTTTCGCAACGCGACTGGCCGCGATTGCTCATCGTGTCGCTCGTCGGGCTTTTCTGCCATGCTGCAGCCGCGATGTATGGCTTCGCCCATGTGCCGGCGGGCATTGGAGGACTCATTTTTGCAACTCCGCCTCTATTCATTGCTCTTCTGGCGGTCGTCGTGCTGGGCGAAAGAGTAACCTTCTATCTCGTGCTCGGACTTATCCTCGCCATTTTCGGCACCGTCCTCCTGGTGTGGGAGGATCTCACAAGCGCGATCTTGGATAAGTCCTACCTATCCGGAATATTGCTGCTCCTGCTCGCTTGCTTTGCCTGGGCATTCTATTCCGTTCCAGGCAAAGTGATATTCCAGCGCTATGGGTCTCTGGCGATGACGGGCATGACCACCATCATCGCGACAGTCCCCATGCTTGCCCTCACATCGGGCGGTACAATCGACGCTCTTCACGGCATGACTCGACTGCAGTGGTTTGAGGTGTCTTTCCTTGCCATATGCTCCACCTTCATCGCGATGCTGGCCTGGACCTATGCATCAGCGAAGCTTCCGGCCACCACGACCGGTCCCTTTCTCTATCTGATCCCCGTGATCGCGGTCCTCGCCGGTGTCCTTATCTTGGGCGAAACGATGACCTGGACGACCATGCTCGGTGGTCTGTGCATCATCCTCGGCGTCGCCGTCGCCCAGCTAGGATCGCGAAGGCGGCGAGTCCGGCGTGCGCAAGCAGCAGCCTGACGCCAGTTCCATGACTGCAATGCCTCTCGCGACATAGTCGCGCTCATAATCGACAAACTGCTTGAAACGGCACCGTCGCCAACGCGTCAGCGGCACGGTACCGATTGCTCGCCGCGGCACCGGAGTTGGCCACGCGGGAAGGAGCAAGGTTGTGCGGTCAGATCAAGATCAGACAAGAACGACAGTTGGGCTCATGCTTATTTTGCGGTCATGAACGCGATCAGTGGAAAGCCACTCTTGTCATCATCTTCGCTGCGTACGAGGTGCGAAAGCTGCGCGTGCGTCGAGTTCGAAATGGTCGGTTGGTGGCCTTCAACCCAGCTGGCCAGTGAACGATGAAATTTGTGCGCTTTGGCAACGCGGGACAAGAACGATTCGGATTGATCGATCAACAAGACTGTGTTCGAGACGCGTCCAGTCGCGATCCGGATTGGATGGCCGAAACTCTCGATCGGCTATTGCCATAGTCAGCCGACAACTCAATTAGCGGGGAGAAATTCGCAATGAAAAGAATGTCAATCCAACTGGCCGTCGCCGCAATCGCGGTCTTGATGGCGGTTCCGGCGAAAGCTCAGGAGAAGGTCGTCTTTGCATACATCGAGGAACCGCCGTTCAACGCGACCATCGATGGCAAGCCGCAGGGTTACGACATCGAAGTAGCCAAGGCAGTCCTGAGCCGAATGGGGATCAAGGACGTAGAGTTTGTGAAGAAGGAATTTCCTGACCTCATGCCTGGCGTGGCTGCAGGCAAATGGACGATGAACACGGGTCTGTTCGTCACGCCGGAGCGTTGCAAGAACGTGGCATACTCCAATCCAATTTGGTCGCTGGTCGACGGCATGATCGTGCGTGCCGGCAATCCCAAGCACATCACCAGTTACGCCTCGGTGGCGGCGTCCGATGCCCGGCTGGGTGTCGTCAAGGACACTGTGGAGGTTGGCCGCGCGAAGACGGCAGGCGTGCCGCCCGAGCGGCTCATCGAGTTTCGAAACCAGGACGAAATTATCGCTGAGATCAAGAAGGGCAATGTGGACGCCTATGCGGCCACATCGTTTGGCCATCGCGCACTGCTCGCTTCCTTGAAAGATCCGGAGCTGGAGCTTGCTGAGCCCTTCGAGCCGCTCATGAAGGATGGCCATCCGGTCGTGGACTTTGGCGCATACTCCTTCAACAAGGCAAACGGCGCCTTCATTGCCCGGTTCAACGTGGAGTTGGCGAAGTTTCTTGGATCGGAGGAGCACCGCGCCATCCTCGACAAGTATGGTTTCGGACCCGATGAGATCACGCCGGCGCTCACGGCCAAGAGTGAGGAGTTGTGCAAATGAGCCTTCCGCCCGCCAACATCCAGTCTCCGGATGGGACGGATCCGGAGCGCGTGCTCGCCACGCTCGGAATTGTGCTCCCCGCATTGCCTCCGCTTGCCGGCAAATACGTCCGGGCGCGGTCGTCCGGCCGGTTGCTCTATCTTGCCGGTCATCTGCCCGACTCAGCCGGTGTCCCGCAATACATGGGAAAGCTTGGCCTCGATGTGTCGATCGAAGATGGCTATCGAGCCTCCCGCGTCGCGATGATCAACAGCCTTGCAACCATCAAGGCGAGTATCGGCAGTCTGAAAAGAGTGACGAGCTTCATCAAGCTGCTCGGGATGGTCAACTGCGCTGCCGACTTTGTTAAGCAGACCGAAGTCGTCAACGGGGCGTCGGACTTGCTCGACGAAGTCTTTGGCCAGGACATTGGCCGTCACGCGCGATCAGCAGTTGGAATGCATTCGCTGCCGCGTGGAAACTGCGTCGAGATCGAAACGATCTTGGAATTCGAGTAAGGCGGTCCCGACCAATCGGCTGCCGCAGCAAGATCGAGACGGTGTGTGGCTGCATAATGGGCCAGCAGTTCGCCACCGATGCGGGTCCCGATGCTTCAACGGCATAGGGCCTTGAATGAAATGAAGAGTGCATTGTGTTGAAAACAGAGGAACCCCATGCCAGTCGTCCGAATCTCGATGATCGCAGGTCGTAGCAAGGAGCAAAAGGCCAAGGTGGCCGCTGCAGTGACACAGGCGATGGTCGAGCACGCCCGCTCCACTGCCGAGGACGTGAATGTCATCTTCGACGAACAGCCTCGTGACAACTGGGCGATCGCCGGCAAGCTCCTCTCGGAACGCTGACCGCTGAGGTGCATTTCGGCGCGTCTAGGACGTTGAAGCGGCCCAACTAGCCCTATGAGTCTGCCGCCTTCGCACGCGGCTCGTTAGGAGCGGAGCGTGCGGAGAAAGTTTTCGCTGAGCTTAATCACGAAGGATATGAACGGGAGGAAAGCATGAACAGCAGGGAAACGTCTGACCGGAGGCGCGGCTCGCGACAGCCGGTTATCGGGCTCAGCAAGGTCGCAACGTCGTGTCTGCGCGCAGTGGGCCTGTTTGTAGTCGGCTTGACCGCGCTCTTCGCCACCACGTCCCTTCGTGCGGACGACGATCTATCCCTGTTGCTGGACTTTGCACCTTGGGGGCTGCACGCAGGCGCGCACCTCGCGGCCGAGAAAGGATGGTTCAAGGAGCAGGGCCTCAATGTAACTGTGCGCGACGGACGCGGCAGCATCAACACGATCCAGCTCGTCGGCGCCGGTGAAGCCGATGTCGGTATGGCCCAGCTCGGACCAATGGCGACCGCTCGGGAGCAAGGCGGTGTCGCCCTGAAATCGATCGCCGGCTGGGTCCGCAAAGGTGACCTCGCCGCGGTCGTCGATAAGAATGCGGGCATTCATACGATCGCGGATTTGAAGGGCAAGAAACTCGCACTGTTCGCGGCTAGTCCATTCCTACCTTTCCTCGATACCTTTCTGGCCGCGGGAGGACTCACCCGCGACGATGTCAACCTACTGTATGTCGAGCCGTCGGCGATGCTGACGACCTATACTTCGGGTCAGGCCGACGGCGTTCTGACCGCGGGCCCGTTCGGACAGGCGCTCGCTGAACGCGTTCGTCCCGCATCTCTGGTCCTGGCCGAATCGGCAGGCATCTCCTACCCAAGCTACGGCTATTTCGCGACGGAGGAAGTGATTGCCAAGAAGGGAGATGTGTTGCGTCGGTTCCTGGCGACACAAGTGCGTGCATTCGAATACATCTATGACGGCCACGTCGACGAGGCGGTTGCCGCGATCATCAGCCAGCGGTCCGACCTCAAGCTCGACCCGGAAGTCCTCAAGAATCAGATCGAACTCTATCGGCCGTTCTTCACCACGCCAAATACTGAAGGAAAGCCGTTCGGCTGGCAGGCTGAAGCCGACTGGGAAAACACGATCAAATCGATGGTCGCGGCCGGCGTCCTAAGCAAGGACTACAAGCCGTCGGACTTCTACACCAACGCGCTGCTCGGCGAGTAAGATGCAGCAGATCGTCGAAATCCAGAATGTTGCCAAGTTCTACGGTCGCCTGGGATCCAGGGTCGAGGCGCTGCGGGCGATCGATCTCGACGTGCGGTCCCAGGAGTTCCTGAGCATCGTCGGGCCGAGCGGCTGCGGGAAGAGCACCCTGCTCAAGTGCATTGCCGGCCTGGAGCCGATCACTGGAGGCACGATCAGCGTTCGCGGGGAACTGATATCCGGGCCGCCGTCGCAGATGGGCGTCGTGTTCCAGCGCGACCTGCTTCTCGATTGGCGTACAGTCATCGAGAACGTGCTGATCATCGCGGAATTCCGCGGCACCCGCACGGCCGAGCTGGAGAAGAAGGCGAGCGATCTTCTGGTTCGCTTCGGCCTTGGCGATTTCCAGCACCGGTATCCTTGGGAGCTCTCGGGCGGGATGCGCCAGCGGGCGGCGATCTGCCGTGCCATCCTGGACAATCCCGAGCTGCTGTTGATGGACGAGCCGTTCGGCGCGCTCGACGCCATGACGCGCGATGACCTCAACCTGGAACTGGCTCGTTTGTGGCAGGAAACGCGCAAGACTGTCGTGTTCATTACGCACGGCATCCAGGAGGCCGTGTTTCTCTCAGATCGGGTTGCCATGATGGCGCGAAACCCGGGCAGGATTGTCGACGTCTTTGACATCGACCTGCCTCGTCCACGCACCCTTGAGATGCGCGAGTCGGCCGAGTTCTCGGCGATCGTGCACCGCATCCGCGAGCGTTTCGCGGATATTGGCGCCATTCGTACGGAGTGAGGCATGTCTAAGATAGCATCGTCCGGGTTCGCCCAGGGCGCTGGCTTCATCATCGCTTGCGTCTTGCTGTGGGAAGCTGTTGTTCGACTGGCGGGGATCAGGGAGTTTCTGTTCCCCGCACCGTCAACGATCATCATCGAGATTGTCAACTACTCGGGGTTTTTCGTCGCCAACGCGCTTTACACTTTGTTGGTCACCATGTTCGGTTTCGCCATCGCAGTGTCGCTTGGCGTCGCGCTCGCCATCGGCATCGTCTACTCGCGGATTCTGGAGAACACACTCTATTCGCTGCTCGTCGCGCTCAACAGCATCCCGAAAGTGGCGCTCGCGCCGCTATTCGTCATCTGGCTCGGCACCGAGATGGCTCCCAAAGTCGCCATTGCAGTGACGATCGCGATCTTCTCCATTGTGGTCGCCACAGTGCTCGGACTGCGATCGGTAGATCCCGAGGCCATCAATATGGCACGTGCGGCGCGCGCCAATGAATGGCAGATCCTGCGAAAGATCCGCTTCCCTACGGCGCTGCCAAGCCTGTTTGCCGGGATGAAGCTGGCAATCTCCTTTGCGTTGGTCGGCGCGTTGGTCGGCGAGTTCGTGGCCGGCAGCAAGGGGCTAGGACACGCGATCCTTCTCGCGCAGGGCATGTTCGACACGCCTCGGGTCTTTGCCGCGATCTTGATCCTTGGGGTGATGGGCACGGCGCTCTTTTACCTCATCGACGCGCTCGAAGGCTTCATGCTGCCCTGGCACGTCTCCCGCCGCGGTGCCCAAACGGGCATGTAAATCTGTGTGGTGAACAGGCCAGTTGGAAAACATGCCAGCACCGTTGTGTCAGTTTCTTCGCGCAGCCATTCGGGCCAGCGAAGGTCTACGGCAGCTGCTCCGGCCTCGATGCCCGGCTAAGGAGAGGTTGAACGGGTGCTCGAAAACGGGCGACCCAAACCGTCAATGTCGGCGACCCGAGGTTGCCGAAGGTCGAGGCTCTGTTTGGAGGATGGCGTGAACATCAAGGGTGAGAAGGAGATGACGGCGTCGCGTGAGGCAGTCTGGCGGGCGCTCAATGATCCCGAAGTGCTGCGGCGCTGCATCCCGGGCTGCACCCTGCTGGAGCAGGTTGGCCCCAACGAGCTTGGTGCAACCGTCTCCTTAGCCATTGGCCCAGTCAAGGCCAAGTTCTCCGGCACGGTGCGCCTGCAGGATCTGGTTCCCCCGGAGTCCTATCGCCTCGAAGGGGAGGGGCAAGGCGGCATCGCCGGCTTTGCGAAAGGCGCGGCGAACGTTCGCTTGGTCGAAACTGAACGCGGCACCTTGCTCGAGTACCAGGCGGACTCTGCTGTGGGAGGCAAGATCGCGCAATTGGGAAGCCGGTTGATCGAGTCAACCGCACGCAAGCTCAGCGATCAGTTCTTTACCAAGTTCGTCGCCATCGTCGAAGGCGCCGGCCAGAACGTAACCTGACGTGCGGTCGTGTGGATGTGCCAAGCCGGGAGGAAACTGAATGCCAACCGTCTCGCTGACGATCAATGGAGAGCACGTTACGACCGAGGTTGAGAACCGCACTCTGCTGGTGCAGCTGCTGCGCGACCAGCTCTCCTTGACCGGCACCCATGTCGGTTGCGACACCAGCCAGTGCGGCGCCTGCGTCGTCCATCGGGACGGTCGGTCGGTCAAGAGCTGCACGATACTTGCCGTCCAGTGCGAGGGCGCCAACATCGTAACGATAGAGGGCATCGCGCCGCCTGGTGGCCTGCATCCCATGCAGGAGGCGTTCAACCACCATCATGGGCTGCAATGCGGTTATTGCACGCCCGGCATGATCATGAGCCTGCTCGATCTACTGCGCGTGGATCCGCGCCCAGACGAGCATGTCGTCCGCAAGTGGCTGGAAGGCAACATCTGCCGTTGCACCGGCTATCAGTCCATTGTGGATGCCGCACTGGAATGCGCTGACCGTCGGGCCAGCGGAGAACACGCGCATGTATGATTTCCAGTACGCCAAGCCAGCACGGCTTGCGGATGCCGTTAAAATGGCGGCAGAGGCCGACAGCAAGTTCATCGCGGGCGGCATGACGCTATTGCCGGCGCTGAAGCAGCGTATGGCGCGTCCCTCGACATTGATTGACTTGAGCGGCATAGCGGAGCTGACCGGCATCTCAATGCAGGAAGGTTTGCTTACAATCGGCGCGATGACCTGCCACTTTGAAGTAGCATCGAGTGAGCTCGTGCACGCCGCAATCCCATCGCTCTCCGCACTCGCCGGCACGATCGGCGATCAGCAGGTCCGCCATAGAGGAACGATTGGCGGGTCGGTCGCCAACAATGATCCGAACGCCGACTACCCTGCCGGGCTGCTCGGACTAGGCGCGACCATCGCTACTGACCGTCGGGTCATCCCAGCAGACGACTTTTTCCGCGGCCTCTTCGATACGGCGCTCGATGAGGGCGAAGTATTGACCGGCGTCACTTTCCCGATTCCAGATGCCGCGGCATACATGAAATTTCCTAGCCCCGCCTCCGGCTATGCGCTGATCGGTGTAATGGTGTCGAGGACCGGTGGAAACGTTCGGGTCGCGGTCACCGGCGGCGGCCATGGCGTGTTTCGCATGGCGACGGCGGAGGCCGCGCTTGCCGCCGACTGGTCACCTCAGGCCCTGGCTGAGATTGAGGTTGATCACGACCTGCTCACCGACGACCACAGCGCGCCGGTCCTCTACAAGGCAGCGTTGATCCGCGTCCTCACCGCCAGAGCAGTGGCATCGACCATACGGCCGAGTTGACCGCGGAGGGAACACGATATGACAGACCGGCAGCAACCCGCGTCCTCGAGCCCGGCCGGGATCGGCGTCGCACTGCACCGCCTCGAGGATAGCCGCCTTACCCAAGGCCGAGGCAGCTATGGAGCGGATCTGAAGTTCCCTGGACAGGTTCATTTGGCGGTGCTGCGCTCGCCTTATCCCCATGCTCTGATCGAGCGCATCGACTGCACGGCTGCGCTCGAACTACCGGGAGTTCTTGCGATCTATACCGGCCAGGACGTGCTGGCGGACGGAATCGGCTTCTTGCCGACAAGGTTTCGTCGCGAGGCGCCGAACGGCGAACCTAACTTCGTGCCTCCGTTTCCGGTACTGGCATACGGCAGGGTGCGGCATGTGGGCGAAGGGGTCGTCGCAGTCGTTGCTGAAACCCTCGATATCGCCAAGGACGCCCTGGAGCTGATCGATGTTGGCTACGACCCGCTGCTGTCGGTCACAGAGGCTGGCCGCGCCGCCGATTCGCAAATGCCGGAAATCTGGCCGGAAGCACCGAACAATATCTGCTTCGTCTATGAGGCAGGCGATCGCCAGGCGGTGGAGGAAGCCTTTGCCAGCGCCGCACACGTGACCGCGGTCGACTTCACTGTCTCTCGTGTCTGCGCGGCGCCGCTTGAGCCCCGCACCGCGATCGGAGTCTACGACTCGGCGTTCGATCGCTACACGCTCTACAGCGCAGATCAGGCGCCCCATTTACTGCGGAACGAGCTGGCCGAGGCAGTCCTGAAGATTCCGGAGACCAACCTCAGGATCGTTACGCCTGACTGCGGCGGCTCGTTCGGCCTGAAGCTTGGCGGCTATCCGGAACAGGTGTTGGTGCTGTGGGCGGCGCGCAAGCTAGGGCGGCCTGTCCGCTGGGTCAGCGACCGCAGCGAAGCCTTTCTGTCCGATCACCACGCGCGTGACAACGTCTCGCGGGTAGAACTCGCGCTCGACCGGGATGGTCGCTTCCTTGGATTGCGGGTGTCCACAACAGCCAATCTTGGCGCCTATCTAAACGTGTACGGCATCCACACCCCGACCAACAATGTCGGTGGTCTCGCCGGCACCTACACAACACCACATATCTTTGTCCACGTTCAGGGGGTCTTTTCGAACACCAACCCGACCGCGGTCTATCGGGGCGCGGGCAGGCCGGAAGCGTCCTATGCCATCGAACGCGTGATCGACGTCGCGGCCTCGGAGATGGGGATAGACCGCGTGGAGTTGCGCCGTCGCAATCTCATAGCGCCGGAGATGATGCCGTTCAAGACGGGGTTACTGTTCACGTACGACAGCGGCGAATTCGGCAAGAACATCGATCGCGCACTCGAGCTGAGCGACTGGAACGGCTTCGAAGCCCGGCGGCTGGATGCGCTTGCGCGTGGCAAGCTGCGCGGCATCGGGCTTGCCAGCGTGATCGAGATAGCCGGTGGGCCGCTGGCACGCCCCACGGAGGAGTTTGCCGAGATTCGCTTCGACCAGAGCGGCAACGCGTATGTGCTGACGGGCTCGACATCGCAGGGCCAGGGGCATGTGACCGCCTTTACGCAACTGGTCAGCGAATTCCTGGGACTGCCCGTAACGCACATTCGTGTCAGTTTCGGCGACACCGACCAGGTCACGTTCGGACGCGGCAGCTACGGATCACGTACGGCTGCAGCCGTCGGCGCTTGCCTCAGGGCGGCATCCGACAAACTCATCGCACGTGGACGTGAAATCGCTGCGCATCTGCTTGAAGCAGACTTGGCCGACGTCGAATTCAAGGAGGGGCTGTTCAAGATTGCCCGCAGCAATCGTCAGGTAAGTATGATTGACGTGGCCCGCGCAGCGTTTCAAGCGGATCTGCTGCCGTCGGAGTTTGAGCTCGGCTTTGCCGCCAGCGCGACTGTTGCGCTGAAAGCACCCACCTTCCCGAACGGCTGTCATATCTGCGAGGTTGAGATCGACAAGGAGACCGGCCATCTCGACATCGTGGGATACTGGGTGGTGGACGATGTGGGGCGCATCATCAATCCATTGCTGGTGAAGGGACAAATACAGGGTGGCGTTGCGCAGGGGCTTGGTCAGGCCATCGGCGAGCGCATCCGCTACGACAGTGAAGGTCAGCTTGTCTCTGCGTCGTTCCAAGATTACTACATGCCACGCGCGGAGCACGTGCCCAGAGTCGTGGTCGAAAGTAATGAAGTCCCGTCGACCACAAATGCACTGGGCATTAAGGGTGCCGGTGAGGCCGGAACGGTGGGGGCACTTCCCGCCGCAATGAACGCGATCAATCACGCGTTGGCGCCCTTGGGAATCCGTCATTTCGATATGCCCGCCAGCCCAGATCGCCTATGGGCAGCGATCAATTCGAGCAGTTGAGCAGAAATAACGACAACACCATCAGGTTACGGCTGGCCACCGACAGGTTAGCTTCGGCTATCGTTCCGATCGGCCGGCGCGCCACGTCGCATCGGCGTCAGCTCCGGCAGTAAACTCCAATGCCGCATCGCTCAGCCATTCCCAGATACTGGCGGCGAAAGTCCGCATGGCGTAGATCTCGAAGCGGTTCGCCGCGACGCAATGGACCAGAACCGGAGTGTGGTGCAGGCCGGTCATGGCGAACATGCCGGGAATGAAGACCGTCTCGTCAAAGTCGAGAGGCATGCCCTTGCGCATGATCTCCCGCGCCACCGTGCCTTCGACGAAGATACGGGTGCGACTATGCGAGAGCGGGGTGACGATGCAGATGCCGGCCAGTCGTCGACCGACGTCATCGCCTTCGGGTCCCACCAGCCAGAACTGCAAGGGCGCATTGCGAAAGATGATACGGCCATTGCTTTCCTGCGCCGTCATCGCCGTCGTCGGCAACGAGCCGGTCACAGCAGCGACGGCCGCCTCGGCGTCGCGCGAGAAGACAGCCGCCTGAGTTAAGGTGAAGCCGCGCACTTCGCCCAGCGAAATCGCTGTGCTGCTGATCGGCGTGAGACCGGCCAGGGCGGATCGGCGCTCGAGCAAGAGGGTGTTAGGCATTCAGCCGCTCTCCTTTGGGATCGATGAAGTGCGGTGAGACAATGCGGGCGCGGGTCGATTCGTTCTTCAGCGGGAAAGCGCAGACGATCTCTTGGCCGACATGTTTCAGGCCGCCCTTGTAGAGAGCGAGGGCAATGGTCTTTTTCAACTCGGTCGACCAAGTGACTGACGTGATGTAGCCCCGGCCATGGCCTTTGATCTCGTCACCAGTGGCGAACAGAATCGCACCGCTGCGCAAGCTCTTGGCCGGCTCCAGCAATTCCAGACCGACCAGGCTCCAGCGATCCGGTGACTGCACGTCTTCACGCATCAGCAACTGCTTGCCGACGAAATCCTTGTTGGCGGCAGCCATCTTGCCCAGGCCGAGGTCGTTCAGCGTGTTGCGGTGGTCGAGCTCGAGACCGGCGACATGGCCCTTCTCGATACGCAGGCTGGCCAAAGCTTCCAGGCCATAGGGCCTGATGCCGAGTGTGGCGCCCGTCCGCATGAAATGTTCCCAGAGTGCGATGCTGTAGTCCGCCGGCAGATGGACCTCATAGGCAAGTTCGCCAGAGAAGCTGAGGCGCAACAGGCGCACCGGCACGCCTTGGAACTCGATCTCCTTGCAGCCCATATAGGGGAGGCCGGCATTGGAGACGTCGACGGCCGGGAAAGCGAGCTCGAGCGCCTCGCGCGACTTTGGCCCAGCTACCGCCATGCCGCCCCATTCATCGGTCAGCGAGGTGACATGCACCTTCAGCTCCGGCCAATGCATCTGCAGCAGGTATTCCAGCCACGACATGACCTCCCCGGCCTGGGCCGTGGTGGTGGTCATATAGAACTGCGTCTCGGAAATGTGGGTGGTCGTGCCGTCATCGAGCACCACGCCGTCATCGTTCAGCATCACGCCATAGCGGGCCTTGCGGACCGGTAGTTTGGCGAAGCCGTTGACATAGACGCGATTGAGAAACTCCGCCGCATCCGGACCTTGCACGTCGATCTTGCCCAGGGTCGAAACGTCGGAGATGCCGACACCGCGCCGCACGACTTCCATTTCCTTGACATAGGCTTCTGCGGGCGACTTGCCGGCCCAGTCGTAGTACCAGGCACGCAGCCAAGGACCGGCCTCAGTGAAGGTGGCGCCATTCGCCTTATGCCAGTCATGCAGCGGCGAAAGGCGCGTCGGTCGGAAGTGCTTCTTGATGGTGCGTCCTGCAATAGCGCCGATCGTGAGGCCGGTATAGGGCGGGCGGAAGGTCGTGGTGCCGGCCTGGGTCAGCGGCAGGTCGCGCAAGCTCGCCATGGCGGCCAGCGCATTGATGTTCGAGGTCTTGCCCTGGTCGGTACCCATGCCGAGCGTGGTGTAGCGCTTCAGATGCTCGACCGACTGGTAGCCTTCCTGATAGGCGATCTTGATGTCCTTGGCGGTGACGTCGTTTTGGAAATCGACGAAGGCCTTGCCCTTGGCGGGAACAGGTGGCGTCCAAACCGGCTGGATCGAATAGGCGCGTTCCTCCGCCGATGGTACCGGCAGGGAAGCGGCTTCGGAGGTAAAGCCGGCGACCGCCGCAGCCTTGCTGCCGGCGGAGCTGCCTTGGGCGATTGCGGCCTTGAGGCCGAAAGTACCCACGACGGCGCCGGCGCCGAAATGCGTCCTGGCAAAGCCGCCTGGCACGAAAGCGGCGATGCGCTCGTCATAAACGGCCTTGATGCCGGTATGGCTGGTAAGATGGACCGCCGGCGACCAACCGCCGGACATGCCCAGCACGTCACAGGTAATGACGCCTGAATGTGCGCCGGCCAGCTCGACCTGATGCAATCGGCCACGACCGCGTGCGTTGATGACGCCGGTACCTGCATGGACCGTGATGCCCACGAGCTTCGCCTGCGCCAGCAAGTCGGCTGGGACCGCCGCGCGGTGATCGGCGACGATGACGGTGACGCCGGCCCCGGCGAGATCGAAGGCCGCGGCATAGGCAGTGTCGTTGTTGGTGGCGATGACCGCGCGCCTGCCGGGTGCGACGGCAAAGCGGTTGAGATAGCTGCGCAGCGCCGAGGCGAGCATGACGCCAGGCCGGTCGTTGTTGGAAAAGACCAGAGGCCGCTCGATGGCGCCGGTTGCGAAGACGATCGCCTTGGTGCGCAACATGGTGAGCACTTGCCGCGCCTGGCCCCTGGCAGGATCTGGCGTCAAATGATCGCGCCGTTCGACCAGGACCACCTGATTATCGTCGTAGAGGCCCTGGGCCGTGGTCCGCGTCAGGCCTTTGACATTGGCAAGCTTCTTCAACTCGTCGAGCCGGTCAGCGAGCCAGCCTGATTGCGCAGGTTCCGACAGCAGGCCGCCGCCGAGCAACGCATCCTGCTCAACCAAAGTGACGCGGGCACCGCTGCTGCCGGCAGCGATGGCGGCGGCAAGGCCGGCTGCGCCAGAGCCGATCACCAACACGTCGCAGAAGTCATAGCGGGTTTCATATCGATCGGGGTCGAAATCCCGCACCGCTTGCCCCAGCCCGGCGGCGCGGCGGATGAAGGGCTCGTAGAACATCCAGGAACCCTTGGTCGGGCCCATGAAGGTCTTGTAGTAGAAGCCCGACTGAAAGAGTGGCGCTGCCAGCTGGTTGATGGCCATCATGTCGAAAGCGACCGAGGGCCAGGCGTTCTGGGTCCGGGCGACCAAACCCTCGACCAGATCCGTCATCGTGCCAGGAATGTTCGGCTCGGTGCGCGCATCCTCGCCCAAGGTGAAGAGTCCGTTCGGCTCTTCCACGCCGGCCGATATGAAGCCGCGCGGCCGGTGATATTTGAAGCTGCGGCCGACCAGCACCACATCGTTGGCGAGCAGGGCCGAGGCCAAGGTATCGCCGGCAAATCCCTGATAGCTCTTGCCGTCGAGGGTGAAGCGGATGGTCTTGCTGCGGTCGATATGCCCGCCGGCGGGGAGGCGGAAACTGGTCACGTGACCTCTCCGATTTCGTTCGTGGCGGTGTTGCGGCTCAGCTTGAACCAGCGCCGGCAGCCGAGCACATGCTGCCAGTATTCGACATGCGGCCCTTTCGGGTTGTCGAACAGGAAGTAGTAATCATGCCATTCCTTGACCCCGGCGCCGCTGTTGTGGGCAGGGCGCTGCTTGCTGGCATCACCGCCATAGCGGAATTCCGAATAGTCGCGCTCACCGCAATGGGGGCAGGGGAGTCTCATTGCTTGTATGTCCAGTTGCCAGCACCGTGTTCATCCATCTCACCACCTTTTTCAAAGCGGTCGAGGGAGAAGGCGCGATTGAGCTCATGCTCTTGGTCATGGGCGATGGTATGGGCGAAGGTCCAGCCGGAAGCCGGCGTCGCCTTGAAGCCCTGATAGCACCAGCCGCCATTGAGATAGAGGTGGCGAATGGAGGTGCGGCAGATGAACGGACTGCCATCCGGGGTCATATCCTGGATGCCACCCCAATGCCGCAGCAGGCGCAGCCGCGAAATGAAGGGCATCAGGGAGACCGCGCATTCGGCAACCGTCTGGATCCGCGCGAACTGGCCGCGCTGGGTATAGGTGTTGAAGCCGTCGATATGACCACCGAAGACCAGGCCGCCCTTGTCCGACTGCGACAGATAGAAGAGCTCGGCGCCCCAGGAGACGACGTGATCGACGATCGGCTTCACGGGTTCGGTGACGAAGGCCTGCAGGATATGGCTTTCGACCGGCAGGCGCAGGCCCGCCATCTTCGCCACATGGGAGGTATGGCCGGCGACGGCGATGCCGACCTTGCCGCCATTGATGCGGCCGCGGCTGGTCTCGACTCCAACAACCTTTCCGCCGTCAATGACGAAGCCAGTCACTTCGCAATTCTCGATGATATCGATGCCATAGGCATCGGCAGCGCGGGCATAGCCCCAGGCCACGGCGTCATGGCGCACGGTGCCGGCACGGCGCTGGAAGATGGCGCCGTGGATCGGCCAGCGGGCTTCTTCACTGTAGTCGAGATAAGGGAGCAGCTTCATCACCTCGCCGCGATCGAGCAGCTCGGCATCGATCCCGTGCAGGCGCATGATATTGCCACGCCTCGCATAGGCATCCATCTGCACGGGATTAACCGCAAGGACGATCTGGCCGCGTTGCGATACCATGCAGTTGAAGTTGAGGTCGTGGGACAGTCCTTCCCACAGCTTCAATGAATGCTCGAAGAAATCGGTGTTGCCGCCCGTCATGTAATTGGAGCGGATGAGCGTGGTGTTGCGGCCGACATTGCCGGAGCCGATGTACGTCCGCTCGATCACCGCGACATTGCGGATGCCGTGGTTTTTGGCCAGATAGTACGCGGTGGCAAGGCCATGACCACCGCCGCCGATGATGACCACATCGTAGCTGCGCTTCGGGTCAGGCGAACGCCAGGCGCGTGGCCAAGGCAGATCTGGCGATAACGCATGGCGGGCGAGGGCGAGGGCCGAGTAATGGTTTGACACGGTCGGTGCGCTAGAAGGCGGTCACGTACTAGCGGCGTCTAGCGCCGACGAAACAGCGGACAATGCGGGTCCGAGACGTTCAGGCGGCAGATAGCCGAATCCCAGTCGGAATACACGATTGCTTTCGCCAAACCACGTTCCGGACCCCAGCTGCAGGTCATGACGCGGGAGCAGATCCCAGAAGCGCGAGACGGCAGCATCGTCGAATGCGTCAGAACGCAGGCGCAGGCAGCACAACGCGCCGGCATGCGGCCGCACCCAGTCGACGCGTGTGCTCTCCCCTTTGCACCAGGTCGCCAGTTCCTCAAGGGCGCGAGCGAGCAACCGACGCCGCGGTGCGAGCACGCTTTGCCTGTTGCGCAGCAGAGCTGCGGCGAGCATCTCATCGAGCACCGAGCCCGAGATCACGGTGTTCATCTTGGCGACGGTCAGGCGCGACCGAAGGTCAGGATCCGCCACCGTGAGCCAGCCTGTCCGCAAGCCCGGCGCGCCGAGCGCCTTTGATACTGATGCGCCGGTGACAATACGCGCGTTGAGTCCCGCAAAGCTGTCAGCCACAGGATTGTTGCCGTAGGTGGCTTCTCGATAGGTCTCATCGATGAAAAGTATGGCTTCTGGAGACCGCTTCTCCAGGAAGACCAGGAGTTTCTCGATATCAGCGTGCGACGTTTGAACGCCATTTGGGTTTTGTGGCGAAGCAATACTGACCAGCTTGGTTCTTGGCGACAGGCTCGCCTCGATCCGATCCAGATCGAGACGATAGCCGTTCTCAAACGAGAGCTTGATCTCGCGGACAGTGACGCCGGCTCCGAGGAGGCTGTCACGACTCGGCGGAAAGCAAGGTGTCGTGAGAACGGCCTCGTCACCGGGCCGGCAAACCTCGAAAGCGAGAAGAAAGAGTCCGAGCGCGGTGCCTTGTGTCGTGATGATCTGCTCGGCTGGAACTTTGCAGGCATCTGCAATCGCTTCGCGAAGCGCGGTCGGACCGGCAGATTTGCTGTAGCCGAGCTTCAGGTCGCGGATATTCTCAAGACCAGGCAAGTCCAGGAGCTCGCCAACTGATAAATCCTGCGATGTGCTCTCCGCCAGGTTGAACGGCCGATTCACGTCGAGGAGTGAAATGATCTCGTTGTAAGGAAATCTCCCGCGCCACTCCCGAGACTTCGATGGATCGAGCCCGGACTGTTGTTTTTCGTTGAGATTCATGTCGAGAGCCTCCAAGCGCTTGCCGTGCATAAGTCTTAATTTCTTGTTAGACAATCCGATGCGTGTAGCCGGGCGGCTGCTGCAGGGCAGCCTCGATTGACGCCAAAGCTACGCGAAGGTCTTCTTGCGAGTTCGCCGCCCCCAAGCAGACGCGGACGCCACACCGGTCAGCGGCACCGGTACCGACACGAAACGAGGAATCGCTCAGTACACCCACGCCGCGGCGCGCAACTGCCAGCGCAAACCCGTCACCGGTCCACCCATCGGGCAGATCGAGCCATAGATAGAAGCTTTGGGCTTGGCTTCGGAGACAGCCGAAACTCGTCAATATTCCAGCAGCTATACGCTGACGTTCCGCTGCTTCCTTGCCTTTTGCTCGACGCACGGCGTCGGCCGTTCCATCGTCAATCCACTGCGCCGCAATCTCGGCCATCAGCGGCGGAACCGTCCATTGTGTTGCAAGAACCCGGCGCGCAGCAGCATTGACCAACCCACGTGGTGGGAAAAGGTATGCTATGCGCAACCCCGCCGAAACGACCTTGGACATGCCAGCGATGAAGAACGTCCGATCCGGAGCGAGCGTGGCGATCGGCGCAGCGGGCTCGTCTGCATGCAGTCGATGAACATCGTCCTCGATGACAAACAATCCGCGGCGCTCCGCCACGCGGGCAAGTGCTTCGCGCCGTTTAGCGGACATTGCTACCGTAGTTGGGTTGTGCAAGCTGGGCACGACATAGACGACCGATGGGGCGTCCGTGTTGGACTTTTCGCACGCTTCATCCAGGGCCTCGGGAATCATGCCTTCTTCATCGATGGCGATCGGCTCTGGTTGAAGGCCAAATAGCCCTGCCGCCTCTCGGAAGCCTGGGTAGGTCAGTGCCTCAACAAAGATTCGGCCCGCGCGGCCGTCGAACACACTCGCCAGCGAAACCGTGAGGGCATGCTGGTTACCGCTGCATAAGATCACGTCCTCCATTGCGCGGTTGGCAAGGCCGTATCTCTTTGCCCACTCCACCCCCGCCGCCCGTGCACGCGGCGATCCTTCGCTCGCAACGTACTTCATTAACTCCATACGGTTCGGTCCGCGCGCCAAACGGTCCAGCACCGGCCCCGGATCAGGGTCTAGCTGTTCAAGCGGATAATCGATCGACAGATCGATGAGGCCATCAGAGCGGGCTCCGAATGCCGCCCCGGCAACGTGCCGCGGCGCCTGTCCCAAAACATGCGTGCCGCGACCAACTTCGGATTGAATGAGGCCATCTGCCGCCGCCTCGCGATAGGCGCGGGCCACGGTCCCCACCGCGAGGCCGAGCTCGGCCGCGAGGACACGGGAGGCCGGAAGTCGATCACCGGCGCGGAGGCGACCGGCTTCGATGTCGGCACGCAATGCATCCAGGATGGCGCGATGCTTGAGCGCGTCAGTTGTATCAAGTGTAGGTGTCCACATGACATGATACAATCATGAAATCAATATTGAGTCAATCACAAAATGGATCAATAATGAGCTATTGCTTTTGGCCCATCGCAGTGATGCATTTTGGCGTTCTCGCGGTGGGCCGGGCGTGTGAAGCGGTGGCTGCGCGATGCTCTCTCCTATTTCAAGAACGACATCGACCCGGACTGCGGTTCTCAACCCCTATGACGGCTCAATCGTTGGTCACGTTGACCGCCGGGCGCCGGCAGACGTGAATCGTCTTATGCAGCGGGCGCATTCCGGGTTTCAGATCTCCCGAGCTTTGTCTCGTGCGCGCCGGGCGCAAATTCTCGAGGGTGCGGCACGGATCGTGGCTGACCGTGCTGATGAATTCGCAAAGACCATCGTGCTCGAAGCCGGAAAAACAATTCGTCAGGCGAGAAAGGAAGTTGCCCGTTGCGTCAACACGCTCAAGCTCTCGGCAGATGAAAGCAAGCGCAACGCCGGAGAAGTTATCCCATTTGACGCCTACGACGGCTCTGAGAACAAGATCGGCTTCTTCAAGCGAGAACCACTGGGGATCATTGTGGCGATAACGCCGTACAATGATCCTCTCAATCTCGTTGCTCACAAACTGGGACCTGCAATCGCCGGCGGCAATTCAGTGATCCTCAAGCCATCCGACCTCGCGCCGATCTCAGCAACAAAACTGGTCACGGTCCTGATCGAGGCGGGTCTCCCCGAAGAGGTTGTCACGATCGCATGTGGAGACGGACAGCTCGGCGCCGCCTTGGTTGCGGAGCGGGATGTCCGAATGATCTCGTTTACTGGTGGATTCAAGACCGGAAGCGCCATTGCGAGGACCGCGGGCCTTAAGAAGCTCGCGATGGATCTCGGGGGAAATGCGCCAGTGATCGTCCTTGCCGACTGCGACATCGATTTGGCAATCGAATGCTGTGTTTCGGGCGCGTTCTGGGCGGCCGGCCAGAACTGTATTGGAACCCAACGCATACTGATCGAGCGTGCAATCTTCGAGCAGTTCTGCGTCCGCTTCGCTGATCGAACGCGCGCGCTTCGGTACGGGGATCCCCGGGATGAGGCAACAGACGTCGGTCCCATGATCACCGAGGAAGCTGCCATTGAAGCTCAGCAAAAAGTCAATCAGGCGATCGCCGATGGCGCCGTCCTTCTCGCCGGCCATCAGAGAACAGGCAGCCTCTATAGCCCGACGGTCCTGATGCACACGCCGCACCACTGCTCCCTATGGAACGAAGAGGCCTTCGCGCCCGTCGTCACTTTGCACTCCTTTGACACTTTTGAAGAGGCATTGGAACTTGCGAACTCGTCTCCTTACAGCCTCCATGCAGGGATTTTTACGTCGAGCATCGACAAAGCACTTCGTGCCGCCGATGTGCTCGATGCGGGTGGAGTGATGATTAATGACTCGTCGGATTACCGCTTCGATGCCATGCCCTTCGGCGGTTTCAAGTATGGCAGTTTGGGTCGCGAAGGTGTGCGCTTTGCTTACGAGGATATGACTCAGACGAAGGTCGTCTGCTTCAATTCTCCACGATCTTGTGAAAGCGACCTGCCACGCTCGGCGGGTCAATCACAGCATCGCTAATCGGCGGCCGATGGCAAATCTTCAAAACGCGGCCGCTCCACGTGACGTTGAAATCGGACGGAGAATTTTCATGAAACCATCCACGATCGCCCTTCATCTGGGAACGGAGGGACGAGAGCTTGGCGATCCTGTCTCGCCATCTCCGGTGGTAGCGACCAGCTTCTTCAGCAAGCCGGGAACAATCGGCTTCTCCGCCAACGATCTCGCGGAGAATGCCCCGCATTTTTATAGCCGGTGGAGCAACCCCACACTCGAAATCCTTGAAGCAAAACTGGCTGCGCTGGACAGAGGCGAAGCGGCGGTGACCTTTGCCAGCGGCATGGCCGCGATCAGCGCACTGTTCCTCGATCGTCTGCACAGCGGCGATCACCTGATCTTGTCGAACATCTGCTATGCAGGCGTTGCTGAGCTGGCCCATGAGCAACTTCCGCACTATGGCATCGAGGTTTCTGCGGTCGACACGTCTGACCTTGCGGCTGTCAGGAATGCGGTGCGTCCCAACACGAAGCTTATTCACGTTGAGACGCCGGCCAATCCGATTTTGCGCATCACTGACGTCAAAGCGGTCGCTGGGATTGCACGCGCGGCGGGCGCGCAGCTTTCGGTCGATTCCACAATCGCAACCCCGCTTGGACTCAAACCGATTGCACTCGGTGCCGACTTCGTTGTGCATTCCTTGACCAAGTACATCTGCGGACACGGGGACGCCCTGGGCGGGGCCATTATCGGTAGGTCCGTTGAAATTGACCGTCTGCGGCGCAGCAATCTCGTCCATCTTAGCGGGTCTCTGTCGCCCTTCTCGGCCTGGCTTTTTCTCAAGGGACTCCAGACTCTCCCTCCGAGGGCGC
>Ga0081538_10000686_pt1 | contig 37157 bp, 31 predicted proteins | sample TabmetS5T2R1_FD_71022 | JGI IMG/M metagenome (GOLD analysis project Ga0081538, IMG submission 71022) | Tabebuia heterophylla rhizosphere microbial communities from the University of Puerto Rico - S5T2R1 | ecosystem: Host-associated > Plants > Roots > Rhizosphere ...
CGTCGGCGACCTTCCGGGACTGGTGGCGCAGAACCCGCCGCACGTTGCCCGGACCTCCGGCACCCGCTCCGCCGGCCCCCGGTCCCCCCGCGCCCTCTCCCGGCCTCGGGGCGTGCTCCCCGGCGTCCTCGGTCGCTCGCGTGCCGAGCACGCGTCGCTCCCTGCGTCCTTGGGGAGCACGCCCCGAGACCGGGAGTCCTGTTCCTGCGCGCGACGCGATCCTCGCCCGGATCAGGGACGCGGTCGCCGCCGCCGCCCCTCCGGCCGCGGAGCCGCCCGCCTACCGCACCGAGGATTCACGCTCGCGTGACGAGATCGTCACTTTGTTTGCGGAGCGCGTTGCCGAATACCGGGCGACCGTCCATCGCGTGGCCGAGGCCGAGGTCGCGGCTCGGACGGCGTCCATCTGCGCCGACCAGGGGGCTGCTCGGCTCGGCCTGCCGGCGGACCTGCCGGCGGAGTGGCGCCCTCCGGAGCTGGAGCTCGTCGAGGACCGGGACCTCACCGCGGCCGAGCTCGACGAGCTCGACGGCGCGATCACGGGCTGTGCGGTCGCCATCGCCGAGACGGGCACGTTCGTTCTCGACGGCGGCCCCGGTCAGGGCCGCCGCGCCCTCTCGCTCGTCCCCGACCTGCATGTCTGCGTGGTGCGCGCGGAGCAGGTGGTCGGCCTGGTTCCGGAGGCGATCGGGCAGCTCGAGCAGGCCGCTCACGACGGCCGTCCGCTGACGTTCGTGTCCGGCCCCTCGGCGACCTCCGACATCGAGCTCAACCGCGTCGAGGGGGTCCACGGGCCCCGCATCCTGCACGTGTTGCTGGTGGGCTAGCCGACATGCGCACCGTCTACCTGGGGACCTCCGAGTTCGCCGCCGACGTGCTCGAGCGGCTGGCCGCGACGCCGCACCGGCCCCTGCTCGTGGTGACCCGTCCGGACCGGCCGCGCGGGCGGGGGCAGAAGGTCACCCCGCCGCCCGTGGCGGAAGCGGCGCGCCTGCTCGGGATCGAGCTAGTCCAGCCCGAGGACCTGAACAGCGAGGAGGCACGCGTCGCCATCGGAGAGGCCGAGCCGGACGTCGTCTGCATCTGCGCATTCGGCGCAATCATCAGGGAGCCGCTCCTGTCGGAGCACGAGATGCTGAACGTGCATCCCTCGCTGCTGCCGCGCTGGCGCGGCGCCGCGCCGATCGAGCGCGCGATCGAGGCCGGCGACGACGATACGGGGGTCACGATCATGCGCCCGACCGCCGAGCTCGACGCCGGCCCGCTCTGCCTCCAGCGCGCGGACGCGATCCGCCCCGACGACGACTACGGGAGCGTATCCGGGCGGCTGGCGGCGCTCGGCGGCGAGCTGCTGGTGGAGACGCTCGACCTGCAACCGGCGTGCCGGGAACAGCCCGAGGAGGGCAAGACCTACGCGGAGAAGATCGGCCGCGACGACCGCCGCCTCGATCCCGAGCTGAAGCCGGACGAGCTGGAGCGCCGTGTGCGCGCGCTGCGGCCCCACATCGGGGCTTTCGTCGAGCTACCCGGCGGGGAGGTGCTCGGGGTGGTCCGCGCCGCGATCACGACCGAGGACGGAGTCGACCCAGGAGCGCTCGTGGCGCGTGACGAGCACCTTCTCTTCGGCACGGCCGGGGGACCGCTCGAGCTGCTCGAGGTGCATCCGGCGGGCAAGCGCCCTATGGAGGCCGCCGCGTGGCTGCGCGGCCACGCGGCGAGCCTGGCCGGCTGACCGGCGACCGGCCGCCTGGACGGTCCCGCGAGGCCGCACCTGCTCGACAGTCCACCGGACCGGGTAGCGTTGAGGGAGATGTCGGTGGCGGGAGACGATCAGGTGAACCTCGGCCCGGACTGCCCGTATTGCGGCGAGCCCGCGCTGCGGGGCACGAACCTGGCCGCCCGCTACCGCTGCGTCTCCTGCCTCCATCGCTTCGAGCTGCGCTCGGAGTGCCCCAATTGCGGCGCCCATTCGACGATCGCCCGGATGTCCGACACGGCGAACGTCATCTGCCGCAGTTGCGGCGGAAGCATGCTGCAGGCGATCTGAATCTGACCCGCCGCGGCGCTACAGCCTCGCCGAGCGCATCAGGACCTTCAGCGGCCTGTTGCGCGGCAGCAGCGACACGACCGCCTTGGTCCGTACCCGCGGCCGACGAGTGAGCACGCGCTCGCCCGGCGTCGTGGCGTCCATCCGCAGCTTCACGCGCCCCGCACGCTTGACCTGCATGTCGCCGGTCAGGATTGTGAGGAACGGGCCCGCGCCGGTGCGAAGGTTGTCGGGGAGCGTGATCGCCGCGCTCAGCCGGCCGGCGCGCGGGACCCTCAGCAGCAGGTTCGCGCCGCCGTCCCTGCGGCGGTCGACGTCGAGGAGCCGCAGGCGCCGCCGTGCGGCGGAGCCCGCCCTGGCGTCGAAGTCCTCGTCGAGCTCATCACCCTCGTCGAAATCGTCGAACCAGTCGTCCTCCCAGTCCTCTCCGAGACCCCCGCCGTCGGGATCCTGGGTCTCGTCGCCCAGCCCGTCCTCGTCGACGTCCGGCTCCATCACTCCTTCCAAGAGCAACTCGGTGCCCGTGCCGCCGTCCATCCCGCAGGGATCGCAGGGGCGGGTGAAGGACTGGATCGCCCCGTCGGGTCGCGGGCGCATCCTCACGCCGAGATCCACCTCACCGGCTCGGAACAGGAAGCCAACCGAGTCGCCGCGCTGCATCCGCAGATGCAGGTTCTCGACCTCGGCCAGCGCGCCGGCCGGAGACGACACGGGCAGCGGCGCCGAATCCACCACGGACACGCCCACGCCGTCGTCCTTCGGGCGCAGGACGGCGATCCGCGGATGCTCGCTGCCGGCGATCCGCTTGGCGTCCACGCTGGCCGCCACGAGCACGCCGTCCTCGGGTGCCTCCACCTCGCTCTGGCGGAGCGCGAACTGGCGGAAGCCCATGTCCGTCCCCGCCGGACAGGCCGCGCAGGCGAAGCCCTGACGGGGTGCCGAGGTGTCAGGCGACCCCAGGTAGGTGGTCGCGGCAGCCCGGCCGGGGAGGAGGAGGACAGCCAGCAGGAGCGCCGCAGCGAGCGTGAGGAGGGGAGCACGGATAGCCATGCCCTTCCTTTCGCACGCAGCCGCCTTTCGGGTCACTCACTGCAGCAGCTCCCCGGCCTCTGGTCTCAGCCGGCAGCGGCCGCCGCCGGCTCGGCCGGCTCGGCTCCGGGCGCCGCCGCCACCTCGACCGGGATCCCGTTCAGGACGGCGTTCCCGGAGAGCGGGTCAACCTGCGACTCGTCGGCCAGCAGGTTGCTGTTGACGCCCGCGTGCGTCGAGGCGACCCCCATCCGAACGCCCTCCTCGTCGTGTCCCCATCCGTGGGGGATCGACACCACCCCCGGCATGATCCCGTCGGTCACCTCGACGGGAGCCTCGACCTCGCCCGCGGCCGAGCGCACCAGCGCCCGCCCGCGGTCTGTGAGGCCGAGCCGTGCGGCGTCATCGGGGTGGACGTGGAGCGTGCAAGGGTCCTTTCCCTTCACGAGCGCCGGCAGGTTGTGCATCCAGGAGTTGTTGGAGCGGAGCTGGCGGCGGCCGATCAGCACCATTCCCCCGTTGTGCGCCCGTCTCAACGCCGCGCGCAGGCGCTCAAGGTCGGCGACGATCGCCTCAGGCGCCAGCTCGATCTTGCCAGACGGAGTCCGGAGCATGTCCGGGAGCCGTGGCTCGAGCGGCCCCAGGTCGATGCCGTGCGGATGCTGCTCGAGCACGTCGAGCGTGAGCCCGTCCGGGTCGGCGCCGAAGCCGTCGCCGTACGGGCCGACGCGGATCATGAGATCGAGGATGCGCTCGGGGCCGCGCCGCGGTTCGAGCGCCTCGAGCAGCTCGGCCGGCTCCCGGCCGGCCACGCGCGAGTCGGGGTTGCCAAGCTCGCGCTGGACGAGAGTCTGGATCACCATCGAGTCGAGCGCCTCGACGTCGGCGTTCGGGCCCTGGCCGGTCACGACGCCCGCCAGCCGCAGGAAGGTATGCCACTCCGGTGGGAGGGTCGGATCGAGCACGGGAGGCGAGTAGTTCGCCACGTTGCGCGCCGCGAGCTGGTAGAGCGCCAGGTCATAGTGCGGCTTCTCGAGCGGCTCCGGCGCGGGCAGGATCACGTCGGCGTGACGCGTGGTCTCGTTCACGTAGATGTCGACGGCCAGCATGAAGTCGAGGCCCTCCACCGCCCGTGCGAGCCGCCCGCTGTTCGGCGTCGAGATGAGCGGGTTGCCGGCAACCGTCACGAGCGCGCGGATTTGCCCCTCACCCGGGGTCTCGATCTCCTCCGCGAGCACCGCGACGGGCAGCTCGCCGAAGGCCTCGGGCAGCCCGCGGACTCGGCTCGCCCAGCGCCCGAAGCGGACACCCTTGCCGCTGCCGGTGGCACCCGACGAGTTGCGCTGGCCCGCGGCCGCGAGCGTGAACATGGCGCCGCCCTCGCGGTCGAGGTTGCCGGTCAGCACGTTCAAGACGTCGACGAGCCAGCTCGCCAGCGTCCCGAACTCCTGCGTGCAGGTCCCGATGCGCGCATAGACCGCGGCGCGCTCGGCGGCCGCCAGCTCACGGGCCATGCGCCGGATCTCGGCGGCGTCGATGCCGCAGGCGCCGGCCACGGCCTCGGGAGTGAACTCCCGAACGAGTGCGCGCACCTCGGCGAGCCCGTTGGTATGCGCGGCCAGCTTTCCGGGCGCCTCGAGCCCCTCCTCGACGAGCGTGCAGGCGATCGCGGCGAGCAGCAGCGCGTCGGCGCCCGGCCGGATGAAGTGATGCTCGTCCGCCTCCTCGGCCGTGCGTGTGCGGCGCGGGTCCACCACCACGACCTTGCCACCGCGCTCGCGGATTCCGCGCAGCCGCCCGCGCATGTCGGGCGCGGTCAGGAGGCTGCCGTTCGATACGAGCGGGTTGGCGCCGAGCAGGAGCAGATGCTCACAGCGGTCGACGTCCGGAATCGGGACCGAGAGCATGGTCCCGAACATCGCGCCCACCGAGACCTGCTTCGGCATCTGGTCGACGGTCGAGGCGCTGAAGATGTTCTGCGACCCGAGCATGCGCAGCCAGGCGGGGCCGTAGAGGACAAACGGCAGGCTATGGGCGTTCGGGTTACCGAGGTAGACGCCCACCGCATTGCGGCCGTGCTCGGCGAGGATGGGGGAGAGGCGGCGGTCGATCTCCTCGAAGGCCTCCCCCCAGGTGGCCTCGACGAGCTCGCCGTCGCGGCGCACGAGCGGCGCCGTCAGACGGTCGGGATCCTCATGGAGCTGCTTGATCCCGTAGGCCTTCGGGCAGATGAAACCGCGGCTGAACACGTCCGCCTCGTCGCCGCGGACCGAGACCACCTCCCGCTCGTCGGTCTCGATCTCGAGGCCGCAGGTGGCCTCGCAGAAGGGGCAGGTCCGGTAGTGCGTCGCCATGTAGGGATGCTAACCGGGGTCGCTCTTGAGCTCGATCCACAGCGCGCGCGACACGCAGAGCATCCGTCCCCGGGAGTCGTACAGGGCCGCGGCGGCGTGACGCTTGCGACCCTCGCGGCCGAGTGCCCAGGAGAGGATCGAATGCTGCTCGCCGGCGCGCACCGGGCAGCCGAGCCGCGCGGTCAGCCGGGCCAGCACGATCGGCGGCCCTTCGCCGAAGTTTGCGACAGGAGCGCTCGTCGGGCAGTCGAGCGCTGCCCACACGCATTCCTGCCGCACTTCGCCGCCGTCGTCCGCGAGCGTCGGGTCCGGACGCCAGCGGGCGCCGAACAGGCCGTTCCGGCCCGGCAGCTCGACCGGGAACACGCGCAGGCCGTCACCCTCCTCGCGCTCGGGCCCGCAGACGACACAGGTCGGAAACGGATGCTTGTGGGTCCAGCGCTCGACGCCCGCCTCCTGCGCCTGCTCGATCTCGCGAGGCTCCACGGGCTCCGGCACCTCGAGCCGCAACTGGGAAGGCTCGCCCTCGGCCACGATCGCGTCGCCGTCGCGGAGCTCCACGCGCGCGCCGTCCCGCACCGTCACGAGCCGGCGCTCGAGCGGCGGCGGGCGGCGTAGCGTGACCTGGACCTCGTCGGACTCCACGTGACCTGCCACGAGCCCGCAGGTGTAGCCGCCATTGGCCGAGCCAGGCGGCCCGTTGAAGCGCGCCGGGATGGTGAGCGTGTCAGTCACGCAGGGCGGCGCCGGAAAGCGAGGCGAGCGCCTCCCGAAGGTCGCCGACCGTCTGGAAGTCGAGCCCGAGGAGATGGTCGTGGCGGTAACGCACGATGCCCTCCTCGTCCACGATGATCACCGCCCGCTTGGTGCCCACGACGGGCGCGTGCGCACCATACGACTTCGCCACCGCCGCGTCCTCGTCCGCGAGCAGCGGCACGTTGAGGCCGTGCTTCTCGACGAAGCCCCGGTGCGATTCGAGGCCCTGTGACGAGATTCCGACCACGGTGGCGTCGAGCGCGCCGAACGCCTCGGCGTTGTCGCGGTAGGAGCAGAACTGCTTGGTGCAGACCGCGGTGTTGTCGCCGGGGTAGAAGAGCAGGACGACGCGCTCGCCGCGGTGCTCCGAGAGCTTGAAGCGGCCGTCCGTGCCCTCGAGCTCGAAGTCCGGTGCCGGTTCGCCTACCTGGGGCTTCTTTGCCATTGGGGGGAGCATACGACTCACGCCCTCCGGTACAGCGCGTATAGCGAGCCGCTCAGGGCCGCGGCGGCCCCCGCGAAGGCGAGCTGGACCTGGAGCACGCGATCGTCGAAGTCCGCGAGCAGGAGGAAGAGCACGAAGGCGAGCGCCGCGAGCGCCCACGAGACCGACGCCTGGGCGGCGCGACCGTGGGCGAGCAGGGCCTGGTTGAGCGTAGCGGCCACCAGGTAGAGGCCCATGCCGAGCGCAACGAGCACCAGGCCGCCGCGCTCGTAGTCGAACTTGCCGCCGAAGAGCAGGTCCATGATGAGCGGCCCCGCGATCAGCATCACGAGCGCGACGCACGCGGCGAAGGCCGCGATCGCGAACAGCGTGAGATTGACGCTGCGGCGAAACGGATCCGTCTCGCCGCCCGCGCGCAGGCGGGTGAGGTGCGGCAGGATCGACGTCTGGACCGCCTGAAAGAGCTGGAGCGGCGCCCGGGCGATCAGCAGCACGTTGAAGACGATCCCGGCCAGCGCCGCGCCTCGGGCTCCCTCCTCGGTCGCCTCGATGAGAAGCGGCCCTGCGTTGAGGAACGTCTGCTCACAGAGCATGATCACGAGCACCGCGGCGGCGAAGCCGGTGCCGCGCGCCAGGGTGAACTGAGGCTCGCGGGCGGAGGGCTCGTCGCGGGCCGCGGCGTCGAGCGCCTGCGCGTCCGCCTCGCGCCCGTCGGGCTCGGGCGCCAGCCGCCGTGCGAGCGCCGGCGGCACCACCGCCAACGACACGAACGGCGCCGCGACCATGCCGAGCGCCACCGCCGACTGCCCCTCGGCGATCCCGATCGCCACCGCGAGCGCGAACAGACAGCGCGAGGACGCCTCCATCAGCACCAGGCCGCCGTAGAGGCCGAATTGGTGGTGGCCCGCGAGGAAGCCGCGCGCGAAATAGCTCGCTGCGTAGGCGAGCACCCCCACGACGAGGATCCAATACAGGGTCGCCGACCCGCCGAAGAGGTCGTCCTGGATCGGACCGCGGAGGACGAGCGCTACGACCGCGAAGGCCAGTCCGAGCGCAAGCTGGATCGTGGCGGCCACCCGCAGGTGGCGGCTCCCCGCGATCCCGCGCGCGTCGTGGTCGGCGATCGTCCGCGACAGCAGCTGCTCGACCGGCCGGTAGAGCACCGACACGGTGATGAACATCGCCGACCACAGCAGCGTGATCCGGCCGTACTCCGCCTCGGGCAGCGAATAGGAGGCGAGCGAGAAGTAGGCGAAGGTGACGAGCCCGGTGACGCCGATCCCGATCGAGAGGATCGCCGCGCCGCGCCCGTAGGAGCGCGTTCCGACCTGCCTGGGGCTAGTTTCCGACCCTGACAAGCAGCATGGTCCACGGGAACGGTGAGCGGGCCTCCTCCACCGCCCCGTAGCGCGAGAGCAGCGAGACGAACGCCCGCTGGGACCAGTGGTTCACGTGGCCCGGCGTGTTCCCGAGGTCGCGCAGGTAGGCGCCGCGGGCCATGTTCAGCCCGCGCCAGAGCGGCTCACGCGGCACCGACACGAGCAGGTGGCGGCGCGCGACCCTCGCCATCTCGGCCAGCGTCGCCTCGGGCGCCGGCACGTGCTCGAGCACCTCGATCGCCGTCGCCATGTCGAACTCGTCGTCGGCGAACGACAGCCGCGTGGCCTCCTCCGCGCGGAACTCGAGGTTTCCGCGTGGGCGCTTGGCCCACTCGGCGCGCAGCTTGGCGTCGTCGAGGTCAATCCCGACGATGCGCCCGTCGCCGAGGCGCTCCGCCCACTCGGCCGTGAGCACCCCCTCGCCGCAGCCCACGTCGAGCACGGACTCGGCCGCGGCCTTCGCCCACAACTCGTCGAGTGCGGAGTGGAAGCGGGCCATCAGACGCTTGACCACCGGGTTGGAGGAGCCGTACTTGTCGAAGGTGTTGCCGGTTGGGACCTCCGCAGGGGCGGTGGTGCCCCCAATCACAGCTTGAGCGCCTCCCGCTCCTCGGTCTTGCCGGTGGCACGCCCGGACTGCGCGCCGGTCGTGGCGGCGTGGCCCGACTCGGGCGAGCCGGGCTCGTAGTGCGAGGGCTCGACCCCCAGATGCAGCTCGACGCGCCGGACGCGCTCGAGGATGCGCTGCTGGAGCACCCGCGACCCGGCAAGGATGTCTCCGAGCACGCCGAGCGCGAGGAACTGGACGGCGACGATGAAGAGCGTCGACCCGAGGATGAGCGACTGCACGTGGCCGTCCGTGTCGCCCTGGAACACGAACACAAGGAAGCGGATCCACAGGAACGCACCCGCGAGCGCGGTGAGGATCGCCGCGGCGACGAAAACCCGGAGCGGCTCGTACAGCGCGTAGATGCGGAAGATCGAGGCGCTGTTGCGGCGTACGTACGACCACATCGACGGGAACAGCCGCGAATCGCGGGTCTGGTCGTTGGTCCGGATCGGAACGTGGTCGACAGCGACGGTCTGTTTGCCCGCCTGGATGATCGTTTCGAGCGTGTAGGTGAACTTCGACACCACCTGCACCTGCAGCGCCGCCTCGCGGTTGTAGGCGCGGAAGCCCGAGGTGGTGTCCGGCACGTTCGTGCCGGAGGCGCGCCTGACGACGGCGCTGCCAAGCCGCTGGAGGCGCTTCTTCAGCGGCGAGAAGTGCTCGATCTGGTCGGTCTCGCGGTCGCCGATCACCATGTCGGCCTCGCCGGCGAGGATCGGCCCGACGAGCTTGGGGATGTCGCCGCCGAAGTACTGGTTGTCGGCGTCGGTGTTGACGATCACGTCGGCGCCCAGCTTGAGCGAGGCGTCGAGCCCCGCCTGGAACGCCGCGGCCAAGCCCTTGTTGTTGGTCAGGCGCACGATGTGGTCGACCCCGTGCTTCCGCGCGACCTCGACGGTCCTGTCGTTCGAGCCGTCGTCGATCACGAGCCACTCGACCTCGTCGATGCCTGGCATCTCCCGCGGGAGGTCGGCGAGCGTCGAGGGGAGCGTGTGCTCCTCGTCGTAGCAGGGGATCTGGATGATCAGCTTCATGCGCCGCCCGTAGCGTAGACGGCGGGGAGGCGGGCCGGTTCATCCTTCTTTCACGCGGCTGTCACGTCCGATTCACACCACGGCCGGGGCGCGTGCCTAGCGTGGCCCGGGATGGCGAGGCTCCTCGCAGCGTGCCTGGCGCTCGCCGGATTGTCCCTGCTCCTTCCGTCGGAGCCGAGCTACGACCCTTGGGCCTGGCTTGTCTGGGGCCGTGAGCTCGCACACCTCGAGCTCGACACCACCGGCGGGCCGTCCTGGAAGCCGCTGCCGGTGGCCTTCGCGTCGCTGGTCTGGCCGCTGGGCGAGATCGACAGCGGGATCCCGCCCGCGCTCTGGACGGTTGTGGCGCGAGCCGGCGCGCTGCTCGCGCTGGCGCTCGCGGCCCGGCTCGCCTGGCGCCTGGCCGGGGGAGGCGCGGCGGGCCTACTCGCTGGTGTGGTCGCCGCGGGCGCGCTCGCACTGACGCCCGACTGGTTCCAGTTCACCGCGCACGGGAGCGAGGCGCCGCTGGCGGTCGCGCTGCTCCTCTGGGCGATCCTCCGCCACCTCGACGGGCGCTACGACGACGCCCTCGTGCTCGGCACGCTCGCCTGCCTGATGCGCCCGGAGATGTTCCCGTTCCTCGCGCTCTACGCGCTGTTCGCCTGGCGCACGCGGTCCGAGCCGCGTGCGCTCGTGGCCGGCCTGATGCTCGTCTTGCCACTCGCCTGGCTCGTGCCCGAGTGGCTCGGCTCGGGGCACCCGCTGGACGGCGGGGCGCAGGCGCGCAGCGAGCCGTTCTGGAGCCTGTCCAACAGCGACTCGCCCTGGAAGCGCGCACTGCTTCGCTTCCACAACCACACGGGTTCCGCCCTGGAGCTCCTCACCCTCGTGGCCGTAGGGGCGGCGCTGGTGCGCCGGCAATGGGCCGTCCTCGTGCTTGCCGCCGCGGCGGCCGCGGAGGTGGGGCTGTACCTGGCGATGACCGAGGCGCGCTTCTCCGGCAACCCGCGCTATGTGCTGCCGGCCGTCACGCTCGTGTGTGTGCTCGCCGGCGTCGGGGCGGGCAGGTGGGCGGAGCTCGCCGCGCGTGCCCTGCGGCCGATCGCCCGGCCGGTACCGGCGGCCGCGGCCGGCGCCGCGGCAGCAGCGGCCGTGATCGCCGTCCTGGCCGGGCCGCAGCTCGACCTCCGAGTCGAGCGCTTGCGCCACGAGCGGGACGAGGTGGAGCTTCGGATGGCCCTCCATCGCGACGTCGAGCGCGCGCTCGACGAGGCAGGGGGGCCGGAGGCCGTGAACCGCTTCGGGCCGGCAAGCATCAACCGCGCGCTCCATACCCGCCTCGCCTGGGAGCTCGGCAGGCCGATCGACGAGATCGAGACTGCCCGCGGCGCCGGCGTCGTGTTCAACTCCTCGGAGAGGGCGCTGGCGGGCCGGCTGCCGGTCTGGGGCCGGTCCAGGGGACGCACGTTCGTGACCCGCGAGGGAAGCTTCGTGGTCTACCGCCGCCAGGGGATCCCGAGATGGATCTTCATTCGCGGCGTGGCATGGGCGTTTACACGGCGTTTGCAGGGAATTGACATTCCCGTACCCGGTGGCAGGATTGCCGTGACCCGGGTAGTAACGAGGTAGCCACCAGCCGTTCACAGGCTGGCAACACCTCTGCTAGCCTGCCACTCTTTCCGCACGACCCCGGCCTGCTTGGAGCACCACCACCGATGAACGTTCTCGCTTATCTGGACCCCGGCAGCGGGAGCATGATCCTGCAGATCATCGCGGGCGGTCTCGCCGCGGTCGCTGTGACCGCGAAGCTCTACTGGAACCGGATCCTGAAGTTCCTGCGTATTCGCAAGGACGAGCCGGAAGCCGCCAAGTCGGACACTGCGCGGGGCACGGACACGGCCTGAGGCCACGCAGGCGCGCCGGTGAGGGCCCGCCGGCACTCTCTACCATTCCCCGCCGCTCATGGGCCCAATGCCTGAGACCTCGAGCGCCGTCTTCGAACCCGGCTCGTTCCGCGATCCCGAGAGCCGGATCTTCTACGAGGGCGACGTCGTCTACCGCGCCCTCTCCCCCGACGGCCTGAGTGACTTCGAGGCCGTGCAGGCGAGCGGCCTCCTCGACGACGGGCGCGTCGTCGGGACAGAGCGCGTGGAGAACGTGGCCGTGCTGAAGGATCTGCTCGTCCACGAGCCGGCCGCGGTCCTGCGCCACGAGCGCATCCCGTTCGTCTCCTACCCCTACGAGTGGACCTTCTCGATGTTGAAGGACGCCGCGCTCCTTCAGCTCGACCTGCTGCTCGCGTCGCTCGAGCACGACCTCGTCCTCAAGGACGCCACTCCCTACAACGTCCAGTTCAATGGCAGCCGGCCCGTGTTCGTGGACGTCGGCTCGTTCGAGCGTCTGCGCGAGGGGGAGCCCTGGGTCGGCTACCGGCAGTTCTGCATGCTCTACCTCTATCCGCTGCTGCTGCAGTCCGCGAAGGGCGTGGCTTTCCAGCCCTGGCTGCGTGGCGCGATCGACGGCATCACGCCCGTGCAGATGCGCGCGCTGATGTCGTTCCGCGACCGCTTCCGCAGGGGCATGTTCACGAACGTCTTCCTGCACGCGAAGCTCGAGGCGCGCTACGCCGACCGGCCCGGTCAGGTCAAGCAGGAGGTCAAGCGGGTCTTCAAGAAGGAGCTGTTCGTGGCCAACGTGCGCAAGATGCGCAAGCTGGTCGAGCGGCTCGGGTGGAATCCGCCGGAGGGCGTCTGGACGGCATACGGCGAGCGCAACACCTACACGGACGACGACGCCCGGCGGAAGGACGAGTTCGTGCGCGCGGTGGCGACCGCGCGCCAGTGGCGGCTCGTGTGGGACATCGGCGCGAACAACGGGCGCTACTCGCGCATCGCTGCCGAGGGCGCGAAGACCGTCGTCGCGGTCGACGCGGACCAGGGGCCGGTCGAGCTGCTCTACCGCGACCTGAAGGCCGAGGGCGACGAGCGGATCCTCCCGCTCGCAATGAATCTGGCCGACCCGTCGCCCGGGCTCGGCTGGCGCGGGCTCGAGCGCAGGTCGCTGCCCGACCGCGGCAAACCCGATCTCGTGCTGGCGCTCGCGCTCGTGCACCACATGGCGATCGGCGCCAACGTCCCGGTCCGGGAGTTCATCGACTGGCTGGCATCGCTCGGCTCCGCGCTCGTGATCGAGTTCCCCACGCGCGAGGACCCGATGGTGAAGAAGCTGCTCGCCCCCAAGCGCGAGGGCCTCCACCCCGACTACGAGCTCGGCCTCTTCGAGCGCTGCCTGAATGACGCCTTCGAGGTGGAGCGCTCCGAGCGCCTCGAGTCGGGCACGCGCGTCCTCTACTACGCGCGGCCCAAGGGCGGATGAGCACGGCCGAAGCTCCGGCGCAGCCCCCGGAGCAGCGTGCCGGGCGCGGGCTCGCCAAGGAGGCCGCCTGGGCCTACCTCAACCTCGCGGTGCTGTGGACCTTCGCGGTGGCGCAGCCGCTCTTCGACCTGCTCAAGGACAATCCGGAGTTCTTCGCCGCCCGCGGCTCGTCGGGCTTCGACATCATCTCGTTCTCGGTGCTCCTGGTGACGCTGCCGCCGGCGCTGCTGCTCGCGATCGAGCTGCTCGCCGGCCTCGCGGGGGCGACTGTCCGGCGCGCCGTCCACGTGGTGCTGCTCGGCGGACTCGTTGCGCTGATCGCGGCGCAGGCGCTCAAGAAGGCGATCGACGCCTCGGACCCGGTTCTGATCGTGCTCTCGATCGCGATCGGCGCCGGGCTGGCGGTCCTCTGGCTGCGTGCGGAGCCGGTGCGCTCGTTCCTCAACGTACTCGCGCCGGTCCCGATCGTGTTCCTCGGGCTGTTCCTGTTCAGCGGCTCGATCTCGGAGCTCGCCTTCCCCGAGGACGCCAAGGCGCGGACGATCGGCGGCGTCACGCAATCGGAGATCGTCGTCGTCCTTCTCGACGAGCTGCCCACGAACACGCTCGTGGACGCGCAAGGGAAGCTGGATACGGACCGCTTCCCCGGCTTCGGCGAGCTCGCCGAGAACGCCACCTGGTTCGAGAACGCATACACCGTCTACGACTCCACCGAGCGGGCGCAGCCGGCGATCATGGACGGCAACCTGCCCGAGAAGGACAAGCAGCCCATCTCGGGCGATCACCCGAACAGCATCTTCACGCTGTTCGGGAAGACCCATCGCATGAACGTCTCCGAGGAGGCCACGACGGTCTGCTCGCGGGACGTGTGCGAGGACGAGCGCCTCGACGAGTCGTATCCGGACCGCATGTCCTCGATGACCGAGGACCTCGGGCTCGTGTGGCTGCACGTGGTCGCGCCGCCGGACATCGAGTCAGAGCTCACGAGCGTGTCGGAGAACTGGGGAAACTTCGGCGGTGCTGCGGAGGACGAGGCCGCGGCCCCGACCCAGGATCTCGGGCCGCGCGCGCGGGCGGTCCGGGCGAAGCTCAACGGGGGCCGGCCGACCCGATTCCAGGAGTGGATCGACTCGATCCGGCCCGGCCGCCGGCCCGCGCTCAACTTCAAGCACACCTTGCTCCCACACGTGCCGTGGCAGTACCTGCCCTCCGGACGGCGCTACCGGCGCCAGCCCAACGACGTCATCCCCGGGCTCTCCAACCTCGCGTACGAGGACCAGGGTCAGCTCGACGTCCTGTTCCAGCGCCACGTGCTGCAGACGCAGTTCACCGATCTCCAGCTCCAGAGGCTGTGGGACAAGCTCAAATCGGAGGACATGTGGGCCGACTCGCTGATCGTCGTCGCCGCGGACCATGGAGTGGCGTTCCCGAAGGACGACGTCCAGCGCAGGCGCCTCACGCGCGAGACTGCGGCCGAGATCGCGCCAATTCCGCTGTTCATCAAGGCCCCCGGCCAGCAGCGGGGGGAGGTCGACGACGCCTACGTCGAGACGATCGACATCCTGCCCACGATCTTCGACATCCTGAACCTCGACCCCAAGGTCGAGATGGCCGGCAGGTCGGCCTTCAGCGACGAGGTGCAGAGCCGCGACGAGCTGCGCTTCCTGATCCGCAACAGCTTCGAGGTGCTGCGCATCCCGGCTGACGAGTTCGAGGCGGAGCGCCAGGTCGTGATTGACCGCAACCAGCGCCTGGTCGGCTCGGGCCCCGACGGTCCCGCGCGCCCGTTCCAGCTCGGCCCCAACCAGGAGCTGATCGGCAAGCCCCCCGAGGCAGCCGGGGAGCCGCTAGACGTCGAGCTCTCGTACGCCCCCGAGTACAGGAACGTGGACCCCGCCACGGGCTACGTGCCCGCGCACGTGGTGGGGAAGGTGAACGGCCCCGACCGGCACCCGCGCGACATCGCCGTGGCCGTGAACGGGACGATCGTCGCCGTCGGCAACACGTTCGAGCTCACCGAGGGTGACGACGGCGAGCTCGTATCGGTCATGGTGCCCGAGACGGCGTTCCGCAAGGGCAGCAACGACGTGCAGGTCCTGCTGGCGCCCTAGCTCCTTAGTTGCTCTTGAGCTCGGCCAGGCAATCCTCGACGTCCTTGAGGAGGTCCTCGGTCTCCTCGTGGACCTCGGGCTCCAGGAAGAGGAGCGCAGCGCCGATCTGCTCGGCGCCCTCGCCATCGCCCTCGAACGCTGCGGCCTCGGCCTCACCGGCGGTCAGGTAGAAGCGAATCCGGGCGGCGTCCCCGGCGCCGTCGAACACGATTTCGTCGTCGCCGTCCTCACGTGCCTCGATGCCCTTGTCCTCGGTGATGCACGCGAGCGCCCTGGCCCTGATGTCCGACTCGTCGCCGACCGGTGCGGCATCGTTGGAGCCGCAGCCGGCGAGAACTACGAGCAGCATGAGGGGCAGCAGGAGCGGGCGCTTCACGGCCGCGCAGGGTAGTGAATCGCGGCCGACTCTCAGCGCAGCGGCCGGGTCTTGCGCCACAGTTTCCTGGCGGCGAAATAGGCGAGCTTGCGGCCGTTGTCCTCGTGGATGAGGCTCTTGTTGTGCCAAGGGGGCGTGGCCCACTCGGGCGGCGCGCCGCCCTCCCAGGTGGGCTCGACGCGGAAGTCGCGCAGCGCCCAGTGGATCGCGCCATAGATGTACGGCTTCGAGGCGTACACGGCGAGGTGGTCGGTCACGAACTTGCGCTGGAACTCCTCGCTGCCTCGCTGCTCGACCGGACCCCTGCGCGACCCCTCGGCGCCGAATTCAGTGATCACGAGCGGCAGCCTCGGGTTCGCCGCGTGCAGGGCGTCAAGGTAGCCGGGCAGCTCATCCAGGGTCGTCGGCCCGCGCGACAGGTCCTCCCTGAAGGAGTCGTACCAGCCGAAGTACTCGTTCACGCCCAGCGCGTCGAGGTAGCGGTAGGCGGGAGCCGTGAGCGGCTCACTCACGCGCGACTGGCGGTCGATCGCAACGAGGTGCGTGTCGTCCATCTCGCGCACCGCCTCGGAGGTGCTCTGGATGTAGCTCTGCAGCGCCGGGCCCAGGACGCCCAGCTCGGGGCGGTTCCCGGCGGGCTCGTTAGCCAGCGACCAAGTCAGGATCGAGGCATGGTTCAGATTGTTGCGCACGGTCAGGAGAGCGGCGCGCTGCGCGGCAGCGCTGACGCGTCCCCACAACGTGTTCGGGAGCTGGTACACGGGGGCCTGGGCCCAGTAGAGGATCCCCGCGCGGTCGAAGGCCTCGATGAACGCCGGGTGCAGCGGATACTGGGAGCGGGTGATGGTGCCGCCCAGGTCGCGCAGGCGCCCGAGGAGCTGGCGGCGGGTGCCCGGGCTGAGCGCGCCGCCCTCCTCGGCATCGTCCTCGACGATGCTCGCGCCGCGGGCGTTGAGCAGGCGGCCGTTGAGGAGGAGCCGCCCGCGCGAGTCCACATCGATCTTCTTGACCCCGAAGTTCACGCGATAGGTCGACTTGCGCTCGCCGTCGGTCAGTGCAGCGACCGAGAGCGTGTAGAGGCTCGGGCGGCCGGGCTGCCAGAGCTTGGGTCGCGCGATCGTGAAGGTCGTGCTGAGCTCGCGCGTCGCGCCGGCGCGAACCGTCTGGGGAGCGGTCAGGATCCGATCGCCGGCGATGTTGAGCGCGAGCGTGACATCGCGGTCCGTGGTCGTGATGTTCCGGATCTGCGCCCGCACCTCGACCCTCGCGGGGCCCCGCAGCCTGCGTAGCCGCGGCAGCACGTGAACGTCCTCGACGTCGACCGTCTCGACGTGGCGCACGTACACCTCGCGCAGAAGCCCGCCGAAGTTCCACCAGCCGCCGCTGCCGAAGCCGTTGAAGGCCGCCGGACGCCAGTGCGTCAGGTCTGTATTGCTGCGGAGCGACGAGACCTGCGCGACGAGCGTGTTGCGGCCCTTCTTCAGGCCGCTGAGATCGGCCTCGAAGGGGAAGTAGCCGATTTGCCCGCCGATCACCTTCCCGTTCAGCCAGAGCCTGGTGCGGTAGTTCGCGCCCTCGAAGCGCACCTTCCAGAGCTCGAGCCTGCGTTCCTTGGCCGTGGGCGCGCGCGGCAGCTTCAGCTCCTTGCGGTACCAGCCCACCGAGGACTTGTTGAACAGAGTGTCGGTGGCGTTCCAGTTGTGGGGGACCGTGATCGGCTGCCAGCCGGCCAGGTCCTCCTGCTCGTACCAGCGCTCGGACGTCCCGACGACCGGCGGGAAGCTGCCGTCCTCGCGGAAGTACCAGGTGCCGCCCAGCAGCTGGCGGTCGATCTGACCCTCCCTGATCAGCGGCTTGCCGCCCGGGCGCTCGACCTTCAGCTCCGGCGGGGGCGGGGGCGGCGGCTGCGGCGTCTGCGCCTGCGCGCTCGCCGTGACGACCGCTGCGGCGGCGAGGCAGGCCAGGATGGTCGGTCGGCAGAGGCGCACGGGCAGGAAGGAACGGCGAGCAGGGTAGCGACGGCTCCCGCGGGAAACACCGCGATGGGCGGATGGTTGCGGTCCCGGCTTCCGGATTGCCATTGGGTTCGCGCGGGTACGACTGCTACCGTGATGCACCGCGACCGGCGTCCCGGGGCCGGTTCGCCTGCGACTTTAAACCGCCCGCTCATGGGCGCGTCCGCCGGTCGAGGCGGGCCCCGATTCTTCGCCAGTCCATGAACCGACGCTTCGCGCTCATTCAAGCCCTCGTTTCACTAGTCGCGCTGGCGGCCGTCATCTGGTGGGCGACCAAGCAGGAGGCGCCCGAGCTTCCGAGCGGCGCGGAGGGGATCACCTGGCTCGTGGCCGCGCTCGCGCTCTACGGGCTCGCCACCACCGTCCGGGCCGAGCGCTGGCATCGGATCCTCGAGATCACAGGCGTGCGGGCACGCCGCCGCGACTGCTACGGACTCACCTGCGTCGGCTACATGGGCAACAACGTGCTGCCGGCTCGCGCCGGCGAGGTGCTGCGCGTGGTGCTGCTCTCACCCCGCTGCGACGCCTCGAAGCGCTCCATCGCGGGTTCGATCGTGGCCGAGCGGATGCTCGACGTGATCGCGCTCGCCGTCGTCTTCGTGGTCACGGTCTACGGGGTACTGGGCTCCGACGTGCTGCCCACGAACCGGCCCATCCTCATGGCGGGCCTCATCGGGCTGGCGCTAATCGGGCTCGCGCTCGTCGTTTGGGTGCTGCGCCGTCATCACTTCTTCGAGCGCGTGCGTGACTGGCTGCGGCCGATCGCGGACTCCCCGCGCGCGCTGCTGAGCGTGAACGGGGTCGTGCTGCTGGCGGCAACGTTCGTGCTCTGGGCCTTCGAGGCCGCGGTCTACCTCGCCGTCGCCCGCTCCGTCGACCTCGACATCAGCATGACCGGCGCGCTCTACCTGGTGGCGCTCACTAACTTCGTCGCCGCGCTGCCCGCCGCCCCCGGGTCGATCGGCACATTCGACGCTGCCGTCGCCTGGGGCGCGAAGCGGCTCGGAGCGAGCGGCTCGGCCGCCGTCTCCTACCTGATCATGCTGCGCTTCGTGCTCTACGTGCCCATCACGGTCGTCGGCTTCATCATCCTGGTCGCCGGCTACGGCGGCTGGTCGAAGCTGCGCGAGGCGCTCCGCACCGAGCGGGAGGTCATCGAGGCCGGCCCGCCGCCGCCTCCGCGCCCGGTCCAGCCCACGCCGCAGCCCCAGCCCTCCGGCGCAGAGGCGCCCACCCTGTAGCTCCCGCCCGGATGCGGGTATCCGCCCCACAGCTCCGGCTCCTGCGCACGCGGGAGGTCGCGTCCCCGGCCGCCCCCGACACCGCGCAGAACGGCGCCGGCCGCGACGCCCCTCGCCGCGCGCGCGACCGCTACGGGGTCCAGATCGCCTGGATCATGGCCGCCTGCCTGGCGGTCGCGGCGCTCACGCTGCTGTGGCCGTCCACGCCCACCTATGACCCCTGGGCCTGGATCCTCTGGGGCCGGGAGATCACCGAGCTCGACCTGGTCACCGAGGGCGGTCCCTCGTGGAAACCGCTGCCGATCCTGTTCACGACCCCGTTCGCGCTCTTCGGTGACGACCTCGCGCCCTACCTGTGGCTGTGGGTGGCGAGGGCGGGCGGCCTGTTCGCCTGCGTGATGGCCTACCGCGTGGCCAGCCGCCTGGTGGGCGGCGGGATCTACGGAGTGCTCGCCGGGGTCTCAGGCGGCGCGGCGCTGTTCGCGAGCAACAAGTACGTGCGCGACGCGGCGCTCGGCAACTCGGAGCCGCTGCTCGCCGCGGCGGTGCTGTGGGCCTTCGAGCGCCATCTCGACGGCCGCCGCGACCACGCCCTCTACATCGGGGTCGCCGCCGCGCTCCTGCGCCCGGAGGCCTGGCCGTTTCTCGCCCTCTACTGCCTGTGGCTCTGGTTCGCCGAGCCGCGCCTGCGGCTGCGCATGCTGGGCTTTGCCGCGTTGATCCCGGCGCTGTGGTTCCTTCCCGAGTGGTGGGGAGCGGGGGACCCGTTCCGCGCCGGCGCCAGGGCCAACGCGCCCAACCCGGGCAGCGCCGCGTTCGCCGAGTCGCCGGCCGTCGAGCTGTTCAAGCGCTTCTCGGAGAGCACGATCGCCCCGGTCGAGCTCGGCACGCTCATCGCGGTCGGGGTCGCCATCGTGGCCTGGGTCCGCCGGCGCGCGCAGGGCGCGGTGCTGGCTCTGGCCATTCTCGGGTTCTCGTGGTTCGCGCTCGTGGCGGCGATGACGGAGGCGGGCTTCGCCGGCAACCAGCGCTACCTGATGGTCACGACTGCGGCCGTCTCGGTGCTCGGCGGGATCGGCGCGGTGCGGCTCCTGCAGGGGGTCGAGTGGGCCGGCGAGCGGGTGTTCGGAACCGCCCGCGCCGGTGCCATCGCGGCGGCCACCGCGTTCGTCGCGGGAATCGCGATCTCCACTCCGACGATCGTCGCGAAGGCCGACAACACGGCCCGCGTACAGGGCGGGCTTGAGCACGAGGCCTACCTGTGGCACGACCTCAAGGCGCTGATCGACGAGAACGGCGGCAAGGAGAGGCTGCTCGCCTGCGGCGGCATCTTCAGCGGGCCGTTCCAGACGCAGATGGTCGCGTACGAGCTGGGCGTGCACGGCATCAACGTGGGCTGGAAGGAGACGCCGCCGCCGGGGGTCCTCTTCCGCACCCGCACCGTGCCCGACGGACCGCTCGTGACCAAGCCGACCGACGACCGCTACCGGCTCGTCGACCAGCACGGCAAGTGGCGCCTCCTGACGGTGCCGCCGGAGGGCAACCCCGAGGGCGCATGCCCGGCGGCGAGCCCCTACGTCCCGACCGCTCCGGCGCCGCTCGGCTCCGGCCTCCCGAAGCAGCCCACGCGCTCAGTTGGCCAGGACTGACTCACTACGATCCGAACGCCCCGTGGCAAGCGTCGCCTCTCCACGCCCACGAGCCCTTCCCAGGCTGGGCTCGCCGCCCGGCAGCTTCGTGCTGCCGGCCGTCGTGCTGCTCGGACTGTTCGTGGTCTCGCTCTACCTGCGCACGAACTCGCTCGGCGAGTCGCTCTGGATGGACGAGGGGCTCTCGATCGGGATCGCGTCCCAGCCGCTGTTCGACATCCCGGGCGTGCTGCGCGTGGACGGCTCGCCGCCGCTCTACTACATGCTGCTCTCCGCCTGGATGGACGTGGTCGGGGACGGGCCCGCCGAGACTCAGGGCCTGTCGGTGGCGATCGCGCTGCTCTCGATCCCGGGCGGGATGTGGGCCGGCTGGAGCCTCTTCGGCCGCCGCGCCGGCCTGATCTGCGCGGCGCTGTGCGCGGTCAACCCGTTCCTGACCGCCTACGCGCAGGAGACCCGCATGTACTCGCTCATGCTGGTGCTCTCGCTGCTCGCCACCGCCGCCTTCCTGCACGTGTTCGCGTTCGGGAGGCGCGGCTACCTGCCGCTCTTCATCGTCCTGCTCGCGGCGATGCTCTACGTGCACAACTGGGGCCTCTTCCTCGGGGTCGGCCTCGCCTGCGCGCTGGTGCCGTGCTGGTACGTGTCCGAGGTGCGCTCGAGCTTCTGGAAGGACGCCCTGATCGGCTTCGGAGGCGCCGGCCTCCTCTATCTGCCGTGGGTGCCCACCCTGCTCCACCAGATCCAGCACACCGGGGCGCCCTGGCTCAACCCCCCGAACTTCGGGGCGCCGGTCCAGATCACGAAATCGCTGCTCGGAGGGGGCACGCCGACGGTCGCGCTCCTGCTCGCCGGGGGAACCGGGCTGGCGGCGATCCTGCAGCGCCGCGTGGAGGACAAGGAGCGCACGGCGCTGATCGCGGGTGCCGTGATCGTGCTCGCAACGCTGGCGGTGGCGTGGCTCGTGTCGCAGGTGTCGCCGGCGTGGACCACCCGCTACCTCGGCGTGCTGCTCGGCCCGATGCTGCTGATCGCGGCGCTCGGGCTGGCGCGGGCCGGCGTGCTCGGCCTCGCGGCGCTCGCGATCATCCTCGTGATCTGGGCAATACCGCGTTCGTACGGCCTCGAGAACAAGTCGAACGCCGCCGATCTCCGCAAGGCCGTCGTGGAGGAGAACATGTTGCGCGAGGGCGACCTCGTGCTCTCGATGCAGCCAGAGCAGGTGCCGCTCCTCGCCTACCACCTGGAGACGCTCGGGAACTCGCCGGACCTGCGCTTCGGGAGCCCGCTGGGGCTTGTCGACAACGACCGCGTGATGGACTGGACCGACGGCGGTGAGCGCATGGAGAACGCCACCGTCGAGAAGAACCTGGACCCCCTCATTGATGACCTGCCCGACGGCGGGCGGGTCCTCATCGTGCACCCGGTCACGCAGCGCGCGGACGACTGGGACGCCCCCTGGACCCAACTGGTGCGACGCCGCTCCGCGCAGTGGGGCGGCGCGCTCGCGCAGGACCCCCGCCTCGAGCGAGTCGCAGTCGTGCCCCCCAACTACCGCCGTGCCACGCGCATCGGAGTCCGTGGCGTCGTCTACGAGAAGACCGGATGAGTGAGAACGACCACCTGAAGCCTCAGCCCCCCGCGGACCTCGCGCGGCCGGACATGCGCGACAAGCCGACCGTGATCCTCGGCGGTGGCCCCGCCGGCCTGACCGCCGGCTACGTGCTCGCCAAGCAGGGGCTGCCCGTGATCGTGCTCGAGGCCGAGAACCAGGTGGGCGGCATCGCCAAGACGGCGGTCCGGGACGGCTACCGCTTCGACCTCGGCGGCCACCGCTTCTTCACCAAGGCCAAGGAGGTCGACGACCTCTGGCACGAGATCATGAAGGAGGAGTTCCTGCGCCGCCCGCGCATGTCGCGGATCTACTGGCGCGACGCCCGCGGCCAGGGCAAGTTCCTCGACTACCCGCTGCGCGGCCCGGATGTAATGAAAAAGCTGGGGCCGGTGGACCTGAGCAAGGCCTTCCTGTCCTACCTGTGGGCGGCCGCCAAGCCGAAGGGCAAGGAGGACACCTTCGAGGAGTGGGTCTCGAACCGCTTCGGCAAGTGGCTCTTCAACCAGTTCTTCAAGTCCTACACCGAGAAGGTCTGGGGCGTGCCGACCTCGGAGATCCGCGCCGACTGGGCCGCCCAGCGCATCAAGAACCTCTCCTTCTTCCGCGCCGCCTGGTCCGCCTTCTTCGGCAACAAGGGCGACAAGGTCACGAGCCTGATCTCGGAGTTCAACTATCCGCGCTACGGCCCGGGGCAGATGTGGGAGCAAATGACCGAGGACATTCGCGCGCTCGGCGGCCAGGTGCTTCTCGAGCACAAGGTCACGAAGCTCGAGTTCGAGGGCGAGCGCTGCGTGCGCGTGCACGTGGGGGACAAGGTCTTCGAGCCCTCGGCCGTGATCTCGTCGCTGCCGCTGCGCAACACGGTCGGCATGGCCGAGCCGCACCCGAAGCCCGAGGTGATCTCAGCGGCCAAGGGGCTCCGCTACCGCGACTTCCTGACGGTTGCCGTCGTGATCGACGGCGACGACCTGTTCCCCGACAACTGGATCTACATCCACGACCCGAACGTGAACGTGGGCCGGATCCAGAACTTCCGCTCCTGGAGCCCGTGGATGGTGCCGGACCCGTCGAAGGCCTGCGTCGGCCTCGAGTTCTTCTGCTTCGCGGGCGACGAGCTCTGGGAGGAAGACGACGACGAGCTGGTCAAGCTCGGCATGCGCGAGCTCGAGCAGCTCGGCCTCGCCAGGGCGGACCGGCTCGAGTTCGGCTTCGTCGAGCGGGTGCCCAAGGCCTATCCGATGTACGACCCGGACTACTCCGAGCGCGTCCACTCGATCCGCTCGTGGCTCGACGGCCTCGACAACTTCATCCAGGTCGGCCGCAACGGCCTGCACCGCTACAACAACTCCGACCACTCGTCGCTCACCGCCATGCGCGCAGTGGACAACCTCGTGAAGGGGACCGACCACGACATCTGGGCGGTCAACGCCGAGTCGGCGTACCACGAGGAGCAGGCGCAGGACGAGCAGCAGCCCTACATCGAGGCTCCGGAGACCGAATCGATGAAGGAACCGCTGCACTCCTAGCGGCCTGCTCGTGAGCGGCGGCGCGCTTGCCCTGGCGCTCGGCGCCGCCTTCCTTCATGCGGGCTGGAATGTGTTGCTCGCGGGGTCGCGGGATACTGCGGCCGCGACGGGCGGGTTGCTCGTCTGGGGGGTCCTGTTGCTGGCGCCGTTCGCGCTGGTGTTCGGGGACGTCTCGGGCGCCGCCGTCCCGTTCATCGCCGCCTCCGCTGCCTTGGAGCTCGCCTACTTCGTGCTGCTCGCGCGGGCCTACAGCGGCGGCTCGGTCTCCGTGGTGTATCCGGTCGCGCGCGGGGTGGCTCCCACGTTGGTGCTCGTCGTGGGCGTGCTGGGGCTGGGGAGGGGGGTGGGGTGGTTGGCCGGCGTCGGCGTTCTCGCCGTCAGCGCCGGGGTCGTCTTGGTGGCGCGTGACGAGTTTCGACCGCATAACGAACGAAACTCGTCACGCACCCGCCGGGACCTCGGTTTTGGGCTCGCGATCGCCGCGGCGATTGCGGCGTACACGCTCGTCGATTCCGAGGGGGTCGAGCACGCCGATCCGGTGGCGTACCTGGCGCTCGTGATCGCCCCCTGTGCCCTCCTCTTCCCAGCTGTAGTCCGCCAAAGACCGGACCTGACAGCACGCACCGCACTGACCGCGGCCGCGACCCTCGGCGCCTACCTGCTCGTCCTGGCGGCACTGCAGCTCGCACCACCGGCCCCGGTGGCCGCCACGAGAGAAAGCAGCATCGTGATCGCCACCCTCCTGGCCGCTGTCTTTCTCCACGAGCGACTGACAACGGCCAAGCTGGGGGGCGCCCTCACGGTCACCGCCGGGGTAACGGCGATCGCCTACTCGTAGTAGGGCAGCGGCCCGCCGACCAGCTCGAGCACGTGCTGGTACAGCTCCTCGGAGAGCCTCGGGTTCTCGGGCTCGATGTTCACGAACTCGTGCGGGTCCTGGAGCAGGTCGTACATGTGGCGCTCCTCACCACGGTTGTCGCCGATCAGCACGTAGTCGTCGGTGCGGATGAAGAAGCGGTTGTACATGCCGCCGTAGTGGACGTCGCGCTTCTCGGGCGGCCGCTCGCCGTCGAGCACCGCGGCCAGGTTCGTGCCCTCCATCCAGTCCGGCGGCTCGATTCCGAGCATCGACAGCACCGTCGGCCCCACGTCGTGCGTGGAGGCGAAGAACTGCGACACCTCGCCGGCCGCCTTGTTCTCGGGGGTCACCAAGATCAGCGGCACCTGCGCCAGCTCGGGGTGGAGCTGTGACGGCACCTTGCCCGTGTAGCCGCGCTCGCCCAGCAGATAGCCGTGGTCCGAGAGCAGCACGATCACCGTGTTCTCGTCGAGCCGGAGCTCGTAGAAGCGGTCCATGAAGTGGCCCAGCCAGCGGTCAGTCATCGTGACCTCGCCGGCGTAGATCGCGTGCAGCCGGCGCAGCAGCTCGGGGGTGAAGTTCTCCGCGAACCCGTAGCGAGTGACGCCGATGTTCTGAGCGTCGGGCCCGGTGTCCGAGTACATGTCGATGTACTCCTGGGGCGGGCTCCAGGGCTCGTGGGGGTCGAAGCAGTCGACCACCATCGCGAACGGCTGGCGCCGCTGGGCGTCCTCGAGCATCCCGGCGGCGTCCTTGTAGATGCGCGCCGCGCAGGTCTCCTCCTCGTCCTCGCCACGGCCGGTGTTGGCCAGGTACTTGCGCATGCCGGGCACGTAGCGCTCGTCGCGCAGGAAGGGCGGCAGCCACTTCTCCACAAGCTCCATCGAGACGGTCGAGGGATCGCGGTAGTAGCCGGCCTGGCCGACGATCGTGCGCCAGTGGTCCCAGGTCTCCCGGAATGGCTCGTAGGCCTTCGTGAAGGCCAGGTGCGGGTTGTCGCTCACCTGGACGGTCCAGTAGCCCTCGTCCTTCAGAACCTTGTTGAAGGTGTTCTCGTCGCCCTCGATCGGGAGCCAGCCGGGGCTCGTGCCGAGTTCCGGGTTGGGCACGAAGTTGCGGAACGGGAAGATGCGCCGGCAGGTGAAGATCGAGCGCCGGGCCGGGATCGTGACCATCGCCTCGGGGAACGCCCGGTTGAAGCGCAGGCCGCGCGCCGCGAGGGCGTCCACGTTGGGGGTTTGGACCTGGGGCGAGCCGTAGGCGCCGACGTGGTCGGGGCGCAGGCTGTCGATGATGAGGACGACCACGTTGAGCCGCCCGTCGCCGCGGCCAGAGGCGTTCGTGCTGCACCCGGCGATGGGCAGCAGCGCGGCGCCGGCAGCCCCCGCGGCGCCGGCCTGCAACAGCCGCCGGCGGCTCAGGCGCGTTTCCATCGCGGGTGGAGGGTAGCGGAGCTACCCGGCGGCTCGGGGCGCTTGGCTAGCCCTGTGGTTGCTCCTTCACGACGCCCACGACGTTGCCCTCGAGATCGTTGAAGAGGCCGATCTCGACGCCCTCCATCGGCTTCTCCGGTCCCATCATCCGCGACCCGCCGAGGCTCTCCGCCTTCGCGAGCGCGGCCTCGACGTCGGGCACCTCGACATAGAAGGTCACGTGCCCGTCATAGCCCTCGGGCCCGGTGCTGATGCCGCCGCCGATCCCGACCCCTTCCGCGTTCGTGTTCCCCTCGCGCTGCACGACGCCGTAGCCCATCGGGTTGTCGGCGTCGATCTCCCAGCCGAACAGGTCGGCGTAGTAGCTCTGCAGCTTCGCGGCGTCCTTCCCGACGACCTCGAAGTGAACGACAGGCTGTCCCATGCGCGCTCCTTTCGCTGGCTCCTCGCGACAAGCTACGAGAAAGGCTCCGGCTCCGTCGCCTTCGGTATCCGGATCACGGGCGGCCCGTAGGCCTGGCGGCAGCGGTCCAGGCGATGCACGCGGACCGTCGGGCCGGGCCGCTCGTACTCGGGCGGATAGCTGTTGTAGGAGAGGTCGAAGCTGAACGGGACCGGGTCCGCGCCGTCGTCGTAGGGGCTGAATTCGCGCACGACCCTCGACTCCCGCTCGAGTCGGTCGTAGTAGGCGCGGGCGTCCGGGTCGCCTGTCTCGAGCGCACGCTCGCGCACGGTGTTGACCGTCATCACCAGGCAGTAGCCGTAGAGGCGGTAGTCGTCGATCACCTCGGGCGACAGCACCGCGTGGTACGCCGAGGCGCGCACGCCCCCGTCGGGGCGAGCGAACAGCCCGGGCTTGTACTGCGAGCACACGCGCGCCCCTCCCTCGGCCACGTACGACCAACCGGGCTCCGTCCAGCCGTCACGGGGAGGACATCGCGAGAGCCAGGCCGGATTTCTGCCGTCTGGGTTCGACCGGAACCAGCGTCCCGGCACGGCGGGCTCCACCGCCACACGCAGCTCGGGCGGATAGCGCTCGTCGAGCCACTCACGCGCCTGGCTCAGCGTGTCCTCTCGCCCGAGCACGAGCGCGCTGCGCACGTCCGCCGCCAGTGGCTGCACCAGCACGAGCAAAGTGAGCGCCGCGAGCACGACGGCGCCGAGGGCGGGCCGGAGGTTGCGCCGCTGCCGAGGCGGGCCGAGCGCCACCGGCTCCCGACCGCCGAGGACACGGGTCACGAGCTGCGCCACCTGCACGATCCCCACCGAGGCCAGCAGGGCCAGCGCGGGATAGGCGGGGAGGAGCCAGCGGCCGAAGTAGCGCGACTGGCTCACGAGGTAGGCGAACAGCGCGAGCGGCAGCGCGATCAGAATCAGCCCGCGCACGACGTCCCGCCGCAGCTCGACGACGACCCCGACGATCGCGGCGGCCAGCGCCGCCCAGCCGAGTCCCCAGGTGAGGCTGTCGAGGTAGTAGCCGACGCCCCCGGACTCCTGACCGGGCTTACGATCGTTCGCCGCCACCTCCGCCTGGTCGCGCAGGTCGCCCCACCACTGCTCGAGTGAGCCGAACACGTACGGGTTGAGGACGGCGAAGACGACCGCCGCGAGTGCGGCCCCGAGCGCGAGCCGCGCGAGCGCGCGGGCACCGTCGGGCCTCAGCCGCGACAGCGCCGCAACACCCAGCGGCAGCAGAACGAGTCCGGCCGTGTACTTGAACGCGATCGCCAGCCCGGCGGCGGCGCCGGCGAGCGCGTAGTCGCCCGTCCGGCCCTCCTCGGCGGCACGGACGGACCAGAGAAGCGCGAACGCCAGCCCGACGAGGGCGCCCACGTCCGTGACCGCCACGCGGGAGTAGGCCACGGGGAGGAACGCGAAGCTGAGAACGGCTGCGGCCACCAACCCCTCGCGTACGCCCCAGAGCCGCCGCGCGGCCCAGTAGGTCGCGGCAACGCCGGCCATGCACAGTGCGGCGGCCAGCGTGCGGGCGGCGATCCAGATCTCGCCGGGGTCCTTGGCGAACTGCTCCGTGACGTTCCCGTAGGGGAGGTCGAAGAGCCCGCCGAGCGGCCCGTACATGAAGCGCAGCAGGCCGTAGACCAGGTACGTGTAGGCGGCCGGGTTCTGGTAGTAGCCCGGGTCGAAGTCCTGCCAGAACATCTCCACGGCGCGGCTCGCGAAGTGCGAGCCCTCGTCCACCGAGTAGACGAACGGCAGCCCGTAGTCGATGTTCCAGACCCGGAGCGCGAAGCCGGAGACGAGGATCAGCGCCAAGATCAGGCGGTGCACGCGGCCGCAGGCTAATGGGACCGGTAATGGGACCGCCCGAGCCGCTACCGTGCCTCCACGTGCTGAGGCCGGCTGCCAGCCTCGTCGCGCTGCTCGCGATCGCGCCCGCCGCCGCGGCGCAGACGACCGACCCCCGCGGCGTCGACCCCGCGCAGCCGAACCCGCTGTTCGGCACCGCCTGGCAGGTGCCCCAGGGCGACCATCCCGCCTGGCGCCAGTACCTGCGCTACGTGCGCCAGGGCAAGCACCACCGCGCGGCGCTGGCGTGGAGGATCGCGCGCGAGCCGAAGTTCGCCTGGTTCGGGCGCTTCTCGCGCCCGAACATGCCGCTCAAGGTCCGCCGCTACATCGACTCGGCGGCGCCCGGCACGATCCCGCTGCTGACGGTCATGCGCCACCAGGGCAACGACTGCGGCCCCCACTATCGCGCCGGCGGCGAGGCGCAGGACCGGCGCACGATGAGGTGGTACGACGTGTTCGCGCACACCGTGGGCAGCTCCCGCGTCGTGATCGCATTCGAGCCCGACTCGCTCGGCACGGTCGAGTGCCTCGCGGGCGACCGTCGCCGGGATCGCCTGGACGTGCTCCGCCACGGCGTCGACGTGCTCTCCCAGCTACCTAACGCGACGATCTACCTGGAGGGGGGAGCGTCGGACTGGGAGGGCGCGCGCCGCACCGCGAGGCAGCTGAACTACATCGGCATCCACAAGGTTCGTGGCTTCATGCTGAACGTGACCCACTACGACTGGACCGCCGCGAACATCCGCCACGGGCTCGACATCTCGAGCAGGGTCGGCGGGAAGCCGTTCATCATCAACACCGCCACCAACGGCCGCGGGCCCGTCCACTACCGAAACGCGCGGCGCCGGATCGTCAACGTCTGGTGCCACCCGCTGATGCGCGGCCTCGGTATCCCGCCCACCACTGCAACGCACCACCCGAAGGTCGATGCCTACATGTGGGTCAACCGGCCCGGCTACTCGGGCGGATCGTGCAACGGCGGGCCGCTGCCGGTGGGCAGCTGGTGGCCGCTGCGCGCGCTGTCGCTCGCCCGTTACCAGACCGGTTGGATACGCCCGCCGGGGGGCACGCGCTTCGGCCTCTACAGCCGCCCGTCGCTCGCCGAGGTGGCGGGCGACGGCCTGCGCTGAGCCCGGTCCGGGAAGGGCCCGCTGGTAAGGTTGACTCGCGAGTCAACGGGCTCGCCAAGGCGCTCCGGAATGCCCCACACAACCGCCACAGAGCGCGACGCGCGACACCTTCTTCGGACCATCGAACTGGCCGGCCGGGCGCGTGGGCAGACGAGCCCCAACCCCATCGTGGGGGCGGTAATCGTCAAGCACGATCGCGTGATCGGGGAGGGCATCACACAGCCGCCCGGGGAGGCTCACGCGGAGCGGATGGCGCTAGGCGCCTGCGAGGAGGACCCCGCCGGCGCCACGATGTACGTGTCGCTCGAGCCCTGTGCCCACCAGGGGCGCACCCCGCCCTGCACGGATGCGATCGTCGAGGCAGGGATCGTCCGCGTGGTGATCGCGTCGGACGACCCGACCCCCAAGGCCGCCGGTCGCGGGCCGGGCATCCTGCGCGACGAGGGCGTCGAGGTCGCCTTTGTCGACGGCGAGATCGCCGAGGCCGCGCGGCTCATCAACCAGCCCTTCCGCAAGCACGCCCGAGTGGGTCGCCCGCTCGTCGTCCTCAAGTCCGCGATGACGCTCGACGGCAAGGTCGCCACCCGCACCGGGGACTCGCAATGGATCTCGGGCAAGGCGAGCCGCGCCCGCGCTCATCGCTGGCGCGCCGAGTCGGACGCCGTCGCGGTCGGGATCGGCACGGCGCTGATGGACGACCCGCTCCTCACTGCGCGCGTTGAGGGAGTGGCCCGCCAGCCGCGCCGGGTCGTCTTCGACTCCGAAGCGCGCCTGCCGCTGGACTCCCAGCTCGTGCGAGGCGTCGCCGAGGTACCCGTGATCGTGGTCTGCTCGCGGGCGGCCTCGCGCACCTCGGTCCAAGCGCTCGAGAACGCCGACGTCGACGTGATCGTCGCCACCGGTGGGAACGAGTCCGCCCGGGTCGCGCACGCGCTCGACGAGCTCGGGCACCGCGACGTGCAGTCGCTGCTGCTCGAGGGCGGGCCGCATCTGGCGGGCGCCTTCCTCGAGGCGGGCGAGGTCGACGAAGCGCGCATGTTCGTGGCGCCGCTGCTGCTCGGCGGCACCAAGGCGAAGACCGCCGTCGAGGGCATCGGACTCGAGACGATCGCCCAGGCCCCCCGACCCGTGGCGGTCGATACCGAGCGGATCGAGGACGACGTGCTGATCACCGCTCGCTTCCGGGAGTGGTGACTTGTTCACGGGGCTCGTAGCGGGCACCGGGACCGTGGAGTCGCTCGAGCGTGACGGCGGCGGCGTCCGCCTCCGGGTGCGCAGCGAGTTCGCCGGCGAGCTCAGCGCGGGCGACTCGGTAGCGGTCAACGGCGTTTGCCTGACGGCCGTCGAGCCGGACGCACAGGGATTCTCCGCCGACGTGATGGAGGAGACGCTGCGGCGCAGCTCGCTCGGACCGCTGGGCGAGGGCGACGCCGTCAACCTCGAGCTGCCGCTGCGCGCCGGCGACAGGCTCGGCGGCCACATCGTGCAGGGGCACGTGGACGGCACCGGAGAGGTCGTGTCGGTGCGCGAGGAGGGGCTCTCGCGCGTGGTTCGGATCGCCGCCTCGGCAGACCTGCTGCGCTACGTGGTCGAGAAGGGATCGATCGCCGTGGAGGGCGTCTCGCTTACCGTTTCGGCCGTGGACGGCGACACGTTCGAGGTGTCACTCATACCCGAGACGCTCGAGCGCACCACGCTCGGTGCCGCTGCGCCGGGCAGGACGTTGAACCTGGAGGTCGATGTGCTCGCCAAGTACGTAGAGAAGCTGAGCGTCCGATGACGAACCCGCCCTTCAGCTCCATCGAGGAGGCAATCGAGGACATCCGTGCAGGCCGGATGGTGGTGGTCTGCGACGCGGAGGACCGCGAGAACGAGGGCGATCTGACCTTGGCGGCGCAGTTCGCGACGCCGGAGGCGATCAATTTCATGGCGACCCACGGCCGCGGGCTCATCTGCCTCGCGTTGACGCCCGAGCGCTGCGACGAGCTCGGACTCGACCTGATGGCCGCCAAGAACGAGTCGCCGTTCCAGACCGCCTTCACGGTCTCCGTCGAGGCCCGCGAGGGGATCACCACCGGCATCTCCGCGCACGACCGCGCGCACACGGTCCAGGTCGCGATCGACCCGGGGACGCGCCCGCAGGACCTCGTGCAGCCGGGCCACATCTTTCCGCTGAAGGCCAAGGCCGGCGGTGTGCTCGAGCGCACCGGGCAGACCGAGGCGGGCGTCGACCTCGCGCGCCTGGCGGGGCTCAACCCGTCGAGCGTGATCTGCGAGGTGATGAACGACGACGGCACGATGGCGCGCGTGCCCGACCTCGAGCGCTACTGCGCCAAGCACGGGCTCAGGATGATCACGGTCGCCGACCTGATCGCCTATCGGCGTCGGCACGACAAGCTGATCGAGCGGGTAGTGGAAGCGCAACTGCCGACCAAGTTCGGCGACTTCCGCGTGGTCGGGTTCCGGTCGCTGGTGGACGACAAGCATCACGTGGCGATGGTCAAGGGCGAGATCGAGGGGCAGGACGACGTGCTCGTGCGCGTGCACTCCGAGTGCCTCACGGGCGACGTCTTCCACTCGCTGCGCTGCGATTGCGGCCAGCAGCTCGAGGACGCCCTGTTGCGGATCGAGGAGGAGGAGCGCGGCGTGTTGCTGTACCTCGCCCAGGAGGGCAGGGGCATCGGTCTGCTCAACAAGCTGCGTGCCTACCGCCTGCAGGAGGAGGGGCGCGACACGGTCGACGCGAACCTCGAGCTCGGCCTGCCGGCCGACCTGCGCGACTACGGGATCGGCGCCCAGATCCTCGTCGACCTCGGGCTCACGTCTATCCGGCTCCTGACCAACAACCCCAAGAAGATCGTCGGGCTCGAGGGCTACGGGCTGCGCGTGACAGACCAGGTACCGATCCAGCACGCCGCCAACGCCCATAACCTCGCCTACCTGCGCGCCAAGAAGGAGAAGCTCGGGCATTTGCTCCACCACCAGGGGCTGGCGCTCGACGAGGAGATGATCCACGAGGAGCGCGTCCACGATCGCGAGCGCGCGGCCGCGGAGCAGGCCGACCTCTACGGGCAGGGACCCGCCCCGGCGCCGCGGCCGAGGCCTGCCGGTGAGTAAGCCAAACCCTGCGCAGCCGGCCGAGCCGGCTGCTTCGGGCCATCTTTACGCGGCCTGCGTGGGCCGCTTCTACCGAGACCTGGCGGAGCGACTGGTCGAGGGGGCGCAGCGCGTGTTCGACGAGGCCGGCGCCACGCTCGAGGTCCACGACGTGCCCGGCGCCTTCGAGCTCCCGCTCGCCGCGAGCTACTGCGCCGCCTCCGGCCGCTACGAGGGCGTGGCCTGCCTCGGCGCCGTGATCCGCGGCGAGACCGACCACTACGAGTTCGTCTGCTCCGAGGCGGCGAGCGGGATCGCGCGGGTGGCCCTCGACACCGGGGTGCCCTGTGCCTTCGGCGTGTTGACGGTGGACTCGATGGAGCAGGCGCTCGCCCGTGCGGGAGGCGGCAAGCGCCACCAGGGCGAGGACGCCGCGCGGGCCGTGCTGCGCATGGCGGAGCTTCGGCGCCACTTGGCCAAGTGATCAACCTCTACTCGGACACGCAGACGCGTCCGACGGACGCCATGCGGCAGGCGATCGCCTCCGCCGAGGTCGCGGACGAGCAGCGGGGCCAGGATCCCACCACGCTGCGCCTGCAGGAGCGGGTGGCCGAGCTGCTTGGGCACGAGGCCGCGGTCTTCATGCCGAGCGGGACGATGTGCAACCAGATCTCGTTCCGCCTCCATGCGCGGCCCGGCGGCGACGAGATCCTCCTCGACCGGACTTCGCACCCCGTGATCGCCGAGGCCGGCGGCCCGGCGCAGAACGCGTCGCTGATGATCAACGCGATCGACGGTGACCGGGGCGTCTTCACGGCGGAGCAGCTGCGCGCGGCGATCCGCCCCGATAGCCGCTACCTCCCGCGCTCGCGGCTCGTGTCCGTCGAGCAGACGACCAACATGGGCGGCGGCCGGGTCTGGCCGCTCGACACGCTGCGCGCCGTCGTCGAGGTCGCACGCGAGCACGAGCTGCGCGCGCACATGGACGGCGCGCGGCTCATGAACGCGGCCGTTGCCGCCGGGGTGCCGGCCGCGGAATACGCCTCGCTGTTCGACACAGCGTGGATCGACTTCACGAAGGGCCTCGGCGCGCCCGTCGGCGCCGTGCTGGCCGGCTCCGTTGAGCTCATGGCCGAGGCATGGCGCTGGAAGCAGATGATGGGCGGCGCCTTCCGGCAGTCCGGCATCGTGGCCGCCGGCTGCCTGTACGCGCTCGACAATCACGTCGAGCGGCTCGCCGAGGATCACGAGAACGCGCGTGTGCTCGCCGACGGCTTGGCGGCGCTCGGCCTCGACGTCGTGGTCCCCGACACGAACATCGTGATCTTCGCCGCACCCGACGGGTTCGCTGCGCGAATGGCCGAGCGCGGCGTCGAACTCAGCGGCACCCCGGACGGTCGCGTCCGGGCCGTCACGCACCTCGACGTCGACCGCTCGCAGGTCGAGGAAGCGCTCGAGCTGGCGAAGGCCCTACTGCTACCCTGACGCGCCGTGGCAAAGGTCTGTTACTCGTGTGGAAAGGGCCCTGCGTTCGGGCACAGCCGCAGCCATTCGATGGTCGCGACGAAGCGCCGCTTCAACCCGAACCTGCAGAAGGTCCGAATCTCCGTCGGGGGCACCCCCCGGCGCGAGTACGTTTGCACGCGCTGTTTGAAAGCGGGCAAGATCACCAAGGCCGCCTGAGCCGTCGCATGGCGGCGTCCTCGGTCGCGGACAGGCCCAGCCTTGTCCGCTCCCTGCGTCCTTGCCCTGCTCGGCTCAGACGGCCTTGGAGCCTTTCGGTGGCGGTAACCCAGCCGCGCTCTGGTGTAAAAACCCCACGTGCCTGACGAGAGCCTCGTCCGCTTCCGGCGCGTCGTCGCCGCCGCCCTCACGGAGCTGGAGTCCCGCCGCCAGGAGGTCAATGACCTCAACGTGTTCCCGGTCGCCGACGGCGACACCGGCGACAACATGGCGCTCACGCTGAAGGCCGTGGCCGAGGAGCTCGGCACGATGAACGGGCAGCCGATCGACGACATCGGCCGCGACGAGATCGTGAGCGCCGTGGCGCGCGCCGCGTTGCTCGGCGCCCGCGGGAACAGCGGCGTGATCCTCTCGCAGATCGTGCGCGGCGCGGCGGAGGAGCTGGTTTCGCGACCGGGCGAGCTCGTCGACCCGATACTCGTGTCCGCGGCCTTCGCGCGCGCGGCGGACGCCGCCTACGCGTCCGTGCGCGACCCGGCCGAGGGCACGATGCTCACGGCCGTGCGCGCCATGGCCAGCCGCGTCGCCCACGACCTCGCTCACATGGACACCACACGGCTGGGGCCTGACGCCGGCGCGGCCGAGCAGGACGAGCTGCTGGCGGAGGTGCTCGAGAACGCCCTCGAGGCCGGCAAGGAGGCGGTCGAGCGCGGGCCGGAGCAGCTCGCCGTGCTGCGCGAGTCGGGCGTCGTCGATGCCGGCGCCTACGGGCTCACGGTGATCATCGCCGGCTGCCTGGCCGCACTTCGCGGCGACGCCGCACCCGAGCTCGAGCACCAGTACGCGCCGGCCGCGCTGCACCGCCCCGAGCACGAGTCGTCGAGCTTCCGCTACTGCACGAACTTCGCCGTCATCGGGCAGAACCTGGATGCGGGCAGCTTCATGCCGAAGCTCGAGGACCTCGGTGACTCCGTGCTCGTGGTGGGCGACGACCGGACGTTGCGGGTGCACGTGCACACCGATGACCCGGACGCGGCGGTGGCGCTGTTCGAGGCCGTCGGCGAGGTGTCGCGTTTCGACGTCGCCGACATGCACGAGCAGGTGGCGGGCCGCACGGCGAGGCTCTCGGGCGACGGTCAGCCGGACGTCGCCAAGGCGGTCTGCGCGGTTGTGGCGGTGGCCAGCGGCGCCGGACTGCAGCGGCTCTACGAGGAGCTCGGCGTGCTCGTCGTCGACGGCGGCGCCACCATGAACCCGTCCACCTACGAGCTGCTCGCCGGCATCCACGCGGCGCCGGCGGCCGAGGTGGTCGTGCTGCCCAACAGCCAGAACGTGATCCTCGCCGCGGAGAAGGCCGCCGGACTGTCCGACAAGCCGGCCCGGGTCGTCCCCACGACCGCTCCGCAGGAAGGGCTCGCCGCGCTGCTCGCGTTCGACCCCGGCCGGGGGAGCGAGCACAACGCGCGCGCGGTGGGCGACGCCGCCGAGCTCCTGACCGTGGGCGGCGTCGCGCCCGCCGCCCGCGCCGACGCCCGCGGCCGATTCGACGCCGGGGAGGCGGTGGGCTATGCAGGCGGCGAGCTGGTCGCCTGGGGCGACCCGGCCGCCACGCTCGCCGCGACCCTCGAGCGGATATCCGACGGCGCGGAGCTCGTTACGTGCATCGCGGGGGACGACCCGCCGCTGGGCCGCGAGCGGGTGGAGGCGGGCGTCCCTGCGGACGTCGAGTTCGAGTACCACGAGGGTGGCCAGCCCGCCTGGTGGTGGCTGCTCTGCGCCGAGTGAGGCCCGAAGCGGCCGGCTCGGCCGGCTGCGCAGGGATCCGATTCGTTTGCCCACCCGCTTCGCCAGCAGCGAGGACCTGACTCCGGCGGAGCTGCGCGAAGCCGAGCTGCGCTCGCTTCCGCGCCCTAGCCGGCTGGCCGAGCCCGTGACGCTGAAGGGGGCGGCGGGCAAGGCGCTGGCGGCGCTCGGCATCGAGACGGTGGGCGACCTGCTCGAGCATCTCCCGCACGCCCACCGCGACCGCCGCGACGTGCGGCTGGCCCGCGAGCTCAGCGTCGGGGAGGAGGCGACGGTGGCGGTGTCGGTCAGGGGCGTGACCGTCAGGCCGATGCGCGACCCGCGGCGCAAGCGCGTCGAGGCGCGCGTTGTCGACGAGAGCGGCCAGCTCGTCGCGGTCTGGTTCAACCAGCCCTGGATCGCGCGCCAGCTCGATGAGGGTGCAGCCGTGCTCCTGCACGGAAAGCTCCGCCGCCGCGGCGAGCTCTGGGTGACCGAGCACGAGCTGCTCGACGGCGGCGGGGTGCCCGTGCATACGGTCGGACTTGTGCCCGTCCACCCGGCCACGGAGGGCATCAGCGCCGGGCGCCTGCGCCAGCTCGTGTGGGACCACTACCGCTCGATCTACGACGTGGTCGAGCCTCTGCCGGCACGGCTGCGCACGCGCGAGCGCCTGGGCGAGCGCGCCGCCGCGCTCGGGGCCGCGCACTTCCCCGACCGCGAGGAGGACGAGCGGGAGGCCCGGCGCAGGCTCGCCTTCGAGGAGCTCTTCCTGCTTCAGGTCGCCCTCGCCGGCCGCCGCCGCGCGCGCCGCGAGGGCCGCCGGGCGCGTCCGCTGCCGGCGCGCGGGGTGCTCGTCGACCGCTGGCGCTGGTCGCTCCCCTTCGAGCTGACAGGAGACCAGGAGCGGGCGATCGCCGAGATCGATGCGGACCTCGGGCGCGAGCACCCGATGCAGCGGCTCCTCATGGGGGAGGTCGGCAGCGGCAAGACGGTGGTCGCGCTGGCGGCCATGCTGCGCGCCGTCGAGAACGGCGCCCAGGCCGCGCTGATGGCGCCCACCGAGACGCTCGCGGAGCAGCACCACCGGACGCTCGACTCGCTGCTCGGCGGCTCGCTGCCGGTGGAGCTCCTGACCGGCTCCACGAGCGCCGCCCGGCGGCGCGACCTGCTCGGCCGGCTTGCGGGCGGGCAGCTCCAGCTCGTGGTCGGGACGCATGCGCTGATCGAGGACGCGGTCGAGTTCCGCGATCTGGCGGTCGTGGTGGGCGACGAACAGCACCGCTTCGGGGTCCGCCCGCGGGCGGCGCTCGAAGCCAA
>Ga0081538_10000687_pt1 | contig 37099 bp, 35 predicted proteins | sample TabmetS5T2R1_FD_71022 | JGI IMG/M metagenome (GOLD analysis project Ga0081538, IMG submission 71022) | Tabebuia heterophylla rhizosphere microbial communities from the University of Puerto Rico - S5T2R1 | ecosystem: Host-associated > Plants > Roots > Rhizosphere ...
CGGCGAGCGCGATCGCGAGCCCAAGATTGCGGAGTCGATACGTCATTGCACCACGTCTTTCTCTTCTAGCGTTGCGTTGCCCTATCGGCGTTCTCGGCCCAGGGGATTAGGGCCTATTCGACGAGCGAGATGGCACGCGCTCCAAAGTCCGTGGAGCCGGCCGACTCGCTGTTGATTCCCTCCCAGATGACTCTCGTGAAGTGTCCGTGCAGCCTGTTGTGCTTCGAGCCCTGGACGTCGTAGCTCGTGATGACGAAGCCGACCCAACCGATGACCTCGTACTCGAAGTTGGAGCCCTGCGCTTTGGTGTCGTCGTAGACCGGGAAGAGGAGCTCCTGGCCGATGACGGCGTCGAGCGCCGCCTTGACCTCCGACGAGTTGAACTTGGCCCCCGAGTCGGAGAAGTACCAGTTGAGCGGCATGTAGCCGTCGTAGCCGGTCTGGATCCAGTCAGCGAGGATCTGTGGCCCCGTACCGCCGTGGGACTGGTCGATGTTGATAAGGCGAAAGGCGCCGGGACCGGTCTTCTCGAGCTCCAGCTCCGTCAGATCCTCGGAGCAAGGGGCCGGGTTGCACTGCAGGAGCGGATGCTTGCGATCGACAGCTATCGGGGCCGCCCACTTCGCGCTCGCGAGGACACCGACCCGCGCCTTTGCCGTGGCGTGCACGGTGACCGAGTCGATGCCGAAGATCTTCGAGAGGAACCCTGGCGCCTGGCGTGAACCGACGACCTCGATCGTGTCGTTTGCGATTGTCGACGTCGTCACGCTCGTCGAGTCGAGGCCGCCGCCGTTCTTCGTTGCGTACTCCCCGGCGAGGGCCGTAGCGCCACCAGGATCGTCCGGGAGTGCCTGTGCGCCTGCCAGGGCGGCGGCGTCCATCGTCTTCTGAAGGTCGCGGTCCTCCTGATACCAGGAGCCGACGTCGAGCACGGCCGCGGCCACGCCGACGAGAACGACCAGGAAGAGGACAGTGAGAAGCGCAGCCTGGCCGCGCTCGCGCTCGTGCGCGCTCATTCGACACGCTCCGTCGTCGTGCTCGTCAGGTTCCCCGACTTCACGACGAACCCGAGCAAGCTGATGTCGTAGGGGTATGTGGCGGAGACGCTGACGTCCTCGCCCTGCTCCCACGTCGAGGTAACGCTCACGGAGAGCTCCGACTGGTCGAGGTCCGCGGCGGATTCGCGCACCCGGTCCTCGGCCGACCCCTCCGGATCTGAGAGATGCCGGCCCACGGCGCCCTGGCGGGCGCCTGCGCGCACTGCATCCGTCAGCGTCACGTACTGATGGAAGACGATGCCGAACTGAATGACTCCGAAGAGGAGAACCGCGATCAGCGGCAGGACGAGAGCGAACTCCGTCAAGGTCTGGCCCCGCTCATTGCGGCGACGAATTCTGTGCGGCGAAATCTTTGTGAGCATGAAAGGTCTTCGGTGTGTTTCGGTGAGCGAGGCGGGCCCCTTTTCGGCGGGAGCCGAAGAACGGGGCCCGCGTGCTCGATGCCGTCGTCCTCCTTAGAGGACGCCGGTGACGGCGTTGATCGCGTCGCCGATCGCGCCCGAGAGGGCGGCGAGGGCAACGACGATGGCGAGCGTGATGACGGCGAGGACCACGCCGTACTCCGCCATGGTCTGACCGTCCTCGCGCTTCAGTGCAACGAGGGACTTGAACATTCTCGATTCACCTCCCTTCCCTACTCCGGGCACGCACGCCGGCGCGCTGAGCTGAACACGAGCCGAACGCGGAGATGGCACGAGGTCGTGCCGTGAGAGCCGGCTTGTCGATCGGGCGGTAAGCGTGGTCACGATGTTTGAAAGACCTCCCGAGGCTCTGCGATCTGCTCGGCGTGACCGCTCCGCCGTTTGGCTCAATCTGCCCCGCACCATCGGGCACTTGAAGCCGTCCGAGAATCCCCCGGCGGAGGGGTTCGGGGCCATATAACCCGTTCGGGGGAAGATCGTCCTCGCGCACCCGCCCGATAGTCCGAAGCAGATCCGCAGCACGGCTGTGCGGATCCGATGTGAAGGACGTTCCGCGCCGAAGTGGCGGCCTCGGCGCTCGACACGGGAGCACCAGGCTGATGCCACACAAGAAGAAGCCGCGGCGGTTCATCACGCCGCTCGTTCTGTTCACGCTCGCCGGCTGGGCGCTCTGGGCGCTCGGGCGCAACGAGCCCGAGGCTTCCAAGGCCTCGGAGGCAGGCTCGTCCACGGGCCCGCAGGAGACCGAAACCCGGGCTCCGGCCGCACGGCAGCGTGCGACCTGGAGCAAGCGCCGGCTCGCCACGAGTCTCGCCTTCGCCACGCTCTTCTTCGGCGGTGCCGCCTTCTCGGCCGGCGCCGGCGACGTCGTGGCCGAGGCGATCGAGGGCGGCGACACCACGACCGAGGTGACCTCCACGGAGGAGGCGCCTTCCGAGGAGCCCGCGCCCGCCGAGGAAGAGCCCGGCGCGGAAAACGAGCAGCCGTCCGAAGAGGGCGAGCCGCCCGCCGAGGAGAGCCAGCCACCCGCCGAGGAGAGCGAGCCGCCCGCCGAGGACGGCGAGCCGCCCGCCGACAGCGGCGAGGAGCCCTCCGAAGAGGGCGAGACCCCCGGCGACAACGGCGAGGAGCCCGGCGACGGCGAGACGCCGCCTCCGCTCCCCGGCGACGACGGCGACGAGGGTGGGGACCCCGGCGACGGCGAGACGCCGCCTCCGCCTCCCCTGCCCGGTGAGGACGGCGATGACGGAGACGGCGGCACGCCCTCCGAGCCCGAGCCTGATCCCGGCGTCGGCGACCGCCCCGGCAGCCAGCCGGCCAACCCTGACCTCCCCGTCATCGACAAGAAGACGCGAAGCGGTGCGGAGCTCGACCCGGAAGTGGACGCCGACGGCTTCTTTGCCACCATCTGGCTGCATCGGCCCCTGCCCGATCCAACCCCGCCCGCGAAGCGCCTCGAGCTCTCGTTCGCGAACGCGCTGGCGCGCGAAGCCAGGGCGGCGAAGGTCGACTGGGCGCTTCTCCTGGGCGTCCTCCGGGCCCGCGGCTTCGACTCGAGCTCGATGAGCATCGCCCCGGTGCGGAGCACCGCGCGGCGACTCGCCGACCTGGGTGCCGGCCGCAACATGCTGAGGGCCCTCGACGCCTACGGCGGCGACGAATTCGCCAGGCAGGCGTACGCACTTCGCAACTACAACCGCGGCGTCGGCCTCCACTCCCTCGTGGACGGCTTCGAGGCCTCAAAGGGCAGGCTCCAGCGGCTCGTCCTCCGCGACAGGCGCATGCTCGTCTACCCGGGCGGGCGGCTCGACGTCGCCATGGGCCGCGTGGACGTCCGCATCCTCGTCCTCCTGCGCTACCTCGCCGAGGCGCACGGGCAGGTGACCGTCTCGAGCCTGATCAGCGGTCATCGCCTGTACGCCCGGCCGGGCGTGGTGTCGGCGCACATCTACGGCCTGGCAGTCGACATCGCCGCGCTCAACCACCGGTCGATCTACGGCAACCAGGAGCGCGGCGGTCTGACGGAGCGGGCGGTCCGGAACATCCTGCTCCTCCCGACCGAGCTCCAGGCAAAGCAGGTCATCTCCCTGCTCGGCCTGGGCGGACCGTCGTTCCCGCTGGCCAATCACGACGACCACATCCACGTGGGGTACTAGCCGAGCACGTGCTCGTATCCCTGGAACGACAAGACGGCAGCCTGGTATGTGAGCGGTGTCTCCTCGCGGAGACACCGCTCACTCGTGCCCGGGGCCTCCTCGGCCGGGCCGGGCTCCAGCCGGGCGAGGGAATTCTCCTTCGCCCCGCTTCCTCCATTCACATGTGGTTCATGCGCTTCGCGATCGACGCGGCCTTCCTTGACGCCGACGGCCGCGTCCTCCGCGTCGCGCAGCACCTGAAGCCATGGCGGCTGGCCGGCTGCAAGGGCGCGAAGGCGGTCGTCGAGCTCCCCGCGGGGGAGTGCGATCGGGTCGGCCTCGCAGCCGGCGACGTGGTCGTCGTCAGGCCCGCGTAGCTAGCTTCTCAAGTAACAGTCTGTTACTTGAGAGGGGCTAGACGGCGCCTTCGATGGCGTGGAGCGTCCACGCCGGGCCGATCCTGACCAGGTGGCCGTCGGGGTCGGCGAGGTCGTAGACCTCCGTGCCGAAGCGGGTCTTGGTGACGCGCCCGCCCCGGATTCCCTGACGGTCGAGCCTGTCGATCTCGGCCTGGATGTCGTCGCCGGCGAGCTCGAGCCGCACCGAGCCGCCGATCTCCCGGCCCCGCTCGGGATCCCAGGTGAGGACGAGGAAGGTCTGGCCCTCGAGGACGAAGAACGCGCTGTGGGCGTTTTCGCCCTCGTCGTAGGCAGCGGCGGGCCCGCGACCGAGCAGGCGCGTGTACCAGTCGATCGAGCGGTCGAGGTCGGTGACGTAGAGATGGACGGCGGTGACGAGGCTCACGAGGCCGGCTTCGTCTTCCCGCGCGCCGCACCCACCTCCGCCGCGTGCCGCTTCTCGCGTTCCTTCTTCTTGCGCTTGCGGTCGTTCCGCCAGCGCCGGATTGGCCTGGAGCCGCGTCCCATGAGGGTGGAGACTCTATACATTCCCCCCGTGCCGCTCGAACCAAGCCGCACCGTGGACGAGCTGCGCGAGCTGCGCGAGTTGACGGGGAACGAAGACGGCGCCCAGCGGGTGGCCTGGACGGACACGTGGGTGGCCGCGAAGGAGTGGCTCTCCGGCAAGCTCGCGCCGCTCGGCGTCGAGGAGGAGGTCGACGAGGCCGGCAACCAGTGGTTCACGCTGCGCGGCGCGACCGAGAAGGCGCTCGTCATCGGCGGGCACATCGACTCCGTGCCCAACGGCGGCTGGCTGGACGGCGCACTGAACGTCGTCGCGGGCGTCGAGGTGCTCCGCAGGATCGCGGAGGACGGCACGCCGCCGGTCACCGTCCGGCTCGTCAGCTGGGCCGACGAGGAGGGCGCCCGCTTCGGCCGCTCGCTCTTCGGCTCGAGCGCCGCCTCCGGGACGATGGCCGACCAGGACGAGATCCGGGAGCGGACGGACGCGGACGGCGTCCGCTGGGGGGACGCGCTCGCCGCGCACGGCGTCGATCTCGACCGGGCGCTCGAGGCGCACCGCCAGCTCGACGGCGCCGCCGCCTACCTCGAGCTCCACATCGAGCAGGGGCCGGTGTTGGAGGCCATGGACCTGCCGCTCGGAGTCGTCCTGGGCACGTTCGGCGTCGAGCGCAACCAGATCACCTTCCGCGGTCAGGCCGCCCATGCCGGCTCGACGCCGATGAACAAGCGCCGCGACGCGTTGGCGGCCGCGGCCAAGCTCGCGCTCGAGATCCGTGAGATCGCGGCCCGCACGGGAAACGGCGCAGTGTGCACGATGGGCAGCTGCGTGACCAAGCCGGGGATCGTCACGTCAGTCGTCGAGACGGCCACCGTCCTCCTCGACCAGCGCCACCTCGACGGCGACAAGCTCGCCGCGATGCTGGTCGAGGCGAAGGAGGCGAGCGAGCGCTTCGCGCGCGAGGAGGACGTGGAGGTCGACTGGGAGCAGATCTGGCGGATCGACCCGATCCTCTTCGACGAGTCGCTGATCGAGCTGGCCGACGAAGCGGTGACGGAGGTGGCGGGACAGTCGCACCGGCTCCCCAGCGGCCCGCTCCACGACGCGGCCGAGGTGGCGCGCGCCGGGGTCCCCACCGTGATGCTCTTCGTCCAGAGCCTCCGCGGCCTCTCCCACACGAAGCTCGAGGACACGAAGCCCGAGCACCTGGAGCTTTCGGTGCAGGCGCTCGACCGCCTGGTGACGAAGACGCTCGACCGCCTAGGCGCCGGCTAGCTGCCGGACGGCCTCGAGCGCCCGGTCGATCTCCGTTTCCGAGTTGACGATGCTCGGGCCGAACCTGAGGTAGCTGGTCGCGTAGGGCGTCAGGCTGGCGACCACGCCGTGCTCCTCGCGCAGCCGGAACACGAATTCGTCCGGTAGACCCGTAGGGCCCGGGACGTCGCAGCAGACGAGCCCTGCCGAGAGACGCTCGTCGAACGGCGTCCGGACGACCATGCCGGGGATCTCGACGAGCCCGCTCTTGAGGCGCGCCGCGAGCTCCCGGGTGCGCTCGGCGGCCCGCTCCCGCCCGATCTCCTGCCGGAAGGCGAAGGCATGCGCCACCGCCCACCGGTGCTCGAAGGCGTGGAAGCCGCCAGGGGTGAACGCAGCGGCCGTCGTCGGGGCCGTCGGCTCGCGAGCCCGCAGCCAGGCCTGGAAGCTCTCCCGGTCGATAAAGGAGGGGATGGTCGGAGCGGTCTCGGCCCACGCGTCAGCGCGACCCCAGACGATTCCGGTGCCGCGCGGCCCGAAGAGCCACTTGTGGCACCCGGAGACGAAGAAGTCGCAGCCCAGCTCGCCCAGCGGCTCGGGCTCGACCCCGAAGCCGTGGACGGCGTCGACGCAGAGCAGCGTCTTCCGCTTTCCGAGCTCCGCGTCGCGTTCGCTCAGGGCGTCGGCGATCGCGCGGATTGGCAGCTTCACGCCGGTGCTGGAATGCACCCACGTCAGGGCGACGGCCCGCGTGCGAGGCGTAACGGCGTCTCTGATCGTCTGGACGACGGCGTCCTCGCTGGCCGTGGCGGGCTCGTCGTAGAGGCGGACTCTCCGGACGGCCGCGCCCGTCGCCTCCGCGCGCAGGCGCAGCGCCTCGTGCGTGGAGTAGAAGTCGTGCTCGGTGGTGAGGACCTCCTCGCCCTCGGCAAGCGCGAGCGTGGCGTAGAGGAGGCCCAGGCCCATCGTGGTCGAGCCGGTCAGGGCGATCTCCTCGGGGGCCACAGCCAGGTAGGCGGCGGCAGCCTGCAGCGCCTCGGCCTCCAGCCGCTCCTCCTCGCCCTGGAGGTAGACGGCCGTGTCGGCGTCCAGCGCGTTCCGATGCTCTGCGATCGCCTCGCGCACCGGCCGCGGATGCGGAGCGAGGAGGAAGGACGAGAGCTGCACGCGCCTGCGGTCGAGCTCGAAGCTCTGCTGAACTCCTGCCCACGTGTCAAGTCCCTTGGCGGCGGCGGCCTCTTGTGCATCGTCGTCCGACCGGCAACCGGCCGCGGCGAGCGCTCCCGCGCCCACCAGCAGGCCGGTCCGCACGAGCAGATCTCTGCGGTCGAGGGTCATCCGGCGTCCCGCTTGCTACGACGCATCGGGCCCCGCCTGGGTTAGACGATGTCGGCGATGTCCCGGCCGATCCGGAGCAGGCCGATGACGACCACGACAGTGATGACGATCCCGCCGGCGATGGTCACGTCCGTCCGGTAGAAGAACCGCGGCACGCCCGGGCCCCCAGCGATCGGCGAAGAGCGGCAGCCAGAAGCCGGCGGCGAGGAAGAGCAGCCCGAAGAGCGCGACCGCCAGGCCTGCGGGCTCGAGCAGCCGGAAGTCGATGTTGTCGGGGTCGATGACCGTGCCGCCCAGTAGGGCAAGGAGGACGCCGGAGAACGCAAGCCCGCGCCACGGCTGGCCCGCGGGAAGCCAGCGCCGGACCGCGAAGACGATCAGCCCGGCAAGGAGTCCGGAGGGGACGCCAACGAAGGTGACGAGCCCGATCGTGCCGCCGAGCGTGATCTCGCCGACCTGGTTCCCGTTCTCGGTGAAGGAGCCTTCTGCGTCGGGGTCGGCCAAGGCCAGGAGGCGCATCACCAGGCGAGTGCCGAGACCGGCGATCACGATCCCGACGACGAGCCCTGCCGCCAGGCAGCCTCCGAGCGGCCGGAGAGCGGCGGCGCCCTCGCGCATCACCGGGCGACTCTACGGCACCCGCGGCCCCGCGGTGACATGGTGGCCGACGAGACGCGGATTGCCCGTGGCGCCCTCCTTGCTCACGTGGATCGCCACGCGCCCGTTCGCCTCCTCGATCCGGCGGACGACCCACGGCCGGCCGTCGACGGACGAGCGTCCGAGCTCGTCGCCGACTTCCGGGACAGGGCCCTCGTGCACACCGCGCCAGAGCTCGTTGCCCTGCGAGCTCTCCCGGATCCAGACCACCGGCGCGTCGATCCCGGCGTCGGGAGGCGCCGAGCCGCCGGCCTCCCACACAGCCTGCGGGTCGGAGCTCGGCTGCTCCGCCGAGACGATCTCGCGCAGGGCGAGGCGCAGCTCGTCCTGCGTCGGGTTGCCCCAGTACCAGAACCCGCACCAGATCCTGGAGATGACGAGCCGCGAGTCGAGCAGGAACGTGAACGGGAGATACGGTCGGTGGGTCTCGTCGGTGAGCTCGAGCAGGTCGAGGTCGTCAGCCACCCGCCGATCGACGTCGGAGAGGAACGGAAACGCGCCGCCCAGCCCGGCTCGGAGAGCGCCGTTGACGTAGGGCTCGTCGACCGTGACGGCGGCGAGCCGCCCGAACTCGCGCTGGAGCTCGTCCTGGAAGTCCACCAGTAGGCGCAGGCGGACCTGCTCCTTGGGGCACCACCAGCCCCGCACGAACGCCAGGACGAGCGGCTGGTTGCCGGCGATCTCGCTCAGCGCCAGCTCGGTCCCGGTCGTGTCCGGCAAGCGCAGGTCGGGGAACGGATTGCCGGGGACGAGGTCGTCTCTCATCGCTTCCTCCTTCGCAGCTGGTGGCGCAGCCAGCGCGGGGTCGCGCGCCGGGCGCCGTTGACGGCCTGGGCGAGCGCCGGGGCTGCGCCACCGCCGTGAATTCCTTCGCCATGCCCCACGAGGACATGCTTGGGGGTCAGACCCCCGGCCATGTCGCGAAGGGCCCTAGGCTGGTAGAGCCGCAGGAACGGGTGCACGCCGAGCGCCTCGTCGGGCGCGCGATAGTACGGAGCGGTGCCGAGCGCTTCCGTGCAGACGAGCACGCGCTCGGCGTCCCACCACAACGCCGCCTCGCGCCACCCCGGAACGTCCAGGACCTTCCGCACCTCGAAGGGCGCGCCCGGAACTCCGTGGAAGGGCAACCGGTGGTGGGGAACGCCCAGGCGATGGGCGAGAGTTGCACAGTCGCGCAGATGGCGGTCGACGAGCTGGAGCACGCCGGCCGGCTCTCCGAGCGCGCGCACCCGCTCCTCGACGCCGGGCCCGCCGACCGGATCGACGAGCCACACGCGACCGTCGACTGCGAGCGCGTGCGACGCCCGCTGCAGCAGCCCCGGCTCGGCGGCGATCCAGCCGAAGCCGCTTGCGATGTCGTCGCAGAACGCGATCGCTTCCGCCATGCCCGTTGTAGGTTGCCGCACAGGACCCGCTTGCAGCCACCAGTGCGTCTAAACTATGATTTAGACGTGTCTAAGACTCAAGGAATCAGCCGTCGCCAGCTGATCGCCGGAGTGGCGCCGGTCGTCGCAGCTGCACCCTTCGCCGGCATGGCGCTGGCCGGCCGCCGTGAGCTCGACGCCACGCACCTGGGCGCCGAGCATCCCGAGCTGGGCCATGCCGCGATGATCGGGGAGATGGTCCCGGCGCCCGGCGGGCCGAACGACCTCGATGCCCTGACGTATCCACCCGCGGCGCTCCCCCACCAGCCGGGACGCGTCCGGGAGTACACCCTCATCGCGCAGGACCGCGAGATCGAGGTCGCCAAGGGTGTCGTCTACCCAGCCTGGACGTACAACGGCACCGCGCCGGGCCCGATCATCCGTGCCACCGAGGACGATCTCCTCCGCGTCGACTTCCGCAACGCGAGTCCGCACCCGCACACCGTCCACTTCCACGGGATCCATCCGGCGGACATGGACGGCGTCTTCGAGATCGTCGACCCGGACGCGAGCTTCACGTACGAGTTCCCTGCCCGGCCGTACGGCATGCACCTCTACCACTGCCACGCGACGCCGCTCAAGAAGCACATCCACAAGGGCCTCTACGGCGCGTTCATCATCGACCCGCCCGAGCCGCGGCCGCCCGCACAGGAGCTCGTCATGGTGATGAACGCCTTCGACACGGACGGCGACGGCGAGAACAACTTCTACGCCGTGAACGGCCCCGCGTTCTACTACGCGCGGTACCCGATCAAGGTCAAGCGGTCACAGACGGTCAGGATCTACATCGCCAACCTGACCGAGTTCGACCTCGTCAACTCGTTCCACCTGCACGGTGACTTCTTCCGCTACTACCCGACCGGGTCGAGCGACTTCTTCGAGTACACGGACACGATCATGCTCTGCCAGGGACAGCGCGGGATCATCGAGATCGACTTCGCCAACCCCGGCCGGTTCATGTTCCACGCGCACCAGTCGGAGTTCGCAGAGCTGGGCTGGATGGGCTTCTTCGAGGTGGAGGAGTAGCGCACCCGGTGGAAGCCAACTCGGCCGCCGAGGGACGCCGGAGCGAGCCAGCGCGCTGGCGGCTCTGGGCACTCGTCCCCATCCTCCTGCTCATCGCCGTCGTTTCGCTCTTCTCGGCCCGCGGCGGCTCCCTGCTCGAGCTTGTAGGCGAGAACCCACCGCCCGCAGACGAGTTCGACATCCGGCGCGTCGAGTTCTCTCCGGGCGAGATCAGGATCCGCGTTACCAACCCCCAGCGCGAGGATCTGACCATCGCGACCGTCACGGTGGACGACGCCATCGTTCCCTACACCGTCGACGGGCCGACCACGCTCGGCCGACTGCGCTCGGCGACGATCGTGGTCCCGTACGACTGGGTCAAGGACGAGCCCATCGCGGTCGGCATCACGAGCTCGACCGGGATCCAGACCACCGAGGAGATCGCCGCCGCGGTCGAGACGCCCGAACCGAGCGCGCAGGGCTTCTTCGGCTACGCCGCCATCGGAGCGCTCGTCGGGATCGTCCCTATCGCACTCGGGCTCCTGTGGCTTCCATCGCTGCGACGGGCGCGGCCTGAGTGGCTCGGCGCGTTCATGGCACTGACCGGCGGCCTCCTGACGTTCCTGGCGGTCGAGGCGCTCTCGGAGGCGCTCGAGCTGCAGGCCGTGCTGCCCGGAGCCCTCGGCGGCACCGGGCTCGTCGTGCTCGGCGTGGCCGCGAGCTACCTCGCGCTCACCTTCCTCTCGCAGCGGCTCGGGCGCGCCGGCGTCGCGAAGGGAGGAGCGCTCGGAGGGCTCGCCCTGGCCCTGCTCGTGGCGATCGGGATCGGGGTCCACAACCTCGGCGAAGGGCTCGCGATTGGCACGTCCTTCGCGCTTGGCGAGCTGACGCTGGGAACGTTCCTCGTCGTCGGGTTCATGCTCCACAACGTCACCGAGGGGCTCGGCATTGCCGCTCCCGCCGCCGAAGGCGAGCGCACGGGGATCGGCCGGCTCGCAGCGCTGGCGCTCATCGCCGGTGCGCCGACGATCCTCGGCGCGTGGATCGGCGGCTACGTCACGAGCGACGTCCTCGCGGTCGTGTTCTTCTCGCTCGCCGCCGGAGCCGCGCTGCAGGTCGTCGTCGAGGTGGCCCGCTTCGTCGCCAGGCGGGCGCCGGGCGGCCTCACGTCGGGCTACGCGGTGGGCGGTTTCCTCGCCGGGCTCGCCGTCATGTACGCCACCGGCCTGCTCGTCGGGTAAGAACCGCGTATGAGGTCCGGTTATCACCCGGGAGGGTGATAACCACCTACTCGGATCGGACGATACTCAGAGCTAGACGGGCTCATCCGCCCCTCTGCGGCTCATGACGTGGAAGCGTTTCACCCCCCTGGCGACCAGCGCGGCACAGCCCCGCGGACGGACGGAGAGCCTGTGAGCACTCCCCTCCGCGAGCGTCCCGACGCGCCCCTCGGCACCCTGATCTTCCGGGCCGGGCTCCTGCCTGCGGAGACGATCGAGAGCGCCCTCGAGGAGGGCGTGAAGACCGGCAAGCGGCTCGGCGAGATCCTCACCGAGCGCGGCCTGATCTCCGAGGTCGACTTGGCGCGGCTCCTGGCCGGCCAGAAGGGCCTCGAGTTCGTGACGCTGCGCGAGCAGATCGTCGACCACGCCGCCGCGACCCTCTTCACCGAGGAGCAGGCGCGTCTCTTCCGCGCGCTTCCCTATTCGTTCGACGGCGAGCTTCCGGTAGTCGCAATCGCCGACCCGACGGACGAGGTCCTCATGCGGAACATCCGCGAGGCCCTCGGCCGTGAGGACGCCCGCTTCGTCGTCACCGCGCGCGGCGAGCTGGCCGAGATCGCGGCCGACGTCTACGCGAAGACACCGGCGGCTCCGAGCCCGGAGCCCGCGGCCGAGCCCACTCTGGAGCTTCCCGTCGAGCCGGAGCCGAACCTCGCCGCCCACACCGAGCACGTCAACGGCGCCGGCCCCGGCGATGCCGAGCCCACCCTGCAGGCTCCCGCCCCCGAGCCGGTCGTCGAGGCCGTGCCGGAGCCCGAGCCTGCCCAGGCCGTCGCCGAGCAGCCGGGGGCTTCCGAGCTTCCCGAGGCTCCCGAGCAGCCCGCTCTGCAGGCGCAGCCCGTCGAGGAGGCGGTCGTGGAGCAGCCCGCCGCCGTCGAGCCGACTGCGGAATCGCTGGCCGAGCCCGAGTTGACCCACGAGCCCGCCCCGGCACTCACGCTCCAGCCGGAGCCCATCCCCGCGCCCGAGCCGGTCGCAGCGGCCGAGCCCGTCGTCGAGCCGGAGCCGGTCGTCTCGGAGCCCATGCCGGCGTCCGAGCCGATCCAAGCGGCCGAGGCCGTCCTCGAGCCGGAGCCGGTCGTCGCGCCGGAGCCCCCGTTCCGCGTCGAGCCCGTGCAAGCGCCCGCACCTCCGCCTTCCGCGCCGGTCTCCGAGCCGGTCGCCTCGGCAGAGCCGATCCCATTCCCCCAGCCCGATCCCGCACCCCCGGCCCCGCCGTACCCGCCGGCCGCCGAGGCGCCGGCGCCTCCCGAAGAGGCGCCTGCCGAGCCCTCTCCGGCCGAGCCCACGGCCGTCGAGGCTCCCGAGCCTGTCGCGGCCCCCGAGCCCGACGCGGCCGACGCGGCCGACGCGCCCGCTTGGCGCCTGACGATCCGGCTCACGAACGGCGAGCGCGTCGAGGCCGGCGACTACGCCGACCAGGAGTCTGCGAAGGAGGAGGCCAAGGCCGTCATGGCACAGGTCGCCGATGCGGACTCCGGCGAGTGGCCCTTCGTCAACGGGCGCTTCCTGAAGCCGGACACGATCGTCTCCGTGGACATCGCGGAGCTCTCCGGCGAAGACCAGAGCTCCTGACGTGGTGGGGCCTCGTCGTCGGGGTGCGATGGTCGTTCCGAGGCAAGGACGCAGGGACCGCTCGTAGCCGGAGGCTACGGGCGCGACTGAGGACGCAGTCCTCGGGGCGAGCAGCGCAGCCCGGCGGCACAGCACCGCACTGCGTTAGGGGCTCTGGGGCAGCAGCGTCGAGCTGAGCCCGGCGGCGAGCCCGCGCCGCTCCGCGAGCGCTTCCAGCACGACGACCGTGTCCGCGACCGGGATGTCCTCGAGGTAAGCCTCGCGCTCTTCGAAGGACACGAGCACCCGCTCCGCCGCCTCCTGGTACGCGTCCCTCTGCCCGGCCGCCAGCGCCGCGAGGGCGTCGGCCATGGGGAGCGGGAACGCCTCCTCGGGCTCTTCCTGCAAGCCTGCTGCAAGCGGACGGGCGTCGTCGTCGCGAGCGAGGACGAGCAGGGCGAGAACGGCCGCGTACCGGCCGATCGGCGAGCCCGCATCGTCCGGGCCCTGGTCGAGCGCCCACCGCGCGTCCGCGCCGGCGCCGTCCCAGTCGCCCGCCAGGACCCGTGCCTTCACGGCGCCGATCAGCCGGCCCCAGCTTCCGGGTGGAGCGTCCAGGTAGCTGGCGCGGAAGCGCTCGGCCGAACGGGCGAACCACCCCGCGGCTTCGGCGCGCCGGCCCTGCATGAGCCTGGCGAGCCCGGCGCCGGTCGCGGCCATCGCCACGCGGACGAGCTGCTTCTGCCGCCCGTCGGGATCGTCCGGAAGGCGCGCCAGCCCGTCGGCGTAGCGGCCCTCCTCCCGCTCGGCGTGCTCGTCCCAGTCCACCGCGGCTGAGCGTAGCGCCGACGCGGGATACGATCCCCCTGTAGGCGGCCCGAGCGATCCGTCGCGATCAGATGCCACGACAGAAGTCAACCCACGTTGACGACCCACGTGCTGTAGGCGAACGCCTCCGCGTCGCGCGCGAGGCCGCAGGGCTGAGTCAGCGGCAGCTGGCCTTCACCGGCTGCTCCCCGGCGTACATCTCGCGCATCGAGTCCGGCGACCGAATTCCCTCCCTCCAGCTTCTGCGCGAGCTGGGGCGCCGGCTCGGGATCTCCGAGGACTACCTCGCGACCGGTTCGGACCCGCGGGAGCGCGAGACCCACGTACTCGGGGCCGAGGTCGCGCTTCGCCTCGGCGATCTCGAGCTCGCCGAGTCCCTCTACACGACCGTGCTCGAGGAGAGCTCCGGCGACGCCGAGCGAGCCGTCGCGCGCGCCGGCTTCGGAGAGATCGCCTTCCGCCGGAGTGAGCCGCGCCTCGCGATCGACCACTTCGAGGCAGCGATCGAGCTTTCGGGCAGCGAGACCCTGGATCCCGATGTCGCCGACTCGCTCGGTCGCACCTACACGATGATGGGCGAGCTCGAGTCCGCAATCGGCGTGTTCGAGCGCGGCCTCGAGGACGCCGAGGCCGACGACGACGTCCTCCGGGCCGTGCAGTTCATGGTCCTGCTCGGCCAAGCGCTGATCGACGCCGGCGACTTCGATCGGGCGGCGGAGCTTCTCGGCCGGGCCCTGGCGATCGGCAAGGACTTCCAGAGCCCAGGCGTCCGCGCGCGGCTCTACTGGACCCAGTCCCGCCTGCGCGCGGAGCGCAACGAGCCCGAGCCGGCTGCCCGCTACGCCCGCGCCGCGCTCGAGGTCCTGCGCACGATTGAGGACACCTACAGGACGGGCCGCGCGCACCAGCTCCTGGCCCACATCGAGCTCGACCGCGGGCGCGTCGAGGAGGCGTTGGGGACCCTCGAGGAGGGCCGGCCGCTCCTCGAGGCGGCGGGAAGCCCCGTCGAGCGTGCCCAGTACCGGCTGGAGGAGGCTCGCGCGCTCGCGAAGCTCGGGCGCAAGGAGGAGGCGGCCGCGCTCGCGATGCAGATCTCGGGGATCATCGTGGACGCGCACCCCGAGGACGCGGCGCGGAGCTATGCCACCCTCGCCGAGGTCTACGAGGAGATGGAGGACCGTGGCCGCGCTCGTGAGCTCACCGAGCTGGCAGCGGATCTCCTGCGGTCCGACAACCCGAACCGCTACGCGGCCGGCAAGCCGGCCCCGTAGGGACGTTTCCACCCAATCGGCCTCGTGAGTTCGATATGATGCGAATGCCGGCGCGAGTCATGCTCGCGCACACTTTCTGAGCAGCAGGCAGCGCAGACGCGCTGCGTCCATGCAAGAAGCGATAGACCACCCGACTGTCCAGTCGGAGGAAACGGACGCCTTGACGGCCGCCGCCCTCCGGGCCGAGGCCTGGTCGGGCGAATCGTTCCTCCACCCGGGCGAGGACGCCGCCGAGGTCCTCGAAGAGGGCCGTGCCCGAAGGCGCGCCCTCGACGCGGCGCTCGCCGAGATGGAGGCCGGGCGACGCTCACCTTCGTCCGCGTGGAAGGTCGAATACGCGCTCATGCTCGGCCTCGAGCGGGTCCTCACCGACAAGCCGCCGCGCCTCGCCTCCGGAACCGAGCTCCGCCGACATCAGATCGACGCGCTCGCGGGAATGCTCGCGGAGCTGATCGCCCGGCACGAACAGGAGGCGGAGGCCGAGAACGACAACGGGAACGGGAAGCACGAGGACCGCGTCGAGGCGGACGAGGACGAGCTCGACGAGGACGGCGAGGTCGACGAGGGAGACGACGGGGACGTGTTGGACCCCGCGGACGACCCCGGCGCGGTTCGCCGCTACCGCTTCCGCCACCCGACCGCCTCGGGAAAGACGATCGCCGCGGCCGGCTTCGTGGAGGCGGCGCGGACGATGGGCGTGCTCATCCTCACCCACCGCCGCCTGCTCGTCGACCAGTTCCGGCGAGACCTGACGGCCGAGGGCTACGGCGACCGGCTCCGCAGCGCCGTTCTGGAGGGCCAGGAGCCGCTCCAGGAGAACCCGCTCACGATCCAGACCTACGCCTGGTTCGCGCGCCATGTCGACTCCGTGTCGCGCAGCGCGTACCAGCTCGTCATCTGCGACGAGGCGCACACGGCGCTCGGAGAGAAGACCAGCTCGGCGATCCGGCGCTTCACGGAGCCGATCTACATCGGCATGACCGCAACCGAGCAGCTGATCGCGAAGCAGGTCTCGGACGTCTTTCCCGCCTCCGTGGACGACCTGCCGCTCGGCGACGCCGCGCGGCGCGGGCTGATCGCGCCGCTGCGGTCGCTCCGCGTGCGCCCGGCGGCGGCGATCTCCGCGGTGCCGATCGTGGGCGGCGATTACGACCAGGAGCTCCTCGCCAAGGTCCTGGACCAGGAGATCTTCAACCAGGCGGCCGCCAGCCTCTATCGCGACCGCTTCGACGCAACGGCGGGGATCGTCTACGCGGCGGGCGTCGACCACGCGTACAACCTCGCGCGCGAGTTCCGGGCCGCCGGGCTCAAGGCCGAAGCCGTCAGCGGGCGGACGCCGCCGGTGCGGCTCGCGGAGACGCTGGCCGCCTACGAGCGCGGGGAGATCAACATCCTCATCAACGCCCAGCTCCTCGCGGAGGGATGGAACTCGCCGCGCGCGACCGTCTGCATGCATCTCGCCCCCACAGCGAGCCGGAGGGTCTACCAGCAGCGCATCGGGCGCATCATGCGCCTTGCCCCCCGCAAGGAGGCCGGGGTCGTCGTCGACTTCGTGGACGACGCGGCGACGCACAACGACCGCACGATCACGATCCACAGCCTGCTCGACTCGGACTTCTACAGGCCGGGCGCCCGCGTGACGCCGGCCCCGCGCCGCCGGATCCAGCGCCGGGCGAAACGGAAGCTCTCGCCGGGGCCTTGGCTCGTGCCCGTGACGCCCGACGCCCGCCGCCGGGTGACTGTGATCACGCGCGAGTGGGAACGGGTCGATCCGGGCCGCCTGGCCGACGACGAGCAGCTCCTCTGGGCCCGCATCGCCGGCCGGCAGGTGCGCTTCGAGGAGCGGCAGGCATTCGCGGAGAAGCTGGCTCGAGCGAGCCGCGAGTGCCGCGAGGCGTTCCTCATGAGCTGCGCCGCCGAGAACCCGAACCGCCGCCTGCGCCTCTCCGCGCTCGGTGATCGCGTCGCCGTCACCGTCGACCGGGCGGACTTCGACGACCTGGTCACGATGGTGACCTCGGCGCCCACCTGGGAAAAGGACCGTGTCCAGGGCGTTCGCACCCTGCTCCGGGCGATCGGCGAGAACAAGGTCGAGGCGCCCCCGGACATCGTCGCCCGCTGGACCTGGCGTCTCGCCCGGGCGACGCGCAAGATCCAGGACCGGCGCGCCAGCGCCGACCTGCCCGAGGCGAAGCGGCTTCTCGGCGCCCTGACCAACTCCCGCGGCCATCGCCACGAGGAGAACGCCGCCAGGCTTGTCAACGTCGCCCTCGAGCAGCCAATCCACGTCGCCGTCGCGCTGCTCGCCTCCGCCGAGGCCTACACGCCGACAGCCCAGCGCCTGATCGACGGCGTCCGCGAGCGCATCGGCAGCCTCCAGGAGGTCGCCAACGCCCTGGCGGACAACCTGCCGGCGCCCAAACAGCCGTCGAGCAAGTCCCGCCGCCGACGCCGCAAGAAGAAGCGGAAGTCCGGGGAGGCGCAGGCCCAGGCCGGCCAGCAGAACGGCAAGCCCGACGACCGCGCTGCGCCCGAGCTGCCGGCCCCGCCGGCCGCCCGCGAGCCGGTCGAGAAGAGCGCGTAAGAAACACGTTTCGGAAAGCAGGGAGCGTTCGTAGCCGGAGGCTACGGACGCGACCGAGGACGCAGTCCTCGGGGCGAGCAGCGCGCCCCAGCGGCACCGGGCTTCATTTCGAGACGTGTTAAGTCCCCGTTCAGATCCGGCGGCTAGCATCGTTCGTGGATGCTGCTGCTCCTCGGCGTCGCGTTCGTGGCGGGCATCGTCACCGCGGTCTCGCCGTGCGTCCTCCCTGTCCTGCCCGTCGTCCTGGCGGGCGGTGCGACCGGCGGGCCGCGCCGGCCCTTCGCCATCGTCGCCGGCCTGGTGGCGAGCTTCACGGTCTTCACCCTGACCGCGACCGCGCTGCTGACGGCGCTCGGGCTCCCCGACAACCTTCTGCGCAACATCGCGATCGCAGTGGTCGCCCTGGTGGGGCTCTCCCTCGTCTGGCCTCGACTGGGCGACCTGCTCGGCAGGCCGTTCCACGCGCTCGCGAGACGCAGGCCCAGCGACACCGGCAGCGGGTTCGTGCTCGGGCTCAGCCTCGGGCTCCTCTTCACGCCTTGCGCGGGTCCGGTGATCGCAGCGGTGGTCACGGTGGCTGCCACCCGAAGCCTCACCGGCGAGGCCTTCCTGATCACCCTTGCCTACGGGCTCGGCGCCGGACTCGTCCTCCTCGGCGTGGCGATCGCCGCCCGACGAGGCATGAACCTCAGGGCCGTTCGCGCGCACGCGCCGGCGGTTCGGCGCGGGCTGGGCGTCGCGGTCCTCGGCGTCGTCGTGCTCATGGTGCTCGGCGTGGACAAGGACCTGCAGACGCGCGTCCCCGAGTACACCCGTGCCCTCCAGGTGCTGGAGGAGAGCGGGTCGGCACGGACCGAGCTCGACCAGTTGACGGGCGGTGACGGGATTCCGGAGGAAGAGCGGCTCGGCGACTACGGGCAGGCGCCTGAGTTCCAGGGCATCGAGGGTTGGATCAACTCGGAGCCGCTCACGCTCGCGGCCCTGCGCGGGAAGGTCGTCGTCCTCGACTTCTGGACCTACTCCTGCATCAACTGCCTGCGCACGCTTCCGCACGTGAAGGCGTGGTACGAGGCGTATCGCGACGACGGCCTCGTGATCGTCGGCGTGCACACGCCGGAGTTCGCCTTCGAGCGCGACCCGGACAACGTCCGCCGCGCCGTCCGCGACCAGGGGATCTCCTACCCCGTGGCGCTCGACCCCGAGTTCGGCACGTGGGAGGCCTGGGACAACCAGTACTGGCCCGCGAAGTACTTCGTCGACCGCGCGGGGCGGATCCGCTACGCCCACTTCGGCGAGGGCGACTATGACGAGAGCGAGCGTGTCATCCGCGAGCTCCTCGCCGAGGACGCGGGCGCGCCGGTATCGGACGAGATCGCAGACGAGACGCCGAGCGGGCCGCAGACGCCGGAGAGCTACCTGGGTTACGGGCGGCTCGACCGCTTCCTCGGCTCCACCATCCAGCCCGATCGCGAGGCCGAGTACGAGATCCCGCGCTTCGTCCCGCTCCACGGCCTCGCGTACGGCGGCCGCTGGACGGTCGAGGGCGAGCGGATCGTCGCCGGGGAGGACGCCCGGCTGCGGCTGCACTTCCTCGGCAGCGACGTCTTCCTCGTTCTCGGCACCGCCGGGGATGTCGAGCGCGTCGAGGTCACGCTCGACGGCCAGCCGGCCGGCGTCGCGACCGTGACCCAGGACGACCTCTACACGCTCGCCCGCATCCCGGGCGAGAAGCGCGAGCACGTGCTCGACCTCCACTTCTCACCCGGGACGGAGGCCTACGCCTTCACGTTCGGTTAGGAGGGATTGGTGGGACACTCCTCGTCGCCGGGGTGCGATGGTCGTTCCGAGACCAGGACGCAGGGAGTGCTCGTAGCCGGAGGCTACGAGCGCGACTGAGGACGCAGCTCTCGGGGCGAGCAGCGCGGCCCGGCGGCACAGCGGGCGTCCCGCCGAGCCCTCCTAGGAGCTCTGCGAGTCGTCGTCGAGCTCCCGGCTCCGCTCCTCGTGCTCCTTGAGGAAGCGGGTGAGCTCGGCGGCCAGCGAGTCGCCGGAGGGGACGTCGAGCTCTTCTCCGAGGGCGTCGCGCCTGGTCTCGAGCTCGTGGACGTACGCCTCGGTCTCCTCGTCCTGGGCGACCGCGGCCGTGACCTGCAGCTCGTAGGCCTCGGCGGCGCGCTCGAGGTCCGAGAGGTCGAGGGTCGTCCCGAGGAGCGCGGCCAGCCGCTCCGAGAGCGCGAGCGCGGCCTTGGGGCTCGCCGCCAGCGAGACGTAATGCGGCACCGCCGCCCAGAGGCTCGCAGACGAGAGGCCGGCGGCCCGGCACGAGTCGTGCAGGACGCCGACGATCCCGGTCGGGCCCTCGTATCGCGACGACGTCAGCCCGAGCTCCTCCACCAGGGCCGGGTCGCTCGCCGAGCCGGTGACAGGGGCCGGTCGCGTGTGCGGCACGTCCGCGAGGAGGGCGCCCAGCGTCACCACGAGCTCGACGCCGAGCTCGAGCGCGAGTCCGCTGATCTCCTCCGTGAAGGTCCTCCAGCGTGTGTTCGGCTCGACGCCGAGGAGGATGACCGCGTCCCGACCGGTGCCCGGAACCTCGGCACGGTAGAAGACGTTCTCCGGCCAGTCGATCTTGCGGGTCACGCCCTCCTCGAGCCGGACGTGCGGACGGACGGCCTGGAAGTCGTAGAACTCCTCGGGGTCGATGTCGGCGAACCGCTCGGCGCCCCAGGCCTGGGCGAGGAAGCTCGCGGCGAGGGAGGCGCCCTGGGCGCCGTCGTTCCACCCTCGGAAGGCCGCCACCAGGACGGGCCGGCGCAGCGTTGGGCGGCTCTCGATGCGGAGATGCCCTGCGATCCGTCCAGTCTACGGCAGTCGGGCTCTGTGCCTGAGGACGATGCGGGAGGCGAGCGCCACGACGACCACCCAGACCGCGGTCGCCAGGGTCACGTGGATGAGCACGAGCCACCACGGCAGCGCCTCTCGCCACTGCACCTCGCCCACGACCATCTGCGTTAGGAGGAGGCCGAGCGCCGCCCCCGCGAGCCGGAGCTCGGCCCGAGCCCGGCTGCGCTCCACGACGAGGAGTGCCAGCAGCCCCAGGAAGAGGATGCCGAAGACGGCGGTCGCGCCGATGTGGATGTGCACCGCGTTCAGGAGGTTCCCGAAGCGCGGGATCTCCTCGCCCCCCGAATGCGGGCCTGCGGCCGTGACGAGCGTCCCGGAGACCACGAGGGCCCCGGCGGCGGGAACGAGCGCGAGAGCGAGCCAGGCCGAGGCGATCGGCTCCTCGGCCGCCGTTCCGCGGGCGAGGTCCCGAGCTCCCTGGACGACGACGACCGCGACGGCGAGGGCCAAGAGCGAGAGCAGGTAGTGCCCCATCACGATCAGCGGGTGGAGCTCGAAGAGCACCGTGATGCCGCCGAGGATCCCCTGGGCGAGCACGGTGAAGGGCAGGGACACCGCGCACCAGAAGAGCCAGCGCGGCATTGCGGGCACGCGGAAGGCCGCCGCCGCGGCGGCGAGCGTGGTGAGGCCCACGACGACGCCGGCCACGCGGTTCCCAAACTCGATCAGGGCGTTGTAGTCCTTGGGCGGCAGGAAGGTCTCGCCGCAGTTCGGCCAGTTCTCGCAACCGAGGCCCGACCCGGTCAGACGCACCGTCGCGCCCGAGACGACGATCAGGAAGAGGGCCGCGAGCGCCGCGTAGGCGAACCACGCGAACGCCACGGGCGAGACGGTGAGGGAGCGAAGCCGCGCCGGACGGGCGCCGGCCTCCATCAGGAGACCGTCACCCCGCTGCCTTCCACGACCCTCCCGATCCGGGCGACGAACAGCCCCTCGGCGGCGAAGTGGGCGGCGAGGACCGCAGCCTTCTCCGCCGGCAGCGTGACGAGCAGGCCGCCCGCCGTCTGCGGGTCGTAGCCCAGCGCCGTGATGTCGTCCGGCGTCCCGTTCAGCTCGACGGCATGCGCTGCGAAGTCACGGTTGCGGGCGTCACCACCCGTGCGGACGCCGTGCGCGGCCGCCGCGAGAGCGCCCGGAAGGCCAGGGAGCGCCGCGGCATCGAGCTCGAGGCGGACCCCGCTCCGCTCGGCAAGCTCATGGGCGTGCCCGAAGAGGCCGAAGCCCGTGACGTCCGTCACCGCGGACGGCTCGAAGCCTCGCAGTGCCTCCGCGGCGCGGTCGTTCAGCTGGGTCATGTGCCTCGCGGTCTCGGCCACGTCGTCCTCCCCGACCAGGTCCTTCGCGCCGGCGGCGAGCACGAGGCCCGTTCCCAGGGGCTTGGTCAGGAGCACGGCGTCGCCCGCGCGGGCGGAGCTCTTCCGCCAGAGCCCGCCGGGATGGACCGTGCCGAGGACGGCAAGGCCGTACTTGGGCTCGGGATCGCGGATGGTGTGGCCGCCGGCGAGGACGGCGCCGGCCTCTTCCACCTTGGCCGCGGCCGCGTCGAAGATCGCCCGCACCGTCTCGACGGGCAGCTCCTCCGGGAAGGCGGCGATCGAGAGCGCGAGGAGCGGCTTACCTCCCATGGCGAACACGTCGTTCAGGGCGTTGGCCGCCGCGACGGCGCCGAAGAGCGCCGGGTCGTCCACCATCGGCGGAAAGAAGTCGGTCGTGAAGATGAGCGCCCGCTCCTCGTCGAGCTTGTACACGGCCGCGTCGTCCGCGGGAGCGAGGCCGACGAGCAGGTTCTCAGGCGCGCTCGGGAGGAAGCCCGCCAGCAGCTCCTCGAGGCGGGCCGCCGAGTACTTCGCCGCGCACCCGCCTCCCGCTTCGAGACCCGTGAGGCGCGCTGTAGTCTCCACCTCTTGGAGGTTACCGCCCGTCAGTTCGGCTGTCAGAGCATGACGGCCCCGCTCCGACGCGTGCTCGTGCGCGCGCCGCGCCCCGAGGACGCCGCCCTCTGGCAGGCGTACGGCTGGCGCTACAAGCCGGATCCCGGCGCCGCCGCCGAGGAGCACGCGGCCTTCCGAACCCTGCTCGCCGAGGGCGACGCGGAGGTGGTGCTGGCGGAGACACCGCACGGGCCGGACCCGGACGCGATCTACGCCTACGACCCGGCGATCGTCTCCGACGGCGGCGCGATCCTCCTCCGTCCGGGGAAGGAAGGCCGACGGGGCGAGCCCGACGCGATGGCCGCCGACTTCGTCGAGGCCGGGGTTCCGATCGTGGGGCGGCTGGAGGCGCCGGCTCTGGCGGAGGGAGGCGACACCGTCTGGCTCGACGAGAGCACGCTCCTGGTCGGCAGGGGCTACCGCACGAACGACGAGGGCATCCAGGCGCTCCGCGACCTGCTTCCCGGGGTCGACGTCGTCGCGTTCGACCTCCCCCACTACCACGGCGCGGCCGAGGTGATGCACCTCATGTCCTTCCTCTCCCCGCTCGACGTCGACCTGGCGGCCGTCTACCTGCCGCTCATGCCGGTCCGGCTCGTCGAGCTCCTCCGGGAGCGCGAGATCGAGCTCGTGGAGGTGCCGGACGAGGAGTTCGAGTCGATGGGCCCCAACGTGCTCGCCCTCGGCCCGCGCGTCGCCCTTGCCCTGGCCGGGAACGACGAGACCCGCAGGCGGATGGAGAAGGCGGGCGTCGACGTCCGCGTGTATCAGGGCGACCACATCTCCCGCCCCGGCGACGGCGGCCCGACCTGCCTCACGCGCCCGCTCCTGCGCGGCGCCTAGCCTGTCCTCTCCAGCCATGTCCCGGTGCCAGACACCAGGCCATGTCCAATGGCGCCCCTATGGGCGGCCCACCCGCTCCGCCGCGGGACGTCCTTAGCGGAGGAGGAAGCCCTCGCCGAGGGGGTCGGCCGGGTCGAGGGTGAACTCGTGGCTGCCGGTTCGGTAGGCGCTCCCCTCGACCTCCGTGATCACGGCCGGGCGGCCGGCGACCTCCGCGTCGCCGACGACGCGACCCCGGAACTCCGTGTCGACCACGCCCTCGTGGACGAGCTCTGCCCCGCGCGCGAGCTCACCGGCCCGGTCGAGGAGCGCGAGGCGGGCCGACGTGCCGCTCCCGCAGGGGGAGCGGTCGACCTCGCCGTCTGCGAACACCGTCACGTTGCGCTGCCGCAGCGGCGGGCCCGGACTTACCCGCTCCCAGAAGATGACGCCGTAGACGTCGTGCAGCTCCGGCTCCACCGGGTGGACGAACTCGCGCCGCGCCTCCAGCCCCGCCTTGACGGCGCGGCCGAGCTCGATCAGCTCGGGGAGGTTGCGCGGCTGCACGGGGAGGGGAGAGGCCACCGAGGCATAGAAGGCACCGCCGAACGCAACGTCGGCCCGCAGGCCCTCCGCGAGCAGCCCCTCCGCCTCGACGTAGGCCGGGACGTTCCGAAACCGCACCGAACGCACGGCGCCCGCCTCGACACGCGCGACCGTCTCGAGGCGCCCGGACGGGACGTCGACGACCACCCGCGCCTCCGGCTCTTCGAGCGGCAGGACGCCGCTCTCGAGCGCCCAGGTGACGAGCGCGATCGTCCCGTGCCCGCATGCCGTGGAGTAGCCCGCGTTGTGGAAGAAGACGACACCGAGGTCGGCGCCTTCGTCCTCGGGCTCCGTGACGAAGCAGCCGTACATGTCCGCGTGTCCTCGCGGCTCGTTGACGAGGAGCCGCCGCACGCCGTCGAGGCGCTCGAGCGCAAAGCGTCGCTTCTCGAGGATGGTCGTCCCCTCGAGCTGAGGCGCGCCGCCGGTGACGATCCGGAAGGGCTCGCCGGCCGTGTGGTAGTCGACCGCCGTGACCGGCGCTGGCCCGCTCAGGCCGACCCGACCTCAGCCGTGCAGAACGCGCACCGCCGCGCTCCGGCGGGGATCTGGCTCAGGCACTCGGGACACTCGCGCGTCGCGGGCTCTTCCGGCCCTGCGCGCCGCCTCGCAATCGCGTTGACCGGCTTGACGACGAGGAAGAAGAGAACGGCTGCTATGAGGACGAACGAGATGACGGCGTTCAGAAACTCGCCGTAGCGAAACACGCTGTCGTTGATCGTGAAGTCCAGGCCCGAGAAGTCGGGCTTTCCGAACAGCGCGGCGATCAAGGGCGTGACGAGATCCTCGACCAGCGACGTCACCACGGCGGTGAACGCCAGCGCGAGCACCAGGCCGACCGCGATCTCGATCAGGTTCCCACGAAGCAGGAACTCCTTGAACTCTCTCAGCACGACACACCCCCGGCTCGACGGGGCCGAGGGTACACCGACCGTGCCGGGGTCGCTACGGGCCCTTCTCGATGGGGACGTCGACGAGGTTGCCCCACTCGGTCCACGAGCCGTCGTAGTTGCGGACGTCCTCGTAGCCGAGCAGCTCCCGCAGCACGAACCAGGTATGGGCGCTGCGCTCGCCGATGCGGCAGTACGCGGTGACCGGCTGCTCGTCGGTGATTCCCTTCCCGCCGTACAGCTCGCGGAGCTCCTCGGCGGTCTTGAAGGTGCCGTCGTCCCGCACGGCGCTCGCCCACGGGATGGAGACGGCCGTCGGAATGTGGCCGGCTCGCTGCGCGCCCTCTTGCTCGTACCCGGGCGGGGCGATCAGCTCGCCCGCGTACTCGCCCGGCGAGCGCACGTCCACCAGGGAGACGCCGCCGGCGAGCCACTCGCGCACCTGGTCGCGGTAGGCGCGGATCGACTCGTCGCGCTCGGACGCCGTGTACGACTGCGCGGCAGGCGGCGGAACGTCGGTCGTCAGCTCGCGCCCCTCGTCGATCCACTTCTGGCGGCCGCCGTCGAGGATGCGCACGTCGCCGTGGCCGTAGACCTTCAGGTACCAGTAGGCATAGGCGGCGAACCAGTTGTTCTTGTCGCCGTAGAGGACGACGGTCGTGTCGTTCCCGATCCCGCGCTGGCCGAGAACGCCCTCGAAGGTGGCCTTGTCGACGATGTCGCGCTCGACCGGATCTTGGAGATCGTCGCGCCAGTGGAGCTTGACGGCCCCGGGGATGTGCCCCTCCTCGTAGAGGTCGGGATTCTCGTCCACCTCGGCGACGACCAGCCCATCGTCCCCGAGATGGTCCGCCAGCCACTCGGTCGTGACGAGCACGGGCTTCGCGTATCCGTTCTCCGCCATCGCAGTACCTCCACCGTGGGATTACTTTAGAAAGTGAAGCGACAGTATAGAGCCTCGCTGGCTATTCTCGTTGCATGGCCGTCCTGGGGGAACTCATGTCGCGCAACCTGCTCACGGTCGCGCCCGAGGACACGCTCGGCGAGGCGGCAGAGCGCATGACGGAGGGCGGCGTCGGCTCCGCGGTCGTCCTCGACTCCGGGCGGCTGATCGGGATCCTGACCGAGCGAGACGTCCTCCGTGCCGCAGCCGGCCGCGTCCATTCGAGCGATGCGCGCGTGCGCGAGTGGATGACCCCCGACCCGATCGTCGCCGCCGAGGAGACGACCGCGGCCGAAAGCCTCGAGACGATGATGGCGCACGGGTTCCGCCACCTTCCGATCGTGGATGGTGAACGCGTCGTCGGGATCGTTTCGATTCGCGACGTGATGGCCGCCAGCCTGCGGGCGGCCGCGGGCGCCCGCTCGAGCGGTCTCTAGACCACCTGCTGGGCGATCACGACGAGCGCTGCGAGCCACATGGCTCCCAGCACACCGAGGAGCGGAGCGAGGGGGCGGAGGGAAGGACGCTCGTGCATGGGTCGAAACAAAGTTCTCGGGTCGCGCGCCGGAGAAGTTCGACGCCCAGGCGAGGCATCCTTCCCGACCGTCCGGCGGCCGTCGAATGTGGCCGACCCTCGAAGGGGTGACGCGGTGCCGACGTTTGCCGCAGGGGGCCGCGAACGCGTGAGGCCTGACCTCGACGCGTCGCTCCCTTCCTAAACGAGCTTGCGGATTGCTCGCGTCTTAGTGGCCGTCGAAATGGCCGAAGCCGGCCAGCGGCGCGAGGAACGCGACCAGTGCGGTCAGCGTCAGGAGAGCCTTCACCTTCATAGTCGTCACCTCCTCCTCCTCTAGAAGTGGAAGTCCTGGAGCGCGGCGGCCGCGCGGCGATAGTGCTTGGCGGCCTGCCGATCGTCGCCCCTCCGCGCCACGAGATCGCCCTGCGCGATCCACGCCTCGGCGCGGTGGCTGATGGAGGACAGCTGGTCGAAACTCGCTTCCGAGGCGTCGAGCGCTTCCTCGGCCTCGTCGAGCCTGTCCTGTTCGAGCAACGCGCGTCCGAGGACGAGCTGCGCGTTGCCGATCTCGTCGAGGTGATCCTCGCGGTCGTGGAGCATGTCGAGCGCCTGGCGCGCCTGCTCCTCCGCGAGCTCGACCTGCCCGGTGCGGAGGTGCACCTGGGCGAGCGACGAGATGACTCGGGCGGCGTCGATGTCGTCTCCGACGTCGAGCAAAACCTTGAAAGACTCCTTCAGGTACGAGACCGCATCTTCGGGACGCCCGAGTTGGAAGTTCAGGGCCCCGATCTCATTCAGGAGCTTGCCGACGTTCGACTGGTCGCGCAGCTCCTCGTAGATGCTCCGCGCCTTCTCCGCGTGCGAGCGCGCGAGCACCCAGTGGCCGGTGCGCTCGGCGACGAGGGACGCCTGGAAGTACGCGTTGGCCATGCTGCGGCGGTCGTTGAGCCCCTCGGCGAGCTCGAGCGCACGCTCGATGTCCTCCCGCGCGGCCTCCCAGTCGCGCTGGCGCCGGTAGCAGCGTGAGCGCCAGCCGAGGATGTGCGACCGGAGACGGTCGGCCGGCATCCCGGAGCGCTCGACGAGCTCGAGCGACTGCGTATAGAGGGCGAGCGCCGAGGTGATCGAGTTGAGCTTGTAACGGCACGTGCCGAGCCGGAAGAGGACCTCGGCGCGATCGATGTCGGAGAAGGAAGGCCCTTCGGAGATCGCGCGGCCGCGGTCGAGATCCTCGATCGCGCGGCGAACCTCGCCGAGGTAGAGGCGCGCCCAGGCCGTGACCAGGAGAGCGCGGAGCTCGAGCTCGGGCGCCGCGACCGTCGCCAGTGCCGGCGCGAGCCTGTCGAGCGCCTCGACGGCGTCGGCGTACTCCCCCTGCTCGACGGAGGCCTCTGCCCGCGCGATCACGCTCTCGACCCGCTGTCGCTCGCTCGAGGAGACGCCGATCTCGAGGAAGGTGGCGTCGACGCCGAGGCACGTAGCGAGCCATTCGATCGTCTCGGCGGTCGGGCGGGTCTTGCCCCGCTCGATCTGGCTGACGTACTCCTTGGAGAAGCGGTCGCCGGCGAGGTCGGTCTGGGTCAGCCCCCGGGCGATCCGGAGCTGGCGCACGCGCTCGCCCAACGTGGGTCGGGCGGGTGCGGCGGTGCGGGTGAGTGCGGCGTACTCGGTCATGGCTCCTACGGTGAACTATACGAGCGGAAAATTACTTCACAAGCCTACTTGACTTCCAGTTTCGCTGGGCTATAGTCAGAACCGTTCCGCACTTCTGCCAGACGCCAGGCAAGAGGGGTGCGGAAGGCGCGCCAATTCCCGGCGACACCAACCCGGAGGCATCGGCTGGGCCGCAGAGCCGGAGTCTCCGGGTTGTCGCCTACCTTGAACATGGTCGAAGAGTCGGCGCGGGAGCCGATTTCGTCCATCCCCCGTTCGGAGCCGGTTGACCGCGGGTGAAGCGGTCATACCGTTCGCCTACTTGTCTCCTACGTCACGCTACCTTCGAGATCGCACTAGGCAGCCACCTCGGCGAGCTCGCCCGCGTCCATGTGGCGGTGCTTGCGGATCGTCGTGACCGCAACGACCGCGCCGATCAGGGCGAAGACAGCGCTGACCCGGAGCGCGACCTGGAAGCCGTCGATGAAGTCGGCCGGATTCGGGCGGCCGGAGCCGAGGTCGACGTAGGAGGCGACGATCGCACCCATGACGGCGATCCCGAGCGCGCCGCCGACCTGCCTGAACGTGTTCAGGACGCCGGAGCCGACGCCGGACTTCTCCACCGGGACGGAGCCGAGCGCCGCCGCGGTCATCGGGGTCATGACGAAGCCCATGCCGAAGCCGCCGACGATGAGGCCCGGGAAGATGTCCCAGAAGGTCGAGTCGAGACCGAGCCGCGAGAAGAGCGCGAGCGAGGCCGCGAGACAGAGCATCCCGGCGGTCATGAGCGAGCGGGAGCCGATCCGGTCGGACGACTTCCCGGCAATCGGGGCGATCAGGATGATCAGGATCGTCATGGGCAGGAACGCCGCGCCCGTCTTCGTCGCCGAGTAGCCGAGGATGTTCTGCATGTAGATGGACATGAAGAAGAAGACGCCGAACATGGCGAGCGTGACGAGGAGCGCGACGACGTTCGCCCCGGCGAAGGTGGAGCTCCGGAAGAGCGAGAGGTCGAGCATCGGCGAGCGCTGGTGCCGCTCGAGGAGGACGAAGGCCGCGAGCGCGACCGCCGAGAGCACGAAGAGTCCGATGATCAGGGAGTCGGTCCAGCCGTACGAGTTCGCCTCGATCAATGCGAACGTGAGGGCGAAGAGCCCGATCCCGGAGGCCAGCAGGCCGGGGATGTCGAGGCGCTGGTCGTCGGAGGTGTCACGCGACTCGTTGATGACCATGCGGCCGACGATGAGGCCGATGACGCCGATCGGGACGTTGAGGAAGAAGATCCAGCTCCAGTCGATGTGCTCGGTGATGAGGCCTCCGATCAGCGGGCCGATCGCGAGCGCCATCGCGGAGACGCCGGCCCAGATCCCGATCGCCATCCCGCGCTGGCGCGGCGGGAACGTCGCGGAGATGATCGAGAGGGTCGCCGGCAGCATCAGTGCGGCGCCGATGCCCTGAACGGTCCGGGCGCCGATCAGCATCTCGCCGCCGGTCGCGAGCCCGCAGACGAGCGAGGAGAGTGTGAAGACGCCCAGCCCGAACAGGAAGACCCGGCGACGGCCTAAGAAGTCGGCGAGCTTGCCGCCCGTGAGCATGAGCACGGCGAAGGTCAGGGCGTAGGCGTTCACCGTCCATTCGAGCTCGGAGAGGCCGATGCCAAGGTCGCGCTGGATCGACGGGAGCGCGACGTTCACGACGGTGTTGTCGAGCATGATCATGAAGAGCGCGAACGCGAGCGCGCCCAGGGTCCACCACTTGCGGTTCTCGTCCGCGAAGATGCGTGCTTTCACGAGGGTTCCTCCTCGGAGCTCGGGGATGAGGGCCCCACGGCCGTGATGGGCGCGAGGCCGAAGACGACGGTGTTGACGAGTTGCTGCGCGAAGCCCGAGGGCGGCTCCGACTCGATGCCGGCAAGCGCCCTCGTCAGGGTCCGGTCGCGGCAGGCGCCGATCAGGATCGAGGCGACGACCTCGGGCTCGACCCGAGCGTCGATGCGACCCAACTCCTGCTCCGCGCGCACGTAGGCGGCGGCGGCCTGGAACACCGCGACGGGCCCCGTCTGCCGTTCGCGCAGACGCTCCTTGAAGCGCGCGAAGACGGTGCGGTCGGCGATGAGGGCATAGAAGATCGGCTGGTTCTCGCGCAGGAGCTGCAGGAGCTCCTCGACCCACGGGACGAGGTTGCTCTCGACCGTGTGCTCGCCGGCCTTGGCTGGCAGCTCGAGCAGCTCCGCGAAGAACGGCTCGCGCTCGACGATCACGGCGATGACGAGGTCGATCTTGTCCTCGAAGTGGACGTAGATGGAGCCCTCGGCGCAGCCCGCCGCGCGCGCAATCTCGCGGGTCGTCGCGCCGGCGAGGCCGTGCTCGCGGATGAGCGCGTCGGCCGCGTCGATGATGCGGCGGCGGAGGCTCGGCCTGGTCTCGATCGCTTCCACCATGAGTGAGTGCTCATTCATTATGGGTGAGCGTTCACTCACTGTCAAGGACGAACCAGGGGTTCGACGAAAACGACGGCTGCGCCGCTCCGCCGAACCCTCCTACACTTCGCCCGCTATGGCCGAGGTCGTCTGGACGCCGGACGAAGAGACGCTCGCGCGGGCGAACGTTGTTCGCCTCATGCGACGCCACGGCTTCGCGAGCTACTGGGACCTCCTGCGCCGCTCGCAGGAGGAGCCGGACTGGTTCTGGCCTGCGGTGGTCGAGGACCTCGACCTCGAGTTCTCACGCCCGTGGGACCGCGTGCTCGACGACTCGCGCGGTCCCGAGTGGGCGACGTGGTTCACGGGCGGGACGGTCTCCATCGCCCGGAACTGCGTCCACCGCTGGGCGGAGCGCGATCCAGACCGGATCGGGGCGGTGTTCGCCGGCGAGGACGGCTCCCGGCGCGAGCTCACCTTCGCCCAGCTCTCCCGGGACGTGACGCGCCTGGCGGAGGGCCTCGTGCGCCTCGGAGTCGAGCCGGGCGACCGCGTGGCCGTCTACCTGCCGATGTGCCCCGAGGTCGCGGTCGCCTCCCACGCCTGCGCGCACATCGGTGCCGTGCAGGTGCCGCTCTTCTCGGGCTTCGCCGCGCCGGCAGTTCTCCAAAGGCTCCGCGACTCGGGGGCCAGGGTCGTAATCACCGCCGACTACTCCTTCCGCCGAGGCTCCCGCGTGCCGATGCGCGAGACCGTGGAGCAGGCGGTGCGCGAGGCGCTTTCTGTCGAGCACGTCGTCACGTGGGAACGGGACGTCGGCTGGGGGCCGATCGTGGAGGAGAGCCCAGGCGAGCTGGCACCGCTCGAGGTCTCGAGCGAGCACCCGTACCTGCTCACGTACACCTCCGGGACGACCGGCAAGCCCAAGGGCGTGCTCCACGTGCAGGGCGGCTTCCTCGTCTCGATCGCGCGCGAGGTCGCATACCAGGCCGACGTCCACCCCGACGACGTCCTCCACTTCTCCACGGACATGGGCTGGATCATGGGGCCATGGGCCGTGGTCGGCGGCGGCGCGCTCGGCTGCACGCTCGTGTTCGCCGAGGGGGCGCCCGACCGCCCGCCGGACCGCCTCTGGCGGCTCGTCGAGGAGGAGCGGGTCTCGGTGCTCGGGCTCTCGCCCACGCTCGTGCGGGCGCTCATCCCTCACGGCGACCCGGCGGCCGACCTCTCCTCGTTGCGCACCATCGTGACGACCGGCGAGCCGTGGAACCCCGACCCGTACCGCTGGCTCCTCGAGCACGTCGGCGGGGGCAGGGCCCCGATCATCAACTGCTCGGGAGGAACAGAGGTGGCGGCGTGCTTCCTCTCGCCCACGCCGGCGATCCCGATCAAGGAATGCTCGCTCGGCGGGCCGGCGCTCGGGATGGCCATGGACGTCGTCGACCCGGATGGGAGCTCCCTCGTGGGGACGGGCGAGGTCGGCGAGCTCGTCTGCCGGAAGCCGTTCCCCGGGATGACCCGGGGCTTCTGGCACGATCCCGAGCGCTACCTGGACGCCTACTGGCGCCGGTTTCCGGGCGTGTGGGTGCACGGCGACTGGGCGTCCGTGGACGACGACGGCTACTGGTTCCTGCACGGGCGCTCGGACGACACCCTCAACATCGCCGGCAAGCGCATCGGCCCGGCGGAGCTGGAATCCGCGGCCGTCGCGCATCCTGCGGTCTCCGAGGCCGCCGCGGTGGGCGTCCCGCACGAGGTGAAGGGCGAAGTCGCCTGGATCTTCTGCGTCGCAGCACCCGGCTACGAGCCGACAGAGGAGCTGACGGCCGAGGTGGCCGCGCAGACGGCCGCCGAGCTCGGCAAGGCCTTCAAGCCTGATCGCGTCGTCTTCGTTCCCGCCCTGCCGAAGACGCGGAGCGCCAAGATCGTCCGCCGCGCCGTGCGGGCGAAGGCGCTGGGCAAGGATCCAGGCGACCTCTCGTCCATCGAGAACCCCGAAGCGCTGGAGGCCATTGCTCGCGCCGTCTGAGTACGAGGGCACACCCACGCGCGGCTACCTGGACTCCGCGACCTACGGGCTGCCGCCCCGCTCGACGCTGGAGGCGCTCGCAAAGGCGAACGAGGGCTGGCGAACGCGGAAGCGCTGGCGCGACTGGGAGGAGGACGGAGAGGCGTGCCGGGGCCTTTTCGCGCAGCTTGTCGGCGCGCGCTCGGAGGACATCGCACTCATGCCCGCCGTCTCGATCGGCGTCGGGCTCGTCGCCGCGAGCCTCCCGGTTGAACCCGGCGCCAACGTCGTCCTGTACGAGCGCGACTTCACCTCGGCGATGCTGCCCTGGCGCGCGCTCGAGCCACGCGGCGTCGAGCTTCGCCTCGTCCCGCTCGAAAACCTCGCTGCAGCGGTGGACGAGCGCACCGCCGCCGTCTGCGTCAGCCTCGTCCAGTCGGCGGAGGGGCGTGTCGCCGACCTCGACGCCCTGCGGGCGACCGGGACCCGCATCTGCCTGGACGCGACCCAGGCAGTCGGTGCCTTCCCGATCGACCTCACCGGCGTCGACTATCTCGTCGCGCACGGCTACAAGTGGCTCCTCTGCCCGCGCGGCCTCGGGTTCTTCTACGTCAGCCCCGAGCGTCGGGCGGAGCTCGAGCCGTGGACGTCGGGCTGGAAGGCGCGCGTCGACCCCTACCAGGACTACTACGGGATGCCCGAGATGCCCGACGAGGCGCGCCGACTGGACACCTCGCTGCCGTGGCTCACCGCCGCGGGAGCCCGGGCGAGCCTGGAGCTGCTCGTCTCTCTTGGCAACGACCGGATCTCCGAGCACAACCTCCGCCTCGCGCGCTCGCTGACCGACAGGTTGGGGCTTCCGGAGCCGGCCTCGCCGATCGTCCGCTTCCAGGTAGAGGATGCGGAGAGCGCGGCCCGGAGCCTGCAGGAGGCGGCGATTGCCTGCGCGGTGCGGGGCGGGTCCGTGCGCCTCTCCTTCCACCTCTACAACGACGAGGAGGACGTCGAGCTGGCGGTCGCGGCACTCGGGCCCGCGGGCTCGTAGAGTTCCCGCCGTGATCCGCCTGCTCGTCCGCGCCGGCGTGGCGCTCGCCGCGAACGCCGTGGGCCTGCTCGTCGCTGCGGGAATCCTCGACGGCATGCACCTGAGCGCCTCGGGGTTCGTCCTCGCGGTGGTCATCTTCACCGTCGTCGTCGCGCTGCTGCTTCCGCTCCCGAGGAGGCGCCTGCGTCAACGCGGTGCGCTCGCCCTCGGCGGAGTGGCCCTGCTCGCCACGCTCGTCTCGCTGATCGTCACCGACGTCGTCTCGGACGGCCTGGACATCGAAGGCGTGGGCACCTGGATCGGCGCGACCGTGATCGTCTGGATCGTGGCGCTCGTCGCCGAGCTCATCCTGCCCTTCTTCGGGCTGAGGAAGTACCTCCGTGAAGATCGGGCCGCGTAGTTTTCGCCTTAGAGGCTGAAACAGCTAGAATCAGGGCGATGCGTCTTGCGCTCGCGCAGATCGACACGGTCGTCGGCGACCTGGAGGGTAACCGCGACCGCATCCTCGGCCGCCTGGAGGAGGCGCGGGCGGGGGCGGCCGACCTCGTCCTCTTCCCCGAGCTCGCCGTCACCGGCTACCCGCCCGAGGACCTGCTGCTTCGGCCGGGCTTCCTGAAGGCGGCCGCGCAGACGCTGGAGGAGATCGCCGCGGCGACGAGGGGCATTGCGGCCCTCGTCGGCACGCCTCACCTCGACCGCGACCTCTTCAACGCGTGCGCGGTGTGCGTCGACGGTGAGGTGAAGGCGATCTACCGGAAGCAGTTCCTACCCAACTACGGCGTCTTCGACGAGGACCGCTACTTCCAGCCGGGACGTGGGCTCGTGCTTCTGCGCTGCGGCGAGACGCTCGTCGGGCCGACCGTCTGCGAGGACATCTGGCAGCCAGGCCCGCCCGCGACCGACCTTGCGCTCGCGGGCGCACACGTCGTCGCCAACATCTCGGCCTCCCCCTTCCACGTCGGCAAGGGTGCGGAGCGGGAGGAGATGCTCGCCACCCGCGCGCGCGACAACTCCTGCTGGATCGCCTTCGTCAACGCCGTCGGCGCGCAGGACGAGCTGATCTTCGACGGCCAGAGCCTCGTGCTCGACGAGAACGGCGAGGTCGTCGTGCGCGGCCCGGCATTCGAGGAAGCGCTGCTCCTCGTCGACGTCGACCCGACGACTGCGGTCGCCCGCCGCTTGCGGGACGCCCGCCGGCGCTCGCTCGCGCGCGCGCGGCGCGAGCTTCCCGAGGCGGCCGTCATCGACGTCCCCCTTCGAGGTCGGGCGGAGGCGCACCCGATCGCGACCGCGGTCGCGACGCCGCTCGACGAGCTCGAGGAGATGCGGCTCGCCATCGAGCTCGGCCTCTCCGACTACGCGGCCAAGAACGGCTTCACGGACGTCGTCCTCGGGCTCTCGGGCGGGATCGACTCGGCACTCACGGCGGTGCTGGCGGTCGAGGCGATGGGGCCGGAGCATGTCATCTGCGTCTCCATGCCGTCCCGCTACTCCTCCGACGAAACGCAGCGGGACGCGAGGGCCGTCGCCGAGTCGCTCGGCACCCGCTATCTGGAGATCGGGATCGAGCGGATCGTCGCCGCCTTCGAAGACGCGCTCGCGGAGGTGTTCGCGGGGACCGAGCCCGGGCTCGCCGAGGAGAACGTCCAGGCGCGGGCCCGGGGCGTGATCCTGATGGCGCTCTCCAACAAGTTCGGCTGGCTGGCGCTCGCGACCGGGAACAAGAGCGAGCTCTCGGTCGGCTACGCGACGCTCTACGGCGACATGGCCGGCGGGTTCGCCCTTCTCAAGGACGTCTACAAGACGGACGTGTTCCGCCTGGCGCGGCACCTGAACGAGCGCGCCGGGCGGCAGCTCATCCCCGCGTCGGTGATCGAGCGCGCCCCGAGCGCCGAGCTGCGGCCCGACCAGCGCGACGAGGACTCGCTCCCACCCTACGCGAAGCTCGACGAGGTGCTCGAGGCCTACGTCGAGCTGGACAGCTCCCGCGAGGAGCTGACCTCGAACGGCTTCGACCCCGACGTCGTCGAGCGGGCCCTCGCCATGATCGATCGGGCCGAGTACAAGCGCCGGCAGGCCGCGCCCGGAGTGAAGCTGCGGCCGAAGGCCTTCGGCCGCGACCGGCGCATCCCGATCACGAACCGCTGGCGCGGCTAGCCTCGCAGCGCTTCGCCCCGCTGGACCGCGAGGTCTCGCGGCTGGCGCTGGGCACGGCCTGGTGGACGCACGACCGGCTCGATCTCGCCCGCGCACTCACCGACGCGTGGCTCGACCTGGGCGGAAACCTCTTCGACACCGCCCGCGCCTACGGCGAGGGCGAGAGCGTTCTCGGAGCCTGCCTGGGAGACCGCAGGGACGACCTCGTGATCCTCACGAAGGCCGCCCACCACGACCGGGCCTCGGAGCCGGGGCCGCTCCTCCGCCGGGTGACGCCGGAGGACATCGCCGCCGACCTCGATGCGAGCCTCGCAGAGCTCGGCAGCGACCACGTGGAGATCCTCATGCTCCACCGCGACGACCCGAGCGTCCCGGTCGGCGTCATCCTCGAGGAGCTGAACGCCCACCGCCGCGCCGGCAGGATCCTCAGCTTCGGCGCCTCGAACTGGTCGACCGCGCGCCTCGACGAGGCGGCCGCCTACGCGCGGGAGCACGGCCTCGAGCCCTTCACCTCCTCCAGCGTCCAGCTGAGCCTCGCGGCGTGGAGGGAGGCACCGTGGCCCGAGTGCGAGGACGGACGGGGATCGGAGGCTCAGGCCTGGTATCGGCGTACCGGCATGCCCCTCTTCGCCTGGTCTGCGCAGGCGGGTGGCTTCTTCACGGGCGCGGCGGAGCGGAAACTCGCACAGGTCTTCGACACCGAACAGAACCGGGAGCGGCTCCGGTGCGCGGCAGAGCTCGGGGCGAACATCGGTGCGACGGCGACCCAGGTCGCGCTCGCGTGGGTGCTGCACCAGCCGTTCTCGATCTATGCCGTGGTCGGGCCGCGGACGGTAGCCGAGCTTCGTGCCTGCGTCGAGGCGGTCGACCTCGAGCTCTCCGACGAGGACGTCCGCTGGCTAGACGAGGGCGTCCGCTAGCGCCGGAACCACCGCAGGCGCTCCGAGTAGGGCACGGCCGCGTTCGCGGGCGAGGTCGAGGGCAGGACGAAGAGGCGCGTGGCGCAGAGCGTCCGCTCCTGCAGGCCGAGCTCGCAATGAGGGGCGCCGAAGGCGCCCTGGTACGCGGCCTTGCCGACGAAGGCGGGCGGAGTCGGCGAGGAGCCGCCCAGAAGTCGTTGCGCGAGTTCGCGAAGTGCGCCCCAGCGCTGGGAGCGCCGGCCGGGGTTGATCCCGCAGAAGACGATGAACCGCCTCCATAGTAAGGAGGGGGTCGGCGGTTCGAGTCCGCTAGAGGGCTCTGCAAAAAGCCCGGCAAATGCCGCATTTCCTGTTCAGCCGGAGTTGCGACGGCTATTCGCCGTCCCAGTAATCCAGCTCGGGCACACGCGTCATCAGGCCGACGCCACGGAAGTAGACCTTCTTCGAGCGCGGGTACCAGGCGATGTCGTTCGGCTCGCGCGTGCCGTAGGCGAGCAGCTTCATCCCGCCGGTGCCGGCGCGGAATGCGTGACCGACGCGCGTGCGCGGC
>Ga0081538_10000688_pt1 | contig 37095 bp, 33 predicted proteins | sample TabmetS5T2R1_FD_71022 | JGI IMG/M metagenome (GOLD analysis project Ga0081538, IMG submission 71022) | Tabebuia heterophylla rhizosphere microbial communities from the University of Puerto Rico - S5T2R1 | ecosystem: Host-associated > Plants > Roots > Rhizosphere ...
TGCCCACGTGCCCGAGCTACGCGGTGTTCGAGGAGGAGATGGACTCGCCGCGCGGGCGGATCGTGCTGATGCGGATCGGCCACGAGGAGGGCAGCGAGGTCTCGCAGGAGATGACCACGCACCTCGACCGCTGCCTCGGCTGCATGGCGTGCGTGACCGCCTGCCCGTCCGGCGTGCAGTACGACCGGCTGATCGAGCGCGCGCGGCCGCAGGTCGAGCGCCACGGCGCCCGCACCTGGCGCGAGCGGGCGCTCCGGTCCGGCATCTTCGCGCTCTTCACCCATCCCGGCCGGCTGCGCGCTGCCGTGCCGTTCATGGCGCTCCAGCAGCGGCTGCGGCTGCCGGTCCCGTTCGGGAACCTGGCGCCGAAGGTGCCACTGCGGGCCGCGGTGCGGCAGCTGCCCGAGGTGACGCCGGCGGTGGGCGAGCGGCGCGGCCGGATCGCGCTCATGCAGGGCTGCATCCAGCGCGTCTTCTTCGGCGACGTCAACGCCGCCACCGTGCGCGTGCTGGCCGCGGAGGGCTGGGAGGTGCACGCGCCGCGGCGGCCGCGCTGCTGCGGCGCGCTGCAGCTGCACACCGGCGTCGAGGACTCGGCGCGCGAGCTGGCGCGCGCGACGATCGAGGCGTACGAGGACTTCGACCACGTGGTCGTCAACGTCGCGGGCTGCGGCTCGGCGATGAAGGAGTACGGCTACCTGTTCGAGGGCGACGAGCGCGCCGAGGCGTTCTCGGCCAAGGTGCTCGACGTGCACGAGCTGCTGGCCGCGCACGAGCCGCGCGTGGTGCGCAAGCCGCTGCCGATGAAGGTCGCCTACCACGACGCCTGCCACCTCGCGCACGCGCAGCAGGTCCGCGCGCAGCCGCGCGAGGTGCTGCGAGGGATCCCCGAGCTGGAGCTGGTGGAGCCCGCCGAGTGGGAGCTCTGCTGCGGCTCGGCCGGGATCTACAACCTCGTGCAGCCCGAGCCGGCCGCCGAGCTGGGCCGCCGCAAGGCCGCGAACCTGGCCGCCACCGGCGCCGAGGCGATCGCCGCCGCCAACCCGGGCTGCGCGATCCAGATCGCCGCCCACATGAACGGCACGGCGATCCCGATCTACCACCCCATGACACTCCTGTACCACTCGATCCGAGGGAGCCGACCGTGACGCTCGACATCGCCCCGACCGCAGACGACCGGCTCACCGAGATCCTGTCGGACGACGCGCTCGGCTTCGTCGGCGAGCTGCACAATCGCTTCGGCGCCCGCCGCAACCAGCTGCTGCAGGCGCGCTCCGAGCGCGGCGCCCCGAGCGGCTTCCTGGATGAGACGCGCGAGATCCGCGACGGCGCATGGCGGGTCGCGCCGCCGCGTTCCGACTACGAGGACCGGCGAGTCGAGATCACCGGCCCGACCGACCGCAAACTGGTCATCAACGCGCTGAACTCGGGTGCCAAGGGCTTCATGGCCGACTTCGAGGACGCCAACTCGCCGACGTGGGAGAACCAGGTCTCCGGCCACGTGAACCTGATCGACGCGATCGACGGCACGATCACCTACGACAGCTCGGAGGGCAAGCGGTACGAGCTCGAGGAGGAGACCGCGACGCTGCTCGTGCGCCCGCGCGGCTGGCACCTGCCCGAGAAGCACCTGAGGATCGACGGTGAGGCGGTGTCCGGCGCGCTCGTCGACTTCGGCCTGCACGCCTTCCACAACGCCCGCCGCCTGCACGACCAGGGACTCGGGCTCTACCTCTACCTGCCGAAGCTGGAGCACCATCTCGAGGCGCGGCTGTGGAGCGAGATCTTCCACCACACCGAGGACGCGCTCGGGGTGCCGAAGGGGACGATCCGCGCCACCGTGCTGATCGAGACGCTGCCCGCGGCGTTCCAGATGGACGAGATCCTCTACGAGCTGCGCGAGCACTCGTACGGGCTCAACGCGGGCCGCTGGGACTACATCTTCTCGATGATCAAGAACTTCCGCGACGACCCGGAGTTCGTGCTCCCGGACCGCAACGACGTGAAGATGACCGTGCCGTTCATGCACGCGTACACGGAGCTGCTGGTCAAGACGTGCCACGCCCGCGGCGCGTTCGCGATGGGCGGCATGGCGGCGCTCATCCCCTCGCGCAAGGACGCGGAGGCGAACGAGCGCGCGATCGCCGCCGTCCGCGAGGACAAGAAGCGCGAGGCGGAGGCGGGCTTCGACGGCACCTGGGTCGCGCACCCGGACGTGGTCGACGTGGCCAAGGAGCAGTTCGACGCCGTGCTCGGCGACAAGCCCAACCAGATCGACAAGCAGCGCCCGGACGTCTCGATCTCGCCCGCGCAGCTGCTCGACGCCGCCTCCACCCCCGGCGACATCACCGAGGAGGGCCTGCGCAGCGACGTCAACGTCGGCTTCCAGTACATCTCGTTCTGGCTCGGCGGGCGCGGCGCGGCGGGGATCAACAACCTGATGGAGGACGCCGCCACGGCCGAGATCTCGCGCTCGCAGATCTGGCAGTGGATCCGCCACGGCAAGTTCACCCGCGAGCACGTGCGCGAGGTGCTCGAGCAGGAGATGGAGCGGATCCGGGCCGAGGTCGGCGACGAGGTGTGGGAGAAGGGCCGCCCGCAGGAGACGCGCGAGGTGTTCGAGCGGGTCACGCTGGGCGAGGACTTCCCGGAGTTCCTCACCCTGCCGGCCTACGAGTACCTGGACTAGCCGCCGAAGTCGCCGCCGCCGAAGTCCCCGCCCCCGAAGTCGCCACCGCCCCAGTCGCCGCCGCCCCAGTCGCCGCCCGAGGCCCCGGCGCCGGGGGCGTCCCACATCCCCCCGAGCGCCGTCCCGATGAGCAGGCCGGGCAGGATGCCACTGCCGTAGAAGCCGCCCATGAACGGCGCGTAGGCGGGTCCGGCGGCCCAGTACGGGACGCGCTGCCCGCCGACCGTGACCTCCCGCGCCTCGGGATCCTCGCCGCGCTCGACGCGCTGGGCGTCGGCCTCGCAGGCCGGGACCATCCGCGGGGCGCCGCCGTACGGCGCCCACTCGACCTCGCGGCTCGACGGGCCGTGGCGGGGGTCGAAGAAGCAGGGCGAGCGGCGCTCGGGCGGTTCGCGGCCCTCGAGCCGGGCGCGGGCGGAGAGCATCGCCCAGCGGCCCTCCTCGAGCGCCTCGCCGACCGGCTCGAGGTCCTCCGGGCGGCCCGCGGTGCTGTACGTGCGGTTCGCGCGGTCGTAGGCGTTGACCGCGGTCTCGTAGTCGGTCTTGGCGCCGTCGGAGACGTCCGGCATCTGCATGTCGAGGTCGAGCGCACGGATCTCGTCGCCGAGCGCGACGAGGTCGTCGCGCGCGTTGTCCTTGACCTCCGCGAACTCGGCGGCCTCCTCGCGCCGGCGCCGGCGGCGGCTGATGGCGACCGCGACGCCGCCCGCCCCGGCCAGGCCGAGCAGGACCAGGACGCCGGTGCCCGCGCCGTCTCCGCCACCGCTCTCCTCGTCCGGCAGGCGCTCGACGAAGTCGAGCAGCACGGCCTGGGCGGAGCCGTTCGCCGCCGCCGCCTCCGTGGCGGCGTCGACGGCCTCGTCCGACGGGCCGGCCGCGATCCGGTTGCCGGCCACGACCGCGTACGTCCCGGGCTCACCGACGCGGTCGGCGAGGTCGGGCGCGAGCTGCCTGGCGTCACCGGCCGACGCGGGCAGGACCGCGATGCGGACGTTCTCGCCGCTGCGCTCGATCGCGTCGCGGAGGGCGGCGGCGTCGACGTCCTCGCCGGGCGCGACGTAGACCGTGTCGTCGCGCAGCGCTTGCGCCGCGCGGTCGAGCTCGTCCTGGGCGGCCGCGGCGGGGGCTGCGACGAGGAGCAGCGTGAGGCTCAGCAGCAGGGCGCGCACGCCCATCGCCTACCCGGTCAGGGTCTCCCTGAGGCGCTCGAGGTCCTCGGTGAGCTTCTGCTCGAGCCGCGGCTGGACGACCGGCACGAGCATCCGCGCGGTCAGCCCGCTCGGCTTCGCCTCGACCGACTGGGTGAGCCGCGTGCCCGCGCCCGACGCCTCCAGCGCGTACGAGTTCACGACCTCGATGCCGTTGGTGGAGAAGCGCGTCTGGGCGCCGGAAGGCGGCTCGTAGCCGGTGACCTCGAGCGTGACGTCGATCGTACGGCCGCTCATGTCGAGCACCTGGCGGACCTTCGAGCCGCGCCCGAGCGGCGCGCCGTCGACCTGCTCGTAGCGCTCGAGGTGACCCGTCCACTTCGGGACCTTGTCCGCCTCCAGCAGCCACGGGAAGACCTCGGCCGGCGGCCGCGGGATCTCGACGCTGTGCGAGAAGCTAGCCACCGGCGGGGCTGGGACCGTGGACGGGGCGCAGCGGGACGACGTCCGCCTCCGCCCCGGGCTCGGCGCCGTTGAGCGCCGCCAGCTCGCGCTCGAGCTCGGCGATCCGGCGCGAGAGCTGCTTGAGCGCGTCGGCGATCGGGTCGGGCAGGTGGACCCAGTCGGCGTCCGGGCCCTCGGGCTTGCGCCCCTCGACGCGCACGGGGTGGCCGGGGTTGCCGACCACGGTCGAGTTCGCCGGCACGTCGTGGATGACGACCGCGTTGGCGCCGATCTTCGATCCGTGACCGATCGTGATCGGACCGAGCAGCTTGGCGCCGGAGCCGATCGTGACGTTGTCCTGGACCGTCGGATGGCGCTTGCCGGTCGCGAACCCGGTGCCGCCGAGCGTGACGCCCTGGTACATCGTCACCGACTCGCCGATCTCAGCCGTCTCCCCGATCACGACGCCCATGCCGTGGTCGATGAACAGCGCCTCGCCGATCTGCGCCGCCGGGTGGATCTCGATCCCGGTCAGCGAGCGCGACACGTACGCGAGCACGCGCGGCGCGACCGGGACGCCGGCGCCGTGCAGCGCGTGCGCGACACGGTGCGAGAGCAGCGCGTGCACGCCCGGCCAGGCGGCGAGGACCTCGGCGGCCGACACGCCCTTCGCCGCCGGGTCGCGCTCCCAGGTGGCGCGCACGTCGTGCCGCAGCTCGCCGGCCACGCGGCGGAGGGTTCCGATCCCCAGCATCGACCTACAGCCTACGCACCCGAGAGGTTCGGCCCGCCTACGTGCCCGAGCAGTCCCGAGAGGTTCGGCCCACCTACGTGCCCGAGCAGTCCCGAGAGGTTCGGCCCGCCTACGTGCCCGAGCAGTCCGGGCAGTCGTCGCGGCGCCGGACCGTCACGCGGAGGAAGTCGAGGGTGGCGAGGTCGACCTGCAGGAACGCGTCGGTGAGCGCGGGCAGGCCGGCGAGCAGCTTGAGCGCCTCGAGGGCCTGCAGCGAGCCGATCACGCCGGCCGCGGGACCGAGGATCCCGGCTTCGGCGCAGCTCGGCGCGTCGGCCGGCTCGGCCGGGAAGGCGCAGCGGTAGCACGCGCTCTCGCCCGGCCGGATGGCCATGACCAGCCCTGTCAGGCCGGTCACCCCGCCCTCCACGAGCGGCACACCGGTCGCGCAGCAGGCGGCGTTCACGGCGTAGCGGACCGCGAACGAGTCGGTGCAGTCGACGACCAGGTCCTGCCCCTCGACCATGGCCGGCGAGAACGGCGCCCGGTAGGGCTCGACGACGATGTCGGGGTTGAGGAAGGCGAGCTTGGCCGCCGCGCTCTGCGCCTTCGGCACGCCGACGTCGGGCGTGAAGTGCAGGTGCTGGCGGTGCAGGTTGGAGAGCTCGACATCGCCGTCGTCGACGATCCCGAGCCGCCCGACGCCGGCACCGGCCAGGTACGTGGCCACCGGCGAGCCGAGCGCGCCGGCGCCGACGACCAGCACGCTCGCGGCCTGCAGCCGCCGCTGGGCCGCCTCGCTCCACTCGGGCAGGACGAGCTGGCGCGAGTAGCGGTCGAGCCAGGGGTCGGCCGCAGCGACCTCGGGCTCGGCCGCCCCGCCCACCAGACTCTTGAAGAACGCCCGGCGGTCGTTCATCGGCGCACGATCCGGACGATCGCGCCGGTCACCCGCACGTCGTGCCCGGCCTCGGCGGCCGAGCGCGGCACGTTCTCGAGCGCCTCTCCCTCCGGGCACCGCACCTCGAGCGCCTCGCCGGGCGCCATCCGCTCCAGCTCGAGCTTCGTCCGCACCCAGGTCATCGGGCAGGTGAGGCCGGTGATGTCCAGGCTTCGGACCGGCACGCGGGTTACGGTAGCGGTCGGATGGCGGCGCGAAGCTTCCTGATCCTGCACGGCCTCGGGGCATCCGGACCGGGGCACTGGCAGACGTGGCTGAGCGCCCGCCTGCGGGCCGACTCGGAGCGCGTCGCCTACCCGGACCTGCCCGACGCCGACCTCCCGTCGCTGCCCGCCTGGCGCGGCTCGCTCGACGGCGAGCTGGCCGCGCTCCCGGCCGGCGAGGTGATCCTCGTCTGCCACTCGCTCGCCTGCCTGCTCTACCTCCACCACATCGCCGAGGGCGGCTCGCAGGCCGACCGCGTGCTGCTCGTGGCCCCGCCGTCGGAGAGCTGTGGAGTGCCGGAGATCCAGGAGTTCTTCCCTGCACCGCTGCCGACGCTGACCGCCGGCGCGCGGCTCGTCTGCGCCGACGACGACCCGTACTGCCCCGAGGGCGCCGACGCGCTCTACGGCGCGCCGCTCGGCGTGCCGGTCGACGTCCTCCCCGGCGCCGGCCACATCAACCCGGAGACCGGGTTCGGGCCGTGGCCGTCGGCCGAGGCGTGGTGCCTGAACGGCGACCGCCCGGTCACCGGCTGAGCGCCTCCCCCGATCAGCCGAGCGCCAGGACCAGCTCGCGGATCGCGCCCGGATAGCGGTACGTCAGGCCGCCGTGCTTGCCGTCGAACAGCTCCAGCGTGTGGTCGACGCCGAGGGCCGCGAGCTCCGCCGCGAACGCCTGTGCGCCGAGATCGAGGAAGTACTCGTCGGCCCGGCCGGCGTCGAGGTAGATGCGTCGCATAGAGCGCAGCGCGTCGGCGCGCACGGGCGCCATCCGCACCGGGTCGTTCTCCAGCCACTGGGCCCAGACGTCGTCGATCAGGCGGCCGGTGGCGATGTCGAACGGGATCAGCGCCTTGCCCGGGTGCGAGGGGTCGGGCGAGTAGGCGGCCGCGTAGCCGTAGGTCTCGAGCGGGCCGCCGAGCTTCTCCCAGTCCATGTGGTCGGCCTGCGTGAGGCGCTCGAAGAAGAGCTCGTACGAGCCGTCGTACTCATCCCGCAGCTTGCGCGCGACGTGCGGGAACTCGGGCAGATAGCAGGCCTCGAACAGCGCGTCCCCGGCGTGCGAGGCGAGGGCACCGAACACGTCCGGCCGCACCATCGGCACGACCATCGCGCCGTAGCCGCCCGACGACTTGCCGGTCAGCCCGCGGTGGTCGCGGTCGGCCCGGGTCGGGTAGCGCTCGTCGACGAACGCGGTCACCTCGTCGCACAGGTAGTCCTGGTAGCGGCCGAGGCTGGCCGAGTTCAGGAACTGCGAGCCGCCGTACGTGGTCCAGCAGTCGACGAAGACGACGATCGCGTCGGGGCAGTCGCCGGCGGCGAACATCGCGTCGAGCCGCTCGACCATCGTCGGCTCGAGCGGCGTGCGGTTCAGCCACATGTCGAGCTGTCCCGTGTAGCCCTGGATCACGTACACGCTCGGCAGCGGCCGCGGGTGGTCGCGCTCGACCCCGGGCGGCCGGTAGACGTACAGCGGACGGCGGGCGGGATCGCCGAGCGGATTGCCGGCCAGCAGCTCGGACTCGACCACCAGACGGTCGAGCTCGCCGTGGAGCGGCTTTTCCCAGGGGGCTCCCGCCGGCCCCTCGACCTCGTGCAATGCCATCCGGGCACCCTAGCCATTCCCGGGCCCGCGGCAGCACTGAGGCCGGACGAGGACGACGGCGCCCGCGGATCACGGAGGCCAGACGACGACGGCGCCCGTGGCAGCAAATGAGGCCGGACGAGGACGACGGCGCCCGCGGATCATGGAGGCCAGACGACGACGGCGTCGGGCCCGATGCCGGCGAGGAACGCTCGCGTCCGCCCGCTCTCGGGCTGCGCCAAGCGTGCCTGGCTGAAGAAGTGCGGGCTGAGCTGGCGCCCGCACTCCAGGTACAGCGGGTACGTGGCGTTGAGCAGCGTCTCCTGCTCCGGCTCGGGGACCGGCTCGCGGGTCACGACGAGCAGGTCGACGTCGGAGTGCATCGGCGAGCCGGGCGGCCACATGTCGCCGCGCGCGGCCGACCCGAACATGCGGACCTCGACGAGCCCGTGCAGCCGCTCGGCGAGCAGCTCGCAGTACCGCGCCAGGCAGGCGCGCTCGGTGCCGGTCAGGCTCGCCACCCGTCGGCGCGCATGTGTACTACATCTAGGTCTCGAGCTTGTGCGCGCCTCGGCGGTGGGTGAGCCCGTCGAGCACGATCTCGATCGGCGAGCGCCGGTTCGCGTGCTCGAGCTGCTGGCGGATCGCGCGGATGTCCTCGGCCGTGCTCGCCGCCCTGCTCGTGACGGCGACGGCGCGCCGCGCGCCCTTGGCGATGGATCGCACGGTGCCGCCTCGCCGCCCGACCGGCACGCGCAGCACCTTCGACGCTTTGAGCATGCCCCGGCTCGGCCTCGCTCGCGCGCCGAGCACGAGGCCGCCCGCGAGCCCGGCGGCGGCGGCTCCCGCCGCGAGCGCGCCGGCCGGTGCGCGGCGCGCGGCGCTGGTCACGGCATCGCCGGCCTCCTTGGCCTTCGCGACGGCGCTGTTGGCGGGTCCGACCACGGTCGGCTGTGTTCGTGTGGCAGCCACTTCCCCGACCTCCTAATCGAGGATCTTGCCGATCCGCTCGGCCTGATCGCCGGCGCGCTCGAGATCCTTCGAGACGTTCTTGGTCGTCTTCGCGAACCGCTTGCTCGCCTGGCCCACGGTCTTCGCGACCGACTTGGCGTCGAGTCCCGACACGGTCTTGCCGATCGAGCGCGGGAGCTTCACGCCGAGCACGGTCTTGCGACGCGTCCGGCTCCGCAGCACGAGGCCGCCGGCGAGTCCCGCGGCTGCCGCTCCGACCGCCACCGCGGGCCGCTTGGCGCTGCTGGCCACCTGCTTGATCGTCCCGGGGACGCCGTTGGAGGAGGACGACGCCGCCTTCGACCGATTCGACGCGCTGCGCTTGGCCGGCGCGCGCTTCTTCGCCGGCGACGTGCCGTTGCGCGACGCGCTCGACGAACGGGTCGCGCTGCTCTTGCGCTTGGCGGTGGACCGGCTGCTCGCGCGTTTCGCGCTACCGCTCTGCTTCGTGGTCGCCATGTCTCCCTACCTCGCTTTCTAGGCGTTCCCGGGTTCGTCCTACCCACAAGCCGCGCCGTCTACCCGGTGAGAAATGCCTGCAATGGGTAGCCCTTCGCGAAAGGGAAGGCCGGACAGGGGAGGCAAATGACATGTCGGACACGCCCAAGCGCGACGCGAAGCTCGTCCAGTACCTCAACGAGGCGTACGCGAAGGAGAAGCAACTCGAGATCTCGCTCGAGAGCCACGCGGACATGACGACCCGCGACGACTACGCCAAGCGGCTGAAGGACCACCTGAAGGAGACGAAGTCCCACGCGACGCAGCTCTCTCGCCGCATCAAGCAGCTCGGCGGCAACCCCGAGACGGTGTCGATCCCCGGTCCGGAGGGACTCGGTCGGATGGCGGGAAGCGTGTCCGAGACGCTCGGCAAGGCCAGGGCGGCCGCGCAGGCCCCGCTGCAGACCATCCGCGGCGCCGGAGAGCAGGAGAAGATGCTCCACAACGCGCGCGTCGAGTACGAGGACGAGGCGCATGAGATCGCCACGTACCTGGTCATCGAGTCGCTTGCGACCGCGGCCGGCGACAAGGAGACCGCCAAGCTCGCCCGCGGCATCCTGCGCGACGAGGAGCGGATGCAGAAGTTCCTCACCGACCTGCTGCCGGAGCTCACGGCCAACGTCGCGCACGACGAGATCCCGATCTCCGAGATCGAGGCGCCGGCCGCGAAAGCGTGACCGCGTCCGGCTGACGCGGGGCGCAACGCCGGCTACGCGTCGGGCGTGGCCGCGATGAGCGCGATCCGCGGCTCGCCGCGTTCACGCACGACGCCGAACACGATCCGGCCGTCGTAGGGGTCGCCCTCGTCGCGCTCCACGTGGTAGGTGCCTGCCGCCCGGCCGGCGCGGCCGCCCTTGACCTCGAGGTCGTCGAGCTCGTAGCCGCCGACCTTGCCGTCGAACTGCCGCTCGTACTGGTCGACCACCGCGTCGCGGCCGTTCGTGGTCCCGCCCGGCAGCGTGCGCTGGACGCTGCGGGAGAGCGTGGCGCGCAGCGCGGCCGGGTCCTCGTCGGCGTAGGCGGCCGCGAACGACTGCGCCACGTCGCGGACCTCGTCCTCGCTCAGCGGTCCGGTACGCGCGGCCGAGCCGGGGTCGCCGAAGAGCAGCCCCGCGATCAGCCCGATCGCGACGAGCGCGCTGAACCCGGCGGCGCCGACGATCGCACGCGCCGGCCAGCGCCGCGGCTTGATGACGTGCCGCTCGCCGGCCGGTGGCGGCTCGTCGTCCCGTGCCGGCTGCTCGCCCGCCCACAGGCTCGAGCCCGTGGCCGCGTGCGCGGCCGGATCCCAGGCCGTGACCTCCTCGCCGCCCACGACCGCGGTCTCGTCCGCCCCGAACGTCTCGTCGCTCCCGGCGGTCCCGTCCGCCCCGAACGTCCCGGCGCCCAGCACCGTCGTCGCGTGGCCGTTCCCGTTGCCGTTCGGCGCCGCGGACCCGACGGCGACGCTGCGCTCGGACTCCGTCACCGGCTCGCCCCGGGCCGCGCCGAGCGCGGCGCGGCCGAGGTCGCCGGCCGACGGGTAGCGGTCGGCGGGCGACTTGGCGAGCGCGCGGGCGATGACGCGGTCGAACTCCCGCGGCGCGCCGAGCTCCGACGGCCGCGGCGGCGTGTCGTGCAGGTGCGCGAGCATCGTCGCGGTCACGGTGCCCTGGTTGAACGGCGGGCGCCCCGTCAGCGCCGCGAACAGCACGCAGCCGAGCGAGTAGACGTCCGCGCGGGCGTCGGTCCGCTCGCCGCGCAGCTGCTCCGGCGAGCAGTACTCGACGGTCCCGATCCACTGCCCCGACCCGGTCAAGGACGTGTCCGAGCCGGCCAGTCGCGTGAGCCCGAAGTCGCTCAGGTAGGCGTGCTCGCCGGCCAGCAGGACGTTGGCGGGCTTGACGTCGCGGTGCACGAGCCCGGCCGCGTGGGCGGCGTCGAGCGCCGACGCGACCTGCGCGACGATCTCGCCCGCCCGCTCCGGCTCGAGCGCCCCGCGGTCGCGCAACAGCGCGTGCAGGTCGGTTCCCCCCACGTAGCGCATGACCAGGTAGAGGGACCCGTCGTGCTCGCCGGCCGCGTAGACCGGGATCACGTTCGGGTGGTCGATCGCGGCGGCCATCCGCGACTCGCGCTGGAACCGCTCGCGGAACTCGCGATCGCCGGCGCGATCGGGCGCCAGCAGCTTGAGCGCGACCGGCCGCCCGAGGCTCAGCTCGGTCGCCCGGTACACGACGCCCATGCCGCCGCGGCCGGCCACCGCTTCGATGCGGCAGCCGGCGAACTCGTCACCTGGTTCGAGCTCGGCCACACAAGGATTGTGACGCGGCGCCCCGGGTAGTCGAGCGGGCATGGACCTCGGCAACCCCGCCTCGTACCTCGTCGTCGCCGACGGCACCCCGGTCCTCTCGTCCGACGGCCGCGAGGTCGGGAAGGTCGAGCACGTGCTCGCCGACGCCGACAGCGACGTGTTCGACGGCGTGATCGTCGACATGCGCGCCGGCCCTGGCGGGCACCGCTTCGCCGACGCCACGCTCGTCGAGTCGATCTACGAGCGCGGCGTGGTGCTGGCCATGACGACCGAGGCGGCCGCGCGGCTCCCGGAGCCGACGGCCAACCCGGCGGCCCTCGAGGCCGATCCGGACGACACTGCGCCGGACGACCTCAAGGACAAGCTCCGCCGGGCCTGGGACTACCTCTCAGGCAACTACTAGAGCGGCTCGCAGTTGATGATCAGGTCGACGTCCGCGGGGGCGTCGTCCACCGTCTCCGCGCCGAGGCAGCTCGGGTCGTCGTCCGGACCGCCGTCGAGCCGGTCGTTGCCCTCGCCGCCCTCGAGGTCGGGGTCGTTCCCGGGACCGCCGAAGAGGTCGTCGTTCCCGTCGTTGCCGAACAGCGAGTCGTTGTCCTCGCCACCGGCCATGCGATCGCGGTCGTTGCCGCCGTGCACGAGGTCGCGCCCGGAGCCGCCGCGGAGGATGTCGAGGCCGGTGCCGCCGAACACGTCGTCCTGGCCCTCGCCGCCGTCGACGACGTCGTCGTCGATGTCGCCGTGGAGGAAGAAGTCGTCGCCGGGGCCGCCGTCCACGCGGTCGTTGCCCTGGCCGGCGTGCACCCGGTCACGGTCGCGGCCGGCCCGGATCACGTCGCGGTGGACGCCGCCGTTGACGACGTCGTCGCCCTCCCCGCTGATCACCAGGTTGAGGCCGTCGCCGGTCTCGATCGTCTCGTTGCCGGTCGTGCCGAGCTCGAGGATCCGATCACCGTGCTTCCCGCCGAAGACCGTGTCGTTCCCGTTCCCGGGACGGATCAGGTCGCGGCCGTCGCCGGCGCAGATCGTGTCGTTGGCGCCGAGTCCGAGGACCGTGTCGTTGCCGCCCTTGGCGACGATCACGCTGCCGTCCGGATCCGCGACCAGGACCTCGGCCGCGTCGGTGCCGACGACGTCGGCGCGCTGGCCGTTACAGAACTCCGGCAGCGGAACCGGCTCGGGGTCGAGCTCCGGGATCTGGGCGGCGGCCGGGACGGCGCCCGACATGGCGAGCACCGCGATCGCGCCGACCAGCTTCTTGCTGAACATGGGGTTCCCCTTTCGTGGGGTCGTGGGTGGTCGGCGGGTATGACCCGCTGCCCGGCGCTCAGGTTGGGCGCTTGCGAGTTGGCGCGTCGGCGCTCGCCGGTGCGGGTCCCGGCGGCCCCGCTAGGCTGATCGAGCCGAATGTCGCGTATCCCGATCAACATTGCGGATCATGTCGGCCGGACGCCGATGGTCCAGCTGACCCGGATCGCTCCCGAGGGGGTCGAGCTGTTCGCCAAGCTCGAGATGTTCAATCCCGGCGGCTCGGTCAAGGACCGGATCGGCGTCGCGATGATCGAGGCGGCCGAGGCGGAGGGGCGGATCGAGCCGGGCCGGACGACGATCGTCGAGGCGACGAGCGGCAACACCGGGATCGCGCTCGCCTTCGTGTGCGCCGCGCGCGGTTACGACCTCGTGCTGACGCTGCCCCAGGGCATGAGCCGCGAGCGCGAGGGCCTGCTCCGGCTGTACGGCGCGCAGGTGCAGGTGACCGAGTCGATGGGCGGGATGAACGAGGCCGTCGCCGCCGCCCAGGCCCTGGCCCGCGACGCCGACGCCTGGCTACCCGACCAGTTCTCCAACCCCGCCAATCCGGAGGCGCACCGGCGCACGACCGGGCCCGAGATCTGGGAGGCGCTCGACGGCAGGATCGACTACCTGGTCGCCGGCGTCGGCACCGGCGGCACCATCACCGGCGCCGGCTCGTTCCTGAAGGACCGCAACCCGGGCTTGAAGGTGATCGGCGTCGAGCCGGCCAGCTCGCCGGTGATCTCGGGCGGCGTGCCCGGCCCGCACAAGATCCAGGGGATCGGCGCCGGGTTCGTCCCGCCGGTGCTCGACCGCGAGCTGCTCGACGAGGTCATCCCCGTCGACGACGAGGACGCGATCGAGCACGCGCGCCTCGTCGCCCGCCGCGAGGGCGTCCTGGCCGGGATCTCCTGCGGCGCCGCGCTGTCGGCCGCGCTGCAGGTGGCCGCCCGCGACGAGGCCCGCGGCGCCCGGATCGCGGTCGTGCTCCCCGACTCGGGCGAGCGCTACGTCTCGACGCCGTTCTTCGCGCCCGAGCCGGAGCGCGCCGGCACCGCGTAGCTCAGCAGCTGCGCGCGGTCTCGACCTGGACCTTCGTCCCGCGCCGCACCTGCTCGCCGGCCTCGGGATCCTGGCGGCACACCGCCGGCGCGCCGGGCAGCAGGTCGTCGAACAGCCCGCCGCCGTCGGTCACCTCGAGCTCGAGCCCGGCGTCGGCGACCCGGGCCTGCGCCTGCTCGACCTCGAGCCCGTCGAGGTCGGGCACCTCGACGTTCAGCTCGCGCGTCACGCGCACGGCCGTCATCGCCGGCCCCCGGCCGCGCGCCGTGGCCATCACGTCGATCACGTTCGCGCCCGGGTCGAGCGTCACGTCGGCCGTGAACGTCCCGCCGCTCACCGCCGCGTCCTGCCCCATCACGCGCACCGCCGAGCCGGCGGGCTCGACGCTGCCGCGCACCTGCACGGTCTCCTCGCGCACGACCGCCTCGTCGGCCGGCTGCTCGACGCGCAGCTCGACCGGCACGAGCGCCCGCTGCGCGCGCTCGTCGTCACCGCCGCCGCAGCCGGCGGCGGCCGCCGCGAGGCAGGCGAGGACGAGGACCGAGCTGCGCATGGGACCACGATCAGGCTAGAGCCGGGCCGGGGAGGTGCGAAATAGGACACCCTCCGGCACATTCACGAACCTTCGGCGGTGCAGGGCGTTTGACCCGATGCACGCCGCTCCCGGCATCCAGACACGGATCGAACCACGGACGGCCCGGGAGCGGCGTTGCAGGGTGGGCGCCCGCTGCGTGTGTTGCAGGGTGGGCGCCCCGCTGCGTGACATCGGGCGTACGGAGACGATGCACGGGGAACGCGGGGCGCCCTTACGCCTACTCTGCCGACGCCGGCGAACGTTTGCCGTGGCGATGACCGATTCCGGACCGCCCCACGGACCACCGGGTTCGCCGCCTAGATGTAGTACATGTGCGCGCCGGCCTGGCGGTTCTCGCGCTCGACGAGGTCGGCGATCGTGGAGCCCTCGAGGATCGCGCGCGCGGCGGCCGCGGCGTCGGCGAACACGGAGTCCGCTCCCGCGCCGAACGGGCCGTCGAGCAGCTCGACGACCTCGAGCACGGTGACCTGCGACGGATCGCGCGCGAACGAGTACCCGCCCTTGACTCCGCGCTGGGACTTCAGGACCCCGGCCCGGCGCAGGGCGGCGAAGAGCTGCTCGAGGAACTGGACCGGGATGTCGCGGCGCCTGGCGAGCTCGCCGATCGGCACGGGCCCGGCGCCGCCGCTGCGGGCGAGCTCGGTGAGCGCGCGGACCGCGTAGGGGGACTTCGTCGTGATCGAGAGCATCGCCTCTCATCCTGCCACCATCCCCGGCCGATGCGCTTCGGACCGCCGCTCGTCCTGATGGGCGTGATCTTCTTCTTCTCCGCCCAGCCGGACCTCGGCACCGGCCTGGGCGTGTGGGACACGATCCTGCGCAAGGCCGCTCACATGGCCGAGTACGGGCTGCTCTGGTTCCTCTGGTACCGCGCGCTCCGCACGCCCAGTCCGCTGCCCGCGGCGGCGATCACGCTCGCCTACGCGGCGACCGACGAGTGGCACCAGTCGTTCGTGGAGGGCCGCCACGGCACGCCGGTCGACGTGCTCATCGACGCCGCCGGCGTGGCCCTCGCGATCGCCATCCACGCACGCGCACGGGCGGCGACGCGGGAATAGCGCCGCGCCGGAGGTCGTCTTGGACCTCTATGCGCGTCTTGATCAGCACCCGGATGGGCGCCGGCCACTTCGGCCCCATGATCCCCTTCGCCCACGCCCTGCTCCGCCGCAACAGCGAGGTGCTCGTCACCGCGCCGGTGTCGGCCGGCCCGATGATCGCCGAGGCGGGCCTCGACCATCACCCGATCCCCGATCCACCCACCGAGGGCCGCGCCGAGCGGTTCGCCCGGGCCAGGACGCTGGGCGACGACGAGGCCAACGCGCTCGTCGTCGGCGACCTCTTCATCCGCACCGACGCGCCGGCCGCGTACCCGCACGTGCGCCGGGCGATCGAGACCTGGGAGCCCGACGTCGTGCTCTACGACATCTCCGACTTCGCGGCCGGCCTGGCGGCGGAGGCGACGGGCGTCCCGGCCGTCAGCGTCTCGATCACGCTCGGCGTGCACATGCGCACGCTCGGCGCGACCATCGCCGAGGCGCTCGACGAGGTGCGCGCGGAGATCGGGCTCGATCCCGACCCGCAGCTCGAGCGCCTCGCGCAGACGCCTGCCTTCACGCTGATGCAGGCAGGGCTGGAGGAGCCGGCCCAGCTCGTGGGCCCGCAGCCGCTGCGCTTCCGCGTGCCCGACCCGGCCGAGCCGCGCCCGTTGCCCGACTGGTGGCGCAACGACGAGTGGCCGCTCGTCTACCTCACGTTCGGCTCCGTGGCGCCCAGCATGGAGTACTTCCCCGGCCTCTACCGCCGCGCGATCGACGCCCTCTCGGTGCTGCCGGTGCGCGTGCTCGTGACCGTCGGGCGGGACCGCGATCCGGCCGACCTCGGCCCGACGCCCGACAACGTCCACGTCGCGCGCTGGGTCCCGCAGGCCGACGTCATGCCGCACGCGGCCGCGATGGTCTGCCACGGCGGTTCGGGCACCGTGACCGCCGGCCTGGCCGCCGGCGTGCCGATGGTCGTCGTGCCGCTGTTCGCCGACCAGCCGCACAATGCGCGCCGCGTCACCGACATCGGCGCCGGGCTCGCGGTCGGGCCCGACGAGCTCGTCCGCCTGCCGGACGCTGTGCGCAGCCTGCTCGCCGACCCCTCGTACCGCGACGCCGCGCAGCGGGTGGCCGACGAGACCCGCCGGCTGCCGACGGTCGACAGCGCGGCCGCGATCCTGCGCAAGGTCGCGCTGGCCGCGCGACTCTAGAGCCAGCCGCGCTCGGTGGCGTGGAGGACGGCCTGGGCGCGGTCGACCGCCCCGAGCTTGCCGTAGATGTTGTGCAGGTGCGTCCGCACCGTGCTCGTCGAGAGCGAGAGCTCGAGCGCGATCTGCTTGTAGACCATGCCCTGGGCGAGGCGCTTGAGGACCTCGAGCTCGCGCGTGGAGAGCGGGCACGGCTCGACCGAGCGCGGGCGGTCCTTGCTCGGGTACGGCAGGTCGTAGAGGACGGCGCGCAGCTCGCTCGGCCCGAAGCCGACGGCGCGCGCGGCCTTGAGCAGCTCGGTCGAGGAGACCGGCGAGCCCTGCGAGTAGTGCGCGAGCATGTCCGCGAGGCGGACGAAGGCGCTGTCGCCCTGCGCGTCCTCGGCGTGGTGGCGCTCGATCGCGGACGCGACGGCCTTGGGCAGGTTCCAGCGGCGGGCGAGGACGCCGCCGACCAGCGCGTGGTCGACGCCCAGCTCGCGCCGCTCGTAGTGCAGCCGCTCCTCCGGCGTGCGCGCGGGCCCGTGGACCTGGCGCGGGTAGCCGGGGTAGGCGTGCATGAGGACGAGCTTGCCGACGTCGTGCAGCAGCGCGGTGACCAGCAGGCGGTCGCGATGGGGATAGCCGGAGGCGGCGGCCAGCCGGTCGGCGGCGCGCTGGACGGCGACGGCGTGGAGCCTGAAGCGCTCGGGCGCCGCGTCCCACGTCTTGCCGCGCTCGAAGAACTCGAACGTCTCGGCGTTGGCGGCGAGGCGCTGGACGGCCTCGGGCGAGAGCACCTCGACCGAGCCGACGATCGACTCGACCTGCCCGCGGCGCGGCGAGTCCATCCCGTTGGCGAGCCGCAGGACGGAGATGACGAGCGCGACGTCGGACTCGATGGCGCGCACGACCTCGCCGGTCGACGGCCGCTCCTCGGAGATCAGCGCGAGCAGGCGGTTGCGGGACTCGGCCAGGGCCGGGAAGACCTCGAGCGCCTCGAAGGCGGCGGTGAGGCGCTTGCCGTGGCCCTCGTTCCGCGAGCGGCCCACGACCGCGTACGGCTCACGGGAGCCGGAGGCGGCACGGGGCGCCGACGGGGCGCTGGGTGTGGGCGCAGACGTCGGCATCAGGCGATCATCAGTCGTCACGGAAGGGGGGTCAGGGGGCGTTGCGCCAGGATCCATCCCGGCTTCACCCTCTATCGGCATGTCTGGACGGATCGTTGAGCCGCCCATGCCCGCACCCTGCGCCTTCACGTCCCCTTCCTCCCGTTGAGTGCATGGTCCACCCGAGCCAGAGTTTCGTCGCGTCCGAGCAGCGCGACTGTCTCGAAGATACCCGGTGAGACGGTCGTTCCAGTCAAAGCGACACGTAATGGCTGGAAGACCTGCTTGCGCTTGACGCCCAAACGCTCGGCTGCAGCGTCGAGCGCGACCTGCACGTTCTCCTCCGTCCACGGCTCCGGGACCTCGGCCAGCGCGCTGCGCGCGTGCATCAGCGCCTCGCGGCCGCCGGGCGCCTCGATCACCCGTTCGCGGGCCGCCGGATCGTCGACGGGGCCGTCGAAGAAGAAGTGCGTGAGCGGCCAGAACTCGGTCAGCGTGCTGATCTTGTCCTGCGAGATCGTGACCGCCCGGCGCAGGCCGGAACGGCCGGTGAGCCGCTCGAGGCGGGCGGTGAGGTCGTCGACGTCGAGCGACCGCAGGTAGCGCCCGTTCATGTAGCGCAGCTTGTTCTCGTCGAACACGGCCGGCGACTTGGAGACCCGCTCGAGGCTGAAGCGCTGCTGCAGCTCCTCGATGCTGTGGAACTCGGTCGACTCGTCGTAGCCCCAGCCGAGCAGCGCCAGGTAGTTGAGGACCGCCTCGGGCAGGTAGCCGGCCTCGCGCAGGTCCTGCACGGAGGCCGCGCCGTGGCGCTTGGAGAGCTTCTTGCCGTCGGGCCCGTGCAGGAGCGGCAGGTGGGCGTAGATCGGCGTCTCGGCGCCGATCGCCTTCTGGATGAGGATCTGCTTGGGGGTGTTGGAGTAGTGGTCGGCGCCGCGGACGACGTGGGTGATGCCGGCGTCGGCGTCGTCGACGACCACGGCCAGGTGGTAGACCGGCGTACCGTCGGCGCGGGCGACCACGAGGTCGTCGAGCAGGGCGTTCTCGAACTCGGTCTCGCCGCGGATGACGTCCTGGACGACGGTGACGCCCTCGTCCGGCACGCGCAGGCGTGTCGCGCCGGTGCCCTCGTCCTCGCCGCGGAAGCCGCGGTTGCCGTGCTGCTCCTTGAACGCCTTGACCTCGTCGGGGCCCGCGGTCGACCGGTAGGCGTGGCCGGCGTCTACGAGCTGCTGGACGACCTCGGCGTGGCGGTCGGCGTTGGCGGACTGGTAGATCGGCCCCTCGTCCCAGTCGATCCCGAGCCACTCGAGCGCGTCGAAGATCGTCTGCACGTTCTCCGGGGTGGAGCGCTCGCGGTCGGTGTCCTCGATCCGCAGCACGAGCTGCCCGCCCTGGCCGCGCGCCAGCAGCCAGTTGTAGAGCGCCGTGCGCGCATTGCCGATGTGCAGCGCCCCTGTCGGCGAAGGAGGGAACCGTACCCGCATCGGCGCTAAGCATGGCACGGCCGCGTGTGCCGCGGCGGAGCATTCGCGGGTCGCCGCTAGCCTTCCCGGCCCATGCTGATCGGCGCCCACGTCTCCCCCGCCGGCGGGCCCGCTCATGCGGTCGAGCGCGGGGTCGAGCGCGGCTGCCAGGCGATCCAGATCTTCAACCAGAGCCCGCGGCAGTGGAAGCCGACGGTCTACGACGACGAGAAGGTCGCCGCGTACAAGGAGGCGTTCGCCGACTCGGACGTCGACGCGCTGCTCATCCACGCCGTCTACCTGATCAACCTCGCGTCCGAGGACAAGGACATGCGGCAGAAGTCGCTGACCTCGCTGATCGCGTCGCTGCACGCGGGCCAGGCCCTCGGCGCGGTGGGCGTCGTCCTCCACCCGGGCTCCGCGCTGAAGGGCGAGGCCGGCGGCGCGGTCAAGCGCGCGGCCAAGGCGATCGCGGAGGCGCTGAAGGAGTCCGAGGGCTGCGCGCTGCACCTCGAGAACACGGCGGGCGCGGGCGGGACGCTGGGCCGGACGTTCGAGGAGCTCGCGGCGCTGATCGAGGGCGCGGGGGCCGGCAAGCGGCTCGGCGCGTGCCTGGACTCCTGCCACCTGTTCGCCAGCGGCTACGACATCCGCACCGCCGACGCGCTGAGCGACGTGGTCGATGAGTTCGACCGCGTCGTCGGGCTCGACCGTCTCGGCTCCCTCCACGTCAACGACTCGATGACCAAGCTGGGGTCCAACCGGGACCGCCACATCAACCTCGGCGACGGCGAGATCGGCGCCCGCGGCTGCGCCGCGTTCCTGTCCGAGCCGCGCTTCGAGGGGCTGCCCTGCGTGTTCGAGGGGCCGGGCGCGGCCGGCAAGGGCGTCGAGAAGCCCGACGTGGACAACATGTACGCCCTGCGCAAGCGGGGCCTGGCGAGCCGCAGGCGGCGGAAGTCGCGCTAGCCGCTGGCGGCGGCGAGCAGCGGCACGATCACGTCGCTCACGGGGGTCGGGATGCCGTGCCGGGCGCCGAGCCGGGCGACCACGCCGTTGCGCGCGTCCCACTCGAGCGCGCGGCCGGCCTCGTAGTCGAACAGGATCGAGGAGCCGAGGTCCTCGGGCATGGCCACGAACTCCTCGGCGAGATCGTCGGCGACAGCGTCCGGCAGGTCGGCTCCCTCGGCGCGCGCGACCGCCAGGCACTCGGCCGACAGCGCGCGGGCCAGGGCGAGGACGTCGGGCCGGCGGAACATCGCCGCCCGGCGGCCGCTGAGCACCATCAGGCCCGCGACCGCGTTGATCGCCAGCTTGCGCCAGGCCTGGGTGTGGAAGTCCGCAGCCAGCTCGACGCCGGGGATCAGCTCGGTGACGGCGCGTGCGGCCGGTTCGTCCGGGAGCGTGATCCGCGGGTCGTCGCGCACGAGCACGCGGTCGGGCGCAAGCCGCTCGACCGGGAACCACACGACGGCGGGCAGGACCGTCGCGCCGGGCGCATGCGGGCCGACCAGCGCTCGCTGCTCGACGCCGTTCTGGAGCGCGACGACGATCGTGCCCTCGCTGCTCAGCGCGCCCAGGAACGGGGCCGCGGCGCCGGTCTGGTGAGCCTTGACCGCGAGCAGGACGACGTCGGCGCGCCACGGGATCTGCGCCGGGTCGGTGACCACCGGCCCCGGCACGACCGTCTCTCCCCCGCCCTCGCGCTCGACGACGATGCGGTCGAGCGCCGTCCGGCCGCAGAGCAGGAGCTCGGCGTCCCGGACGATCGCCGCCGTCGCCGCGCCGATCGCTCCCGGCCCGACGACCGCGACGCGGGTCACGCAGCCGCGTGGGCGGGCACCGGCGCGGGCCCCAGCAGGTCGCGCAGCTCCGCCTTGAGCCCCGCGTCGCGACTGGCGATCTTGTAGCCGTCGCCGAAGCGCAGGCAGCGCACGCCGGAGCGGGTGTGGAGCACGAGCACGAACTCGTCGTCGCCCGGGTAGCGCTCGAACAGGTCGCGCAGCTCGGCGATCACGTGCGGCGGCAGCTTCTCGGCGTCGACGGTGATGCGAAGGTCGCTCGGCGCGGCCGCAGCCGCGAGCTGGGCGACCTTCTCCTTGGCCTTCTCGATCTCCGCGTCCGACGGGTCGAAGCGCTCGACGTCCTGCACGATGACGCAGCTCTTGCCGGCCTCCTTGTGGTCGACCCGGCCGCGCACGAGCACGATCTCGTCGGCCGTCACGACCTGCTCGACCGCCGCCAGCGTCTTCTCGAAGACCACGATCTCGATGCTGCCGTCGAGGTCGTCGAGCGTGGCGAACATCATCGGCGTCCCGGCCCGGGTGCGGATCTTCTTCGACTCGGTGATCATGCCGCCGACCTTCACCCAGTCGCCGTCGCGCTGCTCGGCCACCTGGGCGCAGCTGCAGTCGCTCTTCACGCGCAGCGCCTCGCGCACGCGCTTGAGCGGGTGCTCGGTGATGAAGATGCCGATCGACTCCTTCTCCATCGCCAGCAGCTCGGGCCGCTCGTACTCGTGCGTGGGGATCGGCGGGTGGGCGGGCGCGAAGGCGCTGCTGTTGGCGCCTTCGTCGCCCCCGAGGCCGCCGAGGTCGAAGATCGAGCCCTGGCCGATCTGGGCGTCGAGCTGGGTCTTCTGGCCGGCCGCCTGCGCCGCTTCGAGGACCTCGAGCATCCCGCGCCGGGTGGCGTGCGTGGAGCCGAACGCGCCGCACTTGACCAGCGCCTCGATCGCCTTCTTGTTGACGGCGCGGGCGTCGACGCGCTCGCAGAAGTCCCACAGGCTGGTGAACGGGCCGCCCTCCTCGCGGGCGCGCTTGATCGCCTCGACCGCGGCGTGGCCGACCCCCTTCACGGCATCGAGCCCGAAGCGGATGTTGCCGTCGACCACCATGAACTCGTGGTCGGACTCGTTGACGTCCGGCGGCAGGATCTCGATCCCCATGCTCTCCGTCTGGTTGACGAAGAACGGCACCTTGTCCTTGGTGTCCATCACCGAGGAGATGAGCGCGGCCATGTACTCGGCCGGGTAGTTGGCCTTCAGCCACGCCGTCCGGTACGCGATCAGGCCGTAGCAGGCGGCGTGCGAGCGGTTGAACGAGTAGTCGGCCGACTTCTCGTTGACCGTCCACAGCATCTCGATGACGTCCGGCGCGGTGCCCGACTCGCGGCAGCCGTCGAAGAACATCGGCTTGAGCTCGGCCATCGCGGCCCGGTTCTTCTTGCCGATCGCCTTGCGCAGGTCGTCCGCCCGTGGCCCGGAGAAGCCGGCGATCGCCTTGGCGATCTGCATCGTCTGCTCCTGGTAGAGGATGACGCCCTTCGTCGCCTCGGTGATCGGGCGCAGACGGTCGTCGACGTAGGTGATCGTGTCGGGGTTCTTCTTGCCGCGGGCGTAGGTGGGGATCTGGTCCATCGCCCCCGGCCGGTAGAGGGCGTTGAGGGCCACGAGGTCCTCGAACTCGTCGGGCCCGACCTTCTTGAGCGCCTCGCGCATGCCCTCGGACTCGAACTGGAACACGCCCACCGAGTCGCCCCGCGCCATCATCGCGTAGGTCTTCGCGTCGTCGAGCGGGAGCGTCGTCATGTCGATCCGCTCGCCGGTCGAGCGCTCGATGATGGCCAGCGTGTCCTCGATCACGTCGAGGTTGCGCAGGCCGAGGAAGTCCATCTTGAGGAGGCCGATCTCCTCGACGGGCTTCATCGAGTACTGGGTGACCGTGCGGTAGACCTTCTGGCCGTCCTCGCCCGTGCCGGCGTCGGCGAGCTGGAGCGGCACGATGTCGGTCAGCGGCCGGTCGGAGATCACGACGGCGGCGGCGTGGATCGACGCGTTGCGCACGATCCCCTCGAGCCCGCGCGCGACGTCGACGATCTGCTTGGCCGTGGGGTCGCGGGCGTACTCGGCGGCGAGGTCGGCGCCCGGCTGGAGGCACTCCTCGAAGCTCGGCGGGCGGCCCATGATCGGGTCGGGGATCAGCTTGGCGAGGCGGTCGCCGACCCCGTAGTCATGCCCGAGGACGCGAGCCGCATCCCTCGTTGCCGCACGCGGGAACATCTTGCCGAAGGTGATGATCTGGGCCACGCGGTCGGTGCCGTACTTCTCGGTCACGTAGCGGATCACGCGCTCGCGGCCGCGCACGGAGAAGTCGATGTCGATGTCCGGCATCGACACGCGCTCGGCGTTGAGGAAGCGCTCGAACAGGAGGTCGTACCTGAGCGGGTCGACGTCGGTGATCTGGAGGCAGTAGGAGACGAGGCTGCCGGCCGCGCTGCCGCGGCCCGGCCCGACGGCGATGCCGTTGTCCTTCGCGTAGTGCACGAAGTCCCAGACGATGAGGAAGTAGGCGTTGAAGCCCATGTCGTCGATGACGCCGAGCTCCATCTCCATGCGCTCGATCGCCTCTGCGGGCGGCGGGTCGCCGTAGCGGCGCCGCAGGCCCTGCTCGACGAGGTCGCGCAGGTACTCCTTCTCGGTCTTGCCTTCGGGGCAGTCGAAACGCGGGATCAGCTGCTTGCCGAGCTCGATCTCGACGTCGCACCGCTCGGCGATCTCGAGCGACGAGGCGAGCGCCTGCGGCATGTCGGCGAACGCCTCCGCCATCTCCTCGCTCGACTTCAGGAAGAACTCGTTCTTCTCGAAGCTCATCTTCGGCTGCGCGAGCGTGGACTTCGTCTGCACGCAGAGGAGCGCCTGGTGGTGGTGGAAGTCCTCCCTGCGGAGGTAGTGGACGTCGGCCGTCGCGACCAGCGGGCGGCCCATCTCCTGGGCGAACTTCGAGATCGCCTCGTTCACCTGCTCCTGCTCGGCGAGGCCGTTGCGCTGGACCTCGAAGTAGACGTTCTCGGGCCCGAAGGCCTGCACGAGCTCGTCGAGGTGGGCGCGCGCCTGCGGCAGCTTGCCCTGCACGATGCGCTGGCTGGAGCGGGAGGCGAGGCAGCCGGTGAGGCAGATCACGCCCTGTCCGTGCCGTTCGAGCAGCTCCAGGTCGACGCCGGGCTTGCCGCGGTGCAGGCCCTCGAGGAAGCCGGTGCTGGAGAGCTTGACCAGGTTGCGCAGGCCCTCGCCGGTCTCGGCCAGGAGCGTGAGGTGGTTCTTCTCCAGCTTCGGCTCGCGGCTGTGGCGGTCGTCCACGTAGTAGGCCTCGAGCCCGACGATCGGCTTCAGGCCGTGCTTCCTGGTCGCCTTGTAGAGGTCGACCGCGCCGTTCATGACCCCGTGGTCGGTCAGCCCGAGCGCCGGCTGGCCGAAACTCGCCGCGCGCTCGGCGAGCTTGTCGATCTTGCAGGCGCCGTCGAGCAGCGAGTACTCGGAGTGGACGTGGAGATGGGCGCAGCCGGAGGGCGTCACGGACTTCCCAGGCTATGAAATCGCCCGGACGACATCACCGACCCTCCCCGCTCTCACCGAAGGACTCGGCCACGAAGCGCTGATCGCCGGCGACCACACGGACGGTGCTGCTCTTCGAGACCTTACGATCGCCCGACGAGTTTGGGCTGACCTAGGCGACCGCCGCGTGGTTGGTCGTGCGGCAGAAGCACGATGACTTGATCGTGACGTCGGCGCGGGCGAGGGCGACGTCGAGCTGCTGCTTGACGATCCGTGCCGGCTCGGGCTTGCCGAGCCGGCTGAGGCACTCGTGATAGCCGTGCAGGCTCCAGACGTTTCCGGGGTGCCAGGACGAGCGCGGGATCGATGCGTCATAGCCCAGGTCCTCGGCGTAGACGGTCTCGGCCTCCTCGACACGGCCCTGCTCGAGGAGCAGCGCGCCGAGGGCATGGCGCGTGGGCTGCATCCAGCCCCAAGGCTCGTCGTAGGGCAGGGCGTCGTCGAGCGCGACTGCCCGGCGCAGGTGCTCGAACGCCGCGTCGAAGTCGCCGCGCCGGTACTCGAGCTCGCCGTCGAGCATCGCGCCGGCGACGGCGAGGATGTCCTGGGACGTGTTGTTGAACAGGTAGCGCGATTCGGGTACGCGCGCGAGCGCGGTGAGGAACGCGTCGCGCGCCGCGTCGGCTTCCTCCGTCCGCCCGGTCGTCGCGTAGGCGACGGCCTGTGCGTAGTGCGTCATCGCCGTCGTGGTGCAGTAGAGCACGGGATCGCCGGGCAGCGGCAGCGCGAGGATCTCCTCCCACATCCCGAAGCGGATGAGCACGTGCAGGCGCATCGGGATGAACGCCTCGAGGTAGTCGGCCATCGGTGGCTGCTCGATCCGCAGCAGCTCCTCGGGCAGCGCGGCCTCGAGGTCGGCGGCGACGCGCAGCGCGACCTGCGACCGGCCGAGGAACATCGCTCCGTAGATCGCGAAGTGGCGGTCGTGGGCGTGGTAGAGCGCATAGAACCCGACCCTGCCCTCGCGCGCGACGTACTTCTCGTTGACCTCGATCGCGCGCAGGTTCGAGTCGAGCGTGCTCTTGTAGTCGCCACAGAGCACGTCGATGTGCGTCGGCATGTGCACGAGGTGGCCGGCGTCGGGAACCAGCCGGCGCAGCTCATCGGCCACCGGCAGCGCCCGCTCGGGGAAGGGAGACATCTCCATCAGGTGCACGTAGAGGTGCACGAGCCCGGGGTGCGCGCGACCGCCGGGGCGCTCGAGCGCGTTCTCGAGTACCTCCTTGGCCTCGAGCGTGGCGGCGCCCTCGCACGGCAGGCCCGTGTAGCGATCCCACAGCGCCCACGGCGTGAGGTTCATCAGCGCGTCGGCGAAGAGCGCCGCAACGTCGAGATCATCGGGATGCGCGGCGTAGACGTCACGCATCGCTTCGGCGTAGTCGGCGTTCCACGCGACGAGGTCGGCTGCGGGATCGTTGGCCTGATAGCGGCTCGCGAGCGCCTCGACGAGCGCCCGCTCGACCGGCGCGGCGCGGTCCGTGCACGCGCGCGCTGCCGCGACCTCCTCGCCTGCCTTCTCGAGCGACGCCGCGAGGTCGACCGGGTCGAACGCCTCCCACTGCTTGTTGTAGTTCGGCCCGATCGCATAGGCGATCCCCCAGTGGGCCAGCGCGAACCCGGGGTCGTGCTCGACCGCGCGCTCGAAGCACCGGATCGCCTCCTCGTGGTGGAACGCGTAGGACCACACCAGTCCCCGGTCGAACCACGTCTGGGCGCTCGTCGAGGCCGTCGACGTGCCGCGCGTGTAGGTGCCGAGATCGAAGTCGTAGGGCTCCATCGCTGCCGCTCCTGGCGGTCGCTCGCTCGTGTCCGCACGCGAGGGTCTCATAGTGACGTCGGGGCGTGCAGGGCACTAGCTCCCGAGCGTCGTCGCCGACGCCGCGACTGGGGGATCCCCCGGCATGGCCGGGCCTCTCACCGGCTCTGAGGTCAGGCGGCGTACCCGGTCGCCTTGTCGACCGTCATGCGCAGGATCAGCCTGACCGCCCCGGGCGGGTCGGGATCGGGGTCGCGGCCGTCGTACTTCCACGACAGCCCGGTGTCGAAGGCACGGCCGATGTCCTCCTCGACCGTCACCCGGCCGCGCAGCTCGACGTAGTTGTACGGGTCGTCGGAATCGAGGATGGTGACGCTCGCGCGGGGATCGCGCTCGAGATTGCGATGCTTCCGCCGCCCGGCGACCGTCGAGAACAGCACGTCGTCGCCCTCGCGGCCGAGCCACATCGCCGACGTCTGCGGCCCGCCGTCGGGGTTGATCGTGGCGAGCACGGCGAAGTGGCGGCCGTCGAGCAGCCGGCGGATCTCCTCGTTCAGTTGAATGCCCATGGCCCGCAGCCTAGGCGCGGTCCGGCGGGACGGTGTCCCGGGAGGGCATGATGCGGACCGGAGAGCAGCAGGTTGTGGCCCGCCCACGTCGGGTACCCCGTGTGCAATAGTTGCGCGGCTGGTCAAATCGGGCCGGCGCTGAGCTCTGAGACACGCGGGAGGAGAGCTCGATGATGCGGGAACGTCATGCGATCAGGCGGATCGCCGCCTGCGCGATCGTCGCCGTCGCCGTGCTGACGGCACCGGCCGCGGCCTCAGCCGAAGACGGCTCCGACCTCTGGTTGCGCTACGAGCGCGTGAGCGACGCCGGGCGCCTCCACCAGTACCGGCACTCGATCCGCTCGATCGTGGTCGAGAACGCCGGGCGCACCAAGGTCCACCGCCACACCGAGAACCTGCGGATGGAGCCGGGCTCCACCGAGACGCTGGTGGAGAGCACGCTGGAGGCGGCGAGGGACGAGCTGGAGCGAGGCCTCGGCGGCCTGCTCGACCGCCGCGTGCCGGTCGCGACGACGGCACGCGACGGGGCGGTGGTCGTCGGGACGCGCGAGAGCTCCGCCGCCGTGCGGCAGCGGATCTCCGCCCGCGAGCTGCGCGGCCTCGGCGACGACGGCTACCTGATCCGGCGGAGCCGCGGCGTCACCGTCGTCGCCGCCAACACGGACCTCGGCGCGCTCTACGGCACGTTCGCGTTCCTGCGCCACCTGCAGACCCAGCGGCCGCTCGGGCGCCTCGACGTCGCCGACGCGCCGAGGATCCGCAACCGCCACCTGAACAACTGGGAGACGACACGCCTCTACGCCGGCAACAACGCCGCCGGCACCGGCGGGCTGAACGGCGAGAACGGGACGATCTTCAACTTCGCGGCGACCGGGCCGAGCGCCGGCCGCAACCTGCCCGTGATCCTCGACCGCTACATCGTCGTCGCACGCGCGCTGGCGTCGGTCGGCATCAACGGGTTCGAGATCAACCTCGTCAACGCCGACAACGTCTACCTGACGCCGCAGTACATCGCGCAGGAGGCGGCGCTCGCCGACGCGCTGCGTCCCTACGGGATCCGGATCTCGCTCGCGATCAACTACACGGCACCGACCGACCCGCGGTTCGCGCCGGACACGCTCACGAACGCGCAGCTCGATCCCTACAGCGCCGACTTCCGCGGCTGGTGGAACCGCAAGGCGCGCCAGCTCCAGGCGTCGATCCCCGACTTCATGGGCTTCACGGTGAAGGCGAACTCCGAAGGGCAGCCCGGCCCGCAGGACTTCGGCTACGACCACGGGGACGGCGCGAACGGCATCGCCGCCGCGGTGGCGCCGCTCGGCATGAGCGTCTACTGGCGCACGTTCGTCTACAACGCCGACGTCGACAACGACCGGCTCAAGCGCGCCTACCTCGAGTTCGGGCCCATCGACGACGAGGATCGCTTCCTCGACAACGTGTTCCTCCAGACCAAGAACGGCCCGCTGGACTTCCAGGCGCGGGAGCCGTTCCACCCGATGTTCGGCCGCATGGAGAACACGAACCAGGCGCTCGAGCTGCAGATCACGCAGGAGTACACCGGGCACGACAAGATGCTCACCTACCTGGCGCCGATGTGGGAGGAGGTCCTCAAGACCGAGACCCATGCCCCCGGGCGCGTGGGCGAGATCGTCGACGGGACGGCGCAGGGCCACGCCGACACGGCGATCGTCGGCGTCGCCAACCTCGGCAACGCCGACAACCTGACCGGCCACCACTTCTCGCAGGCGAACCTGTTCGCGTTCGGCCGCCAGGCCTGGGACTGGAGGCAGGGCTCCGAGGACGTCGCCGAGGACTGGGTGCGGATGACCTGGACCAACGACCGCCGGGCGGTCGGGACGATCGTGGAGATGATGATGGGGTCGTGGGAGGCGCTGGTGAGCTACCAGACGCCGCTCGGCATCGCCCACCAGTTCCACTCCGACGGCCACTACGACCCGAACCCGTCGCAGTGGTTCATCCAGGACGACTGGAGCCCGGTCTACTACAACAAGGCCGACAGCGCCGGGCTCGGGTTCGACCGCTCATCGACGGGCAGCGACTTCGTCTCCCAGTACTTCCCGCCGCTCGCCGCGAAGTACGGCGACCTCGACACCGTTCCCGAGAACCTGATGATGTGGTTCCACCACGTCCCCTGGGACCACCGGATGCGCAGCGGGCGCAGCTTCTGGGACGAGCTGGTCTCCCGCTACCAGCTGGGCGTGCAGTACGTGACCTGGATGCGCGAGACGTGGGACTCGCTGGAGCCGCACGTCGACGACCGCCGCTTCGCCGAGGTCGAGGCCAAGCTGGCGATCCACGAGGCCGACGCGGCGAACTGGCGCGACACCAGCGTGGACTACTGGCGGGAGTTCAGCGAGCGGCCGGTGCCGGTCGACCACGCGCCGCTCTCGGCGGCGATCGTCGTCGGCGGCAAGCGGCTCGGCGGCTTCGACCTCTCCGCCGAGTCGTACGAGATCCCCGTCGCGGCCGGCGCGTCCCCGCGGATCACCAAGGTCAGGACCGCCGACCCGCGCGCCCGCTACGAGATCGTCTCGCAGGCCCGCGGCGTTCCGGGACGAGCGGTCGTCAAGGTCACCGGCGAGAGCTTCTTCGGGCCGATCGTCAAGAACTACGTCTTCGACATGGTCCGCGACACCAGGCTGCGGACGCTGAAGGTCAACGGGACCCGGCTCGCGTCGTTCCGGCCCGACGACCACAGCTACAACGCCGTGCTGCCGGAGCCCGGGGATGCGCGCGTGAAGGCCGTCGCGAGCGATCCGGCCGCCGACGTCGCCGTCGAGCAGACCGGCGGGCGGGCCGAGGTCACGGTGCGCAACGGCGACGCGTCATCGGTCTACACCGTGGACCTCGACACCGAGATCACCGGCAGCGACGAGTTCGCCTCGCCCGAGCTCGGACCGCAGTGGCACGTCGTGCGGCCCGACGACGCCCGCCGCCGCCTGTCCGGCGGCTCGCTCGTCGTCATGGCGCAGGCGGGCGATCTGCAGGAGGGCGCGAACACGGCCCGGAACCTGGTGCTGCAGGACGTGAACGGGGACTGGACGGCGGAGTCGAAGGTCGTCTTCTCGCGGCCCGTGGCGTCGAATCACGAGCAGGGCGGCATCATCGCCTACGCGGGCGACGACGACTACGTCAAGCTCGCCTGGGAGATGGGCAACGCGACGGCGCCGATCAACAAGCGCCGGGTGGTGCTGCTGCGCGAGCAGGACGGCCAGGTGGCGACGCAGCAGGTCACGGGCGCCGACGCGCAGCGGATCGTCGGCGCGGACGGCGCGATCTGGCTGCGGCTGCGCAAGGACGGCGCCACGTACCGGGCGTACTACTCCGGCGACGGCGACGTCTGGCGCTTCATGGGCGCCGCGACGCTGGAGGCCGGGCCGGTCCAGGCCGGCGTCCTGGCCTTCAACCGGGCCGGGACGTCTGCCGATCTCGATGTCGCCTTCGACCACTTCTCGATCGAGAGCCGAGGTGATCGCGTTCCCGGCTCGTCGCGGTGGTCCGGACCGTGACCTCCCGATTCGGCGCAGCATCAGGGCTTGCGGCCCTTGAGCTTGACGCCGCAACGATCGCGCGACTACGGTCGGCGCCATGGTTGGACGGGTCGCCGACCATCCCCCAGGCCCCGGGGCGCCCTCATGAGCGTGCTCCCGATCCGCCGCGTCACCGCTGCGGCGAGCTCGATGGCGGAGGTCCTGCGCGAGGAGCTCCTGTCCGGTGAGTACGCGCCGGGCACGCCGCTGAGCGAGGGCGAGCTGGCCGGCTCCCGCGGGGTGTCGGCGGCGACGGCCCGCGAGGCGCTGGGCGAGCTGGCGCGCGAGGGCCTCGTGGTGCACTCGCTGCATCGTGGGGTCGAGGTGGCGCGGATCACGCAGGACGACGTGCGCGACATCTACGCGGCCCGGCGGGTGTTCGAGACCGCGGGGCTGGAGATGCTGCTGCGCGCCCGGCCGGCCGATGTGAGCTGGCTCGAGGCCGCGACCGAGCGGATGGGCGAGGCGGCGGTGGCGGGTGACGGGCGGGCGCTGGTGGAGGCCGACCTGGCGTTCCACCTCGCGATCGTCGCGGCCGCAGGGTCGCGACGGCTGACGCGGGCGGCGCAGAGCGCGTTGACGGAGCTGCGCCTGGTGCTCTCGGTGGCGGATCGGGCGGGTGACGACCTGCCGGCGCTGGTGGCCGACCACCAGTACCTGGTCGAGGTCTTCCGGTCGGCGCATCAGCGCGAGGCCGTCAACGCCTTGGAGGACCACCTCTCGCGCGGCGAGGTGATGGCGCGCCGCGCGACCTCAGAGCCGGGCTAGCCGGCGCGGACGCGCCGGATCCACTCGCGCATCTGGGCGACGGCCTCGAGGTCGCCGCGCAGGCACGGCCGGCGGCCGGGCGGGATGGACTCCTCGCGGAGCAGGCGCTCGAAGGCGTCGCGGCTCATCGACACGGTCGCCGCCGGCGGCTGCGGCGGGGAGCTGGAGACGGTGACGCCGGCGCCGTCGGACGCGGTCAGGTACCAGGTCTCCGACGGGTCGCCCGTGATCTCCTGGGCGATCGTGAACGCGTGGCCGCGGGTCCACGAGGGGTGGACGGCGTAGCCGAGGACGCGGTAGACGAGCTCGGGGTCGAGCCGGACCCCGGCGCGGGCGGCGTCGGCGAGCGAGAGCTCACCGGCCGTCAGCGGGCGGAGGTCCTTGAGGCGGCGCTTGCGGCCGCGCGCGCGGACGGGACCGAAGAAGCGGCCGATCCGGTGGTCGACGCCGGCGAGGAGCTCGGCCAGCGTGACGGCGTCGCCCATGAGGTGGAACTCGGCGACGCCGCGGGAGTGGGGCTTGTCCAGGCGCTCCACGGAGGCGCGGCCTCCGGCGATGGCGACGCCATACGTCCCGCCCTCCCGGATCGTGACGTCGTAGGCCAGTGGGCCTTCGATGAGGGCGCCCTGGGCGGGCAGGAGCGCGGCGAGCACGCGAGCGGCGGTCGCCGGGTCGTCGTGGGCGAGCTTGACGATGGCGCCGCGGAGGAGCGGGTAGTCGCGCCGGTCGCTGCCGACCACCAGCGCGCGGGCCGGCGGCTTCGTCGCGGGGACGATGACGGGCCCGGCGGGCTTGGCCTCGGGCTCCGGCGGCGGCGCGGCGGGCTCCGCGACGATCACGGGCTCCTCGAGCGGGACGGCCTCCGGGACCGGGGGCGGCGCAGGCGCCACGATCACCGCCGACGGGACCGGCGGCGAGAACGCGGCCGGCGGGTCGGGCGGTGGCGACCACTCGATCCCCGGCTCGGCGTCGGGCGCCGGCGGCTCGTCGGGCTCGTCGTGCCGGGACCGGTCGAAGCCGGGCGGGCCCCAGGGCAGCGGGGTCTCGGTCTCGCTCGGCAGCCGGACGGGCTCGACGCCGGGCTCGCACGGCTCGCGCTCGTCGTCGCCGGGTCCTCCCCACTCGACGCCGGGCTCGGCATCCGGTGCCGGCGGCTCGTCGTCGGCCGGCGGCTCGGGGTCGGCCGCGACGGGCGCCTGGCGGCGGAGCGCCTCGGCCGCGGCGTCGAGGTCGGCGACGATCCGCGCCGGATCGCCGGTCGGCTCGGCCGCCGCCGACGCCACCGCGTGCTCGCGGGCGAGGCGTTCGAGCTGCTCCGGCGAGCTGCGGCGCTCCAGCTCCGCGATCCGCTCCTGGAACGTCGCGCCCGCCGCCTCGGCCGCCGCCCGCGCCGAGCGTTCGGCCTCGAGCGCCGCACGCAGCGCCTCCGACGCCGACCGCTCGGCATCGCGCTCGGCCCGCGCCGCCGCGAGATCGGACTCGAACGTGGCGCGCTCGCGGCGCAGCTCGTCCTGGAGGGTCGTGTGCTCGACGGACTCGACCCGGAGCCGCGTCTCGGCGGCGGCAAGGGCGGCGGCGGTGGTCTGGATCCGCGCCTCGGCGACCGCGAGGGCGGCCTCGAGGCTCGTCACGCGGCCTTGGAGCTCGTCAGCCCTCGTGCGCGCCTCGGCGGCGGCCGCGCGCTCGTCCGCGGCCTGACGGCGGGCCGCTTCCAGCTCGGCGCCGAGGCGCTCCTGGGTCGTGCGCGCGTCCGCCGCGCCGCGGCGCAGGTCGTCGAGCTCCGTCGCCTGCGCGCGGGCGGTCTCGAGCTGGGCTCGGACGTCGGCGAGCGCGGTCTCGAGCTCCCCGCGGCGGCGGTCCCAGGCAGCGCCGGCCTCGTCGAGGCGGCGGTCGGCGGCCTCGAGCCGGCCGCGGGCGGCGGCCGCGGCCTCGGTCGCCGCGGCCAGCTCGGCGGCGTTCGCGGACAGCTCGCGGCGGGCGGCTTCGAGCTCGCCGGCGCGCTCCTGCAGCGCGGTGCGGATCGCGGCGGCGCCGGTCGCGCGGTCGGACTCGAGGACGGCGAGGCGGACGGCGTCGCTCGCGCGGGCGACCTCGCTCGTGCGCAGTCGCAGCTGCCACTCGCGGGACTGCGACCGCAGCGCGGCGGCGGAGGCGAGCGCGGCCGCGAGCGCCTCGCGACGGCCCTCCGCCTCGGCGGGCCGCAGCGCCTCGCGCTCGGTCGTCGCCTCCTCCAGGCGGCGCTCCAGCTCGGCGGAGCGCAGCTCGAGCACCTCGACCGCCTTGAGCGCCTCGGCAGCGACCTTGGCCTGGGCCTGCTCGGCGGCCTCGGCCCGGCGGGCGCGGCGCTCGGCGAGCACGGCGCGGTCGATCACGGTGCCGCCCGGCTCATCCGGCTCCTCCGGGCGCTCGGGCGCGGCCGGGACGGGCGGCGGCTCGACGCCGCGGGTCAGCGACGGCAGGCCGGAGCGCGCGCCGCTCGGCCACTCGAGCCACAGCGCCTCGGGGTCGACGGCGACGAGCTCGGCGGGGACGAGATACGTCCCGCGCCAGGTGCTGGGGTCGCGGCTGAAACGGGCGTCGGGCAGGGAGTCGAAGCGGTGGTCGGCACCCTCGGCGCGCAGGGCGAGCACGGGCAGGTCCGGCTCGCGGGCCGCCTCGTCCGTCCAGCGGCCGCGAACCCGCACCAGCCCGCTCTCGGCGCCCGACGGCAGCCACTCGACGGCCGCCACGGCGAGGCCTGGCAGGGCAGGGACGGCAGACGGGGACTCGGCCACGACGGGTCAATCGTTCCAGACCCGGCGGCGGGCTGCGCTGGCGGAATGGCTGGGATGGGGGTGTGGCTATTCGGAACCGTTGCGCCGCACCGCGGCGGCGACCAGCGCCAACCCACCCGCGGCGGCGGCCGCGCCGGCGGCGAGCAGGCCCTTCGGCACGTACGTCGACCCGTACCGCTTCCGCAGGAACAGCTTGCCGCCGTTCCAGACCACGTAGCCGAGCAGCTTGTAGAACATATTCGGAGTTCTACCCACTCCGCAGTCTGTGAGCCATCCGGGACTGGAGCGACCAGATCTCGATGAACCCGGGCGACGCCTGCTGGGAGAACAGGCCGCCGGAGTCCGCGAAGGTCGCGAGCTGGGCGTCGTAGACGGCGTTCGGGCTCTCGCGCGTCACAACGCGGACCGAGCCCTTGTACAGCTTCAGACCGATCGTGCCCGTCACGCGCTCGTTCACGTGGCGGGCGTACGCCTCGATGTCAGTCCTCAGCGGCTCCCACCACAGCCCGGCGTAGACCAGATACGCCCACTTGCGGTCGAGCTCGGGCTTGAACTGGTTCTGGTGGATCGTGCCGCACAGCCGCTCGAGCTCGCGGTGGGCCTTGAGCAGGATCGCGGCGGCGGGCACCTCGTAGATGTCGCGCACCTTGAGGCCGACGATCCGGTCCTCGATGTGGTCGACGATCCCGACCCCGTGCCGCATCCCGATCTCGGCAGCGGCCTCGATCAGCTCGACGAGCGCCATCTGCGACCCGTTGAGCGCCACCGGCACGCCACGCTCGAACGACACCTCGACCACCTCGGGCTCGTCCGGCGCCAGCTCGGGTCGCGTGACGAGCTGGAAGACGTCGTCGTCCGGGGCGTGGCTCAGGTCCTCGATCCAGCGCCCTTCTGAGGAGCGGCCCCAGAGGTTGTCGTCGATCGAGTACGGCGCGCTCTCCGTCCCGCCCTTGACCGGGATGCCGTGCTTGCGGGCGTAGGCGATCTCCTCGTCGCGTCCCATGGCCCAGGAGCGCACCGGCGCGATGACCTTGAGCTCCGGGGCCAGCGCCGCGACCGTGCCCTCGATCCGGACCTGGTCGTTGCCCTTGCCGGTGCAGCCGTGGGCGATCGTGTCGCACCCCGTCCGACGCGCGTACTCGACCGCGAGCTTCGCGATCAGCGGCCGGCCGAGGGCGGTGAAGAGCGGATAGCCGTCGCCGTAGTCGGCGTTGGCCTGGATGGCCGGGACGATGTACTCGCGCGCGAACTCCTCGCGCGCGTCGACCACGTGGCAGTCGAGCGCCCCGAGCTGCAGCGCCTTGCCGCGCACGACCTCGTAGTCCTCCCCCGGCTGCCCGAGGTTCACCGTCAGGGCCACGACCTCGGCCTCGTACTCGTCCTGGATCCACTTGAGCATCACGCTCGTGTCCAGGCCGCCGGAGTAGAGGAGCAGCACGCGCCCGACCTCGCCGCGCTGGGCGAGGTAGGTGGCGACGCGGGTCGACTCGGGGTCGGCGACGCGATGGACTTCGGTGCGGGGATCTCGGGGCTCGTCGTTCATCGACGAGCAGCCTACGAAGTCAGTAGCGCCCGCGGCGGGCGGCTCCGGCCGTCCGCAGGTAGCGGAAGCCGCCGTCGTCCTCGTCCTCGACGTAGCCGGCGTCCTCGAGCTGGTCGTCCGAGTCGCGCGCGTCGCGCAGCCAGCGCGCGCCGGCGAGGTCAGTCAGTCCGGCGGCCTCGTCGAACACGCGGAACGGATCGGTGGACAGCTTCTCGGCGCTGCGGCGGTGGAGCGGGGCGACGAGGAGCGCCTCGCCGTCGGCGCTCTCGTCGGCCAGGCTGAGCGCGACGAGGCCGAGGACGAGCGGCTTCGCGCTGTCGAGCCGCACGGCCAGCGCCGCCATCCGCTCGCTCCAGGCGCACAGGAGGTCGGCGCGGTCGACGTCGATCGCCTCGCGGAACGCCGCCTGCCAGACCGGCGCGGCGGCGCTGAACGCCTTGACCGCGCGCCCGATGCGCGAGTCCTCCGCGCTCGGGATCGGCTGGTCGTAGTAGTGCTCGCCGCGCGGGACGTCGAGGGTTGCCAGTGCGTCGCTCGTCTCCATGCCTGCTGTCAGTGAATCACGCCGCGCCACCCCGCGGCGTCAGGCGGCGCGGCTGGCGCCGCCGGTGTCACGCAGGCGATCACGCAGCGTAGGGGTGGCGAAGCCCGCGAGCGCGGCGAGGAGCATGAGCGCGAGCGCGACCCACAGGCTCGTCCCCGTGGCGTCGCCGCGGCCGCCGAAGCCCGTCGGGGGCTGGGTCACCGCCTCGCCGCGGATGTCGCCGGACTCCGCGGTGCCGTTGCCGCCGGTGGCGTCTCCGTTGGGCGTACCACCGCCGAGGCCGCCGCCGCCCGCCGAGTCGTCGTCCTCGGCGAGGACCGGCCCGGTTCCGGACGGAGCGCTCGGCCCGGCGATCGCGGGCGCATCGCCGCTCGCGACCGACCCGCACGAGTCCGCGCGCGCCAGCCGCCGCGCCGTGCGCAGGCCGCGGCGCTCGATGCGGAGGACGCGGCCGACGCGCAGGTCGAGCGCCCGGGCGACCCCGCGCCGCGACCGCGGCTGCGCGGCCCCGAGGCCGGCCCGCAGCCGGAGCACGCGGCTCTGGGTGGTCGAGAGGTTGTCGAGGCAGCCGTCGAGGCGCGCGACCGTGCGTCGCAGCCGGCGCTCCGAGCGGCGCCGCTCGCGCGGCGTGATCGAGCGCCGCGTGCTGCGCTGCGTCGAGCCGGGCCGGCCGGTCGTGGGCGAGCCGGCCGAGGGCGCGCCGCCGCCACCGCCCGCGGACGAGGACGCGGCCGGCGAGCCGCCGCCTCCTCCACCGCCGCCGGACGGGGCGGCCGTGGAGCCGCCACCGCCGCCGCCGCCGCCGCCACCGCCGCCGCCACCGCCGCCACCGCCGCCACCGCCGGGGGCGGGCACGGCCGGGAGATCGGGCAGGTCAGGCG
>Ga0081538_10000689_pt1 | contig 37088 bp, 41 predicted proteins | sample TabmetS5T2R1_FD_71022 | JGI IMG/M metagenome (GOLD analysis project Ga0081538, IMG submission 71022) | Tabebuia heterophylla rhizosphere microbial communities from the University of Puerto Rico - S5T2R1 | ecosystem: Host-associated > Plants > Roots > Rhizosphere ...
CACGAACCTCACCGCCCGCCTCGGCCGCTGGAGCGCCCGTCACCGCAAGACGGCAATCTTCGGCTGGCTCGCCTTCGTCGTCGCCGCCGTCGCGGTCGGCGCGACCCTCGGCACGCAGCGGCTGGACCCGGACACGGTCGGCGCCGGCGAGTCGCAGCGCGCCCAGGAGATCGTCGAAGCGGGCGCGTTCGCCGACAGCGCCGACGAGTCGGTCTTCGTCGCGAGCGAGTCGCACACCGCGGCCGACCCCGAGTTCCGGGCCGTGCTCGCCGACGTCGTTCGCGTCGTCTCGGCCCAGGAGGGCGTGTCAGACGTGCGCTCCCCGCTCGAGGCTGGCGGCGCCACCCTCGTCGCGAAGGACCGTCAGGCCGCGCTCGTCCAGTTCGAGCTCTCGGACGCCGACGAGCAGGCGACGACGCTCGTCGAGCCCGTCCTCCAGGCCGTCGCAGGCGTGCAGGAGCGGCATCCGGCGTTCCGCGTCGAGCAGTTCGGCGCCGCGAGCGGCCAGAAGGCGTTCGAGGAGACGATCGGCGAGGACTTCACACGCGCCGAGTACACGGCGCTCCCGGTCACGCTCGGCATCCTCGTCGTCGTCTTCGGCGCGCTCGTCGCGGCCGGCATTCCGATGCTCGTCGGCCTCACCGGGGTGGCGGCGGCGATCGGCCTCCTCTCCATCCCCAGCCAGTTGTTCGCCATCCACGAGGGGGCGAACGTCGTCGTCCTCCTGATCGGACTCGCCGTCGGCGTCGACTACTCGCTCTTCTACCTGAAGCGGGAGCGCGAGGAGCGTGCAGCCGGGAAGGGCAGCGAAGCGGCGCTCGAGGCGGCCGCAGCGACGTCCGGACGCGCGATCCTCGTCTCCGGACTGACCGTGATCGCGTCGCTCGCTGGCATGCTCCTCGGCGGCTCCGCGATCTGGACGTCGGTCGCGGTCGGCGCCATCCTCGTCGTCGCCATCGCCGTGGCGGGCTCGCTGACGGTGCTGCCGGCGACGCTCGGCTGGCTCGGCGATCGCGTCGAGCGCGGCCGCGTTCCGCTCGTCTCGCGGCGGCGGGACGGCGACTCCCGCATCTGGGGCGGCATCGTCGACCGGGTGCTCCGCCGACCGGCGGTTTCGGCCGTGCTCGCGAGCGGGCTGCTCGTCCTCCTGGCCGTGCCCGCGCTCGGGATGAAGACGGCGGAGTCGAGCATCGACGACCTGCCGAGGTCGCTCCCGATCATGCAGACGTACGACCGCATCCAGGAGTCGTTCCCGGGCGGGCCGCTGCCCGCGGTCGTCGCGATCGACGCCGGGGACGCCGCGGCTCCTGTGGTGCGGGACGGGATCGCGCGACTCCGCGCAGAGGCGGTGGCCACCGGCCTGATGGCCGAGCCGATCACCGTCCAGTCCAGCCCGAACGGCCGCGTCGCGCTCGTGTCGATCCCGCTTGCCGGGACCGGCACGGACGAGACGTCGGTGCGCGCGCTCGAGGCGCTCCGCGAGGAGGTGATCCCGGCCACCGTCGGTTCGGTGGCGGGAGTCGAGGCCGCCGTGACCGGCCAGACCGCCGTGTCGGAGGACTTCCGCGCGCTCATGGCCGAGCGGATGCCGCTGGTGATGGGCTTCGTGCTCGTGCTCGCGTTCGCGCTGCTGCTGGCAGCGTTCCGGTCGGTGGTGATCGCCGCGAAGGCCGTGCTCCTGAACCTGCTCTCCGTCGGCGCCGCCTACGGGCTGATCGTCGCCGTCTTCCAGTGGGGCTGGGGCGAGAGCCTGCTCGGCTTCGAGTCGACGGGCGCAATCGTCTCCGGGCTGCCGCTCTTCCTATTCGTCGTCCTCTTCGGCCTCTCGATGGACTACCACGTGTTCATCCTGAGCCGCGTCCGGGAGGCCTACGACCGCGGAGGCTCGACCGAGGAGGCGGTCGCGTACGGGATCAAGACGACGGCCGGGGTCGTGTCGGCGGCCGCCTTCGTCATGGTGGCCGTGTTCGCGATCTTCCTCACCGTCTCGACGGTGGACATGAAGCAGTTCGGGTTCGGGCTGGCGGTCGCCATCCTCATCGACGCCACGATCGTGCGGGCCGTGCTGCTGCCGGCCACGATGAAGCTGCTCGGCGACTGGAACTGGTACCTGCCGTCCTGGCTCGAGTGGCTGCCGCGCTTCGAGCACGAGCGGCCGGCGGATGCGCGTTTCGAGGCCGAGCCTGAGATCCTGGCCGCATGAGCGAGCGCATGGCCGACACCGCCGCGACCGACGAGCTGGGCCGCAGCCGCTCGAACCGCATGCTGGCGGGCGTGGCAGGAGGGCTCGGCGCCTACTTCGAGCTCCACCCCGCAGTCTTCCGCGTCTCCTTCGTCGTCCTCACGCTCATGGGCGGCGCGGGGATCCTGATCTACCTGGCGGCGGCGCTCGTGATGCCGGACGAGGGGAAGGAGGACTCGGTCGCGACCGCGGCGCTCCGCCGCCGCCGCCCGTGGGTCCTGGTCGTGCTCGGCCTGATGGCGGTCGTCCCGCTTGCCCTGCTCTCCGAGGTGCCCGTCTGGCCTCAGGGGGACGCCTGGCCGTTCCTGCTGATCGCCGGCGCCCTCGCTCTCTGGCTCACCTGGTTCGCCGTCGCGGGCATCGGCCGGGGGTGGCTCCGCGCGGTCGGAATCGTGGTCGCGTCGGTCGCCGTCTTGCTCGTCGTGCTCGTGGCCGCGTTCCTCGCCACCTTCGATGTCCACCTCGGCGACGGCGTCGACGAGCGCACGGTCGCGCCGGCGAGCGTGAGCGCCCTCGACCGCCGGTACGAGCTAGGGCTCGGCGAGCTCGTCTTCGACCTGCGCTCCGTCGAGTTCCCCCTCGGCGAGACCCGGCTGGACGTGCGCGTCGACGCGGGCAGGATCCACGTGCTCCTCCCGGACGACGTCGCCCTGCGGGCGGTCACGGGGGCGAGGCTCGGCGAGATCGACTTGCTTGGCCGGCGGGTCGAGGGCTGGGAGGTGGACGAGCAGGTCGACGAGACCGGTCTCCGCGTGCTCGTCCTCGAGGCGGAGGTCGGCATCGGGGAGATCGACATCGAGCGGGGCCTGCGATGAGTACGGCGGCGCTTCCCCGGTTCGCGCTGGACGCCGACCGGCGGGCGATCGCGGGAGTCTGCGCGGGGATCGCGCGGGCGCTGGGGGCGGACGTAACCCTCGTCCGGCTCGTCTTCGCCGTGCTCGCGCTCGCGGGTGGGGCCGGGATCCTCGTCTACCTCGCGCTCTGGGCGTACGCGCGCGCCCGGCGGGTGTGGCTGACCGTTCTCCTCGCCTTCGTCGCCGGCGCGCTCGTCCTGGGCGCGATCGGACTCTCCGGGAGCGGCATCTTCGGGATCGCGCTCGTCGTCGCCGGCCTCTGGCTCGCGCTGCGTCGCGGCGGAAGCCTCCGCCCGGGCGCCCCGGTGTCCTACTTGGGCCTCGGCCTCGCGGCCATCGGCGTGGCGATCGTGGTTCCCGGCGGCACGCCCACGCTCCTCGCGCCGGGAGCGGTGGCGGCCGCGCTCATCATCATCGTCGGCCCCTGGCTCTGGCGGCTCGTCCGCGACCGCGACGCCGAGCGGGCAGCGCGGGTGCGGAGCGAGGAGCGGGCGGAGGTGGCGGCGCGCGTGCACGACTCGGTCCTCCAGACGCTGGCGCTGATCCAGCGGCACGCGGGCGAGCCGCAGCGCGTGTCCGCCCTGGCGCGTCGGCAGGAGCGCGAGCTCCGCGGCTGGCTCTACGGCGACGTCCCGCTCGGGAACGGCGCCGCCTCGCTCGAGGCCGCGCTCTCGACGGCGGCCACAGACGTCGAGGAGGTGCACGGCGTGCGCGTCGAGCTCGCCAGCGCAGGGGACTGCCCCGTCGACGACCGCGTCGAGGCGGTCGCGCTCGCGGCGCGTGAAGCGATGACGAACGCGGCGAAGTTCGCCGGCGTCGACGAGATCGACGTCTACGCGGAGGTGACGGAGGACGCCGTCGCTGTCTTCGTCCGCGACCGCGGCTCCGGCTTCGACCGCGCTGCCGTGCCCGCCGACCGGCGCGGCCTCGTCGAGTCGATCGAGGGGCGCCTCGAGCGCGCCGGCGGAGAGGCGAGGATTGCCAGCGCGCCCGGCGAGGGCACCGAGGTCGAGCTCCACCTCCCGAGGAGGGCACAGTGAAGCCGCGGATCGTCCTCGTCGACGACCACGCGCTCTTCCTCGCGGGTGTGCGCGCGGAGCTCGGAGACGCGGTCGACGTCGTCGGAACTGCGGGCAGCGTGGCCGACGCAGTCCCGCTGATCAAGGAGCTCGACCCCGACGTCGTCCTGCTCGACGTCCACCTTCCGGACGGCGGCGGCGACGCGGTCATCAACGCCGTCGCGCCGGACCGCCCCGGCGTCCGCTTCCTCGCGCTCTCCGTCTCCGACGCCGCGGAAGACGTGATCGGCGTCATCCGCGCGGGCGCGCGCGGCTACGTGACGAAGACGATCTCCGGCGAGGAGCTGGCGCAAGCGATCGAGCGGGTCCGCTCGGGCGACGCCGTCTTCTCCCCCCGGCTGGCGGGCTTCGTGCTCGACGCCTTCCGCGCCGGCGAGCGGGTCGGCGGCGACGCCGAGCTGAACGAGCTCACCCCGCGCGAGCGCGAAGTCCTGCAACTGATCGCGCGCGGCTACATGTACAAGGAGATCGCCGCGCGGCTGCACCTGTCCGTGAAGACCGTCGAGAGTCACGTCTCGAACGTCCTGCGCAAGCTCCAGCTCTCGACGCGGCACGAGCTGACGCGCTGGGCGACTCAGCACCGGCTCGTCTAGTAGGAAGGAGGAGCGGTGAACGCATGCATCGTCGGCGCCTCGGGGACGCTCGGGCGCTACATGGCCCGGGCACGCGCTCGACCGCGGCGACGAGGTAGTCAGTCGGTAGTGCTCGATCATCGAGCCTCGCTCGCGGGGCGCTCAGAATTGCGGTTCAGGTGCGCGTTCAGTACCCCGGCGCGGGATGTACGCGCTACGCGCTCGCCTCGTTAGACGAAACCGCTGCAAATGCGCAGCATCGGCATCCCGCTTCGGGAGGACGCCCGGCGATGTGGCCGGTCGTCTTTCCTGCGGGGATTACCGGCTTCAGGCGGCTCTGAGCGGCCATTTCCGGCGCGGGATGAGCGCGGGATGAAACGAGCCCGGCGGTCGTTTTGCGCCGAGCTGGCAACAGAAAGTGCCGATTTGCAGGACTTTAGCGGGAGCGACGGGACTCGAACCCGCGACCTCCGGCGTGACAGGCCGGTCATGGCGCCTCCGGGCTGAGCGGGGATGAGGCGGGGATTTACGGCTAGAGCACGCTTTTCTTCGGTGGTCTTGCAGGGATTGGCGGGTGCCGGCGGGAGCTTCCGGTGGCCTCCTGCGGGATCAGTGCGGGATGACTCGTTGTCTAACTAGCGAACGACCGGATCTGCGCGGGATACGGTTGTGGCGCCGGTCCTTTCGCAACACCCGCATGGCAGCCGCGCAACCAGGTCGGACTCAGCCGCAACGGGGTCGACGTACGGTCGTCTCGTGAGACGGCAGCCTACGTTCTACTCGTGCTCGTCCTGGAGGCGCAGCGCTTGCCTGACCGCGACCAGGCTTGCGGGCGTGCCGTCGACGCCGCAGAGGATGCGTTCGAAGACTGGGGGCTCGCTCGCCTGTGCTTCCATGGTCACGGCCTAGGGAGGCGATCCGGTGTCGATCCAGGTGCGAAAGCGCTCGACCTGCTCGGCCGGCCAGCGGGCATCGCAGGGCATGCTTCCGGCCGCCAGCCGCCGGTAGATCTCCTCGGCATTCGTGCGGACGTCCTCGTAGGACGTGAGGTTGAAAGCGAACGACATCGCGTCGACGTCCTCCGCCCGGAAGAGAGGATGAATGTCGCTCTCGAATCCGAGTCCCGCCTGTTCCATCTCATCTCTCCTCGATCGCGTTCCCTCGCGGAGTCCCTCGGATGAAGCTCTCGAGCTGCTGTGGGCGACCGTCTGCGCGCTCTTCGTCGCCTTGTTGTGGCGCCGCATCAACTGAGCGCTACTGCTCGTAGCGCTTGACCACCTCGGGCGGCCTGGCTCGTGCCGCGTCGGCTTCCAGCCCGAACTCCTCGAGCGCACGCCGCTGCCGCAGCAAGTCCCAGCACTGGTCAAGCGTCAGCTTGAGCTCGTCGAGGCGCCGCCGGTCGACCTCAGTCGCCTCGCCGCGCGACTCTGCCTCCCAGAGCTTGTGCTCTCGCCCACGAGCTCCTCGATCCGGTTTCTGATCTGCTCCACATCAACCTCCCTCGTCCCGTCGCTCAGGTTCGGTGCTGAACCCGCGGATACGGTAGAGGGATGCGCGCGCGATCAAGGAGAAGCACGAGGTCGCTAAGGGCACGCTCCTGGTCATCTTCAAACGACGAGACGTTCTGGCGGGTCTACAACCGCTCCGATGTCGCCTTGCGCTACGGCGCGAGTGTCGAGCGAGACACGAGTTCCGACAGCGAGGCAAACGCGTCGTGGCGAGACCGCTGGCGCGTCGAGCGCCCGGAACACTGGAACGAGCTCCCGTGGAGCTCGGCCTCGTGACCGCCGACCCGTAAGTCACGTTGATCGCGGCGGCTCGGGCCGTCGGCATCTCGCTAGTGGTGGTACTCGTGCACGACGGCGTGGCCCTTGCCGCGCCGGATCATCGCCCGGTTCACGGCGAAAGCGAAAGGCCAGGCGATCGCGAAGCCGCCGAGCAGCGGCAGCCAGAAGCGCAGGTCGCCGAGGCCTGCCTCCAAGGCGCCTGGCACCAGGATGATCGCCAGGTTGTCGATGAACTCCATGATCGCGATCGACACCGTGTCGGCGGCGAGCGCGATCGGCACGATCGCGCCGAGGGCAAGCCCGGCGCGGAACAACGGCAGCGAAGTCAAGATGTAGCCGAAGAGGAAGCCGAGCCCAACGGCCACGGTGATCGACGCGGCGTCGCCCCAGGCGAACACGGTCGCGAGCACCATCCCCGTCACCTCCCCGGTGAGGCAGCCGGTGAGGCAGTGATTGGTGGCGCTCGTCGCGAGCCGGTTGAGGCCGACCTCGGTGGTCGGTCGGTGGCTCTGGTCAGCGGCATGGGCGTGTTCGTGCATGTGACTCAGCCGGCCTCCTCGAACGCGAGCTCGGTCACTCGAGCAGCTTGCCCATTCGCACGGCCTCCTCGGCGTAGCCGAGCGAGGCGTAGAGCGAGCGCGCGACGGCGTTGCCGCCGAAGACGTTGAGGGCGACCCTCTTTGCGCCGAGCTGGCGGGCGCATGCCTCGAACGCGAGCATCGCCGCGCGGCCGAGACCGCGTCCGCGCACCCGCTCGTCGAGCTCGATCGCGTAGAGCCAGAGCCCGAACGGGCGCTCCGCGAACCAGAGCCGCCCAATCGCTTCGCCGCTCTCGTCCTCGACGACGAAGAGGTGGTTGCCGGACGCCTGTTCTCCACCGGGGAAGAGCGCCTCGTGGTCGCGGTCGGACTTGGCCTCCGCCTCCTCGCGGGTCAGGCCGCCGTGGCGCACGAAGTCGTCGACGTAGAACCGTCGCATGCCGTCGAGCCACCCAGGCAGCTGGTCGTCTCTCAGCTCCCGCAGCCGCACGCGCACGTCTCGCCGCCGGTCCGGCACCTCGACTGCCGTCGCCGGCCTACCCATCGGCTAGGACGGCGTAGGCGCGGACGGGGAAGGTGCCGATGCCGACGACCTGTGGCGGGGCGGCATGGAAGCGAAAGCCGCTCGCCGGGAGCTGGTCAAGGCCGCATAGGTGCTCCACGATCGGGATGCCGGCCGCCAGCAGCGCCGTGTGCACCGGGCGTGCCGGGCCGCTGGTGTCGTCGATGTTGACCGAGTCGATGCCGACCAGGCCGGCCTGCTGCTCGACCAGCCAGTCGGCGGCAGCAGGGGTGAGGAAGGGGTTGACGGTGCCGTAGCGCTCGGTGGCCCAGTGGCGGTCCCAGCCGGTGTGGACGAGCACCGCTCGGCCTTCGACCTCGTGGGAGGCGAACGCGTCACGGTCGATCGCGCGCCGCCCGGCATCGATTCGCACGACGACGCCGTCCAGGTCTGCGAGGCGCTGCAGAGGCAGGCCGGCGATGTCCGTACCCGGCGAAGCGTGGAAGGGGCTGTCGAGGTAGGTGCCGGTGTTGGCCACCATCGAGATGCGGCCGATGTGGAACTCGGTGCCCGGCCCGTAGCGGGCGGGGGAGGCCTCCCTGGGCAGGTAGTCGCTGATCTCGGGCCCGGGCAGCCCCGGGTATGTGACCATGCCGTGCTGGATCTGGTGGCTCAGCTCGACGAGACGGCGCGGCTCCGACCGCGGCGTCTCCGACGGCCGGTCCGCCAGCTCGCCGCGGGACGTGGATCCACGACCACGCGCAGGTTCCGTAGCTCTTTCCATCGTGTCTCCTCGGTGTTTTCGGTTGGTGCGGGGCGCCCTCGGCCACCTCGGTCAGTGCGAAGACGGGAATCATCAGGCCGCCGCGAGGAGCTCGCGGCCGAGGAGGACTTCCCACGGCTCGACGCTCGTGATCGCCAGCAGCTCCATCGCCGTGTAGGGATCGTCCTCGAAGCGGCCGCGGACGTCGGCCTCGTCCTGGGCCTCGACGACGAGCAGCGTCCTCGGGGCGTCGGCGAGCCAGCCGCCGAGGACGACGAAGCCGTCGTCGACGAGGCCGCCCATGAAGGCGAGGTGCTCGTCCCACGCATCCTGCTCGTGCGCCGGCCTCGCGTCGTCCCAGCGCGCTCCCCCCTCACGGATGACGGCGAACAACGAGCCTCGCGTCGGACTCGGCTCGGGCGGCGTGATCTCCATCGAATCCATGATCTGCCTCCTTGCTTGTGGTTGGACTGCCCCGATGTCGAGGCACGCGCGAGGCTAGGAGGAGGACCTGTGTGGGTCCTTACTCTCCGCTGAGTCAACTCAAACAGTGGTGTTCTGGTTATGCAGGCTACAGCGGCTTCGACGCAGGCTCGTAGGCAGAAAGGACCGTCTCCGAGATGAAGCGTGGCGCGTCGCCGGCGTCGAGCTGCCCCTTCCTCACGTCGACGGCCGCTCCCTTCATGACGTGGTGCAGGACGCTCGTCAACCAGCTCGCCGGGAGATCTCGTCGGAAGACCTTCTCGGACTGTCCGCGCCGGATGAGGGTCTCGATTCGCTGGGCTGGCTTGTCGTGCAGCTCCTTGATGCGTCCGGGAGGGAGGGCCGCCTGCGCCGCCTCGAGGACTGCGCCGGCCTGCGCCATCAGAAGCCAGCCCGCCTCGATCATTGTGCGAAGCGCCTCACGCGGATCGCCCGTCAGGTCGAGGGTTTCGAGGACCTCGTCGCCCTCGTCCAGCACCCGGCGTAGCGCAGCCTCGATCAGCGTTTCGCGAGAGGAGAAGTGACCGTACAGGGTGACTCGCCCAACGCCGGCCGCGTGTGCGATCTCGCTCATGCTCGCGTCCGGGTTACTCCCGAGGCAGGCGACCGCGGCCTCGACGATCCTCTCGGCGTTGCGCCGCGCGTCGGCCCGCCGGCGCCTCTTGCTCGCGATCTCCACCATGGAACTCGAACAGCACTGTATCTGTTATTCTAGCCGACTAACCAGAACAGCACTGCGGGATGAGCGCGGGATGCGGTTGTTGTCTCCATCGCAAACGCGAGATGAGCGCAGGGATGCGCCATCGCGACCCTCCTTACCATGGAAGTTCACGGGCGGCAAGCGCTTACACGCGCGGGTACTCGCGACCAGGTTTGTCCTGCAAATCGGCTTTTCATCGCGTGTCGCCAGTGCCCGCGTGTGGCCGCACGTGCTCAAGCTGACGTAACTGTCTCGTACCCGCGGCGTGTTGTCTGTTCACTGAACGGCAACCGGGCGCTGGGTCCGTTCCGCACGATCCGGACGGTGAAAGTCATCCGCCTGGGCCTAGGCGGTGGGCCGACCGGTGCGCAGCGGCCCGGGCTGAGCGGACCCATCACGCTATGAATGGCGGAGGGGCCGGAAGAATGACCTCAATTCGGTGGCGAGCAACTCCGGTTCCTCGAGGGGCATGAAATGGCCGCCCCGTCCCGGCGCGCTCCAGTGCTGGAGATTCGCGCACCGCTCGGCCAGCTCACGCGGGTAGCCGCTGAATACCGGCTCCGCGCTGAGGGTGACGGCCGTGGGCACGCTGATCACGGGTCGCGGGCGGTTATGGCTCCAGTCGTAGTACTGGCGGAACGACGAGGCAATCGACCCGGTGACCCAGTACAGCGTGACGATGGTCAACAGGGTGTCGCGGTCGAATCGGCTCTCGAGGTCGCCGTGACAGTCGCTCCAGTCGCGGTACTTGTCGATGATCCAGGCCGCTAGGCCGGCCGGCGAGTCGATGAGCGCGGCGGCGATGGTGTCGGGCCGGGTGCCCATGATCGCGCTGTAGCCGCCGTCGGTCTCGTCATAGGCCCTCTCCGCCTCGAGGAACGCCTCTTCGGCCGGTGAGGGCGGAGGGTCGAAGTCATCAGGAAACGGTGGATGGATCAGATGGAGTCCGACAACCTCGTCTGGGTAAAGCGCGGCCATCCAGCCGCTCACCGCGCCGCCGATGTCGCCGCCAAAGGCGCCGTAGCCGCGGTAGCCGAGGACGTCGGTCATGAGGGCATGCAGGATCCTGGCCATCGCGGCTCGCGTCAGCGGCTCGTCCGGGAGCTCCGAGTAGAGGAAGCCGGGCAGCGAGGGGACGACCACGTCGAACGCGTCGACCGGGTCAGCGCCGTACCGAGCCGGGTCTGCCAGCCGCGCAGCCAGCGGAAGCATCTCGACGAAGCTGCTGGGCCAACCGTGGCTGAGGATCAACGCCAGAGGCCGCTCGGCGCCTTCGGCCGGAGCGGCGTGGAAGTGTAGAAAATGGAGGCGGTGTCCGCCGACCTCCGCCGTGTGCTGGGGGAGGGCGTTCAGCTCGCCTTCCCGCTGTCGCCAGTCGTAGCGGTCGACCCAGTACGTGACCAGATCGCGGAGGTAGTCGGGGTCGGTCCCCGCCTGCCACTCCCGTTCGTCGCTGGGCGGCGAAAACCGGGATCGCGCCAGCCGCGAGTGCAGGTCGGCGAGTACCGCGTCCGGGACTTCGATCCGAAAGTCGACGGCTGCCATCACGCTCAGCGTAGGGCCGGGGCACGTGCCCGGCCACCACGACTTCACTTCACCCGGGCGACGGACGGGAACCCGTCACCAGTCCGAGGCGATCGACGAGCCAGGCCCCTTGCCACGTACGCTCGTCGATGTCATCAACATCGCCGGCGAGCGCATACGCGGTCATCTTCGCGGCCACGCATGCGCCGCGGGCCGGGACGCCCGCGTCGCGGGCATAGAAGCAGACGTCGGCGGTGTAGCCCGCCAGCGTTCCGGCCACGCCGCCGGCGGCAGCGGAGGCGGCCGACTCGAGCTCCTCGAGATCTGCGGCCTCCTCGAGCGAAGCTGCGGCTTCCGCCCGTCCAGCGGTCCGGAGCGCCGTCGCGGCCCGCACCGCAACCCGACGCGCGCAGGCGGCGGCGAACTCCCAGGCGAGCTCCGCCGACCACGTGTCGATCCGGCCGCGAAGGCGTGCGCGCTCGGCGATGAGCAGGTGTGGGCGCTCGGCGAGCCGGCCGTCGAGCTCGATGTTCCAGAGCTCCTCTTCGAGCCAGTATGGGAGATCGCGGGCCCGGTAACCGCGTAAGGCCTCGGGGGGAGCAGCGTCTGCAGCTACCCAGTCGCCGTACTCACCCTCCTTCCCCGTGGGCCAGGCGAAGCCAGAGAGCGGCTCGACGGCACCCTCGGAAAGGAAGGCGTAGGCGAGCACCTACTCGCGTTTCCAGCCGTGAAGGGCGGCGACGAGCGCCTCCTCCGCCGCGGGCGACACCTCCTCCTCCGGGATGCTTCCCAGCAGGCGCATGGTGGTCTGCATCTGCTCGAGGTGCGCGCGACAGGGCGGGCAGCTCATGATGTGCTCCTCGAACCGGCTTCGGTCCTCGGCTGAGAGCGAGCCCTCGAAGTACAGGGTGACCAGCTCGACGAGCTCCTTGCAGGTGAGCGGATCGGTGCTCACAACCGGATCCTAGATCAGCGATTCAGCGATCCGCTAGGTTGGGCGGGGGATGGAGTCTGGGTCAACTTCGACGGCTCCGGTTGGGGGCCGACCGCGAAGCGTGGACGAGAGCCGGCTCGTGGAAGCGCTCCGCGCCAGCGATGAGGAGGCGTTCGTCGAGCTGATCCGGCGCTACGGCGGAACCATGCTCCGGGTTGCTCGCCTCTACGTCTCGAGCAGGGCGGTCGCGGAGGAAGTGGTGCAGGAGACGTGGCTCGCGGTACTGACCGGCATCGAACGCTTCGAGGGCCGCTCGTCGTTCAAGACCTGGCTGTTTCAGATTCTTGCGAACAGAGCGCATACTCGCGCGGCCAAGGAGGGGCGGAGCGTCCCCTTTTCGGCCCTGAGCGAAGAGGAGCTCGCTGCCGAAGAGCCGTCGGTCGAGGCCGACCACTTTCGGGGGCACGGGGAGCGCTTCGCCTGGCACTGGACGTCGTCGCCGCAGCGCTGGGCGGAGCTCCCGGAGGCGAGGCTGCTCTCACAGGAGACGATCTCGGTCGTCGAGCAAGCGGCCGCTTCGCTGCCGCCGGCCCAGCGGGCGGTCGTAACGCTTCGCGACATCGTCGGCTGGGACGCAGACGAGGTCTGCCAGGTCCTCGGGATCAGCGCTGTGAACCAGCGCGTGCTGCTCCACCGCGCGCGCACGAAGGTCCGGAAGGCACTCGAGCGGCACCTCGCAGCGGCGTAGCCGTCCGTAACGAATCACCATCGAGCCGGGACCTAGGAGTCATGGGACTCGTACGGCCGGGATCATGATCCGGCTTTTCGGCCCGCTCGCCATCGAAGACGGCGGCCGCACGCTGGGGCCGCGCGACCTCGGCGGGGCACGCCCCAAGCAGGTGCTCGAGATCCTGCTCGCGGCGCGCGGACATCGCGTGCCGACGGACCGGCTCGCCGACCTGCTCTGGGGAGAAGAGCTGCCGCAGAACGCGGCCGGCTCGATCCAGACCTTCGTGTCCGTCCTTCGTCGTCATCTCACGTCCGATCAGGCGCGGGCCCGCGAGCTCGTCGTTACGGAGGCGGAGGCGTACCGGTTCGCAACCGACCTGATCGAGCTCGACCTCGATTGCTTCGACGAGCTGAACGAGCGATCGGGCCACGAGCCAACGCACATCGCTCGACGCTCGCTGGAGCAGGCGCTCGAGCTCGTGCGGGGCGAGGTGCTCGAGGACGAGCCGTATTCGGTCTGGGCCGTGGAGCTTCGGGGCACCTATCAGGGACGCGTGCTCGGCGTGCGCCTCGAGGCGGCCAACGCGGCCCTGGCAGAGCTCGATTTCGCGGACGCGTTCACGCACGCGGAGGCCGGCACGGCGCTCGATCGCTTCAGCGAGAGCGCGCACCGGACGGCGATGCTCGCCCTCTACGCCCTTCGGCGCCAGCACGATGCGCTCGAGACGTATCGCCGGTTCCGCACGCGACTCGACGAGGAGCTCGGCCTCGAGCCGACCGCGGAGACGCGGGCGCTCGAGGCGGCCATGCTTCGCCAAGAGGACGTCCGCTCGCTCCTCCCGAGGCCGATCCGCCGAGAGACCCTCGACGCGGGGCGACGGCCCGTCCTGCTCGGCCGGGCGAGCGAGCTGGAGCTGCTCGAGCGCACCGCGCGGCAGGCCCTCGACGGCTCGCTCACCCTGGTTCAGATCGAGGGCGAAGCGGGAGTGGGCAAGACACGGCTGCTCGACGAGCTCGCGGCGAGCCTCGTCGGCGTCCGCGTCGGGCGCGCAAGCTGCTCAGAGCTGGAGCGGCATCTGCCCTACGTCCCACTTGCCGCAGCCCTTCGGAGCGCGCTCACCGGCATCGAGCTCGACGGTCGACGGCTGCCGGCACTTCGCCAGATTCTCCCCGAGATCATGCTCGCCGAGTCGGCGCAGGGATTCGGCGAGGTCGACGCGCTCGAAGCCCTCGTAGAGGTGATCGCCGAGAACGCACCGCTTGCGCTCGTGATCGACGACCTGCAGTGGGCGGATCCAGACACGGTGGCGGCACTCAGCTACCTGCAACGACGCTGCGCCGGCCTTTCGGTGGCGCTCGTTACGGCGGTCCGGATCGAGCACACACCGCACGACCACCCCGTTCGCCGCATGACACCGGACGCCCTCGTGTCGCTCGAGCCCCTCACTGCAGCCGACCTCGCGCCGCTCGGGATGCCCGACCTGCTCGAAGCGACGGGTGGCAACCCGCAGTTTGTGACCGAAGCGATCGCGGGCGGCGGGAGCGGCACCGAGCTCTCGACCGCCCTCTCCGAGAAGCTCGTCGCCCAACACCGTGCGGAGGGACCCTCGGCCTACCGGATCCTCCTGGCAGCGTCCGTGCTCGAGCAGCCGTTCGACCCGGAGCCGCTCGCGGCGTGCCTGGCGGTGGACGAGGCCGAGCTGATCGAGGAGCTCGAGCGCCTGTGCGAACGCCGGATCCTCCGTGTCGACGGTCTTGGGTTCCGGTTCCGCTACGACCTCGTGCGCCAGGTGCTGCTGGCGAGCCTCTCGCCCGCGCGCCGGCGCGTCCTTCGACAGCGGCTCGCCGACGCGGACGGGCTCAGGTCCCTCGAGCCCGGACGAGTGACCGCCTGATGACAGGCGGGCTGGAGCTGTCTGTCGAGCTCGACCGGACTTTCGAGCAGCTTTTCGAGGCCTCGGTTCACCCAGCGTTCGTCATCGAGCCGTTCGCGAACCGCATCCTCGCCGTCAACGACGCCGGCTGCGCAATGCTTGGCTACACGCGCGAAGAGCTGCTCGAACTGCCGGTCTCGCGCGTTCACCCGGCCGAGCTGCCGCAGTTCCGCGTGTTCCTCCGGCGTGTCCTTGGCAACGGCCATGGCACTGCGATGAACCTCACCTGCCGAACGAAGGACGGGAGGTTCCTGCCCACGGAGATGTCGCTGGTGGCGCTCGTGAGCGGCGGCCGCGCCTACATCCTGGGGCTCGTCCGAGACCGCAGCGAGCACCGCCAGCGCGATCCATGCGGCTGACGTCGCTTTAGGCTCAGGCGCAGCACAGGTCGTGAACAGGACCGGCTGCGATCGTGAGATCGAATGCCCGACCTAGCCCCGAGAGCGGGTCGCCGGGGCGTGTACGAAGAGCTCTTCGACCAGGCACGCGACCCGGCGTTCGTCATCGACCCGGTCGAGGACCGAATCGTCGCGGCCAACTCGGCGGCTTGCGAGCTGCTGGGCTATTCGAGCGAGGAGCTCCTCGCGACTCCCGTCTCGCGGATCCATCCGGCGGAGCTGCCGCAGCTGCATGCGTTTGTCGGTCGGGTCCTCCGGGACGGGGCGGGTACGACGCTCACGCTCACGTGCCGAACCGTTAGCGGAGACTTCCTGCCGGCGGAGATGTCGCTCAACGCCTTCTCGAGCGGGGGTCGATCTCTCATCCTGGCGCTCGTCCAGGACCGCAGCGGCCACCGGAGGCGGGCGCCTGGAGACTGAGCCGTCGGACAGGCCGGACTCAGGGCCGGTAGTCAGGCTTGCGAGATGGCCACGAAGCTCGGCACGCTCGACGAAGAATTCACTGTCCTGCGCTGGCGGACCGAACGCCTGATCGATCTCGGGTACTCGCGTCGTGATGCCAACCGCATCGCGTTTACGTCGGTCGACATCCACGAGCTCGAGCGGCTGATCCGCATGGGTTGCCCACCCGACACCGCGGTCCGGATCGCGGCGTGATCCGAACGGCGGCATCTGGCTGGTCGTGAGGCCGAGCGGCCGCCTCGTCAGGTAGCCCCGCCCGCTCAGCCGGCGCTCAGGCAGCACTCAGGCCCTCCATGGACGCTGGCGGCCTTGCTCCGATGCAGCTTCTGGTCTCGTCCGGAGGCGGAAAGGGGACGTATGAAGCACTTGTCGAAGTGGTGGTCGCTGGCAGCGGCCACGCTCGTGCTCGCCGCCGCCGCAGCGGCGATCGACGGTCAGGCCGGCGCCGGCTCGCCGCGGGTGCCGAAGTCGGCCAAGGGTCTCGGGCAGCTGAGCGGCTTGCTGCCGCGGGACAACCTGACCATGAGCAGCGTGATCCAGGTCGACCTGGACAAGGAGACCGTGCGCCTGCCGCTGTACGAGGGCAGGGCGAACGGCCAGACCGTCTGGTTCGTACTGCTGGACGCCTCCGACGGCGGCCTGGCAGCCAACCACGGAGTCAACCACGCGCCCAAGCTCGCCAATCTCGCGATCGGCTGCCCCGAGTGCGTGCAGGAGGTAACGCTCGACTCGCCGACCCCCGCCGAGAATCCGTTCGGGCAGGCGGTCGTGAACTTCCAGGGCGCGCCAGACTTCAGTCCGAGGCGGATCGCCGAGCCGGGTCCTAACGGGTTCCCGTTCGCGCAGTTCCAGCCGGGCGCCGTCGCAGGCCCCGGCTACAGCCCGTTCATCCGGATCGCTGGCTCACAGGTGGTGTACAGCGCCCCGATCGTCGCGGTCGGTGACGGTCCGTTCGACGTCAAGACGCACACGAACACCCATGACCGCGCGCTCGGCATCCATATCGCGCCCCCGTCGCCGCCGGGCCAGTACCTGGAGTCGTGGGTCGACATGTTGTTCGTCAAGGGCTTCGACGCCGGCGAGCCGATCGTCTACCTGAGCACTGACGCCGGCCAGCCCCTGAGCTCGGTGCTCGAGCGCTCGACGTTCGTGCCCGCGCTGGACGGGGCGGCCTACAACGGCGGCGACGACTTCCTCGGCTCCGCGCGCGAGCGGCTGTTCGCCTTCGTCAACGGCCAGACCGGCGCCGACAACAGGCAGTCGCAGGGATTCGTGCACCTTGTGCGGGACGGGCATGCGTCCGAGGACGCAAGCGCCGACAACAAGGCCCTGATCGACGCCCTGCGCTTCGGTGGGGACCTGCTGAACGTGTTCGGTGACTTCCCGACGCTGGAAGATCCCCGTCACGCTCTTGCCTACAGCCCGCTGTGGGACGCGCAGATCGGCCAGTGGACCGAGAAGGCCATCAGCTTGGGACTGCATAAACGTCAGATCGACGAGGTCGTGATCTTCAACCTCGCGGCGACGCGGCCCGATCTGATCACCGGCCCCGGCGGAGCTCCCTACGGCGCCACCGGAACCGACATCAATTGCGCCGTGATCGGTTTCACCGCCAAGGCTCCGACCGCCAACCTCGAAGACCCCGTCCCCAACTCCCAGTTCCCACCGAGGTAGGCCGGAAGTCCTTTTCGAGCGCGACGGGCCGAGCCAGATGGTCCGTCGCGCTCGCTACTTGCCCAGCCCGATGGATGCTGTCTCGCGATCGTGGGTCGACGGCCTCCGAACGCTGGGAAGGCAGCACGACCTGACCGTCGCTCGTCTGCGCGCGCTGCTCCTGCGGGCGGCGTGTCGTGAGGTTTGGCGGCGGAGGGCGACACTGCACGTCGCCGGCGCCGAGCTCGATGACCTCGCCCACCAGGCGGCTGACGACGCGGTGGTCGCGATCCTCGCCAAGCTCGACGGCTTCCGCGGCGACAGTCGCTTCACGACCTGGGCGTACAAGTTCGTCATGCTCGAGGTCTCGACGAAGATCGGCCGTCACTTCGCGCGGGCGAGCCCGGCGCGGATCGATGAGGTCGACTGGGAGCAGATACCCGACCGCCTGACCGATCTTCCCGAGCAGCGCGTCGAGCGGCGCGAGTTGCTGGCCACCCTGCGCCGAGCGGTGGACGAGGAGCTCAGCGAGCGTCAGCGCCGCGTGTTCGTCGCAGTCGCCCTGAACGAGGTACCGATGGACGCTCTCGCCCACGAGCTGGGCTCGAACCGGAACGCTATCTACAAGACGCTCTTCGACGCCAGGCTCAAGCTCAAGGCCAGTCTCGCCGCAGCCGGCCATGCCCTGGAGGGGTCTCGATCATGAGCGACCCGACGACTCTCGACCAGCTACTGGCCGCGGACGCAGCCGACGTCGGCTGCGACGACACCTTCGAGGTCCTCGACCGGCACGTCGAGGCGGAGCTGGCCGGCGAGGACGCCTCGCGGCGTTACCCAGGCGCCGCCCTGCATCTGCGGAACTGTCCGGCCTGTCGAGAGGATCACGCCGGCCTGCATGCGGCAGCGGGCGAGGAGTGACCCGCACGCCTCGCCCGCTTGCTGCCGTCTAGGCCGCTCGAGCCCGAACGACCCTCGTGTCGTAGAAGCGACGGATCGCCGTGGTGATCTCGTCGAGGCTGTCCTCGACGGCGAAGTGTCCGCTGTCGAGGCGGATAAGCTCCGCCTCCGGCACGTCGCGGAGGTAGGCCTCGCCGCCCTCCGGGGTGAAGAAGATATCTCCTTGCCCCCACAGGACGAGCGTCGGCGGTCTCCGCGTGCGCAGGAACTCCTGCCACTTGGGATACAGCGCCACGTTGGTGCGGTAGTCGTAGAAGAGGTCGAGCTGGACCCGGTGCGCGTTGGGGCGCGCCAGGAAGTACAGGTCCATGTTCCAGTTGTCGGGACTGATCTTGCTCGGGTCCCGGTGCCCGGTCGTGTAGATCGCCTTGACCGTGTCGGGCTGCAGGAACGCCACCAGGGGCGCCTCCGTCTCGGGGCTCCGGTTCGCCCACAGGGCATGGCGGATGCCGTCCCAGACTTCGGTGAAGCCTTCCTCGTAGGCGTTCGAGTTCTGTACCACCTGCCACTCCAACCAGTCCGGGTGGCGGGCGATGAGCCGGTTGCCGACCGGCCCGCCGTAGTCCTGCATGTAGATGCCCATTGGCCCGGTGAAGCCGGCCTCGACCAGCAGCCCTTCCACGATGTCGGTGAGATGGTCGAAGGTGTAGTCCCATGCCGCGGGATCGGGCATGTCGGTGTTCCCGAAGCCCGGGTAGTCGGGCGAGAGGACGTGGAAGCGGTCGGCGAGCGCCGGGATCAGGTTCCGGAACTGGTGCGAGGACGCCGGGAAACCGCCGAGCACCAGCAGCTTCGGGTTGGCGGGGTCGCCCGCCTCGCGATGGAAGACGTTCAGCCCCTGAACCTCGGTCGTATGAAACGTCGTCACGTGAGCTCCCTTCGGGTGGATAACGACCGTCATGAATTGAGCGGCGTCGCCGGATTCCGTCTTACGTTTGCCTCAGCCGCCCGTAAGGACCGAAACAGGTCCTCGACTTACCGTCGCCTCGTCGAACGAACTGGAGGCACGATGCATTCGCTAGACAAGACGGCGCCGCGAATCAAGCGCGCCGCGATCCTTTCGCGCTCTGCGCGGCGATCGTCGGTGCGCTCGTCTCTGCCGCTCCGGCCTACAGCGGCGACGATGACCGGAGTGAGGATCTCGTCTTCGTCCAGACGAACGAGCTCACCGGCAACCGAATTGTTGTCCTGGAACGGGCGAGCAACGGCCGGCTCGATCGCGTGGGCACCTACCCCACTGGCGGTAGCGGGGGTGCGGCAGCGCCCGGGACGCAGGCCGACCGGCTGGCGTCCCAGGGTTCGCTCGTATACGACGCGCGGCGTTCGCTGCTTTTCGCCGCCAACGCCGGCAGCGATTCGGTGTCGCTCTTCCGCGTCCGCGGCGATCGTCTCGAGCTCGAGGACGTCGAGCCGTCGGGCGGCGACTTTCCGGTGAGCGTCGCCGTCCACCGAGATCTGGTCTACGTGGTCAACGGAGGCAATGACGGGCGGCTGCAGGGGTTCCGAATCGAACGCAACCATCTCCGCCCGCTCGGGCGCTCGAGCCGCTCACTCGGGCTCACGAACACCGACCCGCCTGCCGCCCCAGACTCCCCCGGCCAGGTTGGCTTCACGCCGGACGGGCGGAAGTTGATCGTCACGACCAAGGCGGCTCGGCACACGATCGAGGTCTTCGCCGTGCGGCCCGACGGACGCCTGTCTCAGAGGCCGGTCGTGAACTCGTCGGCGACGCCGGTTCCGTTCTCGTTTACATTCGACCCGTTCGGCCGGGTCGTCGCGGCGGAGTTGGGCGCAAGCTCGGTCTCGACGTACACGATCCAGCGCGACAGGAGGCTCACGGACGCCCAGTCATTGAGCGACAACCAGGTCGACCTGTGCTGGATCGTTCGCGCTCGCGGCTACTACTACGTTGCGAATACCGGTAGCAACACGCTCAGCGGCTACCGGATCGACACGGCGGGCACGCCGTCGCTCCTCACCTCGAGCGGGATCGTCGCGACGACACCGGCAGGGCCGATCGACATGGCTGTCTCGCGCCGCGGAAACTACCTCTACTCCCAGACCGGGGCCGCCGGCACGATCGAGGAGTTCCAGATCGAACGTGACGGCACGCTCACCCATCTCGGCTCGGTTACCGGCCTGCCGCAAGGTATGGAGGGCATCGCCGCCACCTAGCCCCGGCCTGTCGATCGACCCGCCATCCGAGCCGGCGGCCACAGGCCGCCGGCTCGTCGCCGGTCGGGCTAGATCTCCTGCTCGGCGACGGTGAGCGGGCCTCCGGCATCGCCGGTGTTGACTGTCCCCTTGGGCTCGATCAGCAGGATGTGAGCCTCCTCGTCGGCCTTGGGGCGGTGCTCGACGCCACGCGGCACGACGAAGAGCTCGCCCTCGGAGAGCGCGACGTCACGGTCGCGAAGCTGAATTGTCAACCGGCCCTTGAGCACGAGGAAGAAGTCGTCGGTCTCGGGGTGGCTGTGCCAGACGAACTCGCCCTTCACCTTCGCGACCTCGAGTTTGTAGTCGTTCATCGCGCCGACGATCCTCGGACTGAAGTACTCGTCGACGCGTCGCAGCTTCTCGGCCAGGTTCACCTTCTCTTCCATCGCATCTCCTTTGGGTCTCGGTTGAACGCGCTCCGAGTCTCGCAGCGCGGTCTGAGTGGCAGCTGTGCGGCGCCTGGGAGCGGGTGGGGGCTCGCTCAGCCGTCGCTAAGAACTCGCGAAGGTCGCGGATATAGGACTCCCACGTACCTGGGTACGTGTGTCCGACTCAAGGAGGAGCTGATCATGTGCTCACCGCAGGCAATGGAGAAAGTGGCCACGGCGATGACTCGTCGCGGCGTGCTCGGAGCCGGCGTTGCCGGACTCGCCGTCGCGGCCGGCGCGCCGGGTCTCGCCCGCGCCGCCGAGCAGCGAACGGTGAAGTTCCGCGAGATTGTCGACCTGACGCACACGGCGTTCCCGACCTTCCCGAACTTCTTCGGGCTCTCGATGGAGGTCACCCCGATCCTGACCGTCGAGGAGAACGGCGTCTTCGTCAACCGCCTCGAGCTGCCCGAGCACTTCGGCACGCACTGGGACGCGCCGGCGCATTTCGTCGCCGGGGCGCCGACCGCAGAGCAGATTCCGGCCGAGCGTCTGATCGCACCCCTGGCCGTGATCGACATCAGCGAGCGTGCGGCCAAGGACCCAGACGCGGTCATCGTCCCCGACGACATCCTGCGCTGGGAACGCCGCCACGGCCGGCTGCGTCGCGGCTCGTTCCTGGCCATGTACTCCGGCTGGGAGGCCCGGCTGCCGACCGATGCGTTCCTCAACCCCGATGCCTCGGGCACCTATCACTTCCCCGGCTGGGGCCTCGAGGCTGCGCAGTTCCTGCTCGCGGAACGCGACTTCGTCGGCCTGGGCGTGGACACGCATGGGATCGATCCCGGCCACGATTCCACGTTCCCGGTGCACATCGAGACGTTCAGCGCCGGCAAGCACGGCCTCGAGAACATCGCCCAGCTGGGCAGCGTGCGCCCCGACCGCATGACCATCATCATCGGCGCACCGAAGCACCGTGGTGGCTCCGGCGGACCGGCGCGGCTCTTCGCGGTCGCCTAGCTCGTTGAAACGATCGGCGAAGAGAGGAGACTGAGGCGTATGAGCTTCGTCTCCCGGGGCTTCCGCGGGCGGCGGCGTGACTCTGGCGCCGACCCGAGCCGCGTCACGCCGGGGCAGTACGTGACCGAAGACTTCCCCGTCCTTTCGGCCGGCCCGACGCCGCACACCCCGCTCGACGACTGGACGTTCTCGATAGTCGACGGCGACGAGCGGAAGAGCTGGACGTGGGAGGAGTTTCGCGAGCTGCCGAGCAAGACGGTCACAGCCGACATCCACTGCGTCACCCGCTGGTCAAAGCTGGACACGACCTGGGAAGGGGTCTCCGTCGACACGCTGCTCGACGAGGTCGCGACCGAGGCTCCGCACGTCCTCGCCTTCTGCGACGGCGGCTACACGACCAATCTGCCGATCGCGGACATCACCGACGGCAAGGCGTGGGTCGCGTTCGGTTACGATGTTGAGCCGCTCGACCCCGGGCACGGCGGCCCGGCGCGACTGCTGGTCCCGCACCTCTACTTCTGGAAGAGCGCCAAGTGGGTGCGCGGCTTGGAGCTCCGTGAGGAGGACGAGCCGGGCTTCTGGGAGACCTACGGCTACCACCTGTACGGGGATCCGTGGCGGGAGCAACGGTACTCGGGCGACTGACCTGGCAGGTCGCCACGGTCGACGAGGTCGTCGAGGAGACGCCGCGGGTGCGGACGATCCTGCTCGATGTTCCCGACTGGCCGGGCCACCGGGCCGGCCAGCATCTCGACGTCCGATTGACCGCCGAGGACGGCTACCGCGCCGAGCGCGAGTACTCGATCGCCTCGGCTCCCGGCGAGCCGGTCGCGATCACCGTCGAGCGGCTCGACGACGGCGAGGTCTCGCCCTACCTGTGCGACGAGCTGCGACCGGGTGATGGGCTCGAGCTGCGCGGGCCCATCGGCGGCTACTTCGTCTGGCCTGCGCAGGACGGCGGGCCGCTGCTCCTCGTCGCCGGCGGCTCCGGGATCGTGCCGCTGCGTGCGATGGTGCGCCACCGGCAGCGGAGCGGGTCGGAGGTGCCGGTGCGCCTGCTCTATTCGTCGCGCTCGCTGGAGGACGTGATCTACCGCGCCGAGCTCGACGAGCTGGGCGACAGCATCGAGGTGGTGCACACGCTGACGCGAGAGCAACCGCCCGGCTGGGCCGGGTATGCCCGACGGGTGGACGCTGCGCTGCTCGGCGAGGTCGCCTGGCCGGCCGGCGACGGCGCACGTGCCTTCGTCTGCGGGCCCACGAGCTTCGTCGAGACGGTCGCCGGCGGGCTCGTCGAGTTCGGCTACCCGCCGAGGCGGGTGAAGACGGAGCGCTTCGGAGCGACCGGGCGCTGATGGAAGCGCTGGACGGAAACGCGATCGGCGGCCTGCTTATCGAGGTGTTCGGCGCCGAGATGACGACGACGAGAGGCACCTGCGTCCACTGCGGCGCAGAAATGCAAATGGCCGAGCTGATCGTCTACCTGCCGGCGCCGGGAACGGTTGCGCGCTGCCCAACCTGCAAGGACGTGGTGATGGTCGTCGTCGACAAGCGCGGGATCAAGTGCGTCGACTTCCGTGGGCTCGCCATGTTTTAACGCTACGAACCCGGTGCTCAGCCCGACGACTGCTCGTGTGTGCGGCATGGTCGTGGAGAGGTGGCCGTCCGGCCGTCTGGCCTGGCTGGACGACGACGAACTGCCCCATCATCCCGCGGTCTTCGTGCTGGAGGACGTGGCAGTGGAGCATGTAGGGGAGGTCGGGATCGGCGTACTCGCCGAAGCGTACAACCAACCGAACGCGCTTTCCTGGTGGGACGTAAACGGTGTCTTTGAGGCCGCGCAGCTGTGGGGGAGCCGGTCCGCCAGCGTAGTCGAGGACATGGAATCTGACGTCGTGCGGGTGGAAGTTGTGGGGCGTGCCGGAGGTGTTGCGCACCTCCCAGACCTCTGTCGTGCCCGTCTGGACGGCGGCGTCGATTCGGCTCAGGTCGAAATCCTTGCCGTTGATCGACGTGCCGCCGAGCTCGAAGCTGCGCGTGCGGACCGCGGCGCCCTCGCGGAGCGGATCGGTTCGGACGAGCCGCGGCGGGACCTGGGGTGACGGCGCCAGCGTCGAAGCGGCCCGCACCTGCAGCAAGTCGAAGCTGTCGTCGCCGCCGGCGAACCGGTTCTCGAAGAAGTTGGTCCCAAGCTCGGGCTCGAAGCTGCGCAGCACTACCCGCTCGCCCGGCGCGAAGACGGCGACGATCTCGGCGCGCTCCCCCGGTGAGAGCTGCACGCGGGTGAGTCGCGCCGGCGTCTCCAGCAGCCCGCCGTCGGTCGCGATCAGGTCGAACGTACGATCGTCGGCGAAACCAACGTTGTAGATGCGGGCGTTGGAGGCGTTGAGCAGCCGGAAGCGGACGCGTTGGTTGCGGATCGCGAGGTGCGGGTCGTAGGTGCCGTTGACGAGGATCGTGTCGCCGAGGCGCCCGGTGGGGCTGATTAGGCGTTGGGAGAAGTCGAGCGAACCGTCCTCGTGCAGGCCCTTGTCCTGGATGATCAGCGGGATGTCGTTCACGCCGTAGACGTCTGGGAGCGGCAGGGCGTCCGCCTCGGGGTCGTCGAGGATGAACATCCCGGCGATACCGCGGTAAACGTGATCGGCGGTCTCCCCGTGCGGATGCGGGTGGTACCAGAGGGTCGCCGCCGGCTGGTCGACCTCCCAGCTCGGTCTCCACGTCTCACCGGGTCGAATCGTTTGGTGCGGCCCGCCGTCGGCGGCGGCCGGCAGGTGCATCCCGTGCCAGTGGATCGTCGTCGTCTCTGGCAGCGCGTTCCGGACCTGCGGCTCGACGCGCTCGCCACGCACGGCCCGCAGCGTAGGCCCGAGGTAGGCGCCGTTCGCTCCCCAGGTCTCGGCCTGCTTGCCCGGGAGCAGCTCGGTGCGGCCCGCCTGCAGGGTGAGCTCGAACACCTTCCGCTCGCCGTCCTCACGTGGCTCGAGCAGCGGCGGAATCCGGAGCGCGTTCTCGAAGCGAAGCTCGCCGACGGTGCTGACGGCGGCGCGAGCGTACAGGACGGCCCCGGCTGCGACGACGACGACCATGCCGAGGCCGACGAGGGCGAGGCTCCAGAGAAGGAGCCGCTTGACCCGCCTCATCCCTGGTCTGCTCCCGCGGAGACGGTGAGCTCGCTGGCGCCGCCCGTGATCTCGATCACGTAGCGGTCGGACGTCAGTCGACGGGATCGCCGCTCGGCCCGACGACCCACCAGAGCCCGCCGTGCAAGTTGACGTTGTGGCACTTGATCTCCCCGGGACCCTCGTGCTCGTAGAAGTAGAGCGGGCGCCCGTCGTAGGTCACCTGCAGCGTGCCGTCGTCGCGGCGGATCGTCCCGAGCAGCTCCGCCTCGATACCCGCGCCGGCGGAGGGCTCCTCCTCCGTGAGGACGGGAGGCCACGCCTCCGCGCACTCGGCACTCGTGCAGTTCGACTGGTTGGGACCGTCGATCTCGAAGACGTAGATGACTTGGCCATTGGCATCGAAGAGGACGCGCCCGTAGTCCGACTCCTCCGCGACGATGCGTGCCCGCCGCGCAGGCACACGCAGTCCCTCTTCGCCCTCGGGACGTTGAGCAAGGGCAATGAGGTCTTCGTTCGGCGCGGGGGGTTCGTCGGCCGAGGTCGTCGTTGGTGGAGCGGCTGCCTTGCCGGGGGGCTTCGAGGCTTCGTCGTCGCCGCCACAGCCCGTAGCCAGGAACGTGAGGGAGAGCAGGAGAACGAGAACGACTGGGCGCAAGCGGTGCATGCTCCAAGGAAACATGGGACGCCTTACGGAGCGCTGAGCGGCGCCTTACCGATCGCTGAAGCCCACCGGTTGCCACCGGTTGCGACCGAGTGCTCCATCCTTCGTTGTCGATGGTGGTGACGTTTCCGGCGCACTGGATTACGCGCTGCGGAGAGTGTGACGACCGTGACCCGTTTCGCGTATGGACCTCCTCGATGTCCGCCGACCTCCGCCATGTGCTGGGGGGCGTTCAGCTCGCCTTCCCGCTGCCGCCAGTCCTTGCGGTCGACCCAGTAGGCGACCAGATCGAGGAGGTAGTCAGGGTCGGGCCCCGCCTGCTACTCCCGTTCGTCGCTGGGCGGCGAACCGGGATCGCGCCAGCCGTGAGTGCAGGTCGGCGAGTACCGCGTCCGGGATTGCGATCCGGGCGCAGGAATGCGGGGACCGAGGCCGCGAGCAGGGTGCTGCCGTCCACGACCCCAGGTTCCAGCTGAGCCCGAGGAGCGCGAGCATGACTGTCGTCTGAAGACCACCCGAGAGATCGAGGAGGGCGCCGCCTGGAGCTCGCCGCCGACCCCGGGCAGGCGCTCATGGTCTGTACCGCCGAACCCGGATCCAGGTCCGCCGAGGCACTCGTCCTCCTCGGCAGCTGGGCAGCGACACCTCAGCAGCTAGAGCTACAGGACGCCCCAGACTATCCCTAACAGCCCGCCAAGCACCGCCACTGACCATCCGCTCGCGGGATCTGCGCGGGATGACCGACGACTCCGACCCGGGCCCGTTCACAGAACATGCTGATTTGCAGGGCTTTGCGTGAGCGAGCGGCGTCGGAGTTTCGCGTGCGGGATGAGCACGTGTTCGGTTGGGAAGCCGGCGGTCGTTCTGGCCAGGATCGGCCACGAAAGATGCGGATTTCCAGGACTTTATGGACGGGAGCGACGGGACTCGAACCCGCGACCTCCGGCGTGACAGGCCGAGTCGGGCACCACGACGCGCGGCGACGAACGCCTCTGAACAGTCTCGTTTGCAGGCGCTTTTCGGCGGAACGCAGGCTTCGCTCCGTATGGTTGAGCCAATCGTCGAATCGACGTTTGGGCCACGAGTGGGCCACGAAATCTTGTCTTCATCGACAACGCGGCGCCAGGGCGAGCAACATCGCCGGCCGCGCCCGACGGTGGCGGTGCGTTAACCCGAGCGCTCGAGTGGTGCATTCATTGGGCGGTAGCCGCCTGCGCCAGCGCGATCGCGCCGAGCACGCCGGCCCGGTCGCCCAGGCCTGGGCGGACGACGAAGTCGCCGATCAGATCCTTCAGCTCGGGGGCGTCGAAGTAGCCGGCGAGCAACTCGCGCAGGCGTTCTTGGACGCGGGCGAGCAAGGTGGCCTCCTTCATGACGCCGCCGCCGAGGATGATCCGCTCCGGCGACAGCACGCAGATCACGTTCATCAGGCCGAGTCCGAGGTACTGCGCCTCGAGGTGCCAAGCCGCGTCGTCGTCGAGTTCGTGAGCGCCCTTTCCCCACCTCAGGCGCATCGCCTCGCCGGAGGCGAGCCCTTCGAAGCAGTCGCCGTGGTACGGGCAGGACCCCGGGAAGGGGTCCGCGACGCGATCGTGCGGGATCCGCATGTGGCCGAGCTCCGGATGGAGCAAGCCATGGACGAGCTGGCCGTTGACGACCACACCCCCGCCGATGCCGGTCCCGACGGTGACGTAACAGAAGCTGTCGAGACCGACGGCCGCTCCCCAGTGCTGCTCGCCGAGGGCCGCTGCGTTGACGTCCGTGTCGAAGGCGACGGGGACGTCGAGCGACTCTTCGAGCCTGCCGGCGACATCGGTCTGCGCCCACCCGGGCTTCGGCGTCGTCGTGATGAACCCGAAGCTCTGTGATGACCGGCGGCGTTCGATCGGCCCGAACGACCCGACGCCGACCGCCTCGAGCCCTCCGTTCGCGGCGAAGAACTCGACTGCGCGTGCGATCGTCTCGTCGGGCTCGGTCGTCGGAAACGTCGTCGTTCCCCTCATGTCGCTGGGACCGTTGCCGACCGCGCAGACCCACTTCGTCCCACCGGCCTCGATGCCGCCGTACAGGCGCGCTCCGCCCTGCGACGTGCCGCTCACCCGATGACGGCCGCCTCTTGCTCGGCCCCCGACGACCGACGGACGATGAAATCCGCAGGCAGGACGACGACCCGCCGGCGCTCGCGTACGCGTCCTGCGATGCGGTCGAGTAGCAGCTGAGCCGCGAGGCTGCCGAACGTCTCGGCAGGCTGAGCCATGACGGTGAGGAAGGGGTAGAGGCGCGAGACATGCTCGATGTCGTCGAAGCACACGAGCGCGAGGTCGCCCGGGATCTCGAGACCTCGCTCGCGGGCCGCTTCGACGACGCCGGCCGCGACGATGTTGTTCACCGCGAAGATCGCCGTCGGCGGCTGCTCGAGGTCCAGGAGATGCAAGGCAGCTTCGTAGCCACCACGCGGGTCGACTGCGCTCGCTTCCACCACGTACTCCGGCCGCTGCTCGATCGCCGCCGTCTGGAGAGCATCGCGATAGCCCCGTAATCGCTCTCGAGCCGTCGAGATCTCCGGGATCTCCGTGATCATCGCGATCCGTCGATGGTCGAGCTCGATCAGGTGCTCGACGAGCCGGCGCGCGCCCGCGACGCTGTCCCCCTGGACGAGATCGGCCTCGAAGCCCGCGATCGAACGGTCGATGAGCACGTAGGGGGTGTTGCTTCGCCCCAGGATTCGCAGATTCGATCGCGAGCGGTCCGAGACGGGAGCGACGAGCACTCCCTCGACCTGGAACTCGACCATGTCCTCGATGTACTCCCGCTCACGTTCGAGCTCGGCCCGCGTGTCGCAGAGGATTACGTGGTACCCGGCACGCCACGCGACGTCCTCCGCGGCCTGGACGATGAGCGTGAAGAACGGGTTCGCCAAATCCGGGACGAGGAGGGCCAACGTTCCCGTCTTCCGTCGAATCAGGCCGCGGGCGAGCCGGTTCGGGACGTACTCGAGCTCGATAATGGCCGCCTCGACTCGGCGGCGCGTGTCGGCTTGTACCCGCGGGCTGTTGTTGATCACGCGCGAGACGGTCATCGGCGAGACGCCCGCCCGCTCCGCCACATCTCGAAGAGTGACTCTCATCGGCCTTCTAACACGCGCACGCGTGTTATTGATACCACGTTTCGCGGCCATTGTCGCCCCAAGCTCGGACGATTTGACGCTCGCTCCTTGCTTGACACCAACCCTACGTAGTGTTATGACTTCTCCCCGTTTGTGGTATCGATACCACAAACGAGCTATAGAACCCCGGGCATCGAGAAGGAGGGGACCAATGCAGAGACCACGACTCGGGGTAGGGCGAGTGGCCGTGGCGTTTCTAGTTGCGGCAGCGCTGGTCGCGGCGCTCGCGGGCACTGCGTCGAGCCGACCGGACGCGAAGACAAAGACGATCAGGGTCGCGATCGTCGGCAATCCTCAGATGGAGGACATCGCCAAGCTGACGCCGTCGCTGTTCACGAGGAAGACCGGCATCAAGGTCAAGTACTCGATCCTCGAGGAGGGCAAGCTTCGCGAGATCGTGACACGCGATGTCGGAGCCGGCGGCAGGCAGTTCGATGTGGTCATGATCGGGCCATACGAGGCGCCGCAGTTCGGTTCCAGCGGCCTGCTCAAGAACCTGACGCCGTACGCCAAGCCCGACGCGTCCTACAGGTACAGGGACGTCCTTCCGGCGGTCCGCAACGCTCTCTCGGCGAAGGGCAGGATGTACGCCTCGCCGTTCTATGCCGAGTCGTCCTTCGTCATGTACCGCAAGGACGTCATGAGGGCGAACAGGGTGATCGTGCCGGCCCGGCCGACCTGGGCTCAGATCGCTGCGATCGCTCGCAAGATCGACTCCGACCGGATGGCCGGTATCTGCCTGCGCGGGAAGCCAGGGTGGGGTGACCTCGGGGCGTCGTTTACGACCGTGCTGAACACCTTCGGCGGCACCTGGTGGTCGGCGAAGTCGAATGGCAAGCCGGACAAGGCCCAGGTCGACAAGCCGGAGTTCAAGCAGGCGCTCGAGTTCTACGTCGACCTCGTCAAGGATGCGGGCGAGAAGGACGCGGCGAACGCAAGCTTCAACGAGTGCCTCGCCCAGTACAGGGACGGGAGGGTCGCGATGTGGTACGACGCGACCGTCGCCGCCGGCATTCTAGAGGCGAAAGACAGCCGGGTGAAGGGCAAGAACGCATACGCTCTCGCGCCCATCAGGAAGACGAAGGCGTCGGGGTGGCTGTGGACCTGGGCATTGGCGATCCCGCGGAAGGCGCCCGATCCGGCGACGGCCTGGAAGTACATCTCCTGGGCGACCGGCCCGAGCTACATCAAGGCCGCGGGCACGCGGATCTCGGGCGGCTGGGCGGCGATCCCCCCGGGCACCCGGTTCTCGACCTACAGGATCCCGCAGTACAAGGCGGCCGCGAAGGCGTTCGCGGCGCGGACGCTCGCCGCGATGAAAGCGGCGCCGATCAACAACCCGGGCACCACCAAGCGCCCCGGTTTGCCCGGCGTGCAGTATGTCGGCATCCCTGAATTCCAGGACGTCGGTAACCGATGCACCGAGCAGTTCTCGAGCGTGATTGCAGGCCGCACGTCGATCGACAGCGCACTCAGGGCCTGCCAAAGGATCGCGTCACTGGCGATCCAGTAGGACCATAGGCGTGACGAGCGTCACGGCCGCGAGAACCTCCCCGGCGGATCCGTTCTCTCGGCCGTGGCGCCGGCGTCTGCCGCTCCTGCCGGCGCTCCTGTTCGCGATCGTCGTCACGCAGGTTCCGTTCCTGCTGAGCGTCTACTACAGCTTCACCGAATGGTCGATCAACCCGCCGACTCCTCGCCACTTCATCGGGCTCGACAATTACCAGACCCTGGTCAGCGACCCGTTTTTCCGCGAAGCGGCGTGGACGAGCGTGCTGATGACGGTCTCGACGGTGCTGATCTCGCTCGGGCTCGGGACGCTGCTCGCGGTGCTGCTCGATCGGCACTTCTTCGGCCAGGGGATCGTCCGCACGCTGCTGATCACGCCGTTTCTGATCATGCCGGTGGTCGCGGGCCTGATCTGGAAGAACCAGATGTTCAGCGGGCTCTACGGGGTGCTCAACTGGGTGCTCGAGCGCCTCGGCTTCAACAGCATCGAATTCGTCTCGCAGTACCCGCTTGCCTCGATCGTGACCGTGCTGGTGTGGCAGTGGACGCCGTTCATGATGCTGATCATGCTGGCCGGTCTTCAGAGCCAGTCGACCGACGTCCTCGAGGCCGCGAAGGTGGACGGCGCATCGGTTTTCGGTACCTTCCGCCAGCTCACGCTTCCCCACCTGCGCCGCTACATGGAGCTCTGTGCACTTCTCGGGACGATCTACGTGGTTCAGGTCTTCGACCAGGTCGACGTGATGACGGGCGGCGGGCCTGACTCGACGAACATCCCGTACTTCGTCTATGAACGCTCGATCGGCGGAGGCTGGGACTTCGGGCTCGCCTCCGCGTACAGCATCGTCGTCGTCCTCGTCTCGATCGTCGTCGCGACGGTTGCGCTGCGCGTCCTGTCGCGCCTGCTTACAGACGAGGCGAGGGCGTGATTCGACGGCGCCTGGGGACGCGGCTGGGCGTCGGCGAGCGTCGCTCCGCGCATGTGGCGCTCGCCCTGACCGCCTGGCTCCTGGCGCTGATCTTCTTCTTCCCGGTCTTCTGGATGGTGCTCTCGTCCTTCAAGGAGGAGCAGGACGCCAACACCAGCCCCAAGCTCTTCTTCTCGCCAACGCTCGACCGCTATAGAGACGTGACGAGCAATCCCGAGGGGACCCTTGCGTTCGGCGACGCCGCGACGAACTCGGCGATCGTCGTTCTGCTCAGCACGCTGATCGTACTTGCACTCGCCATCCCGGCCGCTTACGCGCTCGCGATCCGGCCGGTGCCCAAGTGGCGCGACGTGCTGTTCTTCTTCATCTCGACAAAGTTCCTTCCGATCGTCGCGTCGATCCTGCCGATCTGGGTGCTCGCGAACCACTTCGAAAAGCTGAACACGCTTACCGTGCTTGTCGTCCTCTACACCGCGATCAATCTGCCCCTGGCCGTGTGGATGCTGCGCTCGTTCTTCGTCGAGATCCCGCGCGAGCTCATCGAGGCGGCCGACATCGACGGGGCGAAGCTCCGCGGACAGCTCACGTCGATCATCCTGCCGATAGCCGCTCCGGGGATCGCAGCGACGGCGCTCCTCTGCGTCATCTTCGCCTGGAACGAGTACTTCTACGCGGTCCAGCTCAATCCGATTGAGGGATCGACCGTTCCGATGTGGGTGACAACGAACATCAGCACGCGGGGCGACTTCCTCGCGAAGCTCTCGGCGGCCTCGGTGCTCGCCTGCATCCCTGTCGTCCTCGCAGGCTGGCTGGCACAGAAACGCATGATCCGCGGTCTTTCGATGGGCGCAATCAAGTAGGCGGACATGGCTTCCGTCCACTACGAACTCGCGACGCGCTTCTACCCCGGGACGCCCCGTCCTGCGGTGAACGAGCTCGACCTCGATATCGATGACGGCGAGCTGCTCGTCCTCGTCGGCCCGTCGGGGTCCGGCAAGACGACCGCGCTGCGCATGCTCGCAGGCCTGGAGCCGCTCGACGGAGGACGGGTCCGGATCGGCAACCGCGATGTGAGCTCCGTGCACCCACGGGACCGCGACATCGCCATGGTCTTCCAGAACTACGCGCTCTATCCGCAGCTCAACGTCGCTCAGAACATGGGCTTCGCGCTCAAGCAGCGGGGTGTCCCGAAGGCCGAGCGGATGCAGCGGGTTCGCGACGTTGCGAAGCTGCTCGACCTCGAGGCCTTCCTCGACCGCAAGCCGAGGAACCTCTCCGGCGGGCAGCGCCAGCGTGTCGCCATGGGGCGCGCGATCGTGCGACGGCCTCAGGTCTACCTGATGGACGAGCCGCTCTCCAACCTGGACGCGAAGCTCCGAGTGCAGACCCGGGCGGAGCTTGCCGAGCTGCAGGCGCGCCTGGGCGTGACCACCGTGTACGTCACTCACGACCAGGTCGAGGCGATGACGATGGGCCACCGGGTGGCGGTCCTGCGGGACGGCGAGCTGCAGCAGTGCGACATTCCGAGCACGCTCTACCACGTGCCCGCGAACGTGTTCGTGGCCGGATTCATCGGCTCGCCGGCCATGAATCAGCTGCCGGTGGCCGCGATCATGCCGTTGCGGATCGCCGGCGCGGAGCTGCACCTCAGCGACCCGGTGGACGCCGACGAGGGCGATCGGATTGTGGTCGGCTTCCGCCCCGAGGCGCTTCGTGTCGGCACCGGCCCGATCTCAGGGCGGATCCGCGCCGTCGAGGATCTCGGCTCGGAGGTCTTCGTCCACACGGTGATCGAGCACGAATTGGAGACGGCGACGCTCGTGGCCAAGACCGCGGCGCCGTTCGCTGGGCAGATCGGCGACAACGTCTCGCTGGCGTTGAGCGGGACGATGCACGTGTTCGAGCCGGAGGGTGCGCGGCTTGCGACGGTGACGGCATCGACGGAGGCGCGTGATCTTTCAGGAGCCTTCGTGCAGCTCCTCGACCGCCCCGATCGGGCCGAGAGAGGCAAGCCTGCGTGAGGACGCGGCGAACGCGTCGCGAAAGCGCTCGTTGTCGCGCAACGCAGGTGGAACCACCGTGGTGAGCTCGAGGAACACGACCGGATCGTCCATCGCGCGTTTCGCGAAGCTCACCGACTGCTCCGCCCCGGCGTCCGGAGCGCGGGCGGCGGCCGGCGTCGTCGCCAGATAGCGCGCCCACCCCGCCAGCGCGAGGGCGGCGCACTCGACCGGGCCGTCACGCGCGAGCTGCCGCTCGACCGTCGGAAGCAGGAACGTCGGGACCTTCGCCGTCCCGTCGATGCAGAGTCGCGAGATCTGATCTCGCACCCCGGCGCTCGCGAAACGGCCGAGCACCGTGGTTGCGTACTCCGTGGGCGGATGGCCGGTGATCTCCGTGAGCGTGGGGATGACCTCGTCCCACAGGAAGCGCTCGAGAAACCGCCGCAGCGGCGGCGTCGCCATCGCCTCGTCGACGAAGACGATGCCGGCGAGCGCCGAGAGATATGCCATGCACGTATGCGTCCCGTTCAGCATGCGCAGCTTGTAGAGCTCCCAGTCGTGCACGCGGTCGCTGAAGAGCACGCCGACGTCCTCGAAGGGCGGTCGGCCCAGGGCGAAGTCGTCCTCGACCACCCACTGCCGGAAGGTCTCGGTGACGACCGGCCAGGCGTCGACGATTCCGACGCTCTCTCGGAGCCACGCGCGGTCGGCGTCCGCGGTCTGCGGCGTGATGCGGTCGACCATGGAGTTGGGAAACGTGCACGTGGTCTCGACCCAGCCGGCCAGCTCCGGGTCTCGCTCCTCGCACACGCGTAGCACCGCCGTCCGCGCGACCTTGCCGTTGCCGGGAATGTTGTCGCAGCTGAGAACGGTAAGGGCAGCGCCGGCCTTCGCCCTCCGGCGCGCAAGACCGCCGACGATCGCCTCGATCGTCGGATTGGGTCGCTCGAGCGAGTACCCGGACTCGGTGATCGTGAGGGAGAGGATCGCCGTTTCGGGATCGGCCATCTTCAGTGCGACGGCCTCGTGGTCGTCGACGGCGAGCACGTAGTCGACGATGCTGCCGATCACCTGGGACCGCGGCTCTCCATCGCCTCTCTCGACGAGCGTATAGAGGTAGTCCTGCGAGCGGAGCGCGGCCTCCATCCGCCGATCGGCGTCGAGTAGGCCCAGCCCGCGGATTCCCCAATCGCTCCCTGTCGCGGCGAGCTCGTGCACGTAGAGCGCGAGATGCGCGCGATGGAAGCCTCCGACGCCGAGCTGAAGGATCCGCGGCCGCAGGCGCGAGCGGTCGTAGCGAGGCACCGGGACGCCGAGGGTGGCGATCTTGTCGAGGGTCCCGGTTTGAAGATCGACCGCGCGTGGCGTCACTGAGTGACGCTATCAATGACGGCTTTTCGCCGACCGTGATGCTTGAGCGTGGCCAAGGTATCAGTCGCCGGCGGGATGAAAGCGGTGCGGGTCGAGCAGCTTGGGCTGCGTCTAGAAAGACAACAGATAGTGCCTATTTGCAGGCACCTCGAAAGACGGGAGCGACGGGACTCGAACCCGCGACCTCCGGCGTGACAGTTCCGCGCCGTGGTTTGCCGTGGGCTCTCGCCGGTCTCCGTTGGTCGCTCGTTGCGCGGGTTTCCCGGTCCCGGCCTCGCCGGCGTTCGCCACCGGTTGCCGCCGCTGCGTTCCACGAGCGTTCCATAACGGCTGCGCGCCGGCCACGGTCTTGCGGCCGCGTTTTCATACGGGAGCGACGGGACGAGCCAAGAGTTCGTAGCCCGTCTCGTAGGATCCAGGGGTGGACTCGCAGGAGGCCTCCTGTAGCTGCGGGCAACTCCGCCTGACGACGGAGGGCGACCCAGTCCGGATCTCGATGTGCCACTGCCTCGCCTGCCAGCGGCGGACCGGCAGCGCTTTCGGGATGCAGGCGCGCTGGCCGAAGGAGCAGGTCGACATCACCGGCCGGTACACCGAGTGCGTCCGCCTCTCGGACGCCGCCGAGGAGCGGACGTTTCGCTTCTGCCCCGATTGCGGCGCCACAGTCTTCTGGACGAGCGAGGGCTGGACGGACACGATCGCCGTCGCGATCGGCGCGTTCGCCGACCCGTGGTTCCCGCAGCCGACGGTCTCCGTCTGGGAGTCGCGGCGCTATCCCTGGCTGTCGCTTCCCGAGGGCATCGAGCACCACGACTAGTAGATGAGGTCGCGGATGGCCGCGACCTCTGGACGAGGCTGCGGCGCCGAGAGTATCGAGAATTGCGCCTTCGTCAGAGGCGGTCTCTTGAGCGCCATCCATTGTTCCCGGCGCGCCTGAGCGACTAGGCGCTCGTTGATGTCGACTAGCCCGACGAGAAACTCGTCCGGCTGCTCGGCAGAGATGCCGTAGTCCGCGAGTATCCGCTCGAGCTTTGCTCGCTCGACATCATCACGCGTCCCCATGACGGCTTCGATCCACTCGTCGTTGATCTCGTCAGTCCATTTTCGCTTGCACGAGGCCCTTGTCGGCCACGCGGATGAGGGCATCGCACACGGGGGCTGGGAAGAGGACGCTCGCGCCGTAGACGACGATGAACGGTGCCCAGACGAACACCGGTCGACCTTAAGTACGCCCGGGGACTGCTCTCGTCCCGCTGGTTAGTAGCCGTAGCCTTCGTCTTGCGCTCTGGCGGTCAACTCGTCGAGGATCTTTCGCCGGCGCACGCCGACCTTCCTGTGCGGCAGCTTCTGCTCCTCGAGCAGCTTGACAACGTAGGAGCGCGAGACGTTCAGCAGGTTGGCTGCCTCTTGGCTTGTCACTCCGCGTGGATCGGCATCACCGTCACGCCGTTTCCGTTTGCCTCTCGGCGAGGATCTCCACGAGCAACGCGAACGCGGCGACCGGCACGACAATCTTCGGTCGGGGTCGCCCTCGGGCGTGATAGTCACCCGGCTGCGGGCAGTCGGGCGGGCCGGTAGGAGATCAGAAAGGGCACGTGCAGCCGATGCGGCGGTCTCGACCTCCGCGGGCGGAAGGGTGGTGCGCTCCAGGGTCGCCGTCGTCATTGCTGGCCTCCTTCCAGGATCAGACGGTCTGTTCCGGGGTTTAGGCCCAGTACGGTGATTTCGGCCGCAACCCTGCCGCCGCCCGTCCGACCAGAGTGCAGAGCTGGACAGCGAGCAAGTCTTTTAGAGCGGGAGCGACGGGACTCGAACCCGCGACCTCCGGCGTGACAGGCCGGAATAGGCTCAACCGGTACAGTCGGCTGCGACGGGAATTACCGGCTGCAGCAGGCGTTTCGTCGTTGTGCGAACCGGCGTGACCGCCTGCGACCGCTACCACCCGGCAGGGCCTGTGTAGTACGTGTGTAGTGGGTCTGTTGGCGGTCGAGGCAACAAGGATCGTGGACGCACTCGAGAACAAGGATGTGTTGTCGTGGTGGTGCCTCGTGGGACAACGGACCGTGTGATTGATGGCCTCAGGTCGACCTCCTCCTTACCATGGAGCCTCGACCGCAACCCGTCGCAACCGACGACAACAGTTACTGCTTGATTCAGCCGGTTTCGGCTGTGTCCCATTTGCCAACGATTGCCACGGGCTGCGACCGCTGGGCTCCATAAAGGCTCCATCCTTAGTTGTCACTTCTGACTACGACTGCGGATTAGGACCGGGTCACCCATCCGCTGAGATTGGTGCACGCCTCGTCGATCAACCTGTTTGTGGTGCGGTCTCGTCGTAGTCCCGCGTGGCGCAGATGACCTCAGGAATGTGCTCGAGGACCGGGCGGCGACTGCAGCTTAAGGCTCGCGGCGCAGCAAGACCGCCTGCCGCGTCGCGTGATGGCTAACGGCGAATCGAAAGTGCGCGGAGCTGAGTCCCGTCCGGGTTGACCAGATAGAGCTCGGCGCGCTCGCGGCCGCTGGAGAACACGAGGCGTCGCGCGTCGGGCGACCATGACGGGTAGACCCCAAATCGAGTGATCCGTTTCGCCATTGCGGCACCGCGTT
>Ga0081538_10000690_pt1 | contig 37077 bp, 39 predicted proteins | sample TabmetS5T2R1_FD_71022 | JGI IMG/M metagenome (GOLD analysis project Ga0081538, IMG submission 71022) | Tabebuia heterophylla rhizosphere microbial communities from the University of Puerto Rico - S5T2R1 | ecosystem: Host-associated > Plants > Roots > Rhizosphere ...
TTCGCGGACTCGACGCCTGGGTCGACTACCTGGGTGCGATGCCCTGGGGCCGCAGCGTCCGGCTCAAGCCCGAGCGGTTCTTCGACGTCGACGATGAGTGCGTGCTCGTGTTCATGCACATCACCGCCGAGGGTGAGACCAGCGGCGTGCCGGTGGCGATACGCAACGCTTACGAGCTCAGGCTCCGGGACGGGGTGGTCGTTCGCTGGAAGGTCTATGCCGACCAGGCCGAAGCCCTCGAAGCCGCCGGGCTGTCGGAGTAGCCCGGTCCGTTGACACTCCGCAATCCGCGACACTCGGAGGAAAGCGGCAAGGAGGCGGGATGAGCAGACGCACGGACGGTCGGGCTTCTTTTACGGTGGCAACCGTAGGCGCAGGGACGTGCTCAGCGCAGTCATCAGCCTTCCCTGGAAAGACAGCCTCAGATACCCATCGAGCTAACGCTCCAGCCCGCTCGCAGCTTCGCTGCTCGCTTCCGTCTCCTTAGGCAGGCAAGCGGGTTCTCTTGCCCTATGTGGTTGAGGAAGGGAAGTTGTAAGAGGGGTTTGTTTCCGCAACCATCGACGGTTCCGGACCTCGCACTGTCGCGCCATCCAGGCTTGCCAACGTGTCCGCTGCCCGGAAACGCGACTACCGCTTCTCGTCCGAAGCGCCACTTCCGCCTTCACGCGAATGCAGAAAGCGCTCACCGACGTGACCGGACGACCGCGGGTCGTCCGAGGCAGGAGTCTCGTGCCTGCCGCTCGCCCGCTCCCTCCTCTCGGAATGCAGAAGCGCAACACTACCCGGCAAATGGACGAATACGCCGTTGCCCACCTCGTGGAGATCGACGAGATCAACGACGGTCGTTGTCCGTTTCGGCCGATCCGCCACAACTTCGGCATCACGTCGTTCGGCGTCAATGCATGGACCGGCCCCGAAGCGGGCGACAGGATAATCAACGAGCACGACGAGGCCGGGGAGGACGAAGAGCTATACGTCGTCCAGAGCGGCAGGGCGACCTTCGAGCTCGACGGCGAGCGCGTAGACGCCCCGGCCGGCACGTTCGTCTTCGCCCGGCCCGGCGTGAAACGCACCGCCTACGCCGAGGAGCCCGAGACAACGATCCTCGCGGTCGGGGGCGCGCCCGGACAAGCGTACGAGCCCGACGGCTGGGAGATCTGGGCACCGTTCAACCGCCTCTACCTGGAAGGGCGCTACGCGGAGGCGGCGGACGCGGCTCGTGAAGCGGCCAAGGCGCATCCCGAGTACGCCGGGCTGCTCTACAACCTGGCCTGCTGCGAGAGCCTCGCCGGCCGAACGGCCGACGCGATCGAGCACCTCAGGCTCGCGATCGGCAAGTCGGAGCGTTTTCGCTCGTTTGCCGTGGAGGATTCCGACTTCCGCGCGATTCGCGAGAAGCCCGCATTCCAGGCCCTCGTCGCAGGCTGATTCGCAGCGCGCTTAGGGGCGCGCAAGGACCGCGTATCAGGAGCGTGAAGCCACCGGCGTGAGACCGCGCGCCGCTTTCCCTCACCGACAAGTACACGTAGCGCGCCCCCGATGGACTCGGCGGGGGCCGCTGGAGTTCTTGGGTTGAAGAGCGCCCGCGGCCTCCCTCGAAGTGGCGGCGGGCCCGCTCTTTTATGCCGGGACCCTCAGGATTTCGAGCAGCTCGGCGGTGGGTTCGCGGATTGCCCCCGAGTCGTCGCTGCGGCTGCCGACGGACCCCCGAGGCCGCCCGTTTGACGGTCTGCCAGATCGAGCTCCGTAAGGCGCTCGAAGCGGCCGGAGGCAGGCCGTAGCGGGTTCCGACGCCGGCAAGCCTAGGCGATGGTCATGATCGTTGTTGCGCTTTGGACGAGAAGTGCAATTAGCATGGGCTCTAATGGGACGAGGAGCAAGGGTGCCTCCCGAGTTGGCTAACGATTGGCAGAGCTGTCGCCGTGGGATCGGCTCCGAGAGCTGGAGAGGTATCTGGAGGAGCACGGGGAGGATGTCGAGGAGACGAGCGACGGCTGGAGCGGGTATGCGCCACTGCCACCTGACGAGCCGCCCGCTGGCGACGAGACCCGGTACTGCCCCTTCTTCGCGGAACGGGAGCAGACGCTGATGCAGGGGGCCTAGCGCTTAGCTCGTCCTCGCTCCCGGTAGCCCGGTCCGTCGCGGGTTAGCGAGAACTCCTCGTGGAGCTCGCGCGCTCGTTCCCTGAATCGGACGCCCCTCGCCTTAGCGCTCTCCTCGTCTCAGCTCCGGCTCCACGCCTTCGCCCCTTCGCTCGCGGGCTAGCAGCACCCGCATCCAGGCCGCCTCGCGGATGTAGTGGGCGGTGGAGACCTCCATGCGCTCGGCCTCCTCGGTGATCAGCTGGTGCCAGAGGGGCGGGAGTCGGATCGTGATCGAGCGCATCTTGGCCATGTCTTCCCTTCGTCGGTTCGACGATGGATGATGATCCCGGGCGTGCCGTACGACGAGGATCTCGCCAACAGGATTCGTGAGCTGATCGCGGGTGAGCCCGACGTCAGCGAGCAGAGCATGTTCGGCGGTCTCGTTTTTCTTGTCGGCGGCCGCATGTCGGTTGCGGCCGGCGCGCAGGGGAGTCTGGTCGTCCGGGTCGACCCTGAGGACACCGATAAGCTCCTCGCCAAGCCGCACGCACGGCCGTTTGTGATGGGCGGTCGGCCAATGGAGGGACGGGTACGCATCGACGCCGAGGGCGTGCGAACCAAACGCCAGCTCGAGCGCTGGGTCAGGCTCAGCGTCGTATACGCCCGCTCGATTCCGCCGAAGCGGTGACGTCGTCCGTGCGGGATCCGACGTGAGTGCGCAGACGGCTCGCCGCGCGCACCTTGTCGATCCCGCGCTGATGGAGGGCCCAAGCGGAGCCGGTGCCCCGGAGAGCGGCCGCGCGCTTGTCCTGAACGCTGGCGCCGTCCGACGCCCGCTATGCGTCTCGGAAACGCTCGTAGGTGAGAAAGGCGACGTCGTCACCGGTCTTGGTGCCGACGAGACGCATCGGCCTCTTGTCGCTCGTCTCGCCGAAGAGCCGCTCGCCGGCCCCTAGCACGACCGGGTAGATCAGCAGACGCAGCTCGTCGACGAGATCGTGCTCGATGAGCGTGCGCACAAGCTTGATGCTGCCGGCGACGACGAGCTCCCCGTCCAGCTCCTGCTTGAGCTTCGAGACCTCCTCGAGCACGTCGCCGGCAAGCACCGTCGAGTTGTTCCACTCGGGATTCTCGAGCGTCGAGGACACGACGTACTTGGGCACGCTGTTCAGCCTGTCCGCCAGCGCGCCCGTCCGGGACGGCCAACGCCCGGCCAAGAACTCGTAGGTCCGCCGACCGAACAGCAATGCCTCGGCACCCAGCGCCTCATCGAGCGCGGCCTTTCCCACCGCTGGACGGTCCGTGACCCTGCCGACCCAGCCACCGTGCTTGAACCCCTCGTCACCGGCCGGGTCCTCGATCACTCCGTCGAGTGAGACGTTTTCGCTTACGACAATCTTTCCCATTGCTCCGTTCCTTTCTGATAGTCCGCTGGTAATCGAACCTCTACGGCTGGCGTCCCGCTCTCCTCATTTCGCGGCGCGCGTCGCCGGGAGCCGCTCCAGCCGCTCGTGCGGTCCCTTCCGCGGACGGCCCAAGAGCACGAGCGCCAGCGCCATGCCGATCCCGGCTAGGACGAAGCACGCCAGGAAGGCGGACTGGAAGCCCTCGGTCAGCACGACGAGAGGATTAGCACCGTCGTTCGTCGCCGCGAAGTCCTCGGAGCGGGAGACGGCAACGCTAGTAACGATCGCGACGCCCAGCGCCGCGCCGATCTGCAACGCGGTGTTGCTGAGACCCGACGCAAGCCCGGCCTCATGCTCGGCGACGCCCGCGAGGGCGGCCACCGTGGCCGTGACGAAGGCGAGGCCGATGCCGGGGCCGCAGACGAGCAGGCCGAAGAGGATGTCGCCGACGTAGCTGCCGCCGACGGAGACCTGTGTGAGGAACAGGGAGCCGGCGCCTATCAGCGCCATCCCGGCGGCCGCCACGGCCCGGAAGCCGGCCCGCAGGACGATCCCCTGGCCGACGACCGACCCGACGGCGACCATGACCGCAAGGACGGCGGTGCCGAGCCCGAACGTGACTGCCGAGTAGCCGAGCACCTGCTGCGCGTAGAGCGTGAGTATGAACGGCACGCCGTAGGCGGCGGTGGCGAAGAGGACCATCACGAGGTTGGCCCCGACGAGCGTCCGCGAGCGGACGACGCGGAGCGGCACGAGCGGCGCGCGCTGGCGCGACTCGATCAGCGCGAAGGCCGAAAGGAGCGCGGCCGAGCCGGCGAACAGGAGGATCGTCCCCACGTCGTCCCAGCCGGCGTCCGGCGCCCCGACGACCGCGTAGACGAGTAGGACGAGCGCGCCCGTGATCGTCACCGCCCCGGCGGGGTCGTAGCTTCGGCTGCTCAGCGCGGCCTTGCTCTCGTGCAGCAGGAACGGCGAGAGCGCCAGCGCGGCCAGGCCGAGCGGAATGTTGATGAAAAAGATCCATTCCCAGCCGGGGCCGTCCACGAGCGGGCCGCCGATCAGCCACCCCGCGCTGGCGCCGATGCCACCCATCCCGCCCCAGATCCCGAGCGCCTTGTTGCGCTCGGAGCCCTCGGGGAAGGTGGTCGAGATGATCGAGAGGGCCGTCGGGGTCATGATCGCGGCGCCGACGCCCTGGCCCGCGCGACCTGCAAGAAGCGCCGCCGGCGACCAGGCGAGCCCGCAGAACAGCGAGGCGGCCGTGAACAACGCGACGCCGACCATGAACACGCGGCGCCGTCCGAGCAGGTCGGCGGCGCGTCCGCCGAGCAGCAGGAGGCCGGCGACGGTGATGGCGTAGGCGCTGAGCACCCATTGCAGGCCCTGCTCCGAGAAGCCGAGCTCGGCTTGGATCGAGGGCAGCGCGACAATCACGATCGTCGAGTCGAGGAGCACCATCAAGAAGGCGCCGCAGAGGAGCGCCAGCGCCCACCAGCGGCGGGAATCGTGAGCGGGCGCGGGCGCCCGGGGCACGACGGGTGCAGACGATTCCATCATTACCCTCCTGCGTCGTCGCGTTCCAAGGGCGTCGTCAGGTGCATGTCCATTCAGACGACTGTGGCGGCGAGAACGGAACGGCCGGTCCATTTCGGGACGAGCTGGCGTCCTTACGGGTGATGACCCCGACGCGAGAAGCCGATGCGAGGCGCCTGTGCCAGGCGAGCCGCTAGGCGAGGCGACGCGGGCGCGGGCTGCGGACGAGGAGGCGTTTCGCGAGCTCACCGAGCCGTACAGGCGCGAGCTACAGGCGCACTGCTACCGCATCCTCGGCTCGCTGCAGGACGCCGAGGACATGGTGCAGGAGACGCTGCTTGCGGCCTGGCGGGGCCTCGACGCGTTCGAGGGCCGAGCCTCCGTGCGCTCCTGGCTATACCGGATCGCGACCAACCGCTGCCTCGACGCGCTGCGCGCCCGGTCGCGCCGCCCAAGGGAGGTACAAGCGATGACTGAGGCGCCAGAGCCCACCCGCCGGACCGAGCCGATCTGGCTCGAGCCCTACCCCGACGCGTTGCTCGCGGACATCCCCGACCGCTCCGCGGGGCCGGCGGCGCGCTACGAGTCCCGGGAGTCGATCGAGCTCGCGTTCATCGTCGCCCTCCAGGGCCTGCCGCCCCGCCAGCGCGCGGCGCTCGTGCTGCGCGACGTGCTCGGCTTCAGCACCGCCGAGGTCGCGGAGATGCTCGACACGGGACAGGGCTCGGTGAAGGGCGCTCTGCAGCGTGCCCGCGCGGCGCTGCGAAAACGGCTCCCGGCCGCTGACCGCGAGCCCGCGCCACGGCCCAACTCCGCCAGCGAGCGCCAACTGGTCGGGCGCTTCGCCGACGCCTTCCAGATCGGTGACGTCGACGAGATCGTCTCGCTGCTCACCGACGACGCACTGCTCACCATGCCGCCCCAGCCGCTCGAGTACCAGGGACACGACGCAATCGCCGCCTACCTGCGGTACCGGGCGGAGCTGCGCGGCGCGCCGCTGCGTGTCGTGGCGACCCGAGCCAACACCCAGCCCGCTTTGGGCTGCTACCTGCCTGACGCGCAGGCTGCGATCGCCCGGCCCTACTCGCTGATCGTGTTGACGCTCGAGGCGGACAAGATCGCGGCGATTACCAGGTTCGCCGCCGACGCCGCCCTCTTCGGACACTTCGGGCTTCCAAGGACGCTGCGTTCGTAGGCCGCGCTCGGATGCGTCGGACGCATAGCGGCGGAGCCGAGCGGCAAGGCTCGCCGTCGGCTCGAACCTCACCGGACCGGCGCGCCTCCCTTCGCGTGAGACCATCCCGCTCGCACGCATGACGAAGATGTGATCGTCGCCGTCGTCCCGCGCACTGACGAACGCGATTCGGCGCCCGTCGGGCGAGAGGTCGGCTCCGTAGTCGTCGTCGCAGGCCTCGGTACCTGTCGTCACCTGAGTCTCATCCTTGCCGTTCGCCTTCATGACGAAGATGTCGTCATCGGCGCCGCCGTCGCGGGAGCTTGTGAATGCGATCCGCTGCCCATTCCCGGAAAAGGAAGGACCTCGGTCGGGAACGTCGTTGTGGGACATCCATGACCCGTCTCCTGTCCATCCGGACCCGGTTCACCGAAACCGGCCCCCCGGAAAACCACGTTCTCCCGCCCCATCGCCCGCCCAGTATCTCGCCGCGGCGCGAAGGCGAGGCCGGCATTAGCAGGGATGCGACCAGCCCCACCGATCCGCGCTGGTGAAATGAGAAGGGTGCATCCGAGCTTGCCTTTCGCCGCCTCAGCCCGCAACTATTGATCCGGACCTCGGGCGTAGTTGCCCCCGTACCTGCCTCGGAGTAACTTCCCCGATAGCGCGACTCGCGCGGCCGAGAGGAGGCGAGGATGCACAACCCCCTTCGTTCCGAGGCCGAAATGTTCCGGCTCGTCGTGATCATTGGCGTGGCCTGCGGGCTGGTGATCGCGTTGGCCCTCATCTTCGAGCCCGTCGTCGGCGCCATCGTGCTCGCCGCCGAGCTCGGATTGGCGGCAGGACTGATCTGGCGCAGCTCACGCGGCTCGCTACCGCGCCAGGCCGAGGTGGCTCAGGGCGACGGCGACACCTACCGGGTGCTGGTCGTCGCCAACGAGACGGTCGCCGGCCGGGCGTTGCTTGCTGAGGTCCGCAACCGAGTCAGAGATCGCGACAGCGAGATCTTCGTCGTGGTGCCGGCGATGGCGTCCTCGCGGCTGGGGCACTTGGCCCACGACGTCGACGGCGCGATCGCCGAGGCCGACAAGCGGCTCGCCGAATCGCTGCGCGCGATGGAGGCGGCGGGGCTACGAGCACGAGGGGAGGTCGGCGACCACCACGATCCCAACCAGGCGATCGAGGACAAGCTGCGCGCGTTCCCGGCCGACGAGCTGATCATCTCCACGCACCCTCCCGACCGCTCCAAGTGGCTCGAGCGGGGCGTGGTCGAGCGAGCCCGTCGCGAGGTGCCGCTGCCCGTCACGCACGTGATCGTCGACCTCGACGCCGAGGCGGCGCAAATGCTCACCGGTGAGGCCCGCGTCGGCGGCGCGGGCTAGTTGCCGCCGCCCCCGCCGCTGACGCTCTGCATCAGGTACCGGACCAGCTCCTGAAGCGCATTGCCTTCCCCGAACGTTTGCTCGAAGTCCTGGGGCATGACGCCTGGCTGGAAGCCCTGAGCGATCTGCGCGTCCGGATCGACGATGTCCTGCTCGATCTCCTTGGCTGACTTGCCGGGCAGAACCTCGTCGAGGTCCGGGCCAACCGTTCCGGCGGTACCGGCAGCCTGCAGGGTGTGACATGTCCCGCAGTACTCGGTGAACGCCTCCGGCGGTGTTCCGAGCGGCGGGGGTTCCGCCCCGGGGACACCCGCGACACTGGCCACGTATGCCGCGACGTCCTCGGCATCCTGGCCGGTGACGAGGTCGGCGGGCATGAAGGTCCTGTCGTACTGAGGGTCGCTCTGTTCGACGGTGCGCGGGTTGGCGATCTGGGCCTGGACGACGCCCTCGATCGTGTCGTTGTCCATGCCGCTCGCACGAGCGTCGGCGAACGCGGCGTCCAGGTCTGGGCCGATTTCCACCGACGTTCCCGCCTGCGCGAGGGCGTGGCAGGTCCCGCACTGGGCGACGAACAGGTCGCGACCCCGCTCGAGATCGGCGTTCTCGTTCGTGTCGCAGCCCGCGAACCCGATCAACGCGGCCGCGGCGAGGGTCAGGGGCAGCAGCTTGGCCCTGCCCCGAAGGCTTCGAAGCGCACTCGGCACGGGGCGGCATCCTATCTGCCATCCCCGGCGTCGGCCGCGCCCGATTTGGCGCCAGCGGCCGCATCGTTTAGGGTTCGCGCCGATCCGCATTAGCTACCGATCAACGGCCTGAGATGGAAGTTCGCGTGGGAATGTCGAGCGTGGTCCTGACGGTGGGACCCGGCCACACCCTGCGGCAGGCCGCGCGTTTGATGACCGAGAGAGGCGTGGGGGCCGCGGTCGTGATCGACGAGGAGGAGCCCGGGCCGCGCATCGTCTCCGAGCGCGACATCCTCAACTCGCTCGGCGCCGGTCAGGACCCCGACGACGAGAAGGTCGCCGACCACATGAGCGACACCGTCGTCTGCGCGGCCCCCGATTGGAGCCTCGAACGTGCGGCCGTGGAGATGGCCCGGCGCCACATCAGGCACCTCGTCGTCGTCGAATCGGGCGAGCTGGTCGGGGTGCTTTCGATGCGCGACATCGTCCGGGTTTGGACCTCGGAGGGCGCGACCTCCGGCATGACCTCGCCCGAGAGCGAGCAATCCAGCGGGCAGGCGACCGCCGCGTAGCGACCGCCGGCGGGAAGCCCAGCTAACCCTGCGAGCGGCGCGGCGGCGCGGCAGGGATCGCCGCAGTCGTGAGGCGCTGGCGACGCGGCAGCCGTCCGAACTCCGAGCGCGCGTCGCGGATCCACGCGATGAGGGCGAAGATCGCCACCGCCGCCGCGATCACGCCGTAGGGCCACCAGGTGTAGATGCTCGCGATTACGCCGCCGAGCCCTGCAGCCAGCAGGGCCGGATGCCACGAGGGCGACGGCAGGTAGATCAGCTCGGTGGGCTCTGTGACGCGCCGGTCGGTCATCCGATGTAGAGGATCGCGGCGAAGAAGGTCAGCGCAAACGCCGCGAGCGCGACGGACGTCGCCAGCAGGGCCCCCTTGAGGTTCGACTCGGTTCGCTCGCGGTCCACGGCGGTGGTTCTATCAGACGCCGAGGAGCCGGTCGGCGGCCATGGCGGTGAACAGCAGCGCCAGGTAGGCGAGGGACGACAGGTAGAGGCGCAACGCCGCCCGCCGCGACGGGCTGCGCAGCAGGCGAACGGCGAGCCAGGTGAAGGCAGAGCCCAGCGCGATCGCGGCGACCGCGTAGAGGGAGCCGAGAAATCCGGTCGCGAAGGGCAGCAGCGTGAACGCGACCAGGATCAGCGTGTAAGCAAGGATCTGCCGGCGGGTCGCCGCCTCGCCCTTGACCACAGGGAGCATCGGAACACCGGTGCGCGCGTAGTCGTCTGAGATCAGCAGCGAGAGGGCCCAGAAATGGGGCGGGGTCCACAGGAAGACGATGCCGAACGGATAGAGCGCCTCGAGCGCGAGGCCTCCGGTCGCGGCGGCCCAGCCGACCAGGGGCGGAACGGCGCCGGCAGCGCCGCCGATGACGATGTTCTGCGGCGTCAGCGGCTTGAGCCAGATCGTGTAGACGAAGACGTAGCCCAGCAGTCCGCAGAGCGCCAGCCCCGCCGCGAGGGCGTTCACCGTCAGCGCCAGCTGGAGCGTCGCGAGGGCGCCGAGGGCGATGCCGAACAGGAGCCCGTGAAGTGGCTCGATCCGGCCGGCGACCAGCGGGCGACCGCGGGTGCGCGCCATGCGTGCGTCGCGGTCGCGGTCGAGGTAATGGTTGATCGCTCCCGCGCCCCCGGCCGCCAGGTACCCGCCCAGCATCGTCCACAGGATCGTCGCGGCGCCAGGGCCCGCCGGGTCGGCGGCGAACATCGCCGCGACCGTCGTCACCAGCAGCAGCGCGATGATTCGCGGCTTGGTCAGCGCCAGGTAGTCGCGAAGCACCGCGGCGACCGAACGCCGCCTGGCGCCGCCGAGCACGGGCATTTGGCGGCCGGCCTCGATGCCGCGGCGCTCGACGGGCGTGGTTGTGGTGGTGGCGCTCTCCAAGGTCTTATGCGGCCGCGGCCCGCGCCGGCTCCCGTCCCCGCACGCGGTCGGCGGCCGGAGCCGGGGCCGGCAGAAGCGTCGCTCCCGCGTAGACGACGGTACTCCAGAGGATCGTTCCGAGGGTGAGATGCCCGAGGATCAATCCCGCGTGCTTGCCGGCCCAGACGTTGGCGGCACCGAGCAGAACCTGGCCGGCCAGCAACACGGCGGCCAAGCCGAAGGCACGGCTCGGCGCGCGCCTGACCAAAGCGACGGCCGCCATCGCCAGCACAGCGACCGAGGCCAGGTACATGAACAGGCGGTGGGTGAGCTGGATGTCGACGAGGCGCGACTGCCCGAAGGGCATGAAGCTGCCGTTGCAGTTGGGGAACTGCTCGCCGCAGGCGACGTGTGCTTGGCCGACGGCGGGTTCGCCGGGAGTGCCCTCCTTCTCCGTTCCGGCCACGTAGCCGCCGGCGACGATTGTCGCCAGCACCAGCGCGGTGGCGATCGCGGTCAGCGGGCGCAGGCCGCGCACGCGCCCGGCGGGGGGCGCCACGGCGCGGGGGTCGGCCGCGCGGCGCAGGAGGATGAGCAGCCCCAGCAGCAGCATCGCCAGCCCGAGGTGCGCGGCGACGAGCTCCTCCTCCAGCCCCTGTTCGACCGTGAGCCCGCCGAGTGCGGCCTGGGCGAGGACCAGGACGCCGGCGGCGATCGAGCCCCTGACGAGCCAGCGATGGCCGCGCAGGTTGCGCAGCGCTCGCCAGGCGAGCAGGCCGATCATCACCGCGACGACGCCTGCTGCAGCCCGATGCGTGAACTCGATCGCGGACTCGGCCGACGAGGCTGGAAGCACGCCCCCCTCGCACAGCGGCCAGCCGTGGGTGCCGCTGCCCTCGGCGCCGCACCCGAGCCCCGAATCGGACACGCGGACCACGCCGCCGATCAGGATCAGGGCGAACGTGGCGACGATCGTCAGGGTGACGAGGCGGCGAAAGCGCGACAGCTCGTCCGCTTCGCCACGAGCGGCGACCGGCTCCATTGCGCTCAGGCTACCGAGGGGCTGTCGCGGTCGTCCTCGTCCGCGGGCGCCCGATATGAGGCCGTGGGCTCATCGGACTCGGCGACGGCAACCGGCGCCGCGGCGGGGGCCGGCACGGCCGCCGGCTCGGCGCGGCGGCGGGTCTCCCAGACCTCGGTGCGGCGGCGAACGGCCTCGCGGATGTCGCGCAGCGGCTCGGTGCTGCGGACGTCCGGGACGGCGTCGAAGTTGTGCGGAGGCGGGGGCGAGAGCGCGAACCACTCGAGGGTCGAGCCCGCCCAGGGATCGTGCCCGGCCCGGAGCCCGTTGTGCCAGCTGTGGGCGGCGTTGGCGAGCTCGAGCAGGATCCCGGCCACCAGCACGAACGCGCCGATCGAAGCGATCAGGTTGTAGCCGTCGACCCCGGTGTCCTCGTAGTACTTGAACAGGTCGACGGGCTGTCCCTCCAACCCGGCCAGGACCATCGGCACGGCATAGAGGTGGATGCCGACGAGCATCACGCCGAGCGCGATTTTGCTCACTCCCTCGCCGAGCACCCGGCCGCAGAGCTTGGGGAACCAGTAGTGGAGCGCAGCAAAGCCGCCCATCACGCCACCGCCGACCAGCACGTAGAGCGTGTCCGCGTGCGCGGCGGTGGTGTTGTCGAGCTGCCACCCGACGGGGATCACCGAGTACGCGAGCTCACCTGTGAGCCCGAACGTCATGGTGCTGATCGCGCCCACCGCGTAGAGGACGGGTGCCCGCAGCCGGAGGGCGCCGCGCCACAGCGTTGCCACCCAGATGAAGATCAGCGTCCCGATGGGGACCACGAGCGCCAGCGCAAAGCCCATCGCCATGAGCGTCCAGCCCTCTGCGAGCGGTGCCTCGTACATGCTCTGCATCCACGCGAGCGGCACCAGCACGGCGATTGCGACGATCGACGCCGCCGCGCCGCGATGGCTGAAGGTCGGCTGTCCCGTGAAGCTCGGGAGGATCTCGGAGATCGCACCCGCCGCAAGCAACAGCACGATGGCGTAGCCGCCGGCGGCAAACAGCATCGCCAAGTGCTCGTACAGCAGCGGCGCCCCGCCCTCGCCGGCCTCGAAGAAGACGCCGTCGAACTGCCGGTCGATCATGAGCATCACGACCGCCGCAAGCATCGCCGGCGCGATGATCAGCAGCAGGAAGCTCGTCGCGGTTCCTGCCCAGGAGAACAGCGGCAACCTGCGCCAGGCCATTCCGGGCGCTCGCATCGTCCAGAGCGTGACCACGAAGTTGACGGCGAACAGCGTGAAGCCGGCACACGCGAGGGCGACGCCGGTGATCCAGGCGTCGACGCCATGCGTGGGGGAGAAGGTGGTCTCCGACAGCGGCGGGAGCGAGAACGCCCCCGACTCCGGCACCGAGTACAGGAAGCTCGCGTAGATAGCGAACCCGCCGATGGCGTACAGCCAGTAGGCGAAGAGGTTCAACCGCGGCAGGGCGACGCCGCGGGCGCCGATCTGCAGCGGGACCACGTAGCAAATGAACCCGAGCGCCAGCGGAATCGCGAACAGCACCACCGTGGTCACGCCGGCAGCCGACAGCAGCCGATTGAAGATCTCCGGCGAGATCAGCGAGTTCTCCGGGACGAAGAGCTGGACCCGCATCAGGACGAACTCCGTTGCCGCCAGGATCAGAAAGACCAGCGCGGTCCCGATGTAGAGCTGACCGACCGACTTGTGATCGGCGCTGGTGACCCGCTCGACCCACCCGGGGCGCGTCACCGGCACGCCTCTGGTGACGACCTCCGGTCGAGCGGGAGCGACCGTGGGCGGCGTCACTGGTCTGCCACCTCCCCCGCGACTGCGCCTTGGGCGTCACTGATGTCGCTCGAAAGCTGATCGATATGCGACTCGTATTCGGACACGCTCACGACGTCCACCCACACGCGCATCGCCGGGTACGAGCTGCCCGAGAACACCGTCGAGCGGCCCGGATAGCGGCCCTCCTCGTCGGCCTTGAACCACGTCTGCGTGATCTCACCGGGAGCTGCCTGCACCTGGCCGCCGAGCGCCGGCACCCACCAGCTGTGCATGACGTCGGTCGAGTCGATGTTCAGCACGACCGTCGTGTCCACTGGGACGACGAGCTCGCCGTAGGAGAACGGACGCTGGCCACCGTCGCTGGCGGGGTACTCGAAGCGCCACACCCATTGCTGCGCGATGGCATCGATCAGGAGCGGTGCGCTCTCGGTGGGCTCGGCGCCGGTGATCGGTTCCTCACCGGTGGCCGATTCCTCTCCCTCGAGCAGCGTCGCGGGCGGCACGCCCTTGACCCCGACCTGCGCGCTCTGGCTTGCGTTCAGCCCGCCCGGGCCCGAGGGTTCGATCTCGCGGACGTCGCCGGTGACCACGATCCCGTACACGAAGATGGCGATCGCGATCAGCGACAGAGCGCCCAGCACCGGCCGCAGCGCGCCGCGACCAGCCGCCAGCCTCGCCGGGCGGCGGTCGCGGCGATCGCGAAAGCGGACGACCGCTGCGATCAGGGCGGCGTTGATCACCACGAGGAAAACGCCGACGACGACGAACATCACCCAGTAGGCCGTGTTCATGTCCTCGGCGTTGGGCGAGTGGGGCTCCGCTGGCGAGAGCTGGACGGCGTGCGCCGGGGCGGCGAGGAAGGTCGCTGCAAAGAGGGCGAATGCGCAGGCGACGATGAGTCTGCGGGGCCGAGGCGCCAAGGCGGCCGCATTCTAATCGCGTTGCGGATGCGCCTCCTATACTCGCCGCGCCTTGCGCCGGCTCCGCAAATCCCGTCGCCCGAGCCCGGCGCTCAGCGCCGTGGTGCGGGGCGCGGCGGCGACGGCGTTGGCGGCAGCTGTCGTCGTGCCGCTCGTGCGCCGGCGACTCCGAATTCACCCGGCCGTCACCACCGCCGCCGTCGCATCCGGGCCGTTCGCCCTCGCGGTGCTGCGGCCCCGCACCCGCACGCGCGACGCCGCGCTGTACGCGCTTCAGATGTGGGGCTTCTTGATGGCGCACGAACTCCCGTACGACGACCCGGAGTCGCTGCGGCGCCGGCTCAAGGTTCGCTACCCGATCGCCAGCGACCGCGCGGTCGGCTTCGGCCAGTTGCCGAACGTGAGGCTTCAGCGCGCGCTGTCGCCGGCGGGGCAGGTGACGACGAAGGACCACGTGCTCACCTGGGTGCACTGGCTCTGGTTCTTTCAGCCGCACCTCGCGCTGGTGTGGATCCTCGCTCGCGACCAGGAGCGCTTCCCGCGCGCGGCCCGGCAGATGGCGGCGACCTTCGACCTCGGCTGCCTCGGATACGTCACGGTGCCGACGGCGCCGCCGTGGTGGGCGAGCGAGCAGGGATACACCGGCGACGAGCGGGTGCGCCGCATCATGGTCGACGTCGGCGAGGAGTTCTGGGGCCGCTTGTGGCCGGGGCTGTACGGCTCGCTCGGGGGCAATCCCTGGGCCGCGATGCCCTCGCTTCACTTCGCGACGTCGCTGATGGCCGCGCTGTTGCTGGGCGAATCGGGCCGCGCGCCTGGCGCTGTGGGATGGGCATACGCGGCATCGCTCGGATTCGCCCTCGTCTATCTCGGTGAGCACTACGTCACCGACCTCGCGGCCGGGGTCGCCCTGATCGCGGCGGTGCGCCGCGGCGAGCCGCTGGCCGAGCCGGTCGCGCTCCGAGTCAGCGGACTCGCCCAGCGCCTCGAGCGCCTGGCGAATTCCTCGCGTGAGAGGTAGCACCACCGAGCCATTTGCGAGGATTTGTGGGTGCCCCGCTCCGATCCCAATGAGTGGAGGGAACAGGAGGAGCTGGAACGGGCGATCCCACCCGACGAGGACGTCGGCGGGGAGGAGGAGGACGAGGACGAGGCGATAGAGCCCTCGTTCTTCGAGGACCCGAAGCGGCTCGCCCAGACCGCCCTCTTCGTGCTGGTCGTGATCGCGGCGATCTACTTCCTGCTGCCGAAGCTCGTCGGCGTGGAGGACGCGATCGAGAAGCTCGGCGAGGGAGATCCGGTGTGGATCGCCATCGCCCTCGCCTTCAGCATCGCGATGTTCTTCTCGTACGTCGCCCTGTTCAAGGGCGTCGTGGGGGAGCGGGTTCGCCTGAAGTGGCGCGAGTCGTACGAGATCACGATGGCGGGGCTTGCGGCAACTCGCCTGTTTTCGGCCGGTGGCGCGGGCGGGATCGTGCTCACCTACTGGGCGCTGCGCAAGGCCGGGATGGAGCGCCGGCAAACAGCCTGCCGGATGGTCGCGTTCCTGGTCATGACGTACGCGGTCTACATGCTGACGCTGGTGGTCAACGGGATCCTGCTGCGGGTCGGCATCTTCTCTGGCCCGGCGCCCGCGGGGCTGACGATCGTCCCCGCGGCGATCGGGGGCGGGATCGTGATCATCTTCCTGCTGATCGCGCTGATCCCCGAGGACTTCGAACGGCGGATGGCGGGCTTTACGCAGGGATATCGATTCCGCAAATGGCTGCACCGCCTCGCTTCTGCGCCGGCGACGCTGGCAAGCGGCACGCGCACGGCAATCGCCTTCGTGCGCGAGCCGTCTCGCGGAGGGCTTGCAGTCGTCGGGGCGATCGGCTTCTGGGCGGCGAACATCGCCATCCTGTGGGCCTCGTTCAAGGCCTTCGACGCCGAGGTCCCGCTGGCGGTCGTGATCCAGGGCTTCTTCGTCGGCACGTTCGCAAACCTGCTCCCGCTGCCGGGCGGCGTCGGCGGTGTTGACGCCGGGATGATCGGCGCCTTCGCGCTGTTCGACGTGCCGGGCGTCAGCGGCGGCACGATCTTCGCCGCGGTGCTGACCTACAGGCTGATCGCGTTCTGGCTTCCGATCCCGCCGGGGATCGTCGCCTTCTTCCAGCTGCGCACGACCGTTGCCCACTGGGAGCAGGAGCGGGCGGGTCCGGCGGTCGGAAGCGAGGCCGCGGAGTCCCTTCCGGGCACCGGGTCCACGTCTGCCGTTACTTCAAAAAGTAAAGTATCATCCTCGTAGAGCGCTAACCTGCTCCTCCGAGGGGCAGGAGAAAGAGTCGAAGGAGCGACGTGAACGAACGGCGAGTCGAGAACCTGATCATCGTCGGCGGTGGGCCCGCCGGCTACACGGCTGCCCTGTACGCCTCGCGCGCGAACCTAGACCCGCTCCTGATCGAGGGCTTTCAGTGGGGCGGACAGCTCCAGACCACCACCGACGTCGAGAACTATCCGGGCTATCCCGAGGGGATCATGGGGCCGGAGATGATGCAGCAGTTCCGCGATCAGGCGGAGCGCTTCGGCACCCGCTTCGAGACCGACGACGTCACCAGGCTCGAGCTCTCCGACGGCGACGTCCAGCGCGTCTTCGTCGGCGACGAGGAGCACCTCGCCAAGAGCGTGATCCTGGCGATGGGCGCTGAGCCACGTCGCCTCGGCGTGCCCGGCGAGCTCGAGCTCGCCGGTCGCGGGGTGTCGACGTGCGGCGTCTGCGACGGCGCCTTCTTCAAGGGCGAGAAGGTCGCGGTGATCGGCGGCGGCGACTCCGCGATGGAGGACTCGATCTTCATCTCCAAGTACGCCTCCGATCTCGACGTCGTTCACCGACGCGACGAGTTCCGCGCCTCGAAGATCATGCTCGACCGCGCGCGCGAGCGGGACAACGTCGACTTCAAGACCCCGTACACCGCCGAGGAGTTCATCGCCGGCGACGACGGCAAGCTTCGCGCCATCCGGCTGCGCAACGTCGAGACCGGCGAAGACGAGGAGCTCGAGGTCGGCGGCGCCTTTGTGGCGATCGGCCACATCCCGCGCTCGGAGCTGGTCGCCGACCAGGTGGACACCGACGAGAACGGATACGTCGTCACCCAGAACGGCTCCACCCGCACCAACCTGGCCGGCGTGTTCGCGGTCGGCGATCTCGTCGACCACACCTACCGGCAGGCCGTGACCGCCGCCGGCACCGGCTGTATGGGCGCGCTCGACGCCGAGTGGTATCTGCGCGACACGCCGCCGTCGCCCGAGGCGCACTGGTTCGGCAAGGCCGGCGCCGCGCTCGAGGCCACCGCGAGCTAGCCGTCTACAGCTGACAGGGACCGCGAAGCTTCTTGAAGCGAAGCTTGCGCGGGCGCAGCTTCAGCCGCACGGTCTGGGTGTTGTTCGAGTCGTTGGACTCTGCGATCAGGTTCGTCGGATCGGCCTTGGAGATCAGGCAGTAGCGGCCGCGGCGAAGCCGGCTGATGTCCAGGGACTGGCCGGGCAGGCCGTAGAAGTAGACGTCCGCCCAGCCGATTGAAAGGCCTTCTGACTGGGGTGGCGTTGGCACGCCCTCGTCGTTCAGGCCTCCGCAGCCGTCACCCTGCGGGAAGTAGGGGTCCTTCGGGGATCCGGGCAGCGTGGGGAACGGCCGCTCGGTGTCGATGACGCAGAAGCCGACCTTCTTGGACTCCACGAGCTTGCCGGTGCGCGCCCGCCGCAGCTGGTAGCGCGCGAAGTCGAGCACGTGCCAGTGCAGATGCCCCGGCGTGTCGTGGAAGCGCATGCATCCGAAGCGGAGCCAATCGCCCGGTTCAGCCAGCTCATCGTCCTCGTCGTAATGGCCGTTCGGGTTGCTGTCGACGAAGAACCGCTGCACCGCGTCGTACTCGTCGTCGGCGCACTCGCCGCTCGGCGGGTCGCTGACGATGTCGAGTGGAGATGTGCCCTTGTTGCCGACGGTGTTCGACAGCCGCAGGAAGCGGTGCTTGCCGCGCTTCTCAACCACGATGTCGCTGCGGACGATGCCGAGCGTCACCAGGTCGGGGAGCAGCGGCTGCGCGCCGGCGTGGGCGCCCGGGGTTGCGAGCGCCACCAGAAGGACGCAGGCGAGGGTCGAGCCCAGTCCGGTGGCGACCGCGAGGCGGAGGCGTCCTGCGTTGCGACTGCTCCGGACGCCATCCATGGGAAGCGCAGCCTACAGCGAGGCGGCGCCCTCAACTTGGAGAGTTGGTCGGTGAAGGCTTAGGCAGCGGCGGCGATTGTCGCCTCGCCGCCGCTCGAGACGATCAGCACCGCCCGGCCCGAGGGCGGCGGCTCGGAACCGGCGAGAAACATCCGCCCGATCCCCCTGGCGTCGGCCTCCGCTCGAGCGACGATGACGGCGGAATGGCGCTCGAGGCTCGCGGCGACCAGCCTGAGCGTGCCGTTCTGGTCGAGATAGAGCACGTCGTACATGAACACCTCCTTCGCCCTCCGTCGCGATCAGATTCGCGTTCCCCCCAGCGCCTCCTGCGCGGGGCCCCACAAAAGCCATCGGCACCTGCCGACGCGACCCTTAGCCACGGCCGCAATCTCGGGGTCGCCGCGCCGAAACCCGAATACCGGGACATATAGGCCCGAAATTCGAGGCTCGGCGAAAGTGGGCGGATCAGCGGGGCCGATCGAGGCAATCGGGAGCACTAATAGGCGCGCGACCTCGCGAGCTCTACCCTGAAATCAGGGCCCGCGCTCACGTTTCGCGGTCCCCGCGCGTTGCTACTTCATGGATCGCCGTTCCTGGACACTCCTGCTCGCTCTCGCCGCCATCTGGGGGGCGAGCTACATGCTCATCAAGATCGGGCTACGGGATCTGTCGCCGGGCATGGTCGCCTGCCTGCGGGTCGCCTTCGCCGCTCTGGTCATCGCGCCGATCGCGCTCAGGCGTGACGCCTTCCGCGGCTTGGGCGGTGTGATCGCGGTGCTGGTGCTGGTCGGCGCGGTGCAGGTGGCCGGGCCGTTCCTGCTGATCGGCTTGGGCGAACAGGAGATCTCGTCGGCGCTGGCCGGGATCCTGGTCGCGACGGCGCCGATCTTCACGGCGCTCCTGGCGATCTGGGTGGATCACGAGGAGCGTTCGCAGGGCATGCGCCTGGGCGGCATCGCGATCGGCATCGCCGGCGTCGCGCTGCTGTTCGGCCTCGACCTCAGCGATTCCGGCAACGCGCTGCTGGGTGGGTTGGCCATCGTCCTCGCGAGTCTCGGGTATGCAGTCGGCGGGTTCGTGGTCAAGCACCGCCTGTCGGATCTGGATCCGCTCGGCATGACCGTATCGGTGATGACGGCCAGCACCCTGCTGCTCGCGCCGCTTGCGATCGCGACGGCGCCGTCGGACTTCCCCGACCTCGGGCCGCTGGCGGCGGTCGCGGCGCTCGGCGCGTTCGGCACCGGCCTTGCCTTCGTGATCTTCTACGGGCTGATCGCCCGCGTCGGACCGGCGAAGTCGTTCCTCGTCGCCTATTTGGCGCCGGGATTCGCGGTCGTCTACGGCGCCGCGCTGCTCGACGAGACGATCACAGCCGCCACGGTTGCCGGGCTGCTGCTGATCCTCGCCGGCTCGTGGCTGGCGGCCGAGGGGCGGTTGCCGCTACGCGGGCGGCGGGCTGCCCCCGGCGACCGCGACGTCGACGGGCGGGAGCTCCCCGCCGGCGACAGCCCAGTCGCGAAGGAGCGGGGCGGCACGGTACCGGTCCTCTCCGAGCTCGCTCCGAAGCGCGTCCAGGGTCGCTAGCACCGTTCCGGGTCCCATCTCCCGGCCCCACTGGAAAGGTCCGCGTGGGTGGTTGAAGCCCAGCCGCAGGGCCGTGTCGACGTCCTCGGGCGATCCAATGCCCTCGCCAACCGCGAAGCAGGCCTCGTTGACGAGCTGCGAGACGATTCGCCCCAGTACCAGTCCGGGCGAGTCGCCGAAGACGCATTCGACGTGCTTGCCGAGGTCCTTGAAGTGGCGTCCGGCCACGCAAAGCGGACCGAGGGAGGCCGTCGGCGCGATCTCGACGGCTCGAGCCCCGACGAGGTTTGGGACCGCCACCCAGCGGATCGACGCCTCGACGCGCGGGTCCGACTGCGCGCTTGGGCTCGGTTCGGGCACCTCGGGATCCGCGGGGCGGTGCGGGCCGTCCTCGTAGGAGTACCAGCCCCGTCCCGACTTCCGGCCCAGGCGGCCATCGACGACCAATCGCTCCTGGAGCGCGTGGGGCTGCCAGCGCGCCTCGCCGCCGCTCTGCTCATAGAACGACTTCGCGACCCGGAGGTTGACGTCCACGCCGACGAGATCCATGAGCTCGAACGGGCCCATCCGGTGGCCGCCGCCGATGCGAACGAGGCGATCGATCTGGTCGGGGGTTGCAACGTGCTCGCCGACCAGCCGCAGCGCCTCGAGCGTGAACGGCCGAGCGCAGCGATTGGCGAGGAAGCCGATCCCGTCCGCTGCGCGAATCGGCGTGCGCCCCATGCGCTCGGCGACCTCCGTCGCGAGCTCCAGCGCGTCGGGGGCAGTGCAGTCCCCAGCGACGATCTCGACGAGCCTCATCAACGCTGGAGGGTTGAAGAAGTGCATCCCGCATACTCGCTCCGGGCGATCGGCCGCGGCCGCTATCTGGCTCACCGAAAGCGACGAGGTGTTCGTCGCCAGGACCGTGGACGCCGCACAGAGGGCCTCCAGCTCGGCAATCAGTTCCTGCTTGAGCTCCAGGCTCTCCGGTGCGGCTTCGATCACCAGCTCACAGCCCTCGAGACGTTCGAGCGCGGACGTGCCGCGCAGTCGGGCCGACGCGGCTTCGGCTTCGCTGATCGTCCAGCGCCCACGATCCGCGCCCTTCAGCAGGTCGGCGCGCAGTCGTGCCTCGCCGGCGCTCAGCGCGGACGGATCGGGGTCATAGAGGTAGGTGGTGAAGCCGGCAAGCGAGGCGACCTGGGCGATCCCGGCACCCATCGTCCCCGCACCGGCGACTCCGATCCGCTCGACCTTCGGCGTCACTGCTCGTCGTCGCCAGGCGGAGGCGGTGGCGGATCCTCGCCGTCCCAGAACTCGGCCGCGTCGCGCTTCCAGAAGACATCGTGCCCCCACGCGCCCGAGCCACCCGGCGGCCGCGTGAACGCGCTCAACTTGCCCGACTCCGGTCGCACCACCACGTCCGGCGAGTTCATCTCGCTCACTATGAGCACCTGCGCCGGCTCCGAGTTCCGGTTGACCACCTGGTGCGCTCCACGTTCTCCGACTGGAAAGGCGACGACCTCGCCTGTCTCGAGCTCGCGCTCGTCGTCTGGCGTCCGCAGGCTCGGACGGCCGGCGACGACGATCAGAAGCTCCTCGTTGCTGTGGTGATAGTGGAGCGGAAACGGGGCCGAGCCGGGCTCCAGCTCGTACAAGCTTGCGCCAAGGCGGTGGCTGTCGGCCTGATCGCCGAGCTTGGCGCGCCGCCAAGCGAACCCGGGGCGGTCGTTGGTGGAGTCGAAATCAGGCTCGAAGAGGTTCGGCATGCCGCGATTGTCAGGTTAGGCACCCACGCGGTAACAAATCCGACAACCGGGCCGTGACACGACCACAAAGGGGCCCGCCCATCAACCCGCGCCCGGCGGCACCATCGCGTTGATCCCGGTCGCGTCGCGGCCGATGATCAGCTTCTGGATCTGGGAGGTGCCCTCATAGAGCGTCGTCACCCTGGCATCGCGCAGGTAGCGCTCGACCGGGTAGTCGTCGACGTAGCCCGAGCCCCCGTGCACCTGGATCGCCAGGTTGGCGCACTCCACCGCGGACTCGGTCGCATACAGCTTCGCGATCGAGGTCTCGACCGTGCTCGGCTTGCCGGCGTCCTTGAGCAGGGCGGCCCGGCGAACCAGCATCCGGGCCGCGTCGCGGCGCACGACTTGGTCGGCGATCATCTCCTGCACGAGCTGAAAGCTCGCGATCGGGACCCCGAACTGGTTTCGCTCCTTCGCGTAGGCGACCGAAGCCTGAACGCAGCCCTCGCAGATGCCGACGCAGCCGGCCGCGACCGAGTAGCGGCCGGAGTCGAGCGCGGACATCGCCACCTTGAAACCGTCGCCGACCTCGCCTAACAAGGCGTCATCGGAGACCTCGACGCCGTCGAGGCCAAGCGCCGCGGTGTCCGAGGCGCGCAAGCCCAGCTTGCCGTGGATCTCCTGCGCATTGAAGCCGTCGCTCGAGGTTGGAACGAGAAAGCAGGCGAGTCCCCTGTGTCTTGCCGAGGGATCGGTCTGGGCGAAGACGAGCGCGACTTCGGCGACGTTTCCGAGCGAGATCCACATCTTCTGTCCGGTGATCCGCCAGCCGCCGTCCACCTTCTCGGCTCGAGTGCGAAGCGATGCGGCGTCCGAGCCGGTGTCCGGCTCGGTGAGCGCGAAGCAGCCGAAGGCCTCTCCCGAGCAAAGGCGCGGCAGCCACCGCTGCTTCTGATCGTCGGATCCCCAGCGCTCGATCGATCCGCACACGAGGGAGGTCTGCACCGAGACGACGGTGCGCATCGCCGAGTCGCCCCGGCCGACCTCCTCGACGATCAGGCCGTACGTCAGGTAGTCGAGGCTCCGGCCTCCGAACTCCTCGGCGACGGGCGCGCCGAGATAGCCCATCTCGCCGAGGCGGCGCGCCAGCTCGATGTCGAAGCGCGCCGCCCGATCGGACTCGCGCGCTCGGGGGACGACCTCGTTGTCAACGAAGTCTCGCGCCGTCTCAGCGATCAGGCGCTGTTCGTCCGACAGCTCGGGGATCACTGGGCGCGCTCAGCGAGGGCGCCCTTCAACACGGCCTCGAACGCGGCCTGGGCCTCGCGGGTTCGTTCGCCGGGTGCCTCGAGCTCGCGATCGTCGATCCGCGCCACCGGCTGGATCTCTCGAGTGGTCGAGGCCAGGAATGCCTCGCGCGCGCCGTTCAAGTCCGCGACGTCGAACTGCCCCTCTTCGACGTCGAGCTCCCGGACTATCTGCGCGCGAGTGATCGAGTCGAGGATCCCTGCCTCCAGCGACGGTGTCCGCAGAGCGCCGGCATCGGAGACCCAGAAGATCGCCGACGTGGGCGCCTCCAACACCGTTCCGTCGGGGCGAACGAGCAGCGCCTCGTCCCCGCCACAGCCCACCGCGATTCGCGTCGCCTGCATGTTGGCCGCATAGGAGATCGACTTGACGCCGTCGAGGATCACGCTGGGCGAATAGGTGACGGTAGCCAGCCGCACCGTGGCACCCCGTGGCGGAAGCTCCTCAACCAGCACCACGCGGCGTCCGGCGCGGGTGAGCACGATCCGCACCTGCCCGTCGCCGGGGCCGTGTTCCGCAAGCAACGCATCGACCTCTCGCTTGAGGAGCTGGCGGTCCACGGGAAGCTCGATCGCCGCAGCCGAGCGTTCGATGCGGTCGAGGTGTTCGGCCAGGGCGAAGGGTGTTCCGTCGTAGAGGCGGATCACCTCGAAGACTCCGTCGCCGCGATAGAGGCCGTCGTCGGGCAGCGACAGTGTCGATTCGCGGGTGGGGGCGATCTCGCCGTCCACCGAGGCCAGCTCCCGGATCGGCATCGCGGTCGAATCTACCGAGCAGCGGCTGCTTGGGACCGCTCGGGGCGGGTCGCCTCAGTCCTCCAAGCGGAGAGCGCGGCGCGCGAGCGCCTACTCGAGCTGGGCGAGGAGCTTGCCGCCGAGATCGTCGTGGCCGAGCAAGCGCAGCAGCGCGAGCTCGAGATCCACGGCGAGGCGAAGAAGGTCGCCGCTGGGCTCGACGAGCTCCGCGACATCTCCCGCCGACGCGGCGGTCGCGCCGCCGTCTGAGCCCGGCTCCGGCTCCGCCGACGCTCAGACTGCGAAGTTTCTTGCAGGCGCAGGAACCGGCGCACGCGCCGGACCTACCCATTATCCTGCCGCGATTAATCAGGATCGGTTAGCCACTTTGAGGTAGTTCGTTTCGTCCGGCTGACCAGCCAAGGATTGGGGGATGGGCCCAGGGAGGGGCATTCGACACCCGAATGGGAGGTATGGATCGAGTGTCCGGAAGAGTTAGGGGTTCGCGGGTAGCGATCGGCGTTGTGACCGCGCTCGCGGCGATGATGATCACGCCGGTTGCCGCTTCGGCGGGACCGGTTGAGGACCTGGTCAACCAGGTTTCAAATGGCGTCAACCAGACGCTGGACAACCTGCTCGGCGGTGCAGGGGGCGCCGGCGGCGGTGGTGGCGGTGCGCCATCAGCTGACCGCACTCCGGCGCCAACCGGCGTCGGCGGCGGTGGCGAGTACGTGCCGCCGGCTCACGGCACCAATCCCCACGCGCAGGGGACCGGCGCCGTGCTGGATCTGGCGCCTGATACGGACCGCCCGCTCGAGTACGACTCGGGCGGAGGCGACGAGGAAGTCGTCGTGGGTCAGTCCCGCGGTGAGCAGAACGAGGACGACAGCTATCACGGTCACGTCACCATTCTCACCCTGTTCGGCACGGAGCTGCTCGAGGGTGCAGACACGAATGAGGGCGAAACCGATGACGGTCCCCTCGGGGATCTCAACGCTGCGCTCGACGACATCTGCACCGACACGAGCGGTCTGCTGTGTCTGAACGTGCTGGAGGTCTCATCCGAGACGACGGCGAACGGTTCGTCCAACAGCTTCAGGGCTGTTGATGCCAGCGTCGGATTGGAAGAGACGCAGCTGCTGTCCGCTCAGGCTGTCGACTCGGAGGGCAACATCTCCGACGACGGCACGTGCCAGACGGCGTCGTCTAGCTCTAGCGTCGTCAACGCGGCTGTGCTGCCGGGCGATGTCGGTCTCGCCAACCTGGACGCCGCCGACTCCAGCTCGGAGTCCCAGGCGTGCAACGACGGGACGAGCTCGCAGACGAACGACAGCGCTGCGTTCCCGGCGACGGAGTTCGAGGTTCTCGGCAACGAGATCGAGCTCCCGATCGGACAGCCGGCCTGCGGCGACGGCACGCCGAACTCGCCGGCCGCGGTCCTCGGGTTGATCGATCTCGGCGTCTGCAACGCCGATGACTCGAGCAACACCGGCGGGACCCAGAACGACAGCCCGTACGGAGTCCGGGAGGCCCTGACGGTCCTGCCCGGCCTGCTCGGGATCGATCTGAGCGAGCTCGTCAAGGTGACGACCGTCGCGTCCGAGAGCCGCGCGGTGGCGCCGCCTCCGACGGAGGAGCCTCCGCCGGGTGGCAACCCGCCGGGTGGCAACAACGACAACAACCCGCCCAGCGGCACTGAGCCGGAGGGAGCGGCTGAGTGTCCGGATCCCGACAATCCGGATTGTCCGGCTGGCGCGGCGGGCCCCGGTGGCCCGACCGCCGAGTCTCCGGACAACCTGCCGTTCACCGGGGCGGACATGCTCTCGTTGGGCCTGATCGGGCTCGTGGTCATGGGGACTGGCCTCGGCCTGATGGCTCTGGTCGACCGGCGTCGCCGGCTCGCCCGCGAGCAGGCCTAACCGGCCAGGGGACGAGAGAACGCGACGGGCGAGCGCAGGCGGCGCTCGCCCGTCGCCCTTTCAGACATGACCGATAGCCCGTTTCACCCGCAATGATTCCGGCGATGCCCGATCGGGGAACCGTGTGGCGGCGCCGAGTGCTGCTGATGGCCGTGGTCGCCCTGCTGGTGGCGATCCCGGTCACGATCGCGATCCGCGGCGGCGACGACGAGGACGGGTCGTCGACGCCGATCGCGACGGGCCCACCGCTCAACCCCGCGGTTTCGAACAAGGGTCTCAAGGTCAGCTACCAGATTCCGGAGGGGTGGCGAGAGTCCAAGAAGGCCAAGGCAATCCAGCTGCAGAGCAGGGATCGTTCGGCCCTGATCGCGATTGCGGCTCCCACGGCCGCCTCGAAGGCAGGGCCCTTGCTCGACGACACGCTGGCGACGTTTCGCTCGGAATACAAAGGCGTCGAGATCCGGCCGGGATCGGGCAAGCAGGTGGGCGGCCTCAACGCCAAGGGCGCCGTGATCACCGCGAAGAGCCCCGACGGCAACCAGCTGCGGATCGTGGTCGCCGTCGCCAAGGGCAAGAAGCGCGCCTACCTGGTGGAGGTCTTTACGGCGGCCGACGCTCCGGTCGAGCGCGTGCGAGAGGCGCAGGTTGCCCTCAACTCGCTACGCCTGACGGGCTGATCGCCTACTGGTTTCTGCGATTGTCAGCGGAGCCCCTTCGGGCAGATATCGGAGTGCTGGCGCTCGTCGGCGCGCTGGTGATGGCGGCCGGTCTGGCCGGAATGGCGCTGAGCGACCGGCATCGTCGAGCCAGCGAGGAGAGCTAACACGCAGCTCGTCGAGATGCACGCTCGCCGCGCTCCGCGCGCGGCGAGGGGCTGCGCACGGAGTATGAGGCGGGTCTAATGTAGGTCCCGAACGATGGAATTCGTGCTCATCTCGCTGGCGATGGTCGCGTTCATCGTCCTCTGCCTCGTGCTCTTGGCCCGCGCCTACCCCGGGAGCGGCGCCGATCTTGTCGATTGGCGTCCAAGCCGATCGCCCGAGCTCGAGGCGCAGCTCGAGATGGACGACCTGTCGCAGATGATCGAGGCTCAGAACAAGATGCGCCGCCGTCGCGGCAAGCCCGACCTGACCGAGGCCGACGCGCAGCGAATGGCCAAGGAGGATGAGGCCGTGCGCGAACGTGGACGGCGCGGCGAGTACGGCAGGACCCTGGCGGAGTCCGAGGACGAGCTCGAGGATCTCGGCGCCTAGGGAGGCCTAGGTGGCCAGGGCGCTGATCGTCGGCTGCGGCTGTCGCGGGCGGGAGCTCGCGACCGCCCTGCTCGAGCGGGGATGGCAGGTACGCGGGACGACCCGCGAGGCGCAGAACGTCGCCGCGATCGAGGCGGCCGGAATCGAAGCGGCAGTCGCCGACCCGGATCGGGTCGGGACGATCCTGGACCAGATAGCCGACGTGACGGTCGTCTACTGGCTGCTCGGCTCCGCCGAGGGGGATCCCGCGGCCGTCGCGGCCCTCCACGGGCCGAGGCTCGAACGCGTGCTCGAGGAGATCGTTGACACTCCCGTGCGGGGGTTCGTCTATGAGGCGAGAGGCACGGTGGCCGACGAATGTCTGCAGGGCGGGGCCACTCTCGTGCGGGACGCCGGCGCGCGCTGGCGCATCCCGGTCGCGGCCACCGAGGCCGATCCCGGCGATGTGCCGGACTGGCGTGCGCGAATGCTCGCCTGCGCGCTGGAGCTGACCGGCGCGGGCTAGGGGCCTTCGGTCGGGATGTTGCCGGCTGGGCGTGAGTCGATGGGCGCCGGCGGGATGTCGTTGCCGGTCCACACCGCCTCGGCCTCGACCTCATCGGGCGGCTGGTCGAGCTCGTCGGCGAGCAGCTTGCCGCCGATCACCAGCGCCGCGACGACCGCCAGGAAGATTCCGTACATCGTCGCCTGCCGGGCAAAGCTTGGCGCGTAGCTCTTGCCGACCACCTCGCGGCGCTTGTCAAGCCCCATGGCGTCGACTTCAGACGGCTCGTGGGTGACCTGGGAATGGGCGGGACGGGTAACCGTCGTATGCGGGCCGACCGACGGTGCGACCGTGTCGCTGATGTCGATCGTCTCGGTGTCGTCGCCGCGGGTCTCGTCCGCGATGGCGCTGGGCTGCGTTGGCTGGGCGTCCGCGGCGTCCCCGGGATCGCTCCCACCCTCCGCCTGATCCTTGGGCAGGAACCTCCCCATCGCGTCCCGTGGGCGCCTCGACGCCACAGCCAAACGATAATGCTGAGATCTCGCCGGCGCGCCAATTGACACGAACGCTTGCGGTCGCCGCCGCCGCTGCAGCTCTGGGCGCAGTCACGGCGCCGCCTGCTCACGCCGCACGCGATCACTACCCCTGGGCGAAGCGAGTCAGGGCGGCCGAGCGCTATGCCGACACCCGTCAGGGCATCGTCTCGTTTGCGGTCGTCGGCGAGGACCGCAAGCTCCGCGGCGATCACGTCGACCGCCCCCACAACTCGCACAGCGTCGTCAAGGCGATGCTGTTGCTCGCCTACCTGCGCCAGCCCGACGTGCGCCATCGAGACCTCACCGAGGCCGATCGCGATCTGCTTCGCCCGATGATCCGGCGCTCGGACAACCAGACTGCGACCACGGTCTACGAGCGGGTGGGGGCCGGAGCGCTGTACTCACTGGCACGCGAGGCCAGGATGAAGCACTTCTCGACCCAGCCGGTCTGGGGCCTGACCCAGATCACGGCCCGCGACCAGGCTCGATTCTTCTTCAGGATCCAGCGCTTGGCCCCGGATCGGCATCGCGACTTCGCGATGCGCCTGCTGACCGAGATCGTCAAGGGTCAGCGCTGGGGAATCCCGCCCGTCGCACCGCGGGGCTGGACCCTCCACTTCAAGGGCGGCTGGGCGCCCACGAGCTCCGACGGCGGCCGCTGGGGGATCAACCAGGTCGCCCTGCTGCGCAAAGCACCGCGACGGTTTTCCCTGGCGATCCTCACCCGCTACAGCCCCAGCAAGGCTTACGGGATCCGCACCCTCAGGGGCGTTGCCCGGCGGCTGCTGCGCGGCTATGGGCGCTTCGACGGCTGACCTGGGCTTTCGTCGCCGTTGAGCCGAGCGAGCAACTCGCCGAGGATCCTGGCCGTCGCGCCCCAGATGAGGTGCTCGCCGACCGAGTAGGTCGGGGTGCGGATCGGCACTCCGCGGCGGACGAGGCGGCGCATCTTAAACCCCTCCCGCAGCTGCTTGAGTTCGAAGGCCAGCACGGTCTCGACCTCCGCCGGGTTGGGCTCGAAGCGAAGGTCCGAGCCGATCAGCCCGACGAACGGATGGACCTTGTAGTTGGTGACGAAGGTCCCGATCGGCGGCAGCGCGCCGACGACCTCCACGCGAGATGGGTGGAGCCCGATCTCCTCCTGAGCCTCTCGCAGCGCCGTGTCGAGCAGGTCCTCATCGGGTCGGTCGCGCCTCCCGCCGGGAAACGAGATCTCGCCCGCGTGCCGGCGCAGGTCGGCGCGACGCTCGGTGAAGACCAAGCCCGGGTGCTCGGGGTGACCGTACATCGGCACCAGCACCGCCGCCTCGGTGCGTCCGTGAGCGTCCATCGCTGCCGCCTCCTCCGGGCTCAGGAGGGCTGAGCGCAGCGTGTCAGCGGAGCTCACGGGTACTACTAGATGATGACCTGCACGGTGCCGCCGTCGACCGACCACGCGGCCCCGGCGACGTACGACGCGCGCTCCGAGCAGAGGAAGACGATCGCGCCGGCGATCTCCTCGACCTCGGCCAGCCGGCGGATCGGGCGCTTGGCGCCGGACGCCTCGAGCGCCTCCTCGCGCGAGGAGTGTCCCGCGGCTCGCTGCGACTGATCGAGCAGCCCGCCCTCGCCCATCCACAGCTCCGACTTCGTTGGGCCAGGGCAGACCGCGTTGACCAGCACGCCGTCCGCCGCGCACTGGTCGGCGAACAGGCGCGAGAGCGAGAGCTCGGCCGCCTTGGCGACGGAGTACTCGGGCATCATCGCCGACGGTCGCTTCCCCGCCGTTGACGCGACGTTGACGACGCGCCCCCACCCGCGTTCCCGCATCCCCGGGACCGCGGCCCGCATCGCCCGCAGCGGCGCCATCACGTTCAGCTCCCAGGCCGCCTGCCAGTCGTCGTCCGGGACCTCGTCGAGCGAGCGCCAGCGCGCGGTGCCCGCGTTGTTGACGAGCACGTCGACGCGATCGAAGTGCCGTTCGGCCTCGGCGACGATCCGCTCTCCGGCGTCGCCGTCGGTGACGTCCAGCGCCAGGCCCTCGGCCACGCGCTTGGCGCCATCGCCCTCGTCGCGGCAGAGCTCGACGGCATCGCTGAGCACTTCCTCGCCGCGGGCGACCAGGAGCACGCGCGCCCCCTCGGCGCAGAGCTGGCGGGCGGTTTCCCTGCCGATGCCGCGGCTGGCACCGGTGACCACGCAGACGCGCCCGGCGAGACCCAGGTCCATCAGCAGCGCGGGGCGAGGGTGCTCACGCGGGCAGCGGACCCTCGATCCGGTCCTTGACGACTACTTGCGTCTCCGCGGCGAGCGCCCGGTGCACCGGGCACCTGCCGGCGATCGCGAGCAACCGGTCGTGCTGGTCCTGATCGAGCGGCTCGGGGACCTTCAGGAGCACGTCGAAGGTGCTGGGGGTGCGCTTCTCGTCGTAGCCCATCTCGACCTCGACCTCGACTTGGCCGACCTCCCAGCCCTTGCGCGCCGCATACATCTCCACCGTGATCGCGGTGCAGCTGGCGAGAGCCGCGGCGAGGGCGCGAGTGGGGGATGGCCCTTCGTTGGCGCCACCGGACGCTTCCGGCTCGTCGATCACCAGGGTGTGCTCGTCGTCGATGGTCACGTCGTGGATGTAGCCCTCGCGCCGACGTGCGACCGCCTTCGGCATCAGCTCGCCTTCGCCTCGCGCCCGGCGAAGAGCTCCGGGTCGTCGACGTCGGCAAACCGCGCCATCGCGTAGGCGGCGTCGGAGGCGCGATTCAGGAAGCGCAGCATCGCCGCGGACACGGGCTCGCCGGACTCTCTCATCTCGGCGACCCTGCGCTCCGCGCGCCGGATCACAGCTCGTGCGACGTCGAGCGCGGCCGAAAGCTGCGTGCCTCCCGGAACGACGAACTTGGGGGGCAGGTCCACGCGGTCCATGTAGCGGTCGATGACGCCGTCGAGCTCGTCGGCCATGTCGTCGGTGACCCGGCTGACTCCGTCGTCGAGGCGATCGCTGGCCTCGGGAGCTGTGGCAAGCTCGGCGCCCGCGACGAACAGGTCGTTCTGCAGCCGAAGGACGTCGACTGCGATCTCCGCGTGGTCGGGGCCGCAGAGCGAGCGGGCGAAGCCGAGCGCGGAGGCGGCCTCGTCGAGCGTCCCGTAGGCGTCCGTTCGCGCGCTCGCCTTCGAGACGCGGCCGCCGTACCAGAGCGAGGTCGTCCCGTCGTCGCCCTTCTTCGTGTAGATCTTGACCACGCCCCGACCCTAGTACACGCATCCGCAAACACGCCCGTGTGGCCTTGGCGGTTGCGGCTAGCTGAGGGGGTTGAAGACGAGGCCCGTGAGCAGCTTCGGGAAGAAGTACGTGGACTTCGGGGGCATCGTCTCCCCGGCGGCGGCGACCGCGCGGACGTGCTCGATAGGAGTGGGGCGGAGCAGGAACGCGGCCTGATACGCGCCGGCGTCCAGCAGCCTCCTGGTCTCATCGACGCCCTTTGCGTAGCCGAGGCCGCGCTTGGCGGCGATGTCGCCGTCGCTCATGCCGAGCGTTCCCTTGAGGATCAGCGCTTCGAGGATCGCGGCGTCGAGGGTGCGGTAAGGCTCCGACGCATCGGGCATCGCGCCCTCGAGCGCTCCCGGATCCATTAGGCGCAGGCGAACGCCGCGGCGGAAGTGCGAGTCGATGTAGCCGAAGACCCCGACGCCCTCCTCTCCGGCAGGGTCGAGCTCGTCGACGCCGACCTCCTCGAGTTCGAAGTGCTCCTTGATTCCGTCCGCCAGCGCCTCCTGGCGCGCGGCGTCGTCGCCGAGACCGGCGAGCAGGCGGTGGGTGCCGAACACCGTCAGGCCGGGATCGTCCAGCGAGGTCAGCGACATCAGCGTGTAGCGGTGCGGGCCGTCCCCGCCGACCTCCTCGGCGTACGTCAGCGCCGTCTCGTAGCGGTGGTGACCGTCGGCGATCAGCAGCTCGGCCTCGGCGAGCTCGGCGGCCACCTGCCGGTGGACCTCGACGTCGTCCACTCGCCAGACGCGGTTCACCGTCCCGTCCGCGTCGGTGGCCTCGCCCCACGGCTCCGCGCGGGTGACGCCCTCGACGTGACGCCAAGCATCCGCGGTGGAGAGGGCGAAGATCGGAGAGAGGTTGTGGCGCGTCGCCCGCGTCAGGCGCAGGCGATCCTCCTTCGGCCCCGGCTGAGTGCGCTCGTGCGGGCGAACCCGGCCCGGCCCGTACTCCGTCACGCGAACCCGCGCCAGCAGACCGCGACGCACATGACGGGAACCGTCGGGCGCCGCGTACTCCTGGGTCAGGGGCCAGATCGTCGGCTCGCGCTCGCCGACGAGGATCCCCTGCAGCGTCCATTCCTCCAGCGTCTCGGCGGCACGGTCGTAGTCGACGCCGCCGGAGGGGGCCTGCGGAAGGTCGAGCGCGACGACGTTGAAGGGGGAGCGGTCGAGCAGCTCTGCGCGCTGCTCGGAGTCGATCACGTCGTAAGGAGGGGCGACGACATCATCGAGCGACGGGACGGCCGAGAGGTTGTAGTGGACGGCGGTGAGCGGCTGGACGTCGGCCATCGGGCGCGGAACCCTACCGCCCGCTCATCGGCGCGATCGTCTGCATAGCCTCGGCCCGCTGCTCTCGCCGCTCACAGGTTCTTCACCGCGCGGCACCCGGTTGTTCACGGAATCGCCTGCACATTGGGCGAATCTGATTGTGGTGAAGCCGCGTCCGCCGCAGGGGCCGCGGGTACGATCCGCCGAGGCGGAGCGGCGTCGCACTCGTCTCGGGCTGTGGGTGGCGGTGGCGTTCGCGGGGCTGGCGACGTTGCTGTTCGCCCTGCGGTGGGACGAGATCTCCGACGCCCTGACCGACTTTCCCGCCTGGTCGGCGGCCGCTGCCGTGGCGGCCCACCTCGGGTGGCTGTGGTGCCGGGGGGAGGCGTGGAGGGTGTCGTTGAACGCCGTCGTGGTGACGACCGTGCCGCGGCCGAGCGCACATTTCGCCAACGCGGCGGCCTTCCTGGCCGGTGTGGTGCAGTCGGCGATGACGGTGCCGGTGCGCGCGCTGGCTCTGCGCAGGCTGGCTCCGGAGCGCTCCCCGTCGCTGGAGCGGACGCTGGTCGCCGACGCTCCGGTGCTGGTCCTCGAGGCGACGCTCATGGGGCTCGTGCTCGTCGCGGCCGTCCTGATCGCGCCAGACGTGCCGCGCTGGGTCGCGGGGTTGACGCTGGCCGGGGGCCTCTCCGGGCTGGCGATCCTGCTGTTCGCGCGCGAGCGCTTCGATGAACACGGGCTGGCGGCCGGATTGCGCGTGCTGGGGGATCGGCGGCGGCGGATTCGCCTGCTGGCGCTGGCGGTTGCGATGGTCGGGCTCGGATTGACGCGATCCTGGGTCGTCCTGGCGGGCTTCGACCTCCCGCACGGGTTCGCCAGCGTCGCGGTGTTCCTTGCGGCGCTGGGGGTGCTCGGGGCGCTTCCGATCGGCCCCACTTCCACACCGGCCGCGGCACTCGCGGTGTTCGGCGCCATCGACACGGCCAAGGCGGCCGGGGCCGGAATCGCGGTAGCGGCGACCTCGCTGACGGCGATCAGCCTCTACGGCGCCATGTCTGCGGCGGCGCACACCTTCTGGCGGCGACGCTCGGCGGCCGGCGTCGGAGCGTTGGCCGGATCGAACGGCGGGTCCTCCGGTGCCGGCGCGAGCGCGCGCACGGCCAGGGAAGGGGTTCGATGAGGCTCGCCGCCGTCGGCGCAGCGGTCGCAGTTGTGGTGGGGGGCGCGCTACTGGTAGCGCGAGGGCCGGAAGTGCTCACGGCGTTGGTCGCTTGCCCGCCGCTGGCCGCGGTCGGCGCGGTGGCAGTTCACTCCGCCACGCTGCTTGCCCGGTGCGAGGCGTGGCGCGTTGCGGTGAGCTCGATCGCTGACGCGGCGCCGCCTCGCTTACGGGTGCACGCGGCGGCGGGCGCCGGCTATGCGGCGGGGGCCCTTCAGGGTGCGAGCACGGCCCCGGTTCGCGCGCTCGCGCTGAGGCGAATGGCGCCGCACGAGACGCCGTCGATGAAGCAGCTCGTAGTCGCCGAGGCCCCGGTGGTGCTGGTCGAGGCGGTGTTGACGGCGGTGGTGCTCGCGGTCGCGGTGTCGGCGGCGCCGATTGCGCCGGCGTGGACGCCCGCCGCGGTCGTTGCCGTGGCGATCGGCGGCCTGCTGGGGCTTCGGGTGCTCGCCAAGCGCGCGAGCGACGGCTGCTCGACCGCGGGCCTGCGCGTGCTCCACGACCTCAGGCGACGAGGCCCCATGGTCGCGCTGCTGGTGGCGGTCACCGCGCTCGGCCTCCTGCGGGCCTGGGTGGTGCTGGTGGGCTTCGGACTCCCCAGCGGGCCCTCCGCGGTGGCGCTCGCCTTCGTCGCCCTCGGTGTGTTCGGCCTGCTGCCGATCGGACCGGGATCGACCCCTGCCGCGATGCTGGCCGTGTTCGGCACGGCGGATCCCACCGCTGCCGCGGCCGCCGGGATCGCGATCTCGGCGACCTCGTTTGCGGGCGTCGCCGTCTACGGCGCGGTCGCGACGGCGACGCTGACGACGGCCGGATACCTCAGCTCACGCAGGCGTGGATTCCACGGGCGGCGGCTGGACGAGGTCCAGCAGCAGGGTCGACCAGCCGAAGTGGCGGGCGGCCAGGCCCTCGCCGTTGAGGGGGTTGTAGTACTCGCGGAAGCCGTGGCGCTCGACAGCGGTCAGCAGCGAGTCGACGATCCGGTTCGCCTCGCTCTCGTACCCGAGGCGCCGCATGGCGGGGACGAGCAGCCAGGCGGTGTTCACCCACGCTGGTCCGCGCCAGCAGCGAAAGAAGTGGAAGCCCGGGCGGAAGCTCGGCTCGTCGCGTGAGACGGAGGGGATGCCGACGGGCGCGCGATAGCGGCGCGCGTCGAGCAGGTGCTCCTCGATGAGGCGGCGACCGATCTCCTCTGGCAGTGACGGCAATGCCAGGGGTGCCAGCGACGACCAGGTCGAGATCTCGATGGGGTGCTGGGCGCGCCCCGCCAGGTCCCAGAAGAGGCCCCGGCGCTCGTCCCAGCAGTGCTTGAGCAAAGCTTGCTCGGCGCGGTCGGCCCGGAAGTCGTACTCGCCGCCGGCGTCGCCGTCGGACAGCCGCGCCAGCGAGCGCAGGGAAAGGGCGTAGAGGACGTTGACGAGGACGTCCTCGATGTGCTCGTCGTAGCGCTCGATGATCAGCTTCGAGTCGTAGCCGAGGCGACGCGAGCGCTCGACCAGCCAGAAGTAGCCGGGCCTGTAGTGGCGCATCCAGCCGAAGACACCGTCGTACTTCGGCGAGTCGTCGAGGCCCGACTCGTCCGGGTGGATGATCGAGATCAGCCCGTCGCCGTCGGGGTCCCGGTGTTCGTGAAGCCAGTCGTAGTGGAGGTGAAGTGCGTCGAGCGCCTCGGTGGCGAAGTCCGGCTCGTCGGGTGATGCCTCTGCGACCAGCTCCCAGGCGAGCGCCAGCATCGGCGTCTGGATGTGGGCGGTGGCGGTGTCGCCGCGGACGGAGTGGGTGGCGTAGAACGGGGCCCGCCGCCAGCCCGCGCCGTTGTGCCAGAAGACCGTGTGCGGGATGAAGCCGTCGAGCCTTCCCGAGCGCAGCAGCGTACGCAGCTCCTCACGCGCGCGCGCCGGATCGAGGTGGCGCCACACGATCGCGTGAAAGCAGGAGTCCCAATACCACTGGTGGCGGTAGCGGGGCGGTGAGGGGCAGGTGTAGCCGTAAGGAGTGCCGTCGGCGAGGCTCCCCTGCCTCCAGTTCCGTGCCAGCGTGCGTGCGGCGCGGGCGCGCAGCCCGCGTACGCGCGCTTCAGCGACCGGTTTCGTCGCCAGGATCGTCCTCCAGCAGGCGGGCGAGGTCCTCCAGCTCCGCGGTGAAGACGCGCTCCCAGGTCAGGCGGTCGGCCAGCGCGGTCGCCGCGCTCACGTCGGGCTCGGCGGCTCGCGCCCGTGTGATCGCGCGCAGCAGGTCGGCGGCGTTTTCGGCTTCGAAGGTCTCGGCCAGCGGTCCCGCCACCTGGGCGGACGGGGTGCTGGAGCAGGTGACGACGCGGGTGCCGCTGGCCGCCGCCTCCAGCGCGACGAGGCCGAAGGTCTCGTGCGGGCCCGGCTGCACGACGCACGATGCCCCGCGGTACAGGCGCGCCAGCCGGTCCCGCGAGCTCTCGAAGGGCCTGAACTCGACGCGGTCGGCGATACCTAGGCGCTCGGCGCGCGCGTGTGCCGAGCGCAGCGCGGGCCCGTCGCCGACGAGGAGCAGGGGCCAGGGGTCGGGGGCGAGGCTAGCGGCCTCGAGCAGACAGAAGACGCCCTTCTCCCAGGCGATGCGGCCGACGTAGAGAACGTGGTCGCCGGGCGTGGCGGGCCCGGGGCGGAAGGCGGGGTGCAGGCCGAAGCGCAGCGGCAGCGTTGCTTCGCGGCCGCTGCACGGCGTGGAGTCGACAACGGACATGACGGCATCGACGTGCTCATAGGCGTGGCGGTAGATGCGCTTGAGCAGCGGGAGGTAGAGAGCGTCGGGCCCGGGGATGCCCGCAGCGTTCAGCGCGGCCGACGCGTGGTGGGCGGCGAGGACGCGGGCGCCCAGCCGGTGGGCTTCGGCGGTGACCCCCGAGGGGCGCCAGAAGGGGTCGTGCAGGATGACGATTTGGGGGCGCAGCGCCCGGAGCGTCTTCTTCAGCGCGCCCGCGCCGTACGGGATGCCGTAGCCGGTCGAGGAGACCAGCTGCAGGGAGGGGAGCTCGTGCAAGCCGCCCGTGTGACGTTCGCGGCGGCCCGGGACGATCATGTGGTGGTCGAAGGCGCCGGCTTCGCTGGCGAAGCGGGCCTTCTCGTGGAGGTAGGTGCGGATGCCTCCGCTGCGCTCGCCGTAGAAGAGCGCCACATCGGCGATCACGAGACGATCGCCTACACGCTCAGGCGTCGCGCGCGCCGCGATCACACCCGAAGCTTCGCCGTATGCGGGGCAATTCCCGTTATCAGCCGGAGGCCGTACGGTGACGATGCTGTGAACGACGGCGGGCGAAGCGAGACAAGCGTGGCGATGGACGACACCGGACGGGGCGAGCCGCTGCTGCTCGTCCACGGGCTCGGCACGGATCGCGGCGTGTGGCGCCCGGCGACGGCGGAGCTGGCCGCGCGGCGTCGGGTGCTGGCGCTCGACCTGCCGGGCTTCGGCGAATCGGAGGCCGTCGGCGGCGGCTTCTCGCTCGACGACGCGGCCGATGCTGTGGCGGCGGCTGCCGGCGAGCGGGTCGACGGGCCGCTCGATCTGGTCGGCCACTCGCTGGGCGGCGCCGTGTCTGTCCGCCTCGCCGGTCGGCATCCCGAGTTGGTTCGCCGGCTCGTTTTGTTCGCGCCCGCCGGGTTGGCGCCGCGTCCGGCG
>Ga0081538_10000691_pt1 | contig 37035 bp, 37 predicted proteins | sample TabmetS5T2R1_FD_71022 | JGI IMG/M metagenome (GOLD analysis project Ga0081538, IMG submission 71022) | Tabebuia heterophylla rhizosphere microbial communities from the University of Puerto Rico - S5T2R1 | ecosystem: Host-associated > Plants > Roots > Rhizosphere ...
ACTCCGCATACGAGCTGGTTGAGAGCCGTGACGCGATCGCCAGCACCTGGAAGGCGCTGCCGGACGTGGAGCGTCGGGTGCTCGAGCTGCGCTTCATGCACGATCTCACGCAACGCGAGATCGGGGAGCGGATCGGCTACTCGCAGATGCACGTGTCGCGGCTTCTGCGGCGGGCCCTCAACCGTCTGGAGACGGCCGCAGCCGCCGCCTGAGCGAGCGGGCGTTCTCGACGGCGAAGCCCTCCCAGTCGTTGTTGAAGTAGACGAGGACGTCGGCCCGGCGGCGCCACTGGGCGATCCGCCGGGCCCACTCCTCGATCTCGGACTCGGAGTAGTTGCCGCGCCGGCCGCGGTGGCCGTGATGCAGGCGCACGAGCGTCCAGTCGGTGGTCAGCTCGCGCGCCTGGAACGGCCACTTCGGGTGGTCGCCGATCACGAGCGCGGCGCCGTGCTTGCCCAGCAGGTCGTAGACCTCCTGCCTGAACCAGCTCTCGTGGCGGAACTCGAAGCAATGCCGGCCTGCCGGCAGCTTCGGCAGGACGCTCGCGAGCAGCTCCGCGTCAGCCTTGAAGTTGGCCGGCAGCTGCCACACGATCGGACCGAGCTTCGGCGAGCGTGCCAGGGGCTCGATCCGCTCGTAGTAGCGCTCGATGCCCTGCTCGATGTCCCGTAGCCGGCGGATGTGCGTCAGGTAGCGGCTGGCCTTCGCTGCGAAGAGGAAGTCGTCGGGGGTCTCCTGGACCCAGCGCGCGACGGCGTCACGCGAGGCGAGCCGGTAGAAGGTCGAGTTCACCTCGACGGTGTCGAACTCCTCGGCGTAGCGCTGGAGCCAGCGCCCCTTGCCTAGACCCTCGGGATAGAGGCGCCCCCGCCAGTCGTCGTAGTTCCAACCGGAGCACCCAATGCGAACGGGCTTACTCGCTGACGAGCGTCTGCCTGTCGCGCTCCGTGAACTCGACCTTGTCGCTGCGGGCCTGCTCGCGGTGGTCATGGATGCTGGCCGCCTGCTTGCGGCGCCGGTTGAAGTCGGTGAGGGCCGCCACGCCGATCGCCAGGAAGGCGAGCGGGAGCGCCACCACGACCGCCCCGCCCATGAAGGCGAGGGACATCGCGACAAGGCCCAGCGCGAATGCGGACACGACGATCGTTAGGGGCCCCATGGTCAAACGGGTACCCGCGCGCGAGCGGAGGAAACGGCGCCCTACCGGCCCGAGGGGCCGAAGCGGCTCGTCTCGCCCTCCGGCAGGCGGCCGTCCCGTCCCACGTAGCCATCCTTGCCGCCGGCCACCAGGTAGACAGCCGGCTCGTCCCCCACGTTCTTGATCTTGCGCACGGTGGCCGCGTCCACCCGCGCGAGGCCTCCGGGGCCGAGCGTGTGGGTGGTGTCGTCGCCGAACGTCATCTCCACCACGCCGCGGTGGACGAAGTAGAGCTCCTCCTGCTCGTCGTGGAAGTGACGCCCCGTCTCGTACCCGGGCGGGATCTCGATCGCGTTGACTCCGAACGCGGTCACGCCGAGGGCGCGGCGCACCTTCCGGAAGCCCGGCCCCTCCGCCAGGGCGTCCACGTTCACTACCGCGAAGCCGTCGCCCTCCACCACGTCGTGCACCTGGTCTGCCATGGAGGGGAGCCTACGCCACCCGCTCGGCGCTCCGGAGCCCACCGTATGCCCACAGCACCGTGACGGCGGCGAGGAGGAGGACGACGGCGAAGGCGGGGAGCACCTCGGTGGGATCGCCGGACAGGAGGCCGCGGCCCGCCTCGAGGACGAGCGTGACCGGGTTGACGGATGCCGCGGCCTGCACCCAGCCCGTCAGCAGGTCGTACGGCACCCACACCGGGGCAAGGAACAGGAAGAGGAAGGCGGGCGTCTGCATGGCCGGACCCGCCTGCATCGTGCGCAGCCGCATGGCCACGCCGCTGCCGAACAGCATCGCCACGGCGTTCACGAGGATCGCGAGCGTGTAGAGACCGACGAGGTCCACCGCGCTCCCGTCGATCGTGAGCCCGGCGATCAGCGCCACGACGGTGATCACCGAGACCGTGAACACCGCCCGCACCAGCGCGGCGAGCCAGTAGCCCGCCACGATGCCGCCGCGCCGCGAAGCCGCCAGCATCAGGCGGCGCGAGAAGCCCGACTCGAAGTCGCGCGCGATCGAGAATCCGGTGAAGATCCCGCCGAACGCGGAGGCCTGCAGCAGCACGAACCCGTACACGAACGTGGTGTAGCCGCCATCGAAGTCGAAGCCGGGAACGGAGTCCACGCGCGACAGGCCGCCGGCGAACGCCGTGAAGAAGAAGAGCGGGAACATCAGGGCCGGGATCGCCATCGCCGGGTTCGTGAAGAAGTTGTGGGCGTTGCGCCACCCGACCGCCAGCGCCACCGACCAGAAGCCGCCGCGGCTCACGTCCGCACCATCCGCGTGCGCAGCGCCGACGACGCCGCGGCAAGCGCGATCAGGGCCACTCCGCCGGCGCATGCGAAGCCGAGCGCCAGCGCCTCGCCGTCCCAGCCGGTGATCACCAACGAGCGGATGCCCTCGAGCATGTACGAGACGGGGTTGTAGGTGGCCACGGTCTGGAACCAGTCGATCTCGATCAGGTCGCGCGGCAGCGCCATCGACGAGAGGAAGAGCGCGGCGAAGAAGAGGGGGAACACGCCCTGCACGGCCTCCCCCGAGCCGCTGCGCAGGGCGACGAAGGCGCCGATGCAGCCGAACGCCAGCGAGATCGTGAGCGACATCGCGACGATCACCACGGCGCCGAGCAGGCCCGCCTCGATCCCGGCGCCGAACGCCACGCCGACCAGCACGAAGGTCACGGCCTGGATCAGGCCGAGCGCCAGGATGCCCGAGAGCTGGCCCATCATCAGCGCCACCCGCCGGAGCGGCGTGAGCGACAGGCGGTTCAGGAAGCCGCTCTCGATGTCGTTGGCCACGTTGGTGCCCGCGCTGTTGGCCGAGAACAGGGCGCCCTGCACGAAGGCGATCGCCAGCGCGAACTCGAAGTAGGAGTCGGTCGGGAAGCCCGGCAGCATGGTGGTCGACTCGAGTCCGCTCGAGTTGATCGAAAGGAGCAGCAGCGGGAAGACCAGCGACGGCACCACCATGAGCGGCTGGCGGAGCGTGCGCACCACCGACCGGCGGGCGAGCATGCCCACCTGGCGGATCACGCGGGCACGGGCTCCTCGGGCTGCTGGGGCTCCTCGGCCGCGCCCTCGAGCGAGCGGCCGGTCTTGGACAGGAAGACGTCGTCGAGCGTGGGCCGGTGGAGCTGGAGGTGCTCCACGTGGATGTCCTCAGCGTCGAGCGCGCGCACCACGTCGGCGAGCTGGGCCTCGCCGCCGGAGAGGCGCACGGACGCTCCCTTCGGCGAGCCCGTCACGAACTCGCCGAAGCGGGACAGCACCTCCCTCATCCGCGGCAGGTCGTCGCGGGTGCACGGGATGGCCTCCACGCTCGGGCGCCCGATCTCGTCCTTCAGCGACTCCGGGGTCCCCTCGGCCACCAGGCGGCCCTTGTGGATGATCCCGACGCGGTCGGCGAGCACGTCGGCCTCCTCCAGGTACTGGGTCGTGAGGAAGACGGTCACGCCGCGGTCGCCGGCCAGGCGCGCCACCTCGTCCCACAGCGCGCTGCGGCTCTGGGGATCGAGACCCGTCGTGGGCTCGTCGAGGAACAGGATGCGGGGGCGGTGGACGAGCGCGAGCGCCAGGTCGAGCCTGCGCTTCATGCCGCCCGAGTAGCCGCCCACGCGGCGGTCCGCCGCCTGGGTCAGGCCGACGCGGGCGAGCAGCTGGTCGGAGCGCTCGCGGGCCTCCTCGCCGCGCATGCCGTGGAGAGCGGTCTGGAGCCTCATGTGCTCGCGGCCGGTCAGGTAGGGGTCGAGCGCCGCCTCCTGGAGCGCCGCTCCGATTGCCTGGCGCACGCCCGCTCCATCGGCGACCACGTCGAGGCCCGCCACCCGCGCGCTGCCCGCAGTGGGCGGCAGCAGCGTTGTGAGCATGTGCACCGTTGTGGACTTGCCGGCCCCGTTGGGGCCGAGGAAGCCGTACACCTCGCCGGGCTCCACGCGCAGGTCGATGCCGTCGACCGCCCGCGGGCCCTTCTTGAACTCGCGGACCAGGCCGGTTGCCTCGATGGCGGCATCGCTCACCCCACCGAGCCTACTCGGCAGGACGCCCGCGCCCGGGAGCGTCTAGGCGCTGGTGCCCGCGCCCGTGTGGGACTCGTCCTTCGCCGGGGCCGGCTCGCCGGGCGTGTGGAGCAGGTTCTCCACCCCGCGCACGCCGTCGACGCCCGCCGCGGCCTCCCGAAGCCGCTCGATCGTCGCGCGGTCCTCGATCTGGCCGCGGAGGAAGACGATGCCGCTCTCCACGCTCACGGACACCTGGCCCTTGGGCGCGTCGGGGTCGCGGAAGATCTCACTCTCGACCTTGTCTCGCAGCCCCGGGTCGCCGAGGCGCTCCCCGGCGGGCTCGCGGCTCGTGCCGGGCGCGGCCGCGCCGGCCTTGCCCTTGATCGTCTGGCCGGCATAGGTCGCCTTGCGGGCGGCCTCCTCCTTGCCCTGGCGCGCGTACTTCGTTGCCTTGTCGCGCGCGACGTTGCGCCTGCGCGTGCCGTCGTTCGGGTCGAGGAACCACGCCACGGCGGCGCCGATCGCTGCGCCGATGAGAATCTTGAACATGTCTGTTCCGTTCCCGGGACGGACCGCCTAGAACCTCAGAAGAGCGGCCACCCCGCCGGCCCGGTCCTGGAGCTCCTCCCGGCGGCGACTCACCGCCAGGATCTCGGCCGACTGCTGGAGCGTCAGCTCGATCGCCGCCTCGGTTAGGTCGTCCAACTGCGCGAGCTCGCGGCCGTCCACGGGGCAGGTGCGCTCGCCGCCGGGGCCGAGCCAGCCGCACTCGGGGCAGCTCGCTCCGGGCTCCGCGAAGCGCTCGTCGAGGACCAGGCACTCGACCCGGCGCTCGTTCAGCGCCTGCAGCACGTCCTCCAGCCCGATCGCCGCCCGGCCGGCCTCGCCCAGGCGCTCGAGCGCCGCCGCCTCGCGCTCGTCCTCGAGCTCCTCGAACAGCGGCTGGGCCTTCCGGAGCACCTGCTCGGGCGTCGAGTTGTCAACGTCCACCTCGATCCGCCCGGCGAGCCGCTCCGACAGGTAGCCGTGCAGCTTCGACTCGAAGTCGGCCACCACCTCGCGCGGGCCGCCCACGATGAGCCGCTGGAACGGGCGGCGCTTGAAGTGCTTCATCAGCGCCTCGGACGTGTGCTTCAGGTGGTCGTCCTTCTCCTTCTCGATCCCGCGCTGGTAGCGCGCCTGGGACCAGCCGCCCTGGTCGTGCTGGCCGAACACGACGTCGTGGATCTGCTCGATCTCACGGAGCCCGTCGGGAGAGCCGCGGAAGATGCGGGCGTCGCGCCGGTTGACGAGCGCCACGCACCAGCGCTCGCGGCGCTCCAGCCGCGCAAGCGGGGCCACGAGCGGCGAGTGGCCGATCGCGACGCGGCTGCGCACCGGGCGGGGCAGCCGCAGCGCCTCGAACAGGCCGGCAGTGTCGCTCGAGAACACGGCGACGGCCTGTGCGCCCTCGGTCGGCAGGTCGCGCTCGAGCAGGGCCGCCGCGCGCTTCAGGCTCGCCTCGAGCTCGGAGCGGTCCTGGTGCGAGAGGCCGTCGTGCTCCCGCAGCTTGCGCTCGGCGTCGTCCAGCAGCGAGCGGACACCGGTGGCGCGCGCGGGCGGAGTGGCGAACTGGGCCGGATCCAGGTCGAGGTACAGGCTCAGAACGAGGGGCCGGTCCAGCCGGATCTGGGCCAGGCGCCGAAGCTCGTCGCGATCGGGGGCCGACACCTGCATGTGTTCGCTCCTTCGCCGAGGACTGAACTCGCCGGGGTCCTACCCGAAGGCCATGGGGCCGACACTCTACGCCCCTTGAAGCGTCCGATACCCTGATTCTTACCCGAAGTAAGTAACCGAAGTCGAGGAATCGGCGTATATACGGCGAATGGGGTCGGTTTGGGGGCCAAAAGGCCTTCCAAACGGGCCTTTTATTCGCTATACTTTCGATGAGTCTCGAACTATCGAACGGAGTGAGCACCACGAGCACAAGCATCACGGGGACCGAAACCCACGCCTACACGCCCGAACTGGAGGATTCGCTCCAGCTGTTCTTCAACGAGGCGCGCAAGCACCCGCTGCTCACCGCCGAGGAGGAGATCGAGCTGGCCAAGCGCATCGAGCGCGGCGACCTCGAGGCCAAGGACCGCATGATCAACGCGAACCTGCGGCTCGTGATCTCGGTCGCGCGCAAGTACCAGGGTCAGGGTCTGCCGCTCGGCGACCTGATCCAGGAGGGCATGCTGGGCCTGATTCGCGCTGTCGAGAAGTTCGACTGGCGCAAGGGCTTCAAGTTCTCGACCTACGGAACGCTGTGGATCCGGCAGGCGATCGGACGCGGCCTGGCCAACTCGGGCCGGACCGTGCGACTGCCCGTGCACATCGTGGCGCGGGCGCGCAAGATCGCCGACGCCGAGCGCAAGCTCGCCGTCGAGCTGGGCCGCCAGCCGACGGAGGAGGAAATCGCCGAGCACGTCGAGCTGCCGCTCGACGAGGTGATCGACATCCGGCGCGCGGACCGCGGCCCGACCAGCCTGGACCAGGGCGTCGGCGAGGACGGCGAGACCGCCCTCGGCGACCTGATCGCGAGCGACGGTCCGTCGATCGAGGACTACGTGAGCACCGAGATGGGCTCCGAGGCCCTGCGTGAGGCCGTCGGCACCCTCCCCGAGAACGAGCGGACCGTGATCACGCTCCGCTTCGGCCTCGACCGCGAGGAGCCACAGGCCCTGCGCGAAACCGGCCGTCGCCTCGGCCTCTCGAGCGAGCGGGTGCGCCAGCTCGAGGACCAGGCCCTGCGCCGCCTCTCCCGCGACGAGACCGTCGCGGCCCTGCGCGAAGCCGCGTAGCACCCACTGCCCCGCACGCCGAGTGTCGACCTTGTCGACCAGGCGCCGACAAACTCGACGCTCGGTGGGGCGGGGTCAGAGCGGACGGGCCGTCTCGTCCGCCAGAGAACGCAGCAGCGACGTCATCCCGCCACCGGCGTGGATGGCGCGCTGCCGCGCGGGCGCGTCCTGTTCGAGGATCCGCTCGACACCCACGAGCGCGTCGTCCTCGCCGCGCAGCTCGTCGAGCAGCCGGCGGGCGGCGTCGCGCGCGCCGAGGAGCTCCCCCCTGAACAGCAGTTCGGCGTCGAGCCCGTCCCTGACCGCCCTGAAGCTGGACCAGTGCAGCGCCTGGTCGGGCGACTGCTCGGGTGGCTGCTCGACCGCCCGGCGCGCAATCGCATGCGTCAGCGCGGCGATGCCTGCGGCCTCGTCGAGCCGAGTCTGCACGTCCAGCTCGCGCAGCTCGATGGTGCCCAGCCGCGGCTGCAGCCGGGCGTCCCACCAGACCATGGTGTGGTCCTGCGGCCCGCCGCCCGCCGCGATGGCGTCGAGCGACTCGAGGTAGTCCTCCCAGCCACGCAGGCGCGGCGGGAGGCCGCGGCCCGGATAGGCGCGGATGATGGCCGAGCGCGCGCTGGCCAGACCGGAGTCGAGCCCGAACCAGAACGGCGAGCCGGCCCCCAGGGCCCCGATCAGGGGGAGCGCCTCGCGGAGGCCCATGAGACCGGCCACGGCGGCGTCCGGCGAGGGCATCGCCACGTGCACGTGGAGTGCGCACTCGGGCGTGCGCTTGATCAGGCCGCGCATCTCGGCCTCCACGCGGCGGTACCGGTCTGACTCGACCAGCCGCACGTCGCCGAAGCGGGCGTCCGGATGGAGGCCGACGGCCATCGGGGTGCCGCCCGCCTCGATCACCGCGGCTCGCCCGGCCTCGATGTCCGCGATGGCCTCGGCCACGGAGCGACGCGGCTCGGAGCGGACCTCGACCTCCGCGAGGAAGGCCTCGTGATCGGCCCGCTCCCGCGGGAGGCCCGTGCCGGGGAGGACGCGGTCGGCGACGTGCGCGAGTTGGAGCGTCTCGGGGTCCACGAGCAGGAGCTCCTCCTCGAGCCCGATCGTGAAGGGCTCGCCGGTGCCGAAGCGGTGCTCGTTCCTCGCGAAGCCGGCATCCGACTCGGGGCGCGCCCCGCTCACGGCGTCTCCCCCAGGGCAGCGCGGGCCGCGATTCGGCCGAAGACCAGGGCCGCCGCCAGCCCGCTGGCGTAGCCGCCGGTGGCGATCCCGCCCGCGTCCGCTCCGCAGGCGAACACGCCCGGGGCGGCTCGTGCGGCTCTGTCGATCTCGAGGCCTCCCAGCGTCGTCGTGATCCCCGCCACCGTCTCCACGGTCACATGGTCGGCCTCGTGCCGGACGGGCGCGCCCGCCGCCTCCGCGGCCTCCACCATCTCCCCCACCGTCCGCTCCCGCACCCGCTCTCCGAGCGCCTCCCGCCGCACCCGGAACCACGCCCTGGCGCGCGGCTGCCTCGCCATCCACTGCGCGGTGTCGGTCTCCGACCAGGTGGCGGTCGCGTGACGCTCGCCGTGCACGTTCGTCACCTCCGCGTGCCCCGCGTAGAGCTGCGCCAGCCGGACGAAGTCCGCCGGCTCGACGCGGGCCGGGGGAGCGGGCATCGCCCTCATGTAGGCCTCGCCGAGTCCCGCCCCGGTGCGGGCGCCGGCGTCCAGGCCGAGCCGCAGCCCGTCGCCCGTCGAACCCGGCGCGGCGCGCAGCAGAAGGTGGTCCGCCTCCGGCGTCACGTGCTCCCTCACCAGATCGCGGTCGGCGGCGAAGCCGCCCGTGGCGAGCACCATGGGCACCGCGCCCTGCGGCTCACGAAGCGGCGTGCCCAGCCGCAGGCCGCCGGCGGCCGCCACCAGCGCCCTCGTCAGCCCCTCCGGATCGAAGCGCAGACCGCTCGTCAGCGGGTTCCCGGTCGACCGCTCCGTCACGGGCGCGCCAAGCGTCCGCAGCCAGTCGAGGTCGGCGTCGAGGCGCTCGAAGAAAAGCCGCTGCAGCTCCGGGTCGCCGCCCGGGCACTCCGCCCGGAAGCGGTCGAAGTCGCGGTGGCGCCAGATCACTCCGCTCGACAGCCGCATCGACCCGCCCGGCCGGTCGAGCTTCTCGAAGACCTCCGGCGCGGCGCCGAGGCGGCGCGCCTCCGCCGCCGCTACGAGGCCGGCCATTCCCGCGCCGGCCACGACGACGTCGGTCACACCAGCGAGAAGCCCGGCTTGTGCTCGACGTACTCGATGCGGACCCCGAACGGGCCGCGCAGGAAGACCGCGAGGGTGTTGGCCGCGTCCTTCACGTCGTCGATCTCGACGCCGCGGCGCTCGGCGTCGCGCTGCACCTCGTCCGCCGAGTCGACGAGCAGCGCGATGTGGTTCAGCAGGGGGCGCCCATCGTCGGATGCCTCGCCCTCCACGATCCGCAGCTCGCGGTCGGCCACCCTCAGCGCGCCGTTCTCGGAGGCAAAGCCCATCGACTGCAGCTCGGCCAGCGCCGTCTCGCGGTCTGGCAGGCGCAGCACCACGTGGTCGAGGTCGAAGTCCGTCCCCCCGCGCTCCACCAGCACGATCGGAAGCCCGTTGGGCGCCTGGAGCACCGCACAGCCGTCCTCGCGCCGCACGCCCGCGGTCTGGGGCAGGCCCGACACAGCGGCGTCGAGGTTGCCCACCCGCAGCCCCACGCGCTCCAGCGAGCCCCGCTCGCGGGGGCCCTCGGCGTCGAAGAGCGTCAGCTTCCCGAGCTTGGCGTCCACGCCCACGAGCGTGAAGGTGTCGGTCTCCTCGATGACGTGCATGCCGAGGTGGTCGCAGAGGAAGCCGGCGAGCTCCTTCCGCTCGTCCACCCAGAGTGCGACGTGGTCGAGGCTGTGCGGACTGACGCTCACGCCGCCTCCGCAAGCCGCTCGACGTCGTCGCGCGCGAGCTCGATCGCGTCGGCCTTCATGTTCTCCTCGAAGTGCACGACGGAGCTGGTACCCGGAATCGGCAGCATTACCGGGGAGCGGGCCAGCAGCCACGCGAGGGCGAGCTGGCCGGGGGCGGCGTCGTACCTCCGCGCCAGGTCGTCGAGCGGGCCGTCCGGCCGGGCGAGGTCGCCGGTGGCCAGCGGGAACCAGGGTATGAAGCCGATGCCGTCCCGCTCGCAGGCGCTCAGCACGGCCTCCGAGTAGCGGTCGATCAGGTTGTAGCGGTTCTGGACCGTGACCACGTCGACGAGCGCGCGGGCCCGCTCGAGCTCGGACCGCGAGACGTTGGACACGCCCACGTGGCGGATCTTGCCCTCGTCCTGGAGCTCCTTGAGGGCCCCGATCGAGTCCTCGAGCGGCACCTGCGGGTCGGGAGAATGGAGCTGGTACAGGTCGATCCGCTCCAGCCGCAGCCGCTTCAGGCTGGCCTCGCAGGCCTCCTTCAGGTGCTCCGGGCGGCCGTCGCGCGGCCACTGGCCCGGGCCGCTGCGCGTCATCCCGCCCTTCGTGGCGATCACCAGGCCGTCCGGGTACGGATGCAGAGCCTCGGCGATCAGGTTCTCGCTCACCTCGGGCCCGTACGAGTCGGCGGTGTCGATCAGGTTGACGCCGAGCTCCACAACGCGCCGGAGGAGGCGCTTGGCCTCCTCCGGATCGTCAGGCGGTCCCCAGATCCCGTTTCCGGTGATCCGCATCGCCCCGAAGCCGAGGCGGCGGACCTCCAGGTCACCGCCGATTGTGAAGGTGTGCATTCACACCAGGCTAGTCGTCGTCGCCGCCGCCCTTTCCGCTGAACGGGCCCCAGATCGCGTAGGTGACCGCCTCGAGCGCCGGCCCCGGGCTGGGTGCGCCGCGGTCGCCCTGCTGGTTGAGGAAGAACGTCTTCCCGTCCGGGCTGAAGGTGCCGCCGCAGAACTCGGTCGAGTTGATGACGGTCTTGGCGAAGTCGTAGATCTCGCCGCGCCGTGTGACGCCGCGCACGAACTGCTCCCCATCGGCGTCCTCCTGCAGGAAGACGTCGCCGGTCACCGGCACCACGACGACGTTGTCGGGCCCCTCGAGCTCGTCCACGCTGGTCGACTCGTAGATCAGCTTGAGCTCACCGCCGTTGCGGCCACGCGGCCGGTACTCCCACAGCTGCCCGAGCTGCGCCTCGCCGCCGCTCGTGCAGTCGAAGTAGATCCGGTTGTCCGCGGTCCACGCCCCCTCGGTCCGGTCGAAGATCGCGGCCCCCTTCGACTGGGCCTCCTGGCGCACCGTGTCCTCGGGCGGGTTGGGCTCCTCGATCGTGACCCACTCCACGGGGTAGGTCTCGCCGGGGTTGGCGGTGTTGGCGTCGAAGTTCGGCCGCCCGGTCACCACCAGTGCCTGGAGCGTGCCCCCGAACGACGCCAGGTCACCGCTCTCGCGCGGCCGCCGCCGCGGGAGGAAGCGGTAGAAGGCCGCATCGCCGCGGTCCTCGGTCTCGTACAGGACGCCGTCGAGCCAGGTCACGGCCTCGTGCGAGAAGCGCCCGGCCGCCAGCATCGGGATCGGGTCGACGGGCCCGTCGGCGTCCGCCGGGATCTCGAAGGAGAAGCCATGCGGGACACCGGTGCCGGGCACCGTGTTGTTCTCCACCGAGCCGTAGTTGAAGATCTCCTCGCAGGTGATCCAGGTGTTCCAGGGCGTCAGGCCGCCGGCGCAGTTGGTGTGCGTGCCGCCCAGGACCGCGAAGCTCTCGATCACACGACGGTTCTTCGATACGACCACCTTGGTGTTGCCGCCCCGGACGTTCGGATCCGGGTCGTAGCGCTTGCCGGCCGGCACCTTGACCTCGATCTCGCCCGCACGCGAGCGGTTCTCGTGGTTGCGGATCAGGATCGTCGTGCCGTTGTGGCCCCTGTAGGCAGCCATGCCGTCGAAGATCCCCGGCGTGGGGTTGCCGTCGTCCATCGGGTCGTTCTGGCGCGAGATGACCCGGTACTTGAACCCGGGCGGAAGCGCGAGGTAGACGACACCCGAGTCCTCCTCGGGCGTGGGCTGCGGCTCCCCGTAGCCCGGGCTGCGGCGCACGCGTCCCTCGGCCGTGCTCGCCTGGAGCGCCGAGATCGGTCCGGCGAGCGCCAGGCCGCCTCCGACGGCGATAGACCCCTGCGTAAAGCGCCTGCGCGTGACGTCGACTGCCATGCTGGCTCCTTTGCTGCTTTCGTGGACGCGGGCAGACTTACCCGGGCCCAGGGCCATCTTGTGACCCTTCCGTGACCGAGCTGTGACGATCGGCGCCGCCGCCCTACGATCCGCCCCTTGCCCGCCCGCGACACCTACGGAAGGCCACCGCGCTCGGCTTCCGAGAGCGGCGAACGCCCCATCTCGCGCCGCTCGCTGCTGCGCCTCAGGCTCAGCTCGCCGGCACGGCGCGACATCGACTACGGCGCCGTCACGCGGCGCGTGCGCGACTGCTGGGACCGCGACGGCCACGAGCCGCTGCTGCGCCAGCTCGAGCCCGCCGCCGAGCTGCTCGCCGACCTTGCCCTGGTGGGCACCGGCAAGCGCGTGCTCGACGCCGCCGCCGGCGACGGCAACGCGGCCATTGCCGCCGCCCGTCGCGGCGCCTCTGTGGAGGCCTGCGACCTGGCCCCGCGGATGGTCGAGCGCGGCCGCGCCCGCTGCGCCGCGGCAGGCGCGCGGGTGGGCTGGCGGGTAGCCGACCTGCAGGCGCTCCCCTACCCGGACGGGACCTTCGACGCGGTGCTGTCCAGCTTCGGCCTGCCGCTCGCGCCCAGGCCGGGCCAGGCCGTGGACGAGCTCGTCCGCGTCGCCCGGCCGGGCGGCTTCGTGGCCGTCGCCGCCTGGATCCCGCGCGGGCTGCCCGGCCGCCTCGACGAGCTCGTCGAGCCGCTGGCGCCCCTGCCCGAGGGCGTGCCGCGCCCGGACCGCTGGGGTGTGGAGGCCGTGATGCGCAAGCGGCTCGCGCCGCACCTCGACCGGCTCCAGCTGCGCAGCCGCACCCTTCGGCTCCGCTTCGACTCCGCCGACGCAGCCTTCGAGACGCTCGTCCGTCAGCACCCGCTCGACCGGGACCAGCGCGACGCGCTGCGGCCCGGGTTCGACAGCCTGCTGGCCTCGTGCAACAACCAGCCGCCCGCGGTCGAGATCGACGCGCGCTACCTGGTCGCGGTGGGGGCGACGCAGCTCTGATGAGCCACTAGGCTCGCGCACCGCCCGGTCCCGAACACAGGAGCGAAAGGATGACCAGCTCCCCAGGTCCCGCCGACCGAAGCAACGCGGCCGACCGGCCGCTACGCGGCAAGCTGTCCTCCACGCGGCGCCAGTTCATCCGCGGCATCGCGGCCGCCGGAGCCGGCACCGCCGGCGCGGTCGCGGTGAAGAGCAACGGGCTCGACCTCTTCGCCGAGCAGGCCTTCGCGCGCCACCGCGGCAACGCCTTCAGCAGGTTCAGGGCGATCGCGCCCTCGAGCGAGGACGTGCTCGAGGTGCCGCGTGGGTTCAGGGCGGACGTCCTCATCTCCTGGGGCGACGTCTTCCGCGACGGCGCGAAGCGCCGGCTCCGCTACGGGTTCAACAACGACTTCCTGGCCTACTTCCCGCTGCGCGGCAGCCGGGAGGGGCTGCTGTTCGTGAACCACGAGTATCCGGACCCCTTCTTCCTGCACGGCTACAAGCCCGACGGCAGCCCCAAGACGCCGGAGGACGTGCAGGAGGAGCAGGACTCGGTCGGCAACTCGATCCTGCACGTGAAGCGCCGCGACAACGGGCGCTGGAAGGTGGTCTCCCCCTCGAAGTACAACCGGCGCATCTACGGCGACCGGCCGGACCTCATGTTCACGGGACCGCTGGTCGGCGCGCCCGGGATCGGCACGAGCTCGCACGGCTCGGTCGGGAACTGCTCCGGCGGCATCACGCTCTGGGGCACCGCGCTGTCGTGCGAGGAGAACTTCGACGGGTACGGGACCAACGTGACGCCCGACCTGGAGTTCGGCTACGGCTGGCACCAGTTCGGCGGGCAGCCGGAGGACGCCGAGTACGAGTTCACCACCTTCAAGAAGTACGGCTGGGTCTGCGAGCACGACCCCTACGACCCCGACTACGTCGGGCGCAAGCACACCGCGCTGGGCCGCTTCCGCCACGAGAACACCGCCTTCCGCCACGAGCCCGGGAAGAAGTTCGTGCTTTACATGGGCGACGACAAGTCGAACGAGGGCGTCTACAAGTTCGTCTCGGACCGCGGCCTGCGCTCCTCGCGTGGACGCGGCGACAACCGCAGGATCCTCGAGGAGGGCCAGCTCTACATCGCGCGCTGGGAGCCCGAGGGTCGGCGCCGCTTCGTGCAGGGCCAGCTCGTAACCGACACGGAGGGCACGGGCACGTGGGAGGCCGTCCCGGTGGACGCGCTCGACGACACGGCGAACAAGCTCCGCGCCGCGATCGGGGAGGCCGAGTACAACGAGCACTACGCCACCAACCGCCCCGAGGACGTGGAGGTGGCCGAGGACGGCAGCGTGTTCATCGCCCTGACGAACAACAGCTCGGTGGGCGACTCGCACGGCTCGGTGCGCCGGCTGCGTGAGCGCGGCAACGACCCCGAGGCGCTCGAGTTCACCTGGCGCGACTATGCCGCCGGCGGGGAGACCGGCTCGGGCGAGACCGGGCAGGAGGGCTTCTCGGCGCCCGACAACCTGGTCTTCGACAAGGCCGGCAACCTCTGGGTGGTCACCGACATCTCGAGCACGTCGCTGAACCAGCCGAACAACGCCTACACGTACCACAAGAACAACGCGATGTTCATGGTGCCGACCTCCGGACGGAACAAGGGCGTGGCGTTCCGCTTCGCGAACGGGCCGGTGGAGTGCGAGATGACCGGGCCGTACTTCACCCCGGACGAGGAGACGCTGTTCGTCAACGTGCAGCACCCGGGCGAGACGACCGCGATCGACGCCGACTCGCCCGGCGTGTTCGGCACGGAGGCGACCTACACGAGCTGGTGGCCCGAGGGGAACCGTACGGCGAACGACAACCCGTCCACGCCGATGCCGTCGACCGTCGCGATCACGCGCGGCCGGCCCGGCGAGGGCAGCGACGACGGAGACGACGACTAGGGGGCCACGTCGATCGCGGCGACCGTGCCGCTGATCTCGTTGGTCACGAGCAGCATGGCCCGGCGGGTGGGGCTGTCGTGCTTCGGCACGAACAGCACGCCCTCCGGGCCGAGGTCGGCCGGCCGCGTGCTCAGGTAGTCGCGGAAGGTCGCCGACGGGCCGCTCAGCTCGTAGGCGTACAGCCCGCCCTGGCGCTCCGAGGCGAGGAAGGCGTACGTCTTCCCGCGCACCTCGCCCACGTCCACGCCCTCGGGCTCGGGCCCCTTGGCGTCGCTGCGGTCGTCGAACACCCCCGGCTCCTCGTTGCTGAAGTTGAAGCGGGCCGGCTCCTCTGCCGCCGCAATGCGCTCGAGCTCGGAGCCGGTGTCGAACACGAGCCCGCCCAGCGGGCTGAGGATCGACATCGAGCGCGCGCCGAAGGCGAACAGGCGGTCGTAGTCGCCGTCAGCGTCGCTGTCGCCCAGGTTCTCGGTCACGTTCAGCCGGCCGAGGTTCTCGTTCTCCTGGAGCTCCTCGGCGTCCGGGAACACGGTGGGATCCAGCGTGAGGTCCGAGACGTCGGTCTCCTCGTCGCAGTCCTCGCGCTCGCGCGCGTCGCCCTCGTTGGCCGTCACGTACCAGGTCAGGCCGCGGTGACTGTAGGCCGAGATGGCGTCGGGCTGGTACATGCCGGCCACCCTCGTCCATGGCTCGATCGCGATGGCGCCGTCGCGGTCGCTCGGGTCGAGCGCGTTCCGGGCTAGGCCGTGGTCCTTGTAGCCGAGCCCGCGCACGTACAGGAAGCGGGCCCGCTCGAAGTCGAGCAGGCCGACGGCGTTGGTCTCCTGGAGCGTGACCACGGCGGTGCCGTGCCTGCCCTCGGCGATGTACTCGGGCTCGGCGTCCTGCGCGAACGGCACACCCGGACAGGCGATGCGGAACTCGCCGAAGCGGGGCACGCCGCCCAGCCGCGCGGTCCTCACGCTCGAGCGCAACAGCCGCTTCGAGTCGAGCTCGATGACGGTCACGCTGCCCTCGGGGTCGGGCGTGCCGGTGTCGTCGGCCTCGCCCTCGTTCGCCACCAGCACGTAGCGGTCCTTGTCCGCGAAGGTGAGCATGTCGGGCAGCGCCCCGGCCGGGAGCGCGGCGCGGAAGTTGCCCTCCACGTCGAAGAAGACCACCTTGCCGGGATCGGTCTTGGGGTCGGACTCGACGGCCACCGCCACGAGGCCCTTGTCGGTCACGTCCACGCTGTTGGGGCCGGCCCCGTAGGGAGACAGGTCCACGCTCTCGATCGGCCCGCCGGGCGCGGCGGGGTTCGAGAAGTCGTAGATGTCGAGCCGGTTCTCCACGGCGTTCGTGGCGAACACCCGCTCCCTCTTCGGGTGGTAGGCGGCGATCTCGGCCTGGGCCTCGCCGAGAGCCGTGGTGCGGCCCAGCGGTGTCAGCTCGATCGCCTCGGCGGCGGGTGCCGCGACGAGCGCGCATGTGGACACGATGAGGGCCAGGAGCTTCTTCATCCGGCGACCCTAATTCGGCTGCCGCGACCCGGATGTGACCGTGGTGTTACCGGTCGAGCTGCAGGATCTCGGGCGCGGGCTTGCCCGCCGCGAGGCGCTTCTCGATCGCCTGGACCCGCTTGCGGAACATGACCACGTTCCGGAGCTTGATCTCCTCGTAGCCGCGGATCAGGTCGGGCAGCTCGAGCAGTTCGAGCGCGGTGGGGTGGTTGTCCTGCGTGAGCCGGCCGATCGTGCGCCCGACCATGTCCTCGTACTCGCGGATCAGCTCGCGCTCGACGCGGCGCACCTTCGCCTTGCCGAACGGGTCGAGCCGCGTGCCGCGCAGGCGGCGCATCCGGTAGAGCGCCTTGAACGAGGGCACGAACCAGGCGCCGAGCTTGAGCTTGCGGTCGAGGCCCATGGCCCGCAGCATCGGCGGGTGCAGGTTGAACCAGACCTTGGCGTCCTCGCCGAACTCGGCCCGCATCTTGGCCTGCTCGACGGCGTCGAGGTGTAGCCGGGCCACCTCGTACTCGTCCTTGTAGGCCATCAGCTTGAAGAGGTGCCGGGCGACCGTCTCGGTCAGCTCGCTGTGGCCCGGCGCGCGCTCCTGCTCGGCCACGTGCACGCGCCGCACGGCCTCGGCGTAGCGGCGCGCGTAGTCCTCGTCCTGGTAGGCCACGAGCTCCGGCACGCGCACCTCCACGAGGCGGCGAAGCTCGTCGCGGTCGCCGTCCACGGCGAGGTCGACCAGCTCGCGCTCGGTCTCGCTCAGCTCCCGCACCGGCACCACCTGGCCGGGATCGATCGTGGCCTTCTCGACGGCGTCCGGAGCGGCCACCACCGCGCGGCCCCAGGCGAAGGCGGCGAGGTTCTTCTCGACGGCGGCGCCGTTCAGGCGGATCGCGGCCTCGAGCGACTCGCGCGAGACCGGCAGCATGCCGCGCTGATAGGCCGCGCCGAGCGCCAGCGTGTTGGTCATCATGTGGTCGCCGAAGAGGCGCTCCGACAGCCGCTGGGCGTCGAGGTACAGGTTGTGCTCGCCGCGGGTGGCGGCGTCGATCTTGTCGAGCTGGTGGGCGAGCTCCGGGAAGCGCTCGTTCACGTCGACGACCATGCGACCGGTCGGTACGGCGCTGGTGGAGACCACGGCCACGGTGCGGTCGCCCGACGCGGTGACGAGGTTCTTGTCCGCCGCGGCGCCCAGCAGGTCGAAGCCGAGGTAGAGGTCGATCGAGCCGGCCGGCGCCTTGCTCGCCGCTGCCACGGGCTCGCGCGAGATGCGCAGGTCGGACGTGACGGGACCGCCCTTCTGGGAAAGCCCTGTCTGGTCGAGCCCCGACACGTGCAGCCCGTCCATCAGCGCGGCCATGCCGAGCACCTGGTTGACGGTCACCACGCCGGTGCCGCCGATGCCCATCATGCGGACGCCGAAGTCCTCGTCGCCGACGAGCCGCTCGGGCTCGGGCAGCTCCACGTCGAGCGCGGGCGTCTCGTGCTTGGCCTTCTCGCCCGGCACGACCGTGAGGAACGAGGGGCAGTCGCCCTCGAGGCAGGAGTAGTCCTTGTTGCAGGAGGCCTGGTGGATCTGCGTCTTGCGGCCGAACTCGGTCTCCACCGGGAGCACCGACAGGCAGCTCGACTTCTCGCCGCAGTCGCCGCAGCCCTCGCAGACGCGCTCGTTGATCCAGATCCGCTCGGCCGGCTCGGGCTGCTTGCCGCGCTTGCGCGCGCGGCGCTTCTCGGCTGCGCACTCCTGGTCGTGGATCAGGACCGTGACGCCCTCGACCCGGGCCAGCTCCTGCTGGGAGGCGAGCAGCTCCTTGCGGTCGCGCAGCTCGGCGATCGGCGACAGGGCCACGCCCTTGTAGCGGTCGGTCTCCTCGGTGGTGACGATGATCCGCTTGACGCCCTCGAGCTCGAGCCAGCGCGTGAGGTCCGGCACCGACAGCTGGCCCTCGATCGCCTGGCCGCCGGTCATGGCCACGTGCTCGTTGTAGAGCAGCTTGTAGGTGATGTTCACTCCGGCGGCCACGGCGGCGCGGATGGCGAGCGAGCCCGAGTGGTGGAAGGTGCCGTCGCCCAGGTTCTGGACGAGGTGGGTGTCCTCCGTGAAGGGCGCCATGCCGATCCACTGAGCGCCCTCGCCGCCCATCTGCGTGATGCCGGTGATCTCGCCCTTGCCCTCGGGGTTGAGGAGCACCATCGTGTGGCAGCCGATCCCGGCGCCCACGAGCGTCCCCTCCGGGGCCTTGATCGAAGTGTTGTGCGGGCAGCCGGAGCAGAAGAACGGCGAGCGCTGGGCGCCGCCGCCGGCCATCATGGGCAGCTCGCGGCCGCGGCTCTCGATCGCGTCGAGCCTGCGGATGTGCGCCTCGACCGAGTCGAGCTGGATCTTGCGCCCGAGGCGGGCCGCCACGGCGCGGGCGATCACGTCAGCGTCGAGGTCGAGCTCGGCCGGCAGGAGGCGTTCGCCGCGCTCGTCGCGCTTTCCGTGCACGAGCGGGGCGCCCGGCCAGCCGTAGAGCGCCTCCTTCAGCAGCGCCTCGATGAACGGCCCCTTCTCCTCGACCACCAGGATCTCGCCGAGGCCGCCGGCGAAGTCACGCACGATCTCCTGCTCGAGCGGCCAGATCATGCCCAGCTTGAGGACGCGGATGCCCGCGCGCTCGAGGGCCCGGTCGTCGAGCCCCATGTTGCGCAGCGCGTGCTTGACGTCGTGGTAGGACTTGCCGGCGGTGGCGATGCCGAGCCAGGCGTCCTGCGCGCCCTCGATCGTGTTGACCCCGTTCTCGCGCGCGTAGGCGAGCGCGAGATCGGTGCGTACGCCCAACAGGCTGCGCTCCATCTCGAGCGACGCGGGAGCGAGCAGGTTGCCGTTCGGCTCGTGCTCGTAGCCGAGGTCGGGCAGCACCGGGGAGACGCGGTCGGGCGCCACGGCCGCCGTCCCGACCGCGTCTGCCACGCTGGTGACGATCTTGAAGCCGGCCCACAGCCCGGAGGCGCGCGAGCAGGCGTAGGCGTGCAGCCCGAGGTCCACGACCTCCTGCACGTTGCCGGGGAAGAAGACCGGCATGTGGAGGCTCTTCAGCATGTCCTCCGAGGCGCTCGGAATCGTGGAGGACTTGCAGCTTGGGTCGTCGCCCACCACGGCCAGGCCGCCGCCGGTGCGCGACACGCCGACGAAGTTGCCGTGGCGCAGCGAGTCGGCGGCGCGGTCGAGGCCCGGGGCCTTGCCGTACCACATGCCGAGCACGCCGTCGTACTTCGCGCCCGGAAGCTGGGCGGTGAGCTGGCTGCCCCAGGCCGAGGTGGCGCCGAGCTCCTCGTTGAGGCCGGGCACGGCGCGCACGTGGTGCTCGTCGAGCAGCCTGCGGTTGCGCCGGAGCTCGATGTCGAGGCCGCCGAGCGGGGAGCCCTGGTAGCCGGAGATCATCGTGCCGGTGTGGAGGCCGCGGCGGCGGTCGGCGCGGTGCTGCTCCAGCACCAGCCGCACCAGCCCCTGCACGCCGGTGAGGAGCACGCGGCCCTCGTCGAGCACGTACTTGTCGTCGAGGGAGATCTCGCGGCGGTCGCGGCGCGGCGCGCGCTCGAAGCGGCTCCGGCCGTCCCCGGCCGGGTGCGATGCGCGGCCCCGCAGAGCCGTCGAGGTCATGAGGAGCTCCTCCCTCTCATCATTGGTGAGAGCAACTTACCATTGGTGGTACACGGAAGCCAATCCTGCACGCCGGTTGATGCCAGCCGGAGTCGGGTATATGGTCAAGCATCATGACCATTGCTACCCAGCCCGTCTCGAAGCCAATCCCGCCTGGCCGCGAGCACTCGGACGAGCCGAGTGCGAGCGGATCCTCTCTCTCCGATGACGATCACGAGCAGATCGTCATCCGGCAGGACCCGGAGACGGGCCTGCGGTTCATCGTCGCCGTGCACTCCACCGTGCTCGGTCCCGCGCTGGGGGGCATGCGTCTGAAGCGTTACCCGGGCGGGCTGCGTGAGGCACTCGAAGATGTGATGGGCCTGGCCCGCACGATGACACTGAAGGCCTCGGCGGCGGGCCTGGACCTGGGCGGCGGCAAGGCGGTCATGATCGACGACGGGCGCACCGAGATGCGCCGCGCGCGGCTCGAGGGGGCCGCCCGGACGATCGAGTCGCTCGAAGGCGCCTACATCACGGCCGAGGACATCGGCACGACCTGCGAGGACATGGACTACGTGGCGCGCTTCACGCGCTACTGCGTCGGGCGCTCGCGCGAGAACGGCGGCGGCGGGGACCCCTCCCCGGTCACGGCGGAGACGGTGTTCCAGGCGATCCGGCGAGGACTCTCGGCGCACGACGGCTCCGGTGAGCTCGAGGGACGCCGGGTGGGCGTGATCGGCCTGGGGAAAGTGGGCGGGCGGCTCGCGGCCCGGCTGGCCGAGGCGGGCGCCTCCGTGATCGCGTGCGACCTCGACATGGCCCGGGCCGAGCGCTTCGCCGCTTCGCACGGCGCCTCGGTGGCGCCGTCCGCGGAGGCCGTCCTGGGGATGGAGCTCGACGTGCTCGCCCCCTGCGCGGCCGGCGGCCTGATCGACGACGCGCTGGCCCGCTCGATCGACGTGCGGGTGGTGGCCGGCGCGGCCAACAACCCGCTCACCTCGCGCAAGGTGGCCCGCACGCTGATGGACCGGGGCATCCTCTACGTGCCCGACTTCCTCGCCAACTGCGGCGGGCTGATCCACGTATCGGGCGAGTGGTACGGCGGAACCGGCCCGAGCGAGGGCGAGCGGATCGCGCGCGCGATGGCCAGGCTCGACCAGGCGATCGCCGTGGCCGCCGACGAGGGCTCGACGCCGATCGAGGTGGCCGAGCGCCAGGCGCTCGAGCGGGTCGAAGCCGCGAGACGATGAAGTCCGGTGTGACGCTCCCCACCCGGCCCTATAGTGGAGCCGGTTTGGAGCGCTCTTTCGAGCCCGTCGCGACGCGCCGGACGTTCGAGGAGGCCGTCGAGCAGATCGCCGAGAAGATCAAGGCCGGCGACCTGCATACCGGCGACCGCCTCCCGTCCGAGCGCGACCTGGCCGCCCAGATGCGGATCAGCCGCCCCACCCTGCGCGAGGCGATCAAGGCCCTGACAGAGGCCGGCGTGCTGGAGGTGCGCCGCGGCCAGTCCGGCGGGATCTTCGTGGCCTCCGAGCTGATCCCGCGCGAGCTGCTGCGAAGCCGCCAGGAGGTCCGCTTCGGTGAGATCGCCGGTGTGCTCGAGGCGCGCCGGCTGCTGGAGCCGCGCGTCGCCCAGCTGGCGGCGGTGCACGCCACCGAGGACGACTTCGCGGCGATGGCCCAAACGATCGAGCGGCAGCGCGAGCTGGCCGCGAGCGACGACTTCCTGCGCCACGAGGACCTGTTCCTACAGCTCGACCTGAAGTTCCACCTGGCGCTGGCCCGCGCAACCAGGAACGCGACGATCGTGGGCCTGATGCGGACGATGCTGCGCCAGCTCGAGATCGCACGCGACATGGCGATGCACGCCCCGCTGGTGCCCGACTGGACGATCGACATCCACGAACGCACCCTCGCCGCGGTCCGCGCAGCCGACTTCCCGCTGATCGACGAGGTGATGGACGAGCACCTGGCCCAGCTCGAGCAGATCTGGGAGCGCGAGACCGGCCGCGGCCTGGTGAGGACGCTGCCGGACTTCCTGCAGCCGGTGGCGGAGCGCTCCCGCGCCCTGCGCGCGGGCTAGCTACTCGCCCTACGTTCCCGCCGGCTGGAAGAGCTCGATCGGGTTGCCCGAGGGGTCCTCGAGCAGGATCTGCCGGCCACCGGGTCCGCTGACGACGTCGTTGCGGAACGACAGCCCGGCCGAGCGAAGGCGCTCGACCTCCGCGACGATGTCGTCGACGATCAGGTGGATGCGGTTCCAGCCGCCGGGTCCGGGCTTGCGCCCGTCGGGCATCGGCCGGCCGGCCGAGCTCTCCGGCCCGGCAAGCAGCAACCGCAGCCTCCCTCGCACGACGTCGGCGAACGCCGGCAGCGCGCTGTGGCGCAGCGTGAAGCCGAGGTGGCGCGTGTAGAACTCGATCGACTCCTCGACGTCGTCGACCATGTACCGGACGCTGACGAGGTCGTTCCCGGGCATGTTCAAATCACCTCCGAGGTCGCGTGGTCTGTGCGATCAGCTCGAGCAGGAAGGGGATGCGCGTGGCCAGCTCGGCGGCGACGCGCTCGAAGGCGGGGTAGCTCTCGTCGTCCGTCGAGCCCTCGCGCGCGGGGTCGGGAATGCTCCAGTGGATGAGGTCGGGACGGCCGGGGAACTCGGGGCATACCTCGCGCACACGGTCGCAGAGGCTGATCACGTGGTCGAAACGCCGATCGGCGAACTCGCTCAGGTGCTTGGAGCGTCTGCCCGAGATGTCGATGCCGCGCTCGCGCATCGCCCGGACGGCGTTCGCGTGAAGCGGCTTCGGATGGCTCCCGGCGCTGCGCGCCACCACACCTCCGTGCGAGAGCTGCTCCACGAATGCCTCGGCCATCTGCGAGCGGGCGCTGTTGCCGGTGCACAGAAACAGGACGCGGAGGCGGCCGGGACGCGACGATCGAGTCCACTCGTGCGGCGGCGGCGGGGCGAGGCGCAGGGCCGGGTGCAGCTCCCCGCCGCTCGTCGCGAGCAGCTCCCCGCAGCGCCCGAGGTCGAGCGCGTAATACGAGTCGCGTCCGTCGGCGGCGCTGCGGCGGCTCGCGATCAATCCCTCCGCTCGCAGCCTGCCGAGGTGGTAGGAGACGAGGTTCTGGGGGCGCTCGAGCAGGGCGCACAGCTCGCGGACGCGGCGATCGCTGCGTGCGAGCTCGCTCAGCAATCGCCAGCGGACCGGATCGGCGGCCAGCCTCAGGAATCCGGGCGGTCCGTCGTCGGGACGTGACGCTGCTACGGCCATCGCGGCGCCGATGATACATCAAACTGGATTGATGTACTTCGCGCGTCGATCTGCACTTGCACGACGGTGGCCTGTGGTGTTTAATGTCCTTGTTAATTAACCGAGCCGTTAGATGCAGACCGACCACCTCAGCCTCACCTTCGCCGCTCTCGCCGATCCGACGCGCCGCTCGATACTGACGCGCCTCGCCGAGGGCGAGGCCACCGTGAACGAGCTCGCGGAGCCGTTCTCGGTGAGCCTGCCGGCCATCTCGCGGCACCTCAAGGTGCTGGAGCGGGCGGGGCTGATCGTCCGCAGCCGGGAGGCTCAGTGGCGGCCCAGCCGGATGGAGGTCGATCCGCTCGACGAAGCGGTCGAGTGGATGGAGTCGCGTAAGCGGACATGGGAGGACCGTATGGACAGGCTCGATGCGCATCTGCGCTCGAAAGGAGATCAAGATGACTGACTCGACGCCCGCGACCGCCGCCGATCAGGAGGTCCTGATCACGCGCATCTTCGACGCACCGCGCGAGCGGGTCTTCAGCGCCTGGACCGACCCCGACCAAGTGGCGGCCTGGTTCGGCCCCGAGCACATGGAGACGCCGCGCGAGGGGATCCGCATCGACGCGCGCGTCGGCGGTCGTTACGAGCTCACCATGGTGCGGCCGGGCGGCGGTGGCGAGCTCACGATCGGCTACGAGATCCTCGAGTTCGTCGAGCCGGAGCTGCTCGTCCTGCGCTCCGATCCCATGCCCGAGATGGGCATGCACGAGCCGACCGTCGTGCGCGTCCAGCTCCACGACCACGGCGACAAGACGCGCATGACGCTCACCGACGGACCCCTCCCGCCCGACACCCGCGGCCACGCGGAGGCCGGCTGGAGCGCGGCTGTCGAGAAGCTCGCGGCCGTCCTCCACGGATAGGCGGGGGCGCCGGCTGTAACCAAACCCGTTGCGGGGAGTACTTGTTGACCAATGGTCAATAACGCTCCCCGCAACAAGCAGTTCGTCCTCGCACAGGCCGAGGCCCGTGTCCTCGAGTGGATCGCCCGGCGACTTCCGCGCTGGGTTCTCCCCGACCACATGACCGCGCTCGGCGTGCTTGCCGCGATCGGCATCGCCGGGGCCTATCTGGCATCGAACGGCGACAAGGCGTGGCTCTGGGCCGCGTCGGCGCTGCTCGTCGTGCACTGGCTGGGCGACTCGCTCGACGGCACCCTTGCCCGCGTCCGCAAGATCGAGCGGCCCAAGTACGGCTACTACCTCGACCATCTCGTCGACGCGGTCGCCACCGCCCTCATCGGGCTCGGGCTCGGCCTCTCCCCCTGGATGCTGCTCTCGGTCGGACTCCTGATCGTGATCGCCTACCTCGTGCTCTCGATCAACACCTACCTCGAGACCTACGCGTTCGGCGTCTTCACGCTCGGCTACGGCCGCCTCGGCCCCACCGAGGTGCGGCTGATGCTGATCGGCCTCAACACGCTGATCGCCCTGGGCGTCGGGCTCGGCTTCCAGGTCGGCGGGCTCGGCCTCACGCTCCTCGATCTGATCGGCCTCGGCATCGCCGGCCTCATGGTCACCGGCCTGGCCGGCCGCGCCGCACGGAATCTCAAGCGGCTCGCCGAGCTCGAGCCGGCCGCGCGCGCCTAGCCCAGCGCCCGAGCCACCGCCCTCAGGTCCTCCGCGAACGCCTCGCGCGCCTCGATGCGCGAGGCGTCGTCGTCCTGGCGCAGGATCGAGGACGGGTGGACGGTGGCCGTGACGAACGGGGCGAGGTCGCTCTCGAGCGCCTCGCCCCTGTGCTTCGTAAGCCGGAACGAGCTGCCCATCAGTGCCTTCGCCGCCGTGGCGCCCAGCAGCACCAGCGCCTCCGGCCGGACCACCCGCAGCTCCTCGTCGAGCCACGGCTTGCAGGCGTCGATCTCGAAGCGCTTCGGCGTCTGGTGGATCCGGCGCCGCCCGCGCTCCTCGAACTTGAAGTGCTTCACGACGTTCGTGACGTAGGCCTCGTCGCGCGGGATGCCCGCCGCCTCGAGGCCCTTGTCGAGCTCGCGGCCGGCCGGCCCGACGAACGGCTTTCCGGCCTGGTCCTCCTTGTCGCCCGGCTGCTCGCCCACGAACATCACCCGCGCGCGCTTCAGCCCCTCGCCGAAGACGGTCTGCGTCGCGCCGCGCCACAGGTGGCAGCCGCGGCAGCCGGCGGCCGCCTCGCGCAGCGCCGCGAGCGTGTGCTTGTCGGGCAGGAAGGGAGTGGCGTCGTTCGGCTCCGACTGCTCGTCGAGGAGCGACTGCTGCGCCATGTGACCTGGCTACCCGGTGCCGCGCGCCGGTACCGTCCCCGCCATGCCAGGACCGCTTCTCGCCGTGGACGCCCCGTCGATGCTGTTCCGCGCCTTCTACGCGCTCCCCGAGTCGATCAAGGGCGGCGGCGACACTCCCGTGAACGCCCTGCTCGGCACCGCCAACCTGATCCTGCGCGAGGTCGAGGAGCACGACCCCCGTGCCGTGGTGCTCTGCTTCGGCCCCGACGCCGCCGACTACCGCGTCGAGCTGTTCGACGGCTACCACGCCGACCGGCCCGACGTGCCCGAGGGTCTCGTGCCCCAGTTCGACGACTCCCCCGCCTTCTTCGAGGCCTTCGGCTGGAAGGTCCACTGGCACGACTCGCTCGAGGCCGACGACCTGCTCGGCTCCTACGCCCACAGCGAGGCCGAGAACGGCGGCCGGGCGCTCGTCATGACCGGCGACCGCGACATGTTCCAGTGCGCCACCGACCGCATCACGATCCTGTACGTGCGCACCGGCGCCCGCGGCGCCGAGGTCGTCGACCCGGCCGAGGTGCGAAAGCGCTACGGCGTGCCGCCCGAGCTGGTGCCCGACTTCATCGCCCTTCGCGGCGACCCGTCCGACGGCATCCCCGGCGCCAAGGGCATCGGCGAGAAGACCGCAGCCGACCTGCTCTCCCGGCACGGTTCGCTCGAGGCCGCGCTCGACGGCGCGCTGCGGGAGTCGAGCGCGCGGGTGCGCGGCGCGCTGACCGACCAGCGGGACGAGCTGCTGCGCTTCCGCGAGATCGCCACGCTCCAGCAGATCGACGTGGAGCTTCCGCCGGACACGCCGCTCGACTCGGCGGGAGCCGCCGCCGCCGCCCGCGAGCGCGGCATGAACCGGCTCGCGGAGCGGCTCGACAAGGCGGCGGCCGGCTGACCGACCGCGCCGTCGCGCTCGCATTCCGGCGGCTGCTGCCGCTCCTCGTGCTGATGCACGTGATCGCCTACGCGGATCGCGTCAACATCACCTTCGCCGAGACCGAGATCACGAACGACCTGGCGATCTCGTCCACTGTCTTCGGGCTCGCCGCCGGCATCTTCTTCCTGAGCTACGTCGCGCTCGAGATACCGAGCAACCTGGTCCTCCACCGGGTCGGCGCACGGCTGTGGATGGGCCGCATCATGATCAGCTGGGGGATCGTGGCCACGGCCACCGCGTTCGTGTGGGACGGCGCCTCGCTGGTGGTCGCTCGGATCCTGCTCGGCGTCGGCGAGGCGGGCTTCTTCCCCGGGGTGGTCTACCTGCTCGCGTGCTGGTTTCCGGAGCGCGACCGGGGCCGCGCAATGAGCGTGTTCATGCTGGGCATCGTGGTGGCCGCGGTGGTCGGGGGACCCATATCCGGCGGGCTCCTCGAGCTGGACGGCGTGCTCGGCCTGGAGGGCTGGCAGTGGCTCTTCATCGGCCAGGGGCTGCCGGCGGTGGCGGTCGGCTTCTGGGTGCTGCGCGTCCTGCCCGGATCGCCGGCGGAGGCCGACTGGCTGCCGGACGCCGAGCGGTCGGCGCTCCAGCGCGAGCTGGCGTCCGAGGCCGCGGAGCGCGAGGCGCGCCAGCGCTTCACGCTGCGCGAGGCGATGACCGACCGTCGCATCCTCAAGTGCGCGGCCGTGTACTTCACGATCAACTTCGCCAGCTACGGGACGATCTTCTGGGCGGCCGACATCATCGAGCGGATCGGCGAGGTGGAGGGCATCGAGCTCGGCCTGCTGGTCGGGATCCCGATGGCACTCGGCTCCACGGGCCTGATCGTGATCGGAAGGCGCTCGGACCAGAGCGGCGACCGGCGCCGCTGGGTGGTGATCGGGATGCTGCTCGGCGCCCTTGGCCTGGCCGGCACCGCGCTGCTGCCGGCCGAGGCCGGAGTGGTCACGCTCGGGGTGTGCGCGTTCGGGCTGCTCGGCGCGATCCCGGCCTTCTGGGGCATGCCCACCTCGCTGCTCACCGGCCGCGCGCTGGCGGGCGGAGTGGCGCTCGTGAACACGATCGGCGTAAGCGGAGGCATCTTCGGTCCGGTCGCCGTGGGGGCGGCCAAGGACGCGGGGTCGCTCGAGGCCGGGCTCGGCATCCTGGCCTGCGTGCTGGTGGCCGGCTCGCTTCTGGCCGCCCGGCTGCCGTTCGCCGCCCGGCCTCCGACTGCCGCATCGCCTCAGCCCGCGGGGGTATAACCCCCCACATGAGGAGGCGCCTTGCGGGAGCGGTGGCGGCGGTCGCGTGCCTCTGCGCGGCGGCGGGTCCGGCGCATGCCGCGAAGACCTGCGCGGAGCCCGCGGAGAACTGGGAGCGCGCCACCCCCGCCGAGGCCGGCATGGACGCCGCGAAGCTCCAGGGGGCGATGGACTACGGCAGCGCCAACCTCGGCTTCGCGGTCCGCGTGTACCGGGGCGGCTGCCTGGTCGCGGAGGACCGCCTCGCGGCGATCAACCGCAACCAGCGCTTCGAGAGCTACTCGATGGCCAAGTCGGTCACGGCGATGCTGTTTGGGCGCGCGATGACAGCGAAGCTGATCTCCCCGGAGGACCCGGTCGGTGCGCTGGTGCCGGAGGCCGACGGAGCGCACGGCGCCATCACCATGCGGCACCTGCTCACGATGACCTCGGGACTGCGCTGGAACGGCTTCCGCGACTACAACGTCTTCACGATGCCCGACCGGCTGCGGGACGCGCTCACGCTCGAGGTCGTGCGCGAGCCGGGCACCTACTTCGAGTACGCGCAGAGCGCCGTGGCGCTGCTGGCGGAGGCGGTCGGGCGCTCGGCCGGCGAGGACGCCGGGGCATTCGTGCAGCGCGAGCTGATGGACCCGCTCGGCATCCCCGCGGGGTCCTGGGAGTGGAAGCGCGACCCGGCCGGCCACATCCAGGGCTTCTTCGGAGTGAACATGCGGCCGGACGACTTCGGGCGGCTCGGGGAGCTGATGCGCCGCGGCGGCGTGTGGCGCGGCCGGCGGCTGCTGTCTTCGCGCTTCGTACGCGAGGCCACCGGTGCCACGCCCACGAACGGCTGCTACGGCTGGCTGATCTGGGTGAACGCCGCGGCCCCGTGCGTCGGCCCCACGATCCAGGAGCGCCCGGTGGAGCAGGGCCGCGACTTCCCCGACCTCCCCGCGGACATGTACAAGTTCGCGGGGCTGTTCGGGCAGCTCGTGACGGTGTTCCCCTCGCAGGAGCTCGTGATCGTGCGCACCGGCCAGGACCCGAGCCTCGCGTTCGCCGGCGGCGCCGACTGGGAGCACGGCCTCTACCGGCGCGTGCTCGACTCGATCGTGGACGGCACGGTCCCGCCGCCGCCCGAGCCGCCGCGCGTGAACGACGAGCGCACCAACCCCGACTACGGGTTCCAGACATCGCTGCGCGAGCCGGACCAGTACTCGAAGGGAGTAGTCCAGGATCCGCTGCCACCGGCCGGCCCCGGCCGCGCCCGCGCCGCCCGCCTGGCCCCCGGCCGCAAGTCCACCGGCCGCCGCGGGATCGTGGTGGTGCGCATGGCCTGCCCGGCCCGCTGGCTGTCGGAGACCGAGCACGTCTGCGCGGGCCGCGCCCGCCTGACCGGCGCCCGCCGCGCCCTCCGCTACAGCGTGGCCCCGGGCGAGCGAAAGGCGCTGCGCTTCCGCCTGAAGCGCCGCAAGCTGCGCGCGCTGCGGCGGGCCGGCTCGCTGACGCTCACCGCCCGGGCCCGCAACCGCGACCGCGCGACGGGCACGCCCAGCTGGACGACCTTCACGATCGCGCGCCGCTAGTGCCCCGCCCCACCGAGTGTCGATCTCGTCGGCCTCAGGCCGACAAACTCGACAGTCGGGTCCGAGCCGGGCGGCGCGTGGCGGCGTGCCAGGCGTAGACGCGCGCCCGGCGAGTGGAGGCGGCCGGTACTGCCCCGGCGTCCGCGGAACACCCTCCCGATGCTTGCTACGAGCGTTCCCTGCGGAGTCTGATCTCGGCCACCGGGTCGGTCGGTCCGCGGGGTACGTTCCCGGCGCCATACCCTCCTGATGGTGTCCTCCGGCGACCGAGGGTCCTGCCGCCGGAGTGAGCCCGCTAGTTGAAGCCGCTACCCGAGCCGCGGGCTGCCCGGGGCGACTCCTCACCTAATTAAGCGGCGAGGGCGAACCTGTGGTCAGTGTCCGCACGTATTTGGTTCCGGGAGAGTTTTACGAGGCCAACCCGGAGTCCTCGGCTCGCTACATCGGGACGATCACGCTCCACGTCGAAGCTGATTCGCCCCCGTTTCACTCTCGATTCTAGCGGGGTAATTAGCCATCGACGTGGCCGCCGAGGACCTGCTCAGGCCGACCCTGCAGGAGCACCTGCCGCGCACCGGCGTGCGGCCCTGGCGGCTCGGCTCGCAGGTCTACGTGGCCTTCTTCGGCGGGGTCCTGGCGGTCACGGCGATCGCCTTCCTGAACGCCGGCATGCTCCACACGCCGGCCAGGGTGCGGGCCGGCATCCTCGCATTCGGCGCCGCCGGCCTGACGGCCGTGATCGTCCTGGCGGCTGTCCTGCTCGGCGGCGACGACGTGCCGAGCGGCGCGCGCACGGCCCTCACGTTCGTCGGCGTGCTGGCGTGGGGCGGCATGTTCCTCCTGCAGCGCCCGTACGACCGGGTCTACGCCACCTTCTCGCGCGAGAAGGATCCGGACGAGCAGTACGAGTCGCTCATCGGGGCGGGCCTCGTGGCGGTCGTGCTCGGCTTCTTCGTCCAGATCACGATCGTCACGGCGGTGGCGGGGTAATGGCCTTCGACGTCCAGCAGATGGCGCTCGCCGAGCACTACCTCGACGTCGGGCAGCCGGAGCGCACGCTCGAGCTGCTCTCGACGGCCGATGGAGACAGCTTCGAGCGTCCCGACTACTGGCGCCTCCGTACCGCGGCTCTGTACGAGCTCGAGCGCTACAAGGAGGCAGTCCGCGCCGCCGGGGAGGGGCTCGCGCGCGACCCCCACTGGATCCCGCTGCTCTACCTGCGTGCCATGGCCGAGGGCGAGCTCGACAAGCTGGCCGACGCCGAGCGCTCGATCCTGGCGGCCCTCGAACTCGATCCCGAGGACCCCTACCTGCTCTGCGGCTACGCCAGGCTCTGCGCCCGCGCCGGCCAGCTCGCCAAGGCCGAGCGCCTGGTCGACGAGGCCGCGCGCGTCGATCCCGAGAACCCGGCCGTGATCCAGATGCGCGGCTTCGTCGCCTACCTCCGCGGCAGGAATCGCAAGGCCCAGAAGCTGGGCGAGGAGGCTCTCGCGATCGACCCGGAGTCGTCCTCGGCGCACTCGCTCCGAGGCGCCGCCCAGCTCCAGCGCGGAGACGTGCGCGGCGCCCGGCGCTCGTTCGAGACCGCGATTCGCGACGACCCCACCGACCGGGCCCTCGGCGAGGCGGTGCGCGGCACCCGGGTGGCGACACACCCGCTGCTGTGGCCGGTCCTGCCGCTGGAGCGGCTCGGCGTGGCAGGCTCCTGGGTCGCCGCGATGGCGACCATCTTCGGTCTGCGCGCGCTCGGGCTCGGCACCGCCGCGGGGATCGCCGTCGTCGTCTGGCTAGTGATCGTCGTGTACAGCTGGACCGCCGCCCCGGCCGCCGTGCGCTGGCTCGAGCGAAGGCAACAGCTGTGAGCCCCGACCAGATCGAGGCGCTCAGCCGCGCGCTCGAGCTGTCGCCCGACAACCACGAGCTGCGCCTGCTCCTCGCCGACGCGCTCGCGGGCGCGGGACGCGGCGGCGAGGCGCTCGCCCACTACGAGCTGCTGCTCGAGAGCGGCTCGCTGCCGAAGGACCGCATCGTCGACGCCGGCTCGACGGCGCTCGCAGCCGGGAACCTCCAGCTCGCGGCACGCCTGCTCGAGCGAGCGAAGAACGACGGGGTGGTCGACGGCGTGGCCGCCCTTCAGGCCGACCTCGAGAAGGAGCTGGGCGGCGGCCCGGAGCCGGCGCCGCCCCAGCCGAGCATCGACGCCGACGAGTCGTTCACGCCCGCCCACTACCTCGACACCGAGCCGAAGGTGACCTTCGCCGACGTGGGCGGCCTCGACGAGGCGAAGAAGACGATCCACCGGACGATCGTCCTCCCGTTCCAGCGGCCCGACCTGTACCTGAAGTACGGGCGCCGCGCGGGCGGCGGCGTGATGCTGTACGGCCCGCCGGGGTGCGGCAAGACCCTGCTCGCCCGCGCGACCGCCGGCGAGTGCGGGCTGCCGTTCTTCAACGTGCGGATCGAGGACGTGCTCGACCCGCACCTCGGGCTCAGCGAGCGGAACCTCCACGACGCGTTCGAGCACGCGCGCCTGAGCGCGCCCTGCGTGCTCTTCCTGGACGAGCTCGACGCGCTCGCGTACGCGCGCCGCAAGCAGGCCGGCAGCGCCGGCCGTCCGCTCGTCGATCAGCTCCTCCAGGAGCTGGACGCGATCGGATCGGACAACCGCGACCTCCTGATCCTCTCCGCCACCAACGCGCCGTGGGACGTGGACGACGCCCTGAAGCGCCCGGGCCGCCTCGACCGCCCTCTGTTCGTGCCGCCGCCGGACGATCGCGCCCGCAGGCGCATCCTCGAGCTGGCCCTGGCCGAGCGCCACGCGGAGGGAGTGGACGTGAAGCAGCTCGCCCGGGGCACCGCTCTCTTCAGCGGGGCCGACCTCTGGGCGCTCGTGGAGGCCGCCATCGACGAGGTGATCGACGAGGCGCTCGACAGCGGCAGCGAGCCGCCGCTCACGATGGCGCACCTGGAGTCGGCGCTCACCCGGGCCCGTCCCACCACGCTCGACTGGCTGGCCAGCGCGCGAAACTACGTCGAGTTCGCGAATCAGGCGGGCCGCTACGACGAGGTCGCGAGCTTCCTTCGCTCGAAGGAAGCCAAGAAGCTTCGCGACCTGGCCGAGTAGGCGTCCGGGCCATCCCTTAGGGACCATTCCCAATTGGCGAGAGCGCCGCGCGGCGGCACTCTCGAAGGCATGGAAACGCACGACACCCAGCCCAATCCCGAGCCGACCGAGCCGACCGAGCCGACCGAGCCGCAGCCGCCCCGGCGGCGCCTCACCCGCTCCCGCGAGGACCGCGTCGTCGCCGGCGTGGCCGCCGGCTTCGCCCGCTACTTCAACATCGACCCCGTCATCACCCGCATCGCCGCCGTGGCGCTGGCCTTCGTCGGCGGCGCCGGCCTCCTCCTCTACCTCGCCGCCCTGCTCCTGATGCCGAGCGACGAGGGCGAGGCCGTCGTCGAGGCCTCGCGCGACCACCGCAACCGTGCTCTCGTCATCGCGGGCGTGGTCGGCCTGCTCCTCGTGGCGTGGCCCTTTCTCCTCGGCGGCGGGTTTCTCCTGGCGGGAATTGGGATCCCGCTCGCCCTTCTGGTCGGTACAGGGGTACTCGTATGGTGGCTCGTCTCCGGAGAGGGACCCAGCGGCGATCCCGGGGAGGTCGCCCGCCGTGCCGCGCTCGGCGTCGGCGTCCTCATCCTCTGCTGGGTCGTCTTCTTCGGCGGCGCGTTCGCGGCCGCGGCGGGACCGGACTGGCTCGTCCCGGCGCTGGTCATCGCTTCGGGCGCCGCCATCCTCGCGGGTGCGTTCCTGAAGCCGATCCGCTGGCTCGTGCTCCCGGCTGTGGCGCTCGCGCTGGCGGGCGGCCTCGTCGCCGCCGCCGGCATCGACGTCGAGGGCGGCATGGGCAAGCGCGAGTACCGGCCCGCGTCGGCCCTCGACCTGCGCGACCGCTACGAGCTGGGCGTCGGCGAGCTCGTGGTCGACATGCGCAACGCCGACCTTCCGGCCGGCGATGTGCCGCTCGAGCTGGACCTCGGCATCGGCGACGCGCGCGTGATCGTGCCCGAGGGCGTCTGCGTGGCCACGTCGGCGGACGTGGGCGTGGGCAACGTGAGGACGTTCGGGCAGGACACCGGCGGTGTCGACGTCGACTACGAGGACTCCCCCTACGCCTCACCGGGCACGACGCGCGTGCTGCTCGACGCCGAGGTGGGCGTGGGTGCGGTTCGCGTGGAGGAGATCGACGGGGGCTTCCCGGTGGACAACACCGCCTGCGAGAACACGGGGGATCGTGCGAGCGGGTAGGCCGGACATACCGGCGCTGGTCGCCGGTCTGGCCCTGCTCGCGCTCGGCGGCGTCCTGCTGCTGAACGCGCTCGACGCGATCGACCTCGGCTTCGGCCTCTTCGCCCCCCTCGCCTGCGCGGCGACGGGGGCGATCCTGCTCGCGAACGGCCTCAGCCGGAGCGGCTGATGCGGCGCGACCGCTCCGGGGGCTGGATCGGAGGCGTGTGCGCCGGGATCGCCCGCCGCTACGGGATCGACCCCGCACTCGTGCGGCTCGCGTTCGTCGTCGCCACCGCCGCCGGCGGCTTCGGGATCGCGCTGTACGCGCTCGCCTGGCTCGTAATGCCGGCCGGCGAGGCGCGGCCGCGGCGCCGGCTGGCCACCGGACGCGGCGCGATCGAGGTGGCCTTCGGCACCGTCCTCCTGCTGATCAGCGCCCTCCTCGCGCTCAGGGCGACCGGCATTTGGTTCTCCGACGCGATCGTCTGGCCGCTGGTGCTGATCGCCGGCGGCGGCGTGCTGATCTGGCGCGGCTCCGCCACCGCCGCGCCCGCACCCGCCGAGGCGCCGACCGCCCCACTCGTCCGCGGCGAGCCCGAGCCGCGCGAGCGGCCGCGGCTGACGCGCGCCGCTGCCGCCATCTCGCGCACCGGCCTCGGCATCGCGCTCGTGATCGCGGCCGGGGTCGCGTTCCTGCAGTCCACCGACGCGCTCAGCGCAGCCCGCGACGTGATCCTCGCGGTGGTCGCCGTGGTGGTCGTGCTGGGCGCCATCTTCGCCCCCTGGATCGTGCGGCTCGTGCGCTCTCTGACCGAGGAGCGGGCGGAGCGGATCCGCTCCCAGGAGCGTGCCGAGGTGGCCGCCCACCTGCACGACTCGGTGCTTCAGACGCTCGCCCTGGTCCAGCGCCGCTCGACCGATCCGCAGGAGGTGGCCGCCCTCGCTCGCCGGCAGGAGCGGGAGCTGCGCGCCTGGCTGTCGGAGCGCCCGGCGCCGGGGAAGGCCGCCACGCTGACCCCCGCTCTGGAGGCGGCCGCCGCGGAGGTGGAGGAGCGCCACGGCGTGCCCGTGGAGGTCGTCGTGGTGGGCGAGCGCGACCTCGATCCGGCGCTCGAGGCCCTGGTGGCGGCGGCCCGCGAGGCGATGACCAACGCGGCCAAGTTCGGCGCGGGCTCGCCGGTGGACGTCTACGCGGAGTCGAACTCGGGCGCGGTCAGGGTGTTCGTGCGCGACCGCGGACCGGGCTTCGACCCGGCCGCGCTGCCGCCCGACCGCCACGGGGTGCGGGAGTCCATAGTGGGGCGCATGGAGCGCCACGGCGGCCGGGCGCGGATTTCGAGCGACCCGGACACGGGAACGGAGGTGGAGCTTGAGCTCCCCACGCGTCCTGATCGTTGACGACCACAGGCTGTTCCGCTCCGGCGTGCGAGCCGAGCTCGAGCCCCTGCTCGAGATCGCGGGCGACGCCGGGACGGTGGACGAGGCCGTGGCGGCCATCGCCGAGCACCGGCCCGACGTGGTGCTGCTCGACGTGCACATGCCCGACGGCGGCGGCGTCGAGGTGATCCGGCGCGTGAGCGCCCAGGGCCTGCACCCGCTCTTCCTGGCGCTGTCGGTATCGGACGCCCCCGACGACGTGATCGCGGTGATCCGAGCCGGCGCCCGCGGCTACGTGACCAAGAACATCGCGCCCGAAGAGCTGGCCGACGCAGTCCGGCGCGTGAACGACGGCGACGCCGTCTTCTCCCCCCGCCTGGCCGGGTTCGTGCTCGACGCCTTCGCCGGTCCCGCGCCGCAGCCGGAGACCGAGCTCGACGCGCTCACGCCGCGCGAGCGCGAGGTGATCCAGCACATCGCGCGCGGCTACATGTACAAGGAGATCGCGCTGCGCCTCGAGATCTCGCCCAAGACGGTCGAGGCGCACGTCTCGTCGGTGCTGCGCAAGCTGCAGCTGTCGAGCCGGCACGAGTTGAGCCGCTGGGCGGCCGACCGCGGGCTCTAGTACCTCTCGCTCAGGGCGCGCTCGACCTCGCGCTTCGTGTCGCGGTCCTTGATCGCGCGGCGCTTGTCGTACATGTCCTTGCCCTTCGCCACGGCCAGCTCGACCTTCGCGCGCGGGCCCTTGAAGTAGACGCGCGTGGGCACGATCGTCAGGCCCTTCTCGGCGGTCTTCCCGATCAGGCGCTCGATCTCGCGTTTGTGGAGCAGCAGCTTGCGGGCCCGCTCCGGGTCGTGGTTCTCACGGGCCGGGTCGTACGGCGCGATGTGCATGTTGCGCAGCCACACCTCGCCGTCGCGCACCTCGGCGTAGGCGTCCTTCAGTTGCACCGCCCCGTTCCGAAGCGACTTCACCTCGGAGCCCTGCAGCACGATCCCGGCCTCGAGCTTCTCCAGCAGGTTGAAGCGGAAGCCCGCCTGCCGGTTGGTCGCCACGTCGCCGGGCGCCGCCTTGCGCTTCTTCTTCTTCGCCATCGGCCTACGAGTATGACCCGGCCGGGGAGAGATCCACGCGCCCGCGCACGGGCTCGACGCGGTCCACCACCACGTCCACGGGGTCGCCGAGCCGCAGTCGCCGCCCCGTGTCCTCGGCCTCGAGCGCCGTGCCCAGCTCGTTCAGCGTCCACCAGCCGCGCAGGCGGCGGATCGGCAGCAGGCCCTCGAAGCCCTCGTCGCCGAAGCGGACGAAGGCGCCCTTCTCGATCAGCCCGACCACCTCGCCCGGGAACGCCGGCGGCGCGGCGGGGTCGGCCTCGGCGAGGCGCCGCTCGAGCAGGAAGGCGAGGCAGACGTCGTCGGCGGCGCGCTCGACCTGCATCGCCTCGCGCTCGGCCGCCGCTGAGGGCACCCCGGCCTCGTCGAGCTCGTGGGCGGGCGCGGCGGTGTGGTCGATCCCGAGCCCCTGCAGCAGCGCCCGGTGGGCCACGATGTCCGGGTAGCGCCTGATCGGCGAGGTGAAGTGGCAGTAGCGCGGGCTGGCCAGGCCGGCGTGACCGAGGTTCTTCGGCGAGTAGTAGGCCTGCTTGAGCGCGCGCAGGACCAGCACGCCGATGGCGGTGCGCCCGCGCGCCTCGCGGGCCACGATGCGCGAGATCTCCGCCACCAGCTCGGCGGCCTGCTGCTGGGTCATGTGCTGCGGCACCGGCGGCGTCGGCACGTCGAGGCTCGCGAGCTGCTCCACCAGGCGCAGCGCGGCCTGCGGCTCCGGGCGCTCGTGCACCCGGTACAGGGTGGGCAGCTTCCGGTCGGCCAGGTAG
>Ga0081538_10000692_pt1 | contig 37028 bp, 38 predicted proteins | sample TabmetS5T2R1_FD_71022 | JGI IMG/M metagenome (GOLD analysis project Ga0081538, IMG submission 71022) | Tabebuia heterophylla rhizosphere microbial communities from the University of Puerto Rico - S5T2R1 | ecosystem: Host-associated > Plants > Roots > Rhizosphere ...
ACCCAGTCGATCGGGCTGAAGACCGAGTCCAGCATCCACAGCCAGGCCACCGCCGACAGGGCCACCGGGGTCGTCCAGGGCAGCAGGACCAGAAACCGGACCAGCCACTTGCCGCGGAAGTCGGCCACCAGGATGTTGGCCAGGACCTTGCCGAGGACCACGATCAGGGCCATCGAGATCACGGTGAAGACGAAGGTGTTGCCCAGCGAGCGCCAAAACACCGGGTCGTCGAGGGCGCGCTGGAAGGTGCTGAGGCCGGCCCAGTGGAAGCTGGGGTCGCCGGCGGTCACGTCGCTGAAGGCGAACCCGATGGCCAGGAAGAACGGCACCGCCACGAGCGCGATCACGTACACGATCGACGGCAGCAGGAACCAGATCGCCATCTGACGCTCGTTGTCGGCGAAGCGCCGGGCCGGCCTCCTCCCGGCGCGGACGCCGGGGCGCTCGGTGGTGGCCGCGTCCATGGCCTCAGCCTCCGACGGGGACGGGGTCGGCCCGATGCCCGCTGTCGGCGTCGAAGAACCGCAGCCGGTCGGGGTGGACGGCGAACTCGTGCGTCTCGCCGGTCGCGATCGGGGTCGAGACGGTGGCCGGCAGCCGGGCGATGACCCGGGTCTCCGCGCCGATGCGCGTGGCCGTGCCGTACACGTGCCGGTCGCCGGAGAGGTACTCGATCCGGTCCACCTTGAACGGCACCAGCGTTCGCTCGGGCCCGCCGACGTGCTCGGCCGGCAGCAGGTGCTCGGGGCGGAACCCGACGAAGCGGCCGTCGCGGGGCACCAGGTTCATCGGCGGGGAGCCGATGAAGGTGGCCACGAAGGTGTCGGCCGGGTCGTCGTAGACCTCGACCGGCGGGCCGAGCTGGCGCACGCGGCCGCGGTCCATGACCGCGATCCGGTCGCCCAGGCCCATCGCCTCGGCCTGGTCGTGGGTCACATAGATGGTGGTCGTCCCGACCCGCTGCTGGAACCGCTTGAGCTCGTCGCGGGCGCTGGTGCGCAGCTTGGCGTCCAGGTTGGACAGCGGCTCATCGAGCAGGAACACGTGCGGGTCGCGGACCATCGCCCGGGCCAGGGCGACCCGCTGGCGCTCCCCACCCGACAGCTGGCGGGGCCGGCGGTCCAGCAGCTGGTCGATGCCGAGCAGCTCGGCCGCCCACTGAGCCTTGCGGACCTGCGCGTCCTTGTCCATCCGCTCCGCCTTGAGCGGGAAGACGATGTTCTGGAGGACGCTCTTGTGCGGGTACAGGGCGTAGCTCTGGAACACCATGGCGATCTTGCGGGCCCGCGGGGGGAGCTCGTTGACGACCTGCCCGTCGATCAGGACCTCGCCGTGGCTGGGCTCCTCCAGCCCGGCGATGGTCCGCAGCAGGGTCGTCTTGCCGCACCCCGAGGGGCCGAGGAGGACGAGGTACTCGCCCTCCTCGGTGGCCAGGTCGACCCCGTCCACGGCGTGGACGCGGCCGCCCTCGAACAGCTTGACGAGCTTGCGGACCTCGACGACGACGGTCACGGCCGGCCTCTCAGGTCCCGCCGACCAGGCCGCGCTCGCGCCAGCGCTCGAAGATGGGGTTGATCTGGGCCTCGGCCTGGGCCACGGCCTGCTTGGGGGTGACCTCGCCGCGGGCCGCCCTGGCGAACATGTTGGGGATCACGAAGGTCCCGAACACCTCGCCGATGGCGGTGTTGGACGGCCCCGGGTAGCCGATGTTGGTGCTCCAGCTGGTGGCGTCCTTCAGGAAGGCCAGCTTGTCGGCCGGCTTGGCCCCGAACGGGTCCTTGGACAGCCAGCCGTCGAGCTGGGGGACCCGCTCGGCGAAGGCCGGGAAGTCGTACAGCTTGGACGCCCAGGTGGCCGCGGCGAAGTTCTCGGTGTAGTAGAGGAGGAACTCCTTGGCCGCGTCGGTGCCGGTGGCGTGCTTGGGGATGATCCAGTTGTAGAGCACGTGCTGGGCGGCGCGGGCGTCCTTGGGGCCGCGCAGGGCCGGGACGAAGCCGACGTCGTCGGCCACCTCGGGGTTGGCCCCCTGGGCGGTGCGCCAGGCCGAGATGGAGTTGAGGATGTAGGACAGCTTGCCGGCGATCAGGCCCTGGTTGTTGGAGGCGGGGTTCCAGGAGAAGACCTCGTCGGTCATGGCCTGCTTGAACAGCTTGGACATGAACTCGACGGCGGCCACGGTCTCGGGAGAGTTGATGACCACCCGCTCGTTCTCGTCCTGGACCGAGGCCCCGTACGACCACATCAGGGCCCGGCCGGCCATGTTGGAGTCGATCTCCTGGGACATGCCGATGCCGAGCTGGGTGCCCTTGGTCTTCTTGATCTCGGCCCCGCCCTCCAGCAGCTCGTCCCAGGTGCTGGGGCCCTTGGGCATGCCCACGGCCGTCCACAGCGAGGTCCGGTAGTCGCCGGGGTCGGGCACCCAGCCGGGCGAGTAGGCGTAGTAGCGGCCGGTGGCCGGGTTGAAGCTGGACTGCTTGCACAGCTCCAGCTGCTGGCCCCAGCGCTTGACGGCCTCGTCGGTGACGTCCTTGAGGTCGTTGACGCTCGGTTCGAACTGCGACAGCGGGGCGATGAACTGGATCAGGTCGTGGCCCTGGCCGGCCTGGATCTCGGCCGAGATCCGGGCCGGGATCTGGACGTTGTCGATGTGGTCGACGGTGACGTTGACCCCGACCTTCTTGCCCCAGTCCTTGGCGAAGGGGTCGAACCAGGTGTCGTGGGCGGGCACGAAGTGGCTCCAGAGCAGGATCTTGAGGTCGCCGGAGAGCTTGGACGCCGGCTCGGTGAAGGTGGTGGTCGGCGCCTGGCCTTGGGCCTCCTGGCCGCCGCCGGGGCCGCCACCGCCCGGTTCGCTGGTGCAGGCGGCCATGGCCGCCCCCATGCCGGCGATCCCCATCACACGCAGGAACTGGCGCCGGTCAGGTGTCCACAGGGAACGTGGTCGGGATCCGCTGTCGGCCATGTAGGCAGCCTCCCTTGGCCCGGGGCCTGGGGCGTCGTCGGACGCTCCCACCTCCAAAGGACCGCTTTACCCAGCTTCCGCGCAGTTATGCCTCGGGAGGGTTCCAGGTTCCGGTGGGCATGGCCGGCGGCAGGACCAGCACGCTCAGGCCGAGGCCGCCCAGGCAGGCCATGCCCAGCACCCCGGCCCACAGCTCCGGCGGCCAGGCGATCCCGTAGGCCAGGGCGTAGACGGCCATCCAGGCACCCCACAGCAGCAGCGGGGCGAGCACGGCCACGGCCCGGAACGCCCCCGGCCGGTCCGGGCCCGGCCGCAGCCGGGCCATGAGGACGTCGGTGGCCAGCCCGCCGGCCACCATGGCCGGGACCAGCGCCCCCAGGGTGAACTCGCGCAGCGAGGTCAGCCCGACCGCGCCGGCGCCGGCCAGCAGGGCCACGGTGCCGAAGGGCAGACGCCAGCGGCGGGCCAGTAGCAGCACCGGCGCGACCACGATCAGGTTGGTGACCAGCACGCTGGCCACCCCGACGATGGTGGTGACCAGCCCGGCCGTCCCCTCCACCTCGGGGGTGGACGGGGCCCGGGTGACGAACGCCGACAGGTACTGGAGGAAGAACAGCACCACCGCGGTGGTCAGGGCGGTCGCCCACAGGGCGGGCACCAGGGCCGCCGCCGGGGCGTGGGCGGGCAGCTCGGGCGAGGACCAGGCCGAGCGGACCGGGCTGGTCACCATCAGCAGGCCGCCGCTCAGCAGCAGCAGGTGGGAGGGGCTGAGCAGGGCGGCCACGCCGACCTCGACCCCGAAGACGGTGTGCCAGGCGCCGTCGGCGACCCCGCCGACCATGAACATGGCCACCCCGACCAGCCCCAGCCCGTAGCCGGCCGGGACCAGGGCGGGGTCGAGGCGGCCGCCGCGCTGGAAGCGGGCCACCAGCCGGGCCAGCACCACCGTGGACACCAGGAAGCCGGCGTAGAAGATGGCGTGCCAGGGGCTGAAGAAGGTCTCCAGCCCCGGCTGGTTGACGTGCGCCCAGCCGTCCAGGAACAGGCCGGCGACCACCCAGGTGCCGAGCAGGGCCGCGGCCAGGTCGTCGCCCCGGCGGGCCCGCGGCCGGCCCTGGGTGGTGGGCGCGCCGGCCGCGGTCGTCCTGACGCTCGCCATGGCCGCCTCCCGCCCGAGATCGGCAACATTTAACTGCATTGATGCGCGCCGGCTCGGGAACGGTCAACCTGTGACGATGGCCAGGCGCAGCGCGGGGATCCTGCTCTACCGTCGGCGCGACGGCGCCCTCGAGGTGCTGCTGGTGCATCCCGGCGGGCCGCTGTGGGCGAGGCGGGACGCCGGCGCCTGGTCGATCCCCAAGGGCGAGTACGGCGAGGGGGAGGACCCGGTGGCGGTCGCCCTGCGGGAGTTCGAGGAGGAGACCGGCCAGCGGCCCCCCGAGGGCGCCCTGGTCCCCCTGGGCGAGGTCCGCCAGCGGGGCGGCAAGGTGGTCACCGCCTGGGCGGCGCCCGGCGACCTCGACCCGGCCGCGATCACCAGCAACACCTTCAGCCTGGAGTGGCCGCCCCGCTCCGGCACCCGGCGGGAGTTCCCCGAGGTCGACCGGGCCGGCTGGTTCGACCCGGCCACGGCCAGGGAGAAGCTGCTGGCCGCCCAGGCCGAGCTGGTCGACCGGCTGCTGGCCGCCCTGGAGGGTTGAGGCCGCGCAGCGCGTCAGCCGGTCGACGTCGGTCCCAGCCCTGATCGGCACCTGGTGGCCCGGGCCTGAGCGCGCACCCCATCTCGTGATCGGCTACGCTCCCCCACCGTGGGACCCGGCGCGGGAAACGGTGGCTGGAGGGATGGCATGGACGAGGTGATGGTTGGGCTCGCGGCTCTGGAGCGGACGCCGCTGTTCGCGGGGCTCGACCGCGAGCACCTCGAGGACGTCCTCCGGGTCGGGCGGCGGGTGTCGTTCGACACCGGCCAGGCCATCGTGGAGCGGGGCGACCCCGGCGACGCCATGTACATCATGGTCAGCGGGGCGGCCGAGGTGGACGTGGGCGGCCGCTTCCACCGGCTGGAGCGGGGCGACTTCTTCGGCGAGATGGCCGTGCTGGCCGGCAAGCCACGCGAGGCCACGGTCAAGGCGGCCGAGCCGGTGGAGGCCCTGCGCATCCCCTCCGACGAGTTCCAGGTGTTCCTGCTCGACCATCCCCAGATCGCCCTGGGCCTGCTCCAGAGCCTGGTCGAGCGCCTGCGGGAGGTGCAGGACCGGCTCGACACCTGGATCGGGGGCGTCTGGTAGCCGCGCGGGTCACTTGGCGTCGGCGTAGCAGTCGACCACGGCCACGGCCAGGGGGAACCGGACGCCGGTGTCGCCGAACACCAGCCGGCCGCTCTCGGTGGCGGCCTCGCCCAGCACCCCGGCGACCCGGTCGGCGTCGGCCCGCGGGGTGTGCACCACCACCTCGTCGTGCTGGAAGAAGACCAGGTGCGGGCCGGTCGGCCGGTCGGGCGGCCCGGGGTCGCCCAGGCGGCGGCGCACGGCCGCCAGCAGGACCAGGGCCCAGTCGGCGGCGCTCGCCTGGACCACGAAGTTGCGGGTGAACCGGCCCCGGTCGCGGGCGGCCCGGCGGGCCCGGCCTCCGGCCTCGGCGTCCGGGTCGGCCCCGCCGGCCCCCTCGGTGGCGGCCAGCCAGCCGGCCGACGGCGCCGGGCAGGTCCTGCCCAGGCGCGAGCGGACCAGCCCGCCCTCCTCGCCGGCCCGGGCGGCCGCCTCCACGTAGCCGACGGCGGCCGGGAACCGCCGCCGCAGCACCGTCATCAGCTGGCCCACGTCGCCGCCGTACATGGCGGCCAGCAGGGCGGTCTTGGCCCGGGCCCGGTCGCCGCCGAAGGCGTCGGCGGCCAGGGCGGCGTACAGGTCGCCCCCGGCGGCCGCCCGGGCCAGCCCGTCGTCGCCCGACAGGGCGGCCAGCACCCTGGGCTCGAGCTGGCTGGCGTCGGCGACCACGAACGTCCAGCCGGGGTCGGCCACGACCGCCCGGCGCAGGGCGTGGGGGATCTGGAGGGCGCCGCCGCCGCGGGTCGCCCAGCGGCCCGAGACCACTCCGCCGGGCACGTACTCGGGCCGGAACCGGCCTCCCGCCACCCAGGCGTCCAGCCAGGTCCAGCCGTGGGCGGCGTGCAGCCGCGACAGCTCCTTGTAGGCCAGCAGCAGCGGCACCGCCGGATGGTCGACGCCGCGCAGCACGTGGGAGCGGGTCGAGGGCAGCGGCGTGCCGGCGGCGGCGAAGGCCCGCAGCACCTGGGCGGGCGAGTCGGGGTTGAGGCGCTGGCCGCCGAAGGCCTCCCCGATCCGGGCGGCCAGGTCGGCCAGCCGCCGCGGGGCCGTCCCGGCCCGTGGCCTGGGGCCGAGCAGCTCGGTGAGGACGGCGTCGTGCACCTCGGGCCGCCACGGCAGCCCGGCCGCGGCCATCTCGGCCGCGGCCAGGGCCCCGGCCGACTCGGCCGCCACCAGCAGCCCGAGCCCACCGGGCCGGTCCCCCGCCCCGCCGGCCAGCCGCCGCTGCTGGGCGGCGTGGACGGCCACCACCCCGGCCAGCAGGCCGGCCCCGCCGGGGAGGCCGAGCAGGTCGTGGTCGAACAGGGCCGGCTGGCCGGCCCGCACCGCCCTGGCCGTGTCGTCGGGCACGGGGCGGCCCTCGAGGCGGGCCCAGGCCGCGGGGAACGAGCGCGGCTCGCCCCAGCGGCCGTCGGCGGCGAGCAGGATCCCCTCGGTCAGGCTCAGGTCGTGGCCGCGGTCGACCCGCACCCCGGCCCGCAGCAGCTCCGGGTAGAGCTCGGCCGTGGCCGCCCACACCCAGCGCGGCCGGCCGGCCCGCTCCCGCTCGGCCACCGCCCGGGCGAGCTCCGGCACCGGCTCGGGCGGCCCCTGGGGCGTGCCGTCCTCGGCGAGGGCCTGCAGCAGCCCCCCACCCTCGGCTCCGACCACGACCGCGACCCGCATCGCCGGCCAGTCTGCCCGCCCCCAGCGACACTCCGCCGCGGGGCGGCCGGGTCAGCGTTCGGGGACCAGGCGCCGCAGCATGGGCTCGGCGGCGCGGATGGCCTCGGTGAAGGCGGTGGCCCGGCAGACCCGGTGGAAGTCCTCCACCGTCGTCGTGGAGGGATGGGAGACTCCGGGCGTTGTCATGGTGGCCTGATCGACCACCGGCCAGCAGGAGTTGAGCGACCCCACGACCCGCGAACCCGGACCGGAGGAGCGCCATGACCCTCGTCACCGAGAACCAGCCCGAGGGCACCCCGACCTGGATCGACCTGGCCGTCCCCGACCTGGAGCGGGCGATGGGCTTCTACGGGCCCCTGTTCGGCTGGGAGTTCCAGGCCGGGCCCGGCGAGACGATGCCGTCCACCCAGTGCCTGCTGGGCGGCCGGCGGGTCGCCGCCCTGGCCCGGAACCCCGACCCCCAGGCCACCGCGTCCTGGTGGAACCTGTACCTGGCCACGGCCGACTGCGACCTCACGGCCGGGCGGGTCACCGACGCCGGCGGCAGCGTCGTGGTCGCCCCGACGGACATCCCCGGCCAGGGCCGCATGGCCATCGTCAGGGACCCGGTCGGGGCCCGGTTCGGCCTCTGGGAGGGCCGCGGCCACGTCGGCTGCGAGGTCGTGAACGAGCCCGGGTCGCTGGTCCGCAACGACCTGATCACCCCCGACCCCGGGCCCGCCCGGGCGTTCTACGCGGCCGTGTTCGACTTCACCCTTGACGGCAACCCCGACCTGCCCGGCTTCGACTTCACCTTCCTGCGCCGCCCCGACGGCCACGAGATCGGCGGGATCATGGGCGTCGAGGGGGCGCCGTCCTCGTCCTGGGCGACCACCTTCGAGGTCGCCGACACCGACGCCGCGCTCGCCCGGGCCGCCGCGGCCGGCGGCAGCCCGGGCGCGGCCGAGGACTTCGTCTACGGCCGCATGGCCACCATCACCGACCCCTTCGGGGCCGAGTTCACGGTGATCGCCCGGCCGCCGGCCCCGCCGGGCTGAGCCTCAGCCGGGCCGGCCGTCCCGGCCGACCAGGAACCAGGTGGTCATCTCGCCCTCGCCCTTGACCTGGATCGGCCCCCGGCGCTGGAGCCGGTAGCCGTCCCGCAGCCGCCGCCAGGTCCGCTCGGTGACCTGGATGCAGCCCGGCACCCCGTCGGACTGCATCCGGCTGGCCGTGTTCACGGTGTCGCCCCACAGGTCGTAGCTGAACTTGCGCCGGCCGATCACCCCGGCCACCACCGGGCCGGTGTCGATGCCGATGCGCACGGCCAGCGGCTCCCCGGCCGGGTCGGTGTGGCGGGCCACCTCGGCGCGGACGTCCAGGGCCATGTCGGCCACCGCCTGGGCGTGGTCGGGCCGCGGCTCGGGCAGCCCCCCGACGACCATGTAGGCGTCGCCGATGGTCTTGATCTTCTCCAGCCGGTAGCGCTCGGCCAGGGTGTCCAGGGCCGAGAACAGGTCGTCCAGGATCTGCACGACCCGTTCGGGGGTGGACCGGCGGCTGCGGGCGGTGAAGTCGACCAGGTCGGCGAACAGCACGGTGACCTCGGCGAAGTCGTCGGCGATGACCTCCTCGCCCCGCTTGAGCCGCTCGGCGATCGGGGCCGGGAGGACGTTCAGCAGCAGCCGCTCCGAGCGTTCCTGCTCGGCCAGGAGCAGGCGGTGCTCCTGGTCGAGGGCGCGGCGGGCCCGCACCGCCTCGCCCAGCAGCAGCACCGCCGCCAGCAGGGCCAGGTCGGAGACGGCGCCGCCGACCAGCTGGGTCCTGAACGCGGGGGGGAGGTCGGAGACGGTCACGAAGACGAGCGGGCCACCGCCGAACCATGCGACCACGGCCAGCGCCCAGAGGCGGTGGCCGGCGGCCCAGGCGGTGGCCAGCGCCACCGACAGCGGCACGGCCGAGAACAGGCCCGGGTAGGGGAACTGGTTGTAGACGAACAGGCACGCCGCCGAGGCCAGCAGCACGGCCAGGGGCCAGCGCCGCCGGGCCAGCGACAGGGCGCCGAGGGTCGGCCCCAGCAGGTAGGCGTAGACATCCGGGGACCTGCCCTGCTCGGGGCCCACCGTGATGGCCACCGTCACCGCCACGGCGACGGCCAGGGCCAGCCCCGCGTCCACCACCGGCGCGGGGGGGCGCCGCAGCCTCGACCACCAGGACGTCCCAGCCATCTTGCCCGGCACCTTACGCCGGGTCGGACGGCCAGAGCGCCGGGGCCGGCTACAGCATCGGGTAGGGGTCCCAGGCCGGGCCCGGGTCGGGGGCGCCGTCCTCGGCGACCGCGGCCTCGATCAGGCCGTAGGGGCGGTCGTCGGCGTGGAAGACCTCGTCGTCGTTGGCCAGCCCGAACGGGGACAGGTCGACGGCGAAGTGGTGCCGGTTCGGCATCGACATGCGCACCTCGACGACCTCGGGGCGGTTGGCGATGGCCGCCGACGCCATGGCGTACAGGCTCTGCTGGAGCGACCGGCTGTGGGTGGTGGCGAAGGCCTCCAGGAGCAGCCGCCGGGTCTCGGCGAAGGACTTGGCCCAGTCGACCTGGTGGTCGCCGGCCAGGGTCGCGTGGCGCCAGCGGGCGGTGACGGCGGTGGCCAGGATGCGGTCGGTGGTCTCCTGGAGGGTGGTGTAGCGGTCCTTGAGGTAGCCGGTGAACTCCGACCTGGTCGTCTTGAGCACGACCAGGTCGGCCAGGCCCGAGACCACCCAGGCCCGGCCGTCGCGGGCGACCACGGTGGCCGTGCGCCGCTCCCCGGAGGCGCGGACGAACGCGTGGTCGTGGGGGGCCCCGCCGACCTCGATCCGGGCCCACGGGTACTCCTCCAGGTGGACGCGGGCCTGGGTGATCGGCTCGAACCCGTCCACGAAGTGGCGGGCCAGGCGCAGCCCGAACTCCTCGATCTCGCCGACCGGCGCCTCCTTGGCAAAGGCGTACACGGTGTTCTTCTGGGTGTCGGTCGGGACCACGTTGGCGTTGTCGCCGCTCAGGTGGACGTCGGCCATGTCGCCGGACAGGGTGATGCCGACGTTGAGGTCCTTGAGCTCGTGGCGGTCCCCGTCCCTGGTGACCCGGACCATGCGGATCTCGGCCTTGCCGTACTGGTTGTGTCCGAGGCTGACGGCCATCGCGAGCTCCCTCCCGGCAAGCGCCCGTTGTCCCGCAGGACGAGAAGTGTAGGCCCCCGCCCGGCCAGGCCGGCCGGGCCGTCAGCCCCCCCGGGCGCCGGCCGGCCCCGGGTACAGCCGCACCGTGAGGCTCGCCGGGGCCGGGTCGAGCCGGTGGGCGGGCAGGACGCCGGGACCGCAGGAGGCCGAGCCGATCCCCTGCTGGGCCAGGTCGAGGTTGACCCAGATGCGGTCGTCGGGCCGCAGGTCGGTGGGGTGGCGGGCCCGGTCCAGGTGCTCGCTGGTCCAGGGCCGGAACCGCCACACCCCCGACAGGTCGAGCTCCTGGGCGTCCGAGCGCCCCCAGGCCCGCGGCGGCCGCGCCCCGGCCCCCAGGCCCAGCCGCTCCTCCTCGGGGCCGCTCATGGGCTGGTCAGGTGCAGGAGCAGGGCCTGCTCGGGGCGGAGCACGGGCAGGGGCAGGCCGACCTCGCCCAGGGCCCGGCCGCCGAGGGTGACCTCGCCGGCGTCGTACCAGGGCGGGGCCGCGGCCTGCCTGGTCTCGGGCGCCCCCGCGACCTTGAGGGGCGCCACCCGGTAGGCCCGGTCGGGATCGAGCCCGGGGAGGCGGGCCAGGCCGGGCGTCTCGAACGCCGAGGCGGTGAGCTGCACGTAGGCGAACAGGGCCTCGGCGCGGTCGTCGGCCACCACCCCGTGCAGGTAGGCCGCCGGGTTGGGGTGGTCGGCCCGCACCACCCGCCCGCCGTGCAGCAGCGGCCGCAGCCGCTTGTAGCAGGCGATCGCCTCGGCCATGGCCTCCTGCTCCTCCTCCGAGGCCGAGGCGATGTCCCATTCGATGCCGAAGTGGCCGAACAGCGCGGTCGCGACCCGGAAGCCCAGGTCGTGGGTGCGGCTGGTGGTGTGGGAGCGCGGCGGCCCCACGTGGGTGCCGACCAGCTCGGGCGGCAGCAGCAGCTGGGTCCAGCGCTGGATGTGCTGGCGCTCCAGGGCGTCGTTGGTGTCGCTGGCCCAGACCCGGTCGGTCCGGGCCAGGATGCCCAGGTCGACCCGGCCGCCGCCCGAGGCGCAGCTCTCGATCTCCACCCCCGGGTGGCGGCGGCGCAGCTCGTCCAGCAGCCGGTAGACGGCCAGGGTCTGGGCGTGCACCCCGGGCCGCCCGGCATGGCCGGCCTCCAGCAGGTCGCGGTTGTGGTCCCACTTCAGGAAGGCGATGTCGTGGTCGGCCAGCAGCTCGTCCAGCCGGTCGCGGATGAAGCCGTAGCAGTCGGGGTTGGCCAGGTCCAGGACCTGCTGGTGGCGCCAGGGCTCGGGGAGGCGGCCGGGGGTCGACAGGACCCAGTCGGGGTGGGCCCGGAACAGGTCGGAGTCGGGGTTGACCATCTCCGGCTCGACCCACAGCCCGAACTCCATGCCCAGCTTGCGGACGTGGTCGATCAGCGGGTTGAGGCCGTCGGGCCAGACGTCGACGGCCACGTACCAGTCGCCCAGCCCGGCGGTGTCGTTGCGCCGGTTCCCGAACCAGCCGTCGTCGAGCACGAACCGCTCCACGCCCAGGCGGGCCGCCACCTCGGCCAGGGCGGCCAGGCGGTCCAGGCGGTGGTCGAAGTAGACGGCCTCCCAGGTGTTGAGCACGACCGGCCGCGGGCGGCGCGGGTGCGACGGCCGGTCGCGGACGAAGCGGTGGAAGGCGCCGCTGAGGCCGTCCAGGCCGTCGGCGCTGTAGGCGGCCAGCAGCGGCGGGGTCGCGTACTCCTCGCCGCCGGCGAGCGCCAGCTCCGAGGGGCCGAGCAGCTCGGCCGCGCCCACCCCGGCGTGGCCGTCGGGGTTGCGCTCGGCCCAGTGGACCGCGTCCCCGCTCCAGGCCAGGTGCACCCCCCAGACCTCGCCCGAGCGGAACCCGAACCCGGGGGTGCCGGCGGCCAGGACCAGGGTGGCGTCGTGGCCGGTGCGGCCGTGGCGGCCCTCGCGCACCCAGGCGCCGTGGGGCAGCCGGTGACGCTGAGGGATGCGCTCGCGACACCACCGTCCGGTCAGGTCGAGCACCTCGACCGCCCTGGCCGGCAGGGGCAGGCTGGCCGCCAGCTGCCCGACCACATACGGTGCGTCGCCCAGGTTGCGCAGGCTGTGGCCGGCCTCCAGGACCCCCGAGGGGTGGAGCCGCAGCCGGGTGACCAGGGCCAGCCCGGCCTCGGTGTCGGCGGCCTCGACCTCGGCGGCGGTCCCGTCGTCGCTGACCTGGAGGGAGCGGACCAGGAACCGCGGCGACCAGCCGCCGCCGTCGGCCCGGGCCCCGGCCAGCCCGGGCCGCAGCCGCCAGCCGTCGGCCGGCATGGGCAGCAGCCGCCGCCGCACCGGCCGGTCGACGGCCGAGTGCGCGGCCGCCGGCACCAGCGCCTCGGCCAGGGCGTCGCCGTCGACCGCGTCGCCCAGGTCGGGCCCCCAGTGCAGCAGGATCGGCAGCGGCGCCCCGGGGCCCTGCCGGGCGTCGAGCACCAGCGAGACCCCGCCGGCGCGCAGGTGGAGGACGCTCACCCCTTGGTCGACCCCAGGGTGAGGCCGGCCACGAACTGCTTCTGGAGCATGAAGAAGATGACCAGGACGGGGATGGCGATGACCACCGACCCGGCCGAGAGCAGGTTGTAGTCGGTGAAGAACTGGCCTCTGAGGTTCGTGAGGGAGCTGGTGATGGGGAACTTGTCGCCCGACTGCATCAGCACCGTGGCCCAGTAGAACTCGTTGTAGATCCAGGTGACCTGGAGGGTGGCCAGGGCGGCCAGGGCCGGCCGGCACAGCGGCAGGGTGATGCGGAAGAACTGGGTCGGGACGCCGGCCCCGTCGACCCGGGCCGCCTCGAACATCTCATGGGGCAGGGTCGGAGACGCCGCCACCGCCCGCCCGTTCGCCCACCGCTGCCCTCCTGCGGGCCATCGTCCGCCTATGGGCACATTGCGGACGCTTGCGGGATGCATGTCAAGTCTTCGCTGTCGATGCATTCCGCAAGCGTCCGGCGGCCAGGCCCGCGCCTACGCGGGGCCCGGCGGGATGTTCTGGTTGAGGCGGAACAGGTTGCCGGGGTCGTAGCGGCGCTTGACCTCGACCAGGCGGTCCCAGGTGGGGCCGGGATAGGCCTCGCGGACCCGGTCGGTCCCCTCGTTGCTGAGGAAGTTGACGTACGCCCCCGGGCCGCCCCGCAGGGCGGCCGCGAACCCGTCGGCCCAGGCCTCGTGGGTGGCCCGCTCCCCCGCGTCCTGGTAGACGCAGCCGACCCCGGCCATGATCGGCCGGTCGCGGTGGGCGAAGGCGGTCGCGTCGGCCGGCACCCGGGCCATGGCCCCGCCCAGGACCCGCAGCTGGGCCACGGCCATGGGCGCGGTCGTGGCCTGGAGCTGCTCGAGGATGGTGGTGGCGGCGCGGGCGTCGAAGGCGTCCATGAACATGGTGCGGGTCGACTCCTCGACCACCTCCATGTCGTCGGCCGGCTCGAACAGCCCGGCGTAGGGCATGGGCCGGACCATGTCGACGATCGGCTCGGCCAGGGCCCGGAACGGCGCCACCGCCCGCTCGCCCGCCTCGGCGTCCCCGGCGTAGCAGAGCAGGGCCATCACCACCAGCTGGCCGTGGGCGGCGGGGGGCAGGAACGGCATGGGCGGGGCGACCATGACGTTGGCGATCAGCGACAGCTCCTCGGGGGCGGCCGCGGCGGTGGCCATCAGCGCCTCGATCACCTCGGGGCTGCCCGGCAGCAGCAGCATCCCCCCGACGATCGAAGGCAGCTCGTGCAGCCGGTACCGGAAGCGGGTGGCCACGCCGAAGTTGCCGCCGCCGCCGCGGATGGCCCAGAACAGGTCGGGATGGGACTCGGCGTCGACCTGGAGGACCCGGCCGTCGGCGGTGACGACCTCGGCCGCGAGCAGGTTGTCGATGGTCAGGCCGTGCCGGCGGACCAGGAACCCGACCCCGCCGCCCAGGGTCAGGCCGCCGATCCCGACCGAGGCGGTGTCGCCGAAGCCGGTGGCCAGCCCGTGGCCGCCGACGGCGGTGGTGTAGGCCCCGGCGGTCAGGCCGGCCTGGGCCCAGGCGGTGCGGCCGTCCAGGTCGAGGTCCAGGGCGGTCAGCTCGGACAGGTCGAGCACGATCCCGCCGTCGGAGGTGCTGTGGCCGGCCAGGCTGTGGCCGCCGCTGCGGACGGCCAGCTCCAGGCCGGTGTCGGCGGCCAGGGTCGCCACCCGGGCGACCTCGGCCGCGTCGGCCGGGCGGACGACGGCCGCCGGCCGCCGGTCGTACTTGCCGTAGAAGACCTTGCGGGCCTGGTCGTAGCCGGCGTCCCCGGGGGCGGTGACCCGCCCGTCGAAGCTGTCGCGCAGCCGGGGGATGGAGATGGACGAGGTGGAGATGGAGGACAAGAAGCAACGCTCCCTTCAGCGCTTGTCTCGCTGAAGGACACGCTACCGTCCGCCCCCGACAGTCGGCCGCGGCCGGCCCGGGGCGTCCCCGGCCGGCCGGCTGGCCGCTCAGTCCTGCTTGGGCCTGGTCTGGGCGGCGTGCATGGCCGCCCTGGCCTTCTCGGGCAGGACCTTGCCCCCGGCCACCTGGGCCCTGTTCTTGACGCTGCCGGCGATCACGTGGTCCTTGCCGGCCATCAGGGCCTCGAACCCGTCCTTGGCCACCTCGGCCGGGTCGTCCTTGCCGGCCTCCCCGACCTTGGTGTCCTCCATGCCGGCACGCTCGAAGAACTCGGTGTCGGTGGGTCCCGGCTGGAGGGCGGTCACCGTCACCCCGGTGTCCTTGAGCTCGAAGCGGATCGCCTCGGCGAAGGACTGGAGGAACGCCTTGGAGGCGGCGTAGGTGGCGTAGTACGGGCCGGGCATGGTCGCGGCCACCGAGGAGGTGATCAGCAGCCGGCCGGCGCCCCGCTCGACCATTCCCGGCAGCAGCCGCTTGGCCAGGTGCACGACCGCGGTCACGTTGACGGCGATCAGCCGCAGGTCGTCCTCGAGCGGGATGTCCCGGGTGAAGTCGCCGTTGACGCCGATGCCGGCGTTGAGGGCGGCGGCGTCCAGCGGCCGCCCGACCGCGGCCACCGCCGCCCAGAGCCGCTCGGCCCCGTCGTAGGTCGACAGGTCGGCCTTGACCGCCCGGACCTCGGCGTCGCCGCCGGCCAGGCTGGCCTCGGCCGCCGCCAGCTCGTCGTCCTCGGCGTTGAGAATGACGTCGAAGCCGCGCTCGGTGAACTGGCGTGCCAGCTCCAGCCCGATCCCGCTCGACGCCCCTGTCACCAGGGCCAGCTGCCGCATGCGCCCACCACTCCCTCGTCCGGTGTCCGTTCGGGTGCGCTACCACGCCGGCGGAGGCCGTAACGCCCACCGATGAGGTTGACACTGCCAACCTCGGGGAGTAGATTGACGATGTCAACCTAGCGAGAGGAGCGACGGTGGCGGCGGCATCGGCCAGGGCCAACCCGACCTACTACGGCGGCGACCTGCGCCGGGACCTGCTGGAGGCGGCGCTGGAGCTGATCGCCCGGGAGGGGCCGTCGGCGGTGAGCCTGCGCCGGCTGGCCCGGCGGCTCGGGGTGTCCCACGCCGCCCCGGCCAACCACTTCCCCGACAAGGCGGCCCTGTTCACCGCCATCGCCACCGAGGGCTTCGAGCTGCTGGGGGCGGCCATCACCGACGCCACCGGCCAGGCCGGCCCGGACGCGACCGCCGGCCAGCGGTTCCGGGCGACCGGCCGGGCCTACACCAGCTTCGCGGTCGCCCACCCGGCCCACTTCGCGGTCATGTGGCAGCGGGACCTGCTCCACACCGACGACCCGGCCCTGACCGCGGCCGCCGACGCCACCTTCGCCCTCCTGCTGGCCGGGGTCCACGGCGTCCAGGCCGAGGGCTGGGCGGCCGGCGCCGACCCCCAGACCGTCGCCTTCCTGGCCTGGTCGGTCGTGCACGGGCTGGCCGCCCTGTGGCTGAGCGGCTCCCTGGACCACGCCGGCCGCCCCTTCGACGAGCTCGCCGGCGAGGTCGGCGCCCTGCTCGGGCGCAGCCTCGCCCCCCGCCCCGGACCCGCCGACGCCTGAGAGGAGCATCCCGATGCACCGCCACCCTCAGCCCCCGACCCGCGTGCCGCCCCGGCCGGCCGACCCCCGGCTGCGCGTCGGCGACGCCGAGCGCGGCCAGGTCGTCGACCAGCTGGCCGACCACCACGCCGCCGGGCGGCTCACCCTTCCCGAGTTCGAGGAGCGGATGAGCGCGGCCTGGACGGCCAGGACCGGGACCGAGCTGGCGGCCCTGGTCCGGGACCTGCCGGCCCCGGCCCGGCCGGCGGCGCCGGCGCCGGCCCGCCCCCGTCTCCGCCTGGACGCCCAGACCAGGACCTACCTGGCCGTGATCGCCCTGCTGTGGCTGATCTGGCTGGTCAGCGGGGCCGGCTACCCGTGGCCGGTCTGGCCCATGCTCGGCTGGGGCATCGGCGTGGCCGGCCACCAGGGCCGCGCCTGGGCCCGCTGACCCGGGGCCGGCCCGCTCAGCGGCCGCCGTCGAGGAAGGCCAGCAGCTCGGCGGCCAGGGCGTCGGGGGCCTCCTCGGCCATGTGGTGGCCCGAGGGGAAGGGACGGCCGCGCAGGTCGCCGGCCCAGGGCCGCCAGACCTCGAGGACGTCGCCGTACAGGTCGGCCAGGTCGTCGCCGGTGGCCCACAGGACCAGGGTCGGGCAGGCGACCCGGCGGCCGGTCCGCCGGTCCTGGTCGTCGTGGCGGCGGTCGATGCCCAGGCCGGCGCGGTAGTCCTCCATCATGGCGTGGACCGTGGCCGGGTCGTGGATGGCCCGCCGGTAGTCGGCGTAGGCCTCCTCCCCCATCGCCTCCGGCCCGGCCGCATACCAGGCGTCGGGGTCGGCGTTGATGACCCGCTCGGCCGGCTTGGCCGTCTGGCCGAAGAAGAACCAGTGCCACCAGCCGGCCGCGAAGCGGGCGTCGCAGCGGGCCAGCGCCTCCCCGATGGGCACGGCGTCCAGCACGGCCAGGGCGGTCACCGCCGCCGGGTGGTCCAGGGCGGCGCGCAGGGCCACATAGGCGCCGCGGTCGTGGCCGACCACGGCGAAGCGCTCATGGCCAAGGGCGCCCATCAGGGCCAGGCAGTCGCCGGCCATGGCCCGCTTGGAGTAGGGGTGGTGGTCGGGTGTGGTCGGCGGCTTGGAGGACTCGCCGTAGCCGCGCAGGTCGGGGCAGACCACCGTGTGCGCGCCGGCCAGCAGCGGCGCCACCCGGTGCCAGGTCACGTGCGTGCGCGGGTGGCCGTGCAGCAGCAGCACCGCCGGCCCGGCCCCGCCGTGGCGCACCCGCAGGACCGCGTCGCCGACCTCCACCCGCTCCAGCGTGAACCCGTCGAACATGGCCGCTCATGCTAGCCGCCGGCCGCGACCGGGCGGACGCCCGGCCGCTCGGCCGACCGGCCGCGAGCTGACGCGGAACTCGTCCGGGACGGTGCCGTCCAGGTTCTCCAGGCCCCAGCTGAGGATCCGGGTGGGGCGGATGCGCAGGAACTCCTCGGCGAAGTTGGGGAACCTCGGGTTGATGCCGCCGCCCCCGGTCTCGTGGGCCTCGGCCCGGCCGCGGACCTCGAGGGCCCGGGCCCGGCGGGGGTTGGGCAGGACGTCGTCGAGCAGGAGGGTCACCAGCGGGTTCTGCCGGGCGTCACGCCACTTCTTGGTGGCCCCGAAGTCGACCCCGCCGACGTCGATCGAGTCCTCGGCGGCGTTGAAGGCGAAGGTGACCGGGACCACGTGCGGCTGGCCGTCGGGGCCGACCGTGGCCAGGCGGGCCAGGCCCTGGCTGGTGAGATACTGGATCTCGGGCGGCGTGAAGGCGCTCATCCGGCTCCTCTCGTGCGGTTCCCGGGCGAGCATACCGAGCAGGGGGCATAGGCTGGTGGCCCCATGCGCGTGTTCCTGGTCGACGGCACCTACGAGCTGTTCCGCCACTACTACGGGGTCCCGCCGCACCGCACGGCCGCCGGGGCCGAGGTGGCGGCCACCCGCGGCGTCCTCTGGTCGATGCTGCGGCTGCTCGAGCAGGGCGTGACCCACCTGGGGGTGGCCACCGACCACGTCATCGAGTCGTTCCGCAACCGCCTGTGGCCGGCCTACAAGTCCTCGGCCGGGCTCGACCCCCGGCTGCTCGGCCAGTTCGGCCTGCTCGAGGTGGCCCTCCAGGCCATGGGGGTGGTGGTGTGGCCGATGGTCGAGCTGGAGGCCGACGACGCCCTGGCCGGCGCGGCCGCCGCCGCCGCCGAGGACCCCCAGGTCGAGCAGGTGGTGATCTGCACCCCCGACAAGGACCTGGGCCAGTGTGTCCGCGGCGGCCGGGTCGTGCAGCTGGACCGGCGCAACCGGGTCGTCTACGACGAGGCCAGGGTGACGGCCAAGTTCGGCGTGGCCCCGCCGTCCATCCCCGACTACCTGGCCCTGGTCGGCGACTCGGCCGACGGCTACCCGGGCCTGCCCGGGTGGGGGGCCCGGTCGGCCGCGGCCGTGCTCGCCCACTACGGCACCATCGAGGCCGTCCCCGACGCCCCCGGCCAGTGGGCGGTGGCCGTCCGCAACCGGCCCGCCCTGGCCGCCACCCTCCGGGACCAGCGCCGGCTGGCCATGCTCTTCAAGGACCTGGCCACCCTCCGGGTCGACCGCTCGCTGCTTCCCGAGGTCGAGGCGCTGCGCTGGGCCGGCCCGACCCCGCTGTTCGGCGAGGTCTGCCAGCAGATCGACGCCCGCTCCCTGGCCACCGCGGCCGCCCGGGTGGCCGGGCGGCGCTAGGCGCCGAGGACGTGGCGGCGCAGCCAGGCGTTGGTGAACACCCCCCGCGGGTCCAGCCGCTCCACCAGGCCGGCGAAGTCGGGCAGCCGCGGGTACAGGCCGGCGATGGTCGCGGCGTCGGCCAGGAACAGCTTGCCCCAGTGGGGACGGGCCTCGAAGGGGGCGAGGGCGGCCTCGACCTCGGTCAGCGCCCGTTGCACCCCGGCCCAGTCGGGCTCCCAGGTGAAGTGGACGGCCAGGGTGTCGCGCCCGTACTGGGGGCTCATCCACAGCCGGTCGGCGGCCACGGTGCGCAGCTCCGACACCTGCAGCACCGGCCGGACGACCTCGGCCAGCCCCAGCAGCGACCGGAGCGCGGCCACGGCGTGGCGGCGCGGCAGCAGGTACTCCGACTGCAGCTCCTGGCCGCTGCTGGGGGTGAAGCCCATGCGGAAATGGGGCAGGCGGTCGGACCAGCGGCCGGGCACGCCGAGCTGGGGCGTGCAGTTGACCGGGTCCAGGCCGAGGATCGGGTGCCGCTCCACGGTCGCCGGGGCCGCGCCGAGCAGGTCGCCGGCGACCCGCTCGGGCTCGCCGGCGACCCGGCGCTTGACCCAGACCTGCTCGACCGCCTCCTCCCAGCGGGTGAACAGGCTGACGCTGTAGCCGGCCGCGGTGACGGCGTCCAGGTGCTCGAACAGCCTCGGCCAGGCCAGGCCCTCGAAGGCGCGCTGGCGGACCTGGTAGGCGGGCTCGACGTCCAGGGTGACGCGGGTGACCACCCCGAGCGCGCCCAGCCCGACGACCAGCCCGTCGAAGTCGGGATCGCCCGGTGAGGCGGTCAGGGTGTCGCCGGAGGCGGTGACCAGCTCCAGGCCGGCGACCGCGGTGGCCAGGTTGCCGTTGGCGTCGCCCGAGCCGTGGGTGCCGGTGGCCACGGCGCCGGCGACCGAGATGTGGGGCAGCGAGGCCAGGTTGGCCAGGGCCACCCCCTCGGCGGCCAGCGCCTCGGCCAGCTCCCCGTAGCGCACCGCCCCCGAGCAGGAGACCGTGCCCGCGGCCTGGTCGACGACCACGCCCGCGGGCAGCCGGTCCAGGCTCACCAGCTCCTCGGAGTCGGCGATGTCGTTGAAGGAGTGGCGCGAGCCCAGCACCCGCAGCCGGGAGGCGCCGGCGACCAGCTCCCGCACCTGCCGGAGGCTGGAGGGCCGGTGCAGCCTGGCCGCCCGGTAGACGTGGTTGCCGGCCCAGTTGGTCTCGCGCATCGGCCGGAACGCTAGCGCATCGGGGCGCTCGATTGACACAGCCCGGGCGGTCGGTGCAGCGTGGCCGTCATGCAGAGCAGGCAGCAGCGACCCGGACCCGGCATGGCCCGCGACGAGCAGTTCCGGCTGCTCGTCGAGGCGGTCAAGGACTACGCCATCTTCCTGCTCGACCCCCAGGGCCGGGTGATCAGCTGGAACGCGGGCGCGGAACGGATCAAGGGCTATTCGGCCGAGGAGATCCTGGGCCAGGAGTTCACCCGGTTCTACGAGCCGGACGACGTCGCCGCCGGGCTGCCAGAGCAGATGCTGGCCCGGGCCGCCCGCGAGGGACGCTCCCGGGGGCGCGGCTGGCGGGTCCGCAAGGACGGCCGCCGCTTCTACGCCCAGGTGACCGTCACCGCCCTGTTCGACGACCAGGGGCAGCTGGTCGGGTACGCCAAGATCACCCAGGACGTGACCGCCGAGCTGGAGGCCGAGCGGGCCCGCCGCGAGCGCGAGTACCAGCTGGCCGAGGCCCAGGCGGTCGCCCGGCTGGGCAGCTTCGAGTGGGCCCTGTCCAGCGGGGAGGTGACCTGGAGCCCGGAGCTGTGCCGGATCCTCGGCCTCGACCCCGGCTCCTGCCGCGGCACCCTGGACCTGCTGTTGCGCCGGCTCCATCCCGACGACCGCGCCGAGGCGGCCGCGACCCTGCGGGCGGCCGCCGGCCAGGGGACGTCGTTCCGGCTCCAGGCGCGGATCCTGCGGCCCGACGGCGAGCCGCGGGTCCTGTCCAGCTGGGGCGACGTCACCCGCGACGAGCAGGGGCAGCCGGCGCGGATGCTGGGCGTCTGCCAGGACGTGACCGACTGGCGCCAGCGCGAGGAGCAGCTGGTCGAGGCCCAGGCCCAGGCCGAGCTGTCCCGCCGCCTCCAGGGCGGGCTGCTGCCGAGCCTGTCGCTGGCCGACCCGGCTCTGGAGCTGCGCACCCGCTACCTGCCCGGACACGAGCGGGCCCTGCTGGGGGCGGACTTCTTCGACGCCCTCCAGCTCCCCGACGGGACCATCGCCCTGCTGGTCGGGGACGTGGCCGGGCACGGCCCGGTCGAGGCCGCGGTCGGGGTGGCCCTGCGGTCCGCCTGGCGGGCCCTGGTCCTCACCGGCCACCGCCCCGACGACCTGCTGGACGGCCTGGACAAGGTCCTGGTCCGGGACCGGCAGTCCGAGGAGATGTTCGCCACCGTCTGCTGCTGCTGGATCAGCCCCGACCACGGCCGCGTCACCGTCGCCCTGGCCGGCCATCCCCCGCCGCTGCTGGCCCGGGACGGCCGGGTGGAGGTCCTCCAGGTCCCGGGCGGCCCCGCCCTTGGCATCTACGAGCACCGCTATCCCTGGGCGGCGGGCGTGCTCGAGGTCGCGGGGCCGTGGACGCTGCTGTGCTACACCGACGGGCTGGTCGAGGGCCGCCGCGTCCCCGGGTCGGTGGAGCGGTTCGGGATCGAGGCGCTGGCGTCGGCCGCCGCCGGCCTGCTGGAGCGGGCGGACGGGCTCGACGAGGTGCTCGACCGGCTGCTCGACGTGGTCCACGAGGCCAACGGCGGCGACCTGTCGGACGACGTGGCCATCCTCTGCCTGTCGCATCCGCCCCAGGCCGCTCCCCCGTCCCCGGAGGGCGCCGGGGATGGCTGACCCGGCGACCCGGTCGGTCCGGCGGCCCGAGCCCGCCCGGATCACCCTGCCCCGCAGCCCCTCCAGCGTCGCCGCGGCCCGGCGGTTCATCACCGCCCGGGCCGCGGCCTGGTCGTTCCCCGAGCCGGCCCGCGGGCAGCTCGTGCTGATCGGCTCGGAGCTGGTCACCAACGCCGTGCTGCACGCCCGGACCGAGCTCACCCTCACCCTGGAGCTGCGCCGGGACCGGGTCCGCATCAGCGTCAGCGACCACTCCCAGGCGCCGGCGACCCTGCGCCACTACCGGGCTGACGCGCTCACCGGCCGGGGCCTTGGGGTGGTGGCCGCCCTGAGCGACAGCTGGGGGATCAGCGCGGCCGCCGACGGCAAGGTCGTCTGGGCCGAGCTGGCCGCCGACGGCGACCACGACCCCGCCACCCTGCGGCCGCCCGACCTGCGCCAGGCCCCGTCCGCGCCCGCCTCGGGCGTCCCGGGGGGGCGCCGGGTCCGGTTCGTCGGGGTGCCGGTCGACGGCTACCTGGAGCTCCAGGCCCACAACGACGCCCTGTTCCGCGAGCTGGAGCTGGTCAGCATCGAGCTGGAGGCCGGCGAGGACGCCGCCACGCCGACGCCCCTGGCCGGCCTGGTCGACCAGCTCTACCGGCGCTTCCGCGGCCAGCGCGACAGCTACCGGGACGTGGTCGCCGCCGCCCAGGCCCGCGGGGAGCCGACGGTCGAGCTGGAGACGACCGCCAGCCCCGACGGCGTCGCCATGGCCCGGAGCTACCTGGCCCTGCTGGAGCAGGCCGACGAGCTGTGCCGCACCGGCATGCTCCTCACCCCCGAGCCCCCGCCCCACGTCAAGTCGCTCCGCCGCTGGTTCGTGGAGCAGATGGCCGCCCAGCTGCTCGACGGCCACCCCCCGACCCCGCCCGGCTAGCCGGGTGGGCGGCGCCCGGCCCGGTCAGGGCAGCCGCCACCCGCCGTAGCCGGCGTCGTCACCCACCGGCCCCGGGACCGGCCGCCCGGTGGCCGCCTCGAACCCGGCAACGTCGACCAGCTCCACCCGAACCAGCACCGGCGGTCCGGCCGGCACCTGGGCGGGCGCCGACGCCGGCCCGGCCGGCCGCACGCCGCCGGGATGCGGGGACGGCCGGCCGGTGGGGTCGATGGGGTGGGTCGGGTCGTGGAGGGGACTGGGGCCGCCCCGCCGCTGCCCCGCCGCCGCCGGTCCCGTCCAGGCGGCCAGCTCCAAGAGGACGCAGGCGGGCGCCGCCGGGCCCGGCGCCGCCAGGGCCAGCGCCCACCAGCCCCCGCCCTGGCGGGCGATGCCCTCGACGGCGAAGCGTGGCGGGACCTCGAACCCCGGCCGAGGAAGCCCGCCGGCCGGGGCGGCGTCACCGCCCGGAGGCGGGGCCGCACCGGTGGGGGCTGGGGCTGGGGCGGTGCCGGTGGCCAGGTCGACCCGATCCCCCGAGGCGAGCCGGGCGGCCACGCCGACCCGCGAGAGCCGTTCCCGGCCTCCGCTGGCGACGAGCCCGATCCAGAACGCCTCGCCCGCCGGGCAGGCCAGCAGCAGGTGGCCCGGGGCGGCCAGGGCCAGGGGCAGGGCGCCGCGGCTCCTCGGGAGGGTCTCGACCCACCCCGAGGGCGGGTACGGGTAGCGCTGGAACGAGACGGTCAGGGCGTCGGTGACGGCGTGCTCATGCATGCCGGCTCGCCCGGACGCTCGGCCGCACCGCTCACCGCTCCCAGAGCCGGGCCGCCGCGGCGGCCGGGATGTGGGCCTGCCGGGCCGCCTCCCGGGCCGCCTCGGGCAGCGCCCCCCGGTCCGGCGGCGCGCCCGCCGGCAGGTCCGCGGCCACCCCCGCGGCCGGCCTCGACCCCGCCCCTCTCGACGCCGCCGGAGCCGCGGCCGGCCTCGCGCCCGGCACAACCGCCGCCGGGGCAGCCTGCACCGACCCGGTCCCGGGCTCGGCCCCCCGGAGGGGGAGCGTAGCCGACCCGGAACCGGCGTGCTCCCGGCTGTCCACAGCCCCGGCCGCTCCCGCCGCCTCCACCGCCGCGGCCGGCTCGGCCTCCGCCGTCTCGGCCTCGTACCGCTTGACCCACTGGGCGAGCTGCCCGGCGTGGAGGGCGCGGCTCTGCTCGTCGACCGCCCAGACCAGGAACGGGCCCAGGACCATGGAGGCGTGGACCCGGTCCCAGAGCTCGGCCGGGATCAGGTCGGGCCGGTCGTAGCTGGCGTCGGTCATCAGCTGCCAGCTGCGGGCGAACATCGGCGGGGCGGTGAACGGCCCGGAGAACCGCAGCCCGGGGTCGCCGGCCCGAAGTGACAGGGCGGCCACGTCGGGATGATCGGGGCCGACCAGGCGGCGCAGGGTGCGGACGGCGGTGTCGAACAGCTCGGCCCGGGCCTGGTCGACGACGCCGTTGGCGTCCATGGCCACCAGCAGCAGGTGGCAGCCGATGATCCCGCCGATCGGGTCGTCGCACTTGCGCAAGAGTAGATCCTGCAGGTCGGCGCCGCGGCCCTCGGCGAACAGGTTGCGGCCCTGGGCGAGGGCGATCCGGGCCGCCTCGACGACCGCGTCCCGCTCGGGCCGCCGCGGCTTGTGGGTGGCCCGCATGAAGACCGCGGCCTCGTCCGGCGGGGCCGCGGCGGCCTGGCCCTGGCCCTCGGCGGGGGCCGGGGTGGGGAGGGCCCGCTGGATGACGACCTGGGTCACCCAGCCGGCCACGGCCACCACCGCCGCCTCGAGCCGGCGGCCGTCACGCAGGGTCTGCCTGAGGTAGTAGACGCCGGGGGCGACCTCCCGCTCCCAGACCGCCACCGGGTCGCCGGCCTGGTCGTCGACCTTGCGGTCCTCGGGCCGGAAGTCGGGGAAGGAGCCGGTGGCCCCGCTCAGCTGCAGCCCCTCCATCGGATGGGGCAGCGGGCCGACGCCCGGCGCGGCCGGGTCGGTCCAGTAGCGGGCCATGATGGAGATGGTGGCCGCGCCGGGACGGGCCGGCTGGAAGTCGCCGGCCCGGGCGGCCGCCTGGCTGAACGGCTTGACGTGGGACTCGGAGGTCAGGGCGCTGCCCGGGATGGGGGCGGGCGACGGCAGCGGCGGCGCGGCCACCTGGCCGCCGTCGACCAGCTCCCGGTCCAGCAGCACCACCCTCTCGGAGGCGGTGGCGATGTCGCGGCCGATCTGCACGCGGATCTTGTACACCCCGGCCGCGTCGCGGTCGTGCAGGGCGCCGGTCTCGGTGAAGATGCGGTCGAACTTGTAGTCGCTGACCATGATCTCGGCGGCCGCGTTGTCGGCGACCACGTTCAGCGGGTACAGCCTGGACCAGTCGGCCCGCTTCACCGGCGGCCCGGTCTCGGTGACCGTCACCTCCACCTCGCCCGAGCCGGTCACCTGGAAGCCGTGGCGCAGGCCGAGGTCGGGCACCTCGGCCACGTACAGGCCGCGGACCAGCCGTCCCGTCCACTCGGGGCCGGCCAGGTCCTGGCTGACCGCGGCCACGTGCGGCCGGCCGGTCCACAGGTGCAGGCGCCGGCCCGCCGTGGCCCCCGGGATCCGCAGGCGCACCGGGTAGGTGGGCCGCTCGGCGAAGCGGGTGAAGACCATGCCCTCGTCGGCGCGCACGAACGGGTGCAGGTCGACGGCGGCGGCCCGCCTGACCTCCTCGGGCAGGAACTCGGGCATGGCGCTCTGCAGGAACGCCTTGAGGCTCTCGCCGGTCACCCGGCCCCGCTCGTCCGACGCGCCCCCCCTGAGGCCCTCCAGCAGGGTCCAGGTGAACACCCCGTGCACCCTGCCGTCGGGCATGGTGTGCTCCAGCGCGCTCTTGGTCTGGGCGGCCAGGCCGACGAACGCCGGGCCCGGGGGCTTGGTCGACTGCGCGATCCGCATGTCGGCCTCGTCGACCATGATCGACTGCTGGTAGTTCATGCAGCAGTCCATCCACAGGACCACGTCCCGGAACAGCCCGGCCCGGCGGAAGGCCTTCAGCCAGGAGTGGGCGTAGACGTGGAACGGGGCCAGCTGGGAGGCCTCGGCGGTGAGCAGGGCGCCCTCCTCGAGGGTGGGCGCGAAGCCGTGGCCCGAGAAGTACAGGTACAGCCGGTTCCCGGGGGCCTGCTGGGTCTTGGCCGCGATCCGGACCAGGGCCGCCTTGACCACCCCGGAGGCGGGCTTGGGGTCCCGGGGGTCGACGGGGTCGAACTGGGCCGAGCGGATGAGCTCGACGTTCTCGGCGTCGAGGCGCCCGCCGGCCGAGTCGACCAGCCAGTCGTACACCGCCTGGGCGTCGCTGTCGGGGCCGGCCAGGTCGGTCAGCCCCGGGTACTTGGCGATGCCGACGACCACCGCGTAGTCGGTCACCCGGACCCCTCCATGCCCGCTACCTCATGCCCGCTACCAGGGGTAGGCGCGGCGGATGAACTCCTGGTCGGTCTCGGACAGCTCCCGGTTCAGGTCGGCCGAGAAGCCGTCGTTGGTCCAGCTGGCCGGGATCGGGTACATCATGATCGACAGCCGGTCGGTGGGGGTGGTCGCCACCTCGCTGGGGTCGTAGCGCTTGAACATGTTGTTCTCGATCGTGGCCTCGTCCCAGTTGTTGGGCGGCCCCGACAGGTCGGCGATCACCGCGGCCCGGTTCCAGTCGATCGGGGTGTCGGGGTTCTGGTGCTCGTGGATGAGGCCGAGGGCGTGCCCGAACTCATGGGTCACCACCCGGTGCAGCTCGTCGTCGCCGGAGTCCGGGGTCAGCCAGCCGTAGTTCATGGTCGGCTCCGGCGCCGGGATCTGCTGGCACATGGTGCCGAGATAGGACCAGGAGCCGTTGCCCTGCTCGAAGGCGACCCGGATGTCGGCGTCGGGGTCGTCGCCGAACTGCCACTGGAGGTTGGCCATGTCCGGGCCGGTCCACTCCTCGGCCACGCGCTGCACCCGCTTCTGGAGCTCGGGGTCGCCCTCCAGGAACCGCACCCTGACGGTGGTGCCGGCCGGCCACTTGAACTCGTTCAGCAACGCGGCCCTGGTGTTGCCCTCGGCCTCCCTGGGCATGGCCACCATGCAGAAGTGCCGCTCGTTCTCAGCCATGAGACCTCCCCCGGTCCGACGCTGGTCGCCGTAGCAATACCAGCCGGGACCGCTCGCGTAAGTGACCTGCGTCACAGGCCGGCCGTACCGGCCGGCACAGCTCAGCGGACCTTGCCCCGCCCGGCGACCGGCAGCTCCCGCTCGACCTTGCCCCGGCGGACCCCGTAGGCGACCTCGAACAGGTTCACGCAGCCGCAGGCGTGGCTGGGGATGACCTGGAGCCGGTCGCCGATGCGCAGCTCCTCGTGGCCGCCGCGGTGGCCGACGCCGTGCTCCTCGCTGAGGAAGTCCATGTGCAGGTCGGGCCGGCCGGCCACGACCAGCCAGTCGGGGACGGTGCCCATGTTGTCGGTGGTGAGGCACTTGCTGCCGGCGTCGAGGACGAACCGCGCGGTGGTCGGCCTGGCCACCACGGTGGCCAGCACCCGGGCCGCGGTCATGGCCTCGGTGGCCACCCCGAGCCGCATCATGGTGGCGTCGTTGAGGGCGTAGGTGCCCGGGCGGATCTCGGTGACGCCGTCGACGAAGGCGCCGATGCGGGCGGTCGGGGTGGAGCCGACGCTGATCTCGGCCAGCTCGATCCCCTGGCGGCGGCAGAGCTCGGCCGTCTCGACCAGGTCGAGGACCTCGCGCTCGGCCAGCCGCCGCAGCTCGGCCGGGGTGGTGGCCCGGTAGGCGTGGCCGGCGTGGGTGAGCAGCCCGGCCACGGCCACGCCGGGGACGCGGGCGACCCGGCCGACCAGCTCGGCGGTGGGCCGGCCGGGCGGGCGGCCGAGCCGGCCAAGGCCGGTGTCGACCTCGACCAGGACCTCGACGTCGCGGCCGAGCCGCCGGCCCAGGCGGCCCAGGCCCTCGGCCACCTCGACCGAGTCCAGGGTCACCCGCACCCGGGCCCGTTCCAGCAGGCCGCCCAGGCGGCGCAGCTTGGCCTCGCCGACCAGCGGGTAGGCGATCAGCAGGTCGTCAAGGCCGGCGTCGGCCATGACCTCGGCCTCGCCCAGCTTGGCGCAGGTGATCCCGGCGGCGCCGGCGGCGACCTGCATGCGGGCGATCTCGGGGGACTTGTGGGTCTTGGTGTGGGGGCGGAGCCCGACCCCGGCCCGGGCGGCCACGGCGGCCATCTCGGCCAGGTTGGCCTCGAGCACGTCCAGGTCGACCAGCAGGGCCGGCGTCTCCAGCTCGGCCAGGGTGGCACTCACCCCGAGGTCGCCGCCGGCAGGGGGCCGGTGCCGAGCTGCTTGTGCAGCCGGGCCAGCTCGGCCCGCATCTGGACGCGCAGCTTGGCGTCCAGGTTGGACAGGGGCTCGTCCATCAGGAAGGCCTGGGGCTCGCGGACCATGGCCCGGCTGATGGCCACCCGCTGGCGCTGGCCCCCCGACAGGTCGGCCGGCTTGCGGGCCAGGTGGTCGAGCAGGGCCAGGACCTCGGCGGCGCCGTTGACCCGCTGCCTGACCACCGGCTTGGGGGTGCGGCGCAGCCGCATGCCGAAGCCGATGTTCTGCTCCACGGTCATGTGCGGGTAGGGGGCGTAGTTCTGGAACACCATGGCGATGTCGCGGTCCTTGGGCTTGGCGTCGGTGACGACCCGGTCGCCGCGCACGGCCTGGACCCCGCCGGGGAACTCCTTGCTCACGTGCTCGAGAACGATCCTGCCCATCTCTGCCTCCTCAGGTCGAGGCCGCGACCGGTCGGAGTGCTCCTGGACGCTCATGGGTGAGGGTGGCACGAAGACGCTCGGCCGCTCCAGGGGGGGCGCCGAGCCGGTCGAGGCCGAGCAGGGCCGCCCCGACCACCGGGGGGGCGGTGAGCTGGGTGAGGCGGCCGCCGTCCAGCCCGGCCACCTGCCGGGCCACCAGGCCGTCGGCCACCGGGTCGCCGGCCTCGGCCTCGGCGAACACCAGCGGGACCAGCTCCAGCACCCGCCCCTGGTCGATCCTCCGGGCCACGTGATCGGTGCGGTGTTGCTACCCTAGCTTCCCCGGGCCGCTACCCCGGAGAGCTCCGGCGGCCCGGGTTGCCCGGCCCTTCGGCCGGTTTGCTGCGCCCCAGGGCGGATAGCCGTCCCGCGGCCTGCGGACGATGTCAGACGGGGACGGCATGGACAGCTGGATCTTGGCGCACGGAAGCGGTGTGGACGACGTTCTGGTCCTGGCCTTGTCGGGCGCGCTCGTGGTGTCGATCCGGCTGCTGGTCGCCCGCCACCGCGACCCCGAGGACGAGCCCGCTCAGACCGAGGGCGGCGACGAGACCGGCCCCTGACCGCCGCCCGGGGCGGCGCTCAGGTCGCCGGCGATGAGCAGGTCGGGGCCGGCCTGGTGGACGCTGTGGTTGGCCAGCTGGAGGCCGTCGGTGACCAGGCTGGAGCCGAGGTCGCCGACGGCCTCGGTGCCCTTGCCGAGCAGCAGAGGGGCGACCGCGACCACCACCCGGTCGGCCAGGCGTTCCCGCAGCATCGAGGTGAGCACCCGGGCCCCGCCCTCCACCAGCAGCGAGCGGATGCCCAGGCGCCGCAGGGCGGCCAGTCCGTCGGCCAGGTCGACCCCGTCGGGGGCGTCGCCGACGACGGCGACGGTGACGCCCAGCTCGCGCAGCTCGGCCCGCCGGTCGGGGCTGGACCGGGCGGTGGTGAGCACGACCGTGCCGGCGTCGGCGCCGAAGACGTTGGCGTCGGCCGGCAGGCGCAGGGTGGAGTCCAGGACCACCCGGATCGGGGACGCCCCGGGGACCATCCGGACCGTCAGCAGGGGGTCGTCGGCCAGGACGGTGCCGGCCCCCACGGCCACCGCGTCGCAGGCCGCCCGCAGGGCGTGGGAGATGCGCCGCTCCCGCGGCCCGCTGATCCAGCGGGCGTCGCCGCTGCCGGTGGCGATCCGGCCGTCCAGGGTCTGGGCGTACTTGAGGACCACATAGGGCCGGTCCGGGCGGGGGCGGCCGTCGCCGAGCAGGGTGGTGGCGTCCACGGCCTGGCCGTCGCCGTCGGCGCCGTCGCTGGCCAGCGGCTCCCCGCCCGGCCGGCGGTGGCCGAGCTGCTGGCGCTTGGTCTCCACGTAGCCGAGGTTGCGCAGGTGGGGCGCGGTCTGGATGGGCACCAGCTCCTCGACCACGATGCCCTCGCGGGCCAGGGCGGCCGCCTTGTGCGGGTTGTTGCTGAGCAGCCGGACGCTGCGGACGCCCACGCCGGCCAGGAGCTGGGCGGCCTCCCCGTAGTCGCGGCCGTCCACCGGCAGGCCCAGCTCCCGGTTGGCCTCGACGGTGTCCTGGCCCTGGTCCTGGAGCATGTAGGCCCGGAGCTTGTCGACCAGCCCGATCCCCCGGCCCTCGTGGCCGGGCACGTACAGCAGCAGCCCCCGGCCCTCGGCGGCCAGCCGCCGCATGGCCAGCCGCAGCTGGGGCCCGCAGTCGCAGCGCAGCGACCCGAGGGCGTCGCCGGTCAGGCAGCCGGAGTGCAGGCGGGTCAGGACGCCCCGGCCGTCGCCGATGTCGCCGCGGGCGAACAGGAGATAGAGGTCGCCGGAGGCCCACCGGTAGGCGCGAAGGTCGAACTCCCCGGCCCAGGTCGGCAACGAGAGGTGGGCGAGGGGCTGGGGCGCGACCATGGAGGCTCCTTGCGCTTGCTGTCTGTGACCGGACCACTGTCCGGGAACAACGCTAAGGTGGCACGCGACCCCGACCACCAAACCGACCACCGCCGGCCGGTCGCGGTCACGGCGAGGGAGAAGGCCTGGTGAAGGCGCGCGCGGTCCACTTCGTGGCCCCCCGCACGGTCGAGGTGCGGGAGGTCGAGCTGCCCGCCCCGGCCGAGGGGCAGCTGCTGGTGGCCACCGAGTGGTCGGGGATCTCCAGCGGGACCGAGCTGCTCGCCTACCGGGGCGAGGTCGACCCCGACCTGCCCCTGGACGAGACCCTGGGCGCCCTGGCCGGCACCTTCAGCTACCCGTTCCGCTACGGCTACAGCGCGGTCGGCCGGGTGGAACGGCCCGCCGGGCCGTTCCGGGAGGGCCAGCTGGTCTTCGCCTTCCACCCCCACCAGGACCGGTTCGTGGTCGACGCCGCCGACGCGGTCGCGGTCGAGGGGCTGGAGGGCCGGGTGGCCACCATGTACCCGATGGTCGAGACCGCCCTCCAGGTCAGCCTGGACGCCGCCCCCCGCCTGGGCGAGGTGGTCGTGGTGGCCGGCCTGGGCGCGGTCGGGACCCTGGCCGCGGCCCTGCTGGCCCGGACCGGGGCGGTCGTGGTCGGCTCGGAGCCGGAGCCGGCCCGGCGGGCGGCGGCCGGCCGCCTCGGGGTGCGGGCGCTGACCCCCGACGCCGTCGCCGACGCGGTGGCCACCCGGACCGGCGGGCGCGGCGCCGACCTGGTCGTGGAGGCCAGCGGCAACCCCCAGGCCCTGACCTGGTCGCTTTCGCTGCTGGCCCACGAGGGGACGGCGCTGGTCTGCTCCTGGTACGGCACCAGGCCGGCCCCTCTCCCCCTCGGCGGCGCCTTCCACCGGCGGCGGCTGGCCATCCGCAGCACCCAGGTCTCCACCATCCCGGCCGCCCTCGGCGCCCGCTGGGACCGGGCCCGCCGGGCCGAGCTGGCCTGGCGGCTGCTTGGGGAGCTGCCGGTGGCCGTCCTGTGCACCCACGAGTTCACCTTCGAGGCGGCCGCCGACGCCTACGCCCACACCGACCGCAAGCAGGACGGCCTGATCCACGCCGCCCTGACCTACCCAGGAGGAACCACGTGAACCCCGGCTACGAGGTGGGCTCCAGCGTCACCGTCCGGGCCCTGCACCAGATGCCCATGCCCGGGCCCGAGGGCGAGCTGCACGCCCACGACTACCGCTTCGACGTGGTGGTCGCCCGCGGCCAGCTGGACGAGCACGGCATGGTCTGCGACCTGGACGTGCTGCGGGAGGCCATGGCGGCCATGGCGGCCCGGATCGCCGACCGGGACCTGGAGGAGATCCGCCCCCCCGAGGCCGAGGCCGTCACCGTCGAGGTCCTGGCCCGCTGGGCCCACCGGCAGCTGGGCGACGCCCTCGGGGGGTCGGGGGCCGACACCCTGGCCGTGCGGGTGTTCGAGACCCCCTCGGACTTCGGCGGCTACGCCGGCCCCCTGCCCTGACCGGCCGGGGCGGCCTCGCGGAGGGCGGCGAAGAACCGCTCCGCCGACTGGGCCCAGGTCGGCCGGGCGGCGGCCCGCCGGGCGGCGGCCGCGGCCAGGCGGCGGCGCAGCTCCTCGTCGCTGGCCAGCCGGCGCAGGGCCGCGCGCAGCCCGGCCACGTCGCCGGGGTCGGCCAGCAGCCCCTCCCGCCCGTCGGTGGCCAGGTGGGGCAGGTTGCCGGCCCGCCAGCCGACCACCGGGAGCCCGGCCGCCATTGCCTCCCCCCAGACCGTCCCGAACGGCTCGCGCACACTCGGCAGGGCGAAGACGTCGGCGTCGCGGTACAGCAGGGCCACCTGCTCGGCCGGCACGGGACCGTGGACCACGACCCGGCCGGCCAGGTCCGGTCGGGCCAGCCGGGCCCGGACCCGGGCGCCGTAACCCGGGTCGGCCCGGTCGTCGCCGGCCAGGTGCAGGGTGGCCAGCTCCTCCGGGAGCCCGGCGGTGGCCTCCAGCAGCTCCAGGATGCCCTTGCGCTCGACCCAGTTGCCCACGCACAGCAGGCTGGCCCGGCGCCCGCGGCGCAGCTCCAGCGGCGGGTGGCCGGGGGGGACGGGCAGGTCGCGGCCCGGGGGCACGACCCGCAGACGCTCGGGCGGGAACCCCTGGGCGGCCAGCTCGTCGCCGAGGGCCTGGCTGGCCACGATGAGCAGCCGGGCCCGGCGCCAGGCCCGCCGGTCCAGCCGGGCCTGGAGGGCCCGCCGCACCGGCCCGTGGTCGATGCCGCCCGGGGGCTGGTGCAGGCTCCCGACCACCGGCACCCGCCCGTCCCGGAGCCACGGGCTCAGGAAGGCGGCCGCGATACTGTCCAGGGCGACCACGTCGGCCCGGGCCCGCCCGAGCACGGCCGGGCCGGCCAGGGCGGGCAGGGGGAAGGGCCGGTCGGGGAAGGAGACGAAGTCGACGCGGGCCCCGCAGGCCGGGGCCAGCTCGGCCATGCGGCGGTGGTAGCGGTAGCCGCCGGTGAGGCGGCCGGGGTCACCGAGGGTGACCAGGGAGACGGTGAGGATGCGGGTCATCCACGTGGCTCCGACGGTGTTCGGGCCCGAGGGGCTGTACGGGGGCGGGGAACGCTACCCGCTGGAGCTGGCCCGGGCCCTGGCCGCCGAGGTCGACTGTGAGCTGGTGACCTTCGGCCCCCGGCCGGGCCGCTGGCGGGAGCCGGCGGGGCTGCGGGTCCGGGTGCTGCGGCCGCTTGGCCGGCTGCGCGGCCACCCCGCCCAGCCGGTGACGCCGCTGCTCCCCCCGGTGCTGGCCGGGGCCCAGATCGTCCACGCACATCAGTTCCGCAGCCTACCGTCCCGGATGGCCGCGGTCACGGCCCGGGCCCGGGGGGCGGCCACGGCCGTCACCGACCACGGCCTGCTCGGCCGGACCTGGGGCGGCCTGGTCCACCGGCTGTTCGACCGCTACCTGACCGTGTCCCGGTTCTCGGCCCAGGTGCTCGGCGCCCCGCCGGCCCGGACCGAGGTCATCTACGGCGGCGCCGACCCGGCGCGGTTCGCCCCCGAGCCCGGCGGCGACCGCGACGGCGTCCTGTTCGTCGGCCGCCTCACCCCCCACAAGGGGGTCGACCGGCTCATCCGGGCCCTGCCGGCCGGGGCGGGGCTGCGGGTCGCCGGCAGCGGCGGCCACGACCCCCGCCCGCCCGAGCGCGACTACCCGCGGCTGCTGCGCCGCCTCGCCCAGGGCCGGGACGTGACCTTCCTCGGGCCGGCGTCCGAGGAGGCCCTGCCCGGCCTGTACCGCTCGGCCGCCGTCCTGGTCATGCCGTCGGTCGACCGCACCTGCTACGGCCGCCCGGTCCCGGTGTCCGAGCTGCTCGGCCTGACCGCCCTGGAGGCCATGGCCAGCGGCACCCCGGTGGTGGCCAGCCGCATCGGCGGCCTGGCCGAGGTGGTGGTGGACGGCGAGACCGGGTTCCTGGTCGAGCCGGGCGACCTGGCCGCCCTGGGTGACCGGCTGGCCCTGCTGCTGTCGGACCGGCGCCTGGCCGCCCGGCTGGGGGCCAACGCCCGCGAGCTGGTGGTGCGGCGGTTCACCTGGCGGGCCTGTGCCGAGCGGTGCCTGGCCGCCTACCGGGGGCTCGGCTGAGCGGCGGCCACGGCGTCGGTGAGGCTGTCCACCACCGGCTCCCCGGTGGCCTCCAGGGCGTGGCGGTGATGGGAGCCCCCGTCAAAGAGCACGCACCCGGCCCCGACGGCCCGCGCCGCCGCCAGGTCGTCCAGGGCGTCCCCGACCAGCACCACCTGCTCCGGCGCCAGCTCCAGGGCGGCCAGGTGGGCCCGCAGGTGCTCGGCCTTGCCGCCGCCGTCGCTGGCCCGCAGCCCGTCCACGCGGACGAAGTACCGGCCGATCCCCAGCCGGTCGACCAGGGGGACCAGGTCGTCGTGGCGCCACATCGACAGCAGCGACTGGCTGAGGCCGGCCGCCTCGCCGGCCGCCAGGGCCGCCCGCGCGTCGGGGGCCAGGGCCAGGCGTTCCAGCCGCCCCAGGTAGCTGTCATGGTAGGCCGCATCCAGCGTCTGCCACTCCTCGGCCGAGATGGCCCGCCCGGCCACCTGCTCGTAGAACCGCTCCACCGGCCGGGTGAAATGGGTCCGGTACCCGTCGGCGTCGATCGCCGGCAACCCCAGCTTGGCCAGGGCGTCGTTGACCGCCGCGACCACCGCCACCTGGTCGTCGAACAGGGTCCCGTTCCAGTCCCAGACCAGGTGGCGGACGCCTCCGCGGGTTCCCCGACCGGCCCCGCCGTCCGTAGGCTCCATGCCGGCAGTGTAGGTCGATTCGGTGAGGCGGCGACCGGAAGGTGGCACAGCGCATCCCGCGACGCCTGCGGGCGGCCCGGCTGGTCGGCGAGGTGCTGTCGCCGCCCCCGATCCTGGTCGCCCTGGCCCTGGTGGTCGCCTGGGCCAGCAGCCCGACCCCGGCCATGGCGGTCCTCTGGGGGGCCATCGCGGCCCTGTTCGCCAGCGTCCTGCCCTATGGCCTCATCCTGCGCGGCGTGCGCCGAGGGCGCCTCAGCGACCGGAACATCAGCCTCCGGGAGCAGCGGGTCCGGTTCGGCGGCGTGGCCCTCGGCTCGATCCTGCTCGGGCTGGCCGTGCTGGCGGCCTGGGACGCCCCGGCCGACATGGTCGCCCTGCTGGCGTCGATCGCGGCCGGGGTGGCCTGCGGCTGGGTGATCACGCTGTGGTGGAAGATCTCGGTGCACGCCGCCATCGCGGCCGGCGCCGCCACCGTGCTGACCCTGGTCTTCGGGCCGGCGCTGCTGGCCGCATGGCCCCTGGTGGCCCTGATCGCCTGGTCCCGGGTCCAGGTGGGCGACCACACCCCGGCGCAGGTCCTGGCCGGCGTCGCCCTTGGGTTGGCCGTCAACGCGACGGTCTTCCCGCTCCTTGCCTAGCCGGCGAGGACGGCGCCGAGGCGACGTCGTGCTCGCCGGAGCGGCGGGGTTGCCGGGAACGGCGGGTTGCTTTCGTTGCTTCCGCATTGATGGGAAACTGCTGGCGTGAAGCCGATCCGGCTGGCCGCCAACCGGTTCCCCCGCTTCTACCGGGGTGGGTCGGCCATCGATGAGCTGCGCGGCACGGCACCCGAGGCCGGTGGGGCGTTCCTGCCCGAGGACTGGGTCGGCTCGACCACGACCGCCTTCGGGTCGGCCGACGACGGCCTGACCCGCCTGGAGGACGGGCGCACCCTGCGGGCGGCGGTCGCGGCCGACCCCGAGGGGTTCCTGGGCCCCGGGCACGCCCAGGCCTACGGCGACGACCCGGCCCTGCTGGTCAAGCTGCTGCACGCCGGCGAGCGGCTGCCCGTCCACTGCCACCCGGGCCGCGACTTCGCCCGCCGCCACCTCGGCTGCCCGTGGGGCAAGACCGAGGCCTGGGTCATCGCCGGCACCGACGGCCCCGACCCGGTGGTGCACCTGGGGTTCCGGGAGCCCATGGACCCCGGGCGGCTGGCCGAGCTGGTCGACACCCAGCAGGTGGCGCCGCTGCTGGCCGGCCTCAACACCGTCCCGGTGGCCGTGGGCGACACCGTGCTCGTCCCGGCCGGCCTGCCCCATGCCATCGGCCCGGGGGTGCTGCTGGTCGAGCTGCAGGAGCCGACCGACCTGTCGGTGCTGCTGGAGTGGGAGGGCTTCGCCATCGACGGCCGCCGCGACGGCCACCTCGGGCTCGGCTTCGAGCTGGCCCTGGGCTGCGTCGACCGCTCCGGCTGGGGCCCCGACCGGCTGGCCCGGCTGCGCTCCGGGCGCGGCCCGGACCGGCCGGGGGTGGAGCGGCTGTTCCCGGCCGAGGCCGACCCGTTCTTCCGGGCCGAGCGGCTCCGCCCCGACCCGGCGGCCGAGCTCGAGGCGGCCTTCTCGATCCTGGTCGTCACCGGCGGGTCCGGGGGGCTGCGCACGGCCGGCGGCTCCCTGGAGCTGGGCCGCGGCGACACGGTGCTGGTGCCGCACGCCGCCGGGCCGGGGCGGGTCCACGGCCGTCTGGCGGCAATCCGCTGCCTGCCTCCCGCCCCCGGGGCCGGCCCGACCCCGCCGGACGCGCCGTGACCGGCACCGAGCTGCTGGTCGGCATCGACGTCGGCACCACCCTGTGCAAGGCGGCGGTGGTCCGCGCCGCCGACGGCGCCGAGGTCGCCCACGGCGCGGCCCGGACCCCCTGGACCGAGGTCCCGACCGGGGCCGAGCTGGCCCCGGAGCGGCTGCTGGAGGCGGCCCTGGCCGCGACCGCGGCCGCCCTGGAGCAGGCCCCCGCCGGCCCGGTGGCCGGGGTCGGGGTGACCAGCATGGCCGAGACCGGCGTGCTGCTCGACCGCGCCGGCCGGCCGGTGGCGCCGGCGATCGCCTGGCACGACGCCCGGGGCGAGGCCGAGGCGGCCCGGCTCGGCGCCGCCCCGGGCGCCGACCGGGTCTCGGCCCCCCCCCGCCCGCCCCCCCCGCCCCCCTGGGCGGGGGGCCAGGGCGCCCG